>Ga0302325_10013230_pt1 | contig 17624 bp, 23 predicted proteins | sample Palsa_T0_2_FD_201948 | JGI IMG/M metagenome (GOLD analysis project Ga0302325, IMG submission 201948) | Peat permafrost microbial communities from Stordalen Mire near Abisko, Sweden - Palsa_T0_2 | ecosystem: Environmental > Terrestrial > Soil > Palsa > Peat permafrost | place: Sweden: Abisko... | reverse complement strand
ACGAAAGGTTGGTGCGCTCAATCCCCGCCGCAATGAACATCTCGATGTGCTCACGTGGATGCTGCGCGCGGCGGTGGGCATGCCCTGGCGGGCCAGGTACGCGACCCGGAGCGCTATGTCGTCCGTGCAGGCCCGGATCGTGCGCGCGGGACAGACTGGCCGCCGCCGGGTCGGGACGCCGGGACGGTGGAAGTACGCTAAGGTCGTCTACGCCGCTGGCGCGTACCGAGCTGCTCTACGATCGGTGTGCACGGCCCGGGAAATCGCTTCGAAGCGTGAAACTCCAGGTCAGCCAGGTAAAGATAGGCCCCGTTAGCTCAGTCGGCAGAGCGTCTCCATGGTAAGTATTTCGTTCGAAACGCTGTACTGACCTGTGAAGACGCACGTGAGCGCCGACCGCTGTGCGCACAATTAGACGCTCTAGATTTCGCTTGCGGGTGCGCCGTCAAAATGTGACGCACGTCACGTCTGAGTTGTGGTCTTGTCCCGGGAAGACGGGCGAGATCCATGACAGCTGAACCCCAGGTCACCAGCACCACAGCCACCCAGAACTCCACCGAGCGCATACTGACGCGCCGGCAGGCTGACCAGCTGCGCATGTATGAGGTAGTCGAGCGCTGGCTTCATCAAGAGCCTGCGTTCCTGCACGAGGACGGGCCCGAGCACCATCTCGAAGAGCTGGCGCTGATGACCGTGGCGGCCGAGTGGCTGACCCGCTGGCAGCCGATCAGCATGCACCGGGCGCTGCTGGCAGGCGCTACTCCGGACCAAGTGGCCGAGGCGGCCGGGACGAGCGTGCGGGCCATCTACGAGCAATGGAAGCAGTGGGCCGATGGGCAGCGCCACTCGCTGATCGCTGGTCGCCTCGGCGTTACCCAGGAGGCGTACGAGGCCGTCCAAGCGCGTTTTGCGACAACCGACGAAGTATCGCCCGTGCGGTAAGTACCAACCCGACCTGGCGGACCCCTGAGCTAGGAGGCTCAGGGGTCCGCTGTATCTGGCGTGTGGGTGGTTCCGTGTCCGGGAACCCCCGTCTCACAGGTCAGACAGGCGGCGCAAACCGAATTTTGAACGCGGCGGCCTGATCGACGGCCTCTTGGACGGCGGCCAGGTAACCGCTGGACAGGTTGACATCCGGCAGGGTGATGGATGCGAACCGATCCATGTCCGGCAGGATGGCGGTCGCGAACCGATCCATGTCCGGCAGGATGGCGGTCCCGAACCGATCCATGTCCGGCAGGGCGGCGGTCCCGAACCGATCCATGTCCGGCAGGGCGGCGGTCCCGAACCGATCCATGTCCGGCAGGGCGGCGGTCGCGAACCGATCCATGTCCGGCAGGGCGGCGGTCGCGAACCGATCCATGTCCGGCAGCGCGGCGGATGCGAACCGATCGGCGGCCTCCTGGACGGTAGCCAGATAACCGCTGGCCCGGTTCACATCAGGCAAGGCAGCGCTTGTACTCATCCGCGTATCCGCATCGACAGCAGCCTCTCGCTGCTCCAGCTCTCGTGCGGCCCGGGTGTAGTTCATTCCCGTCTCCGCCATCAACTTGCGGATCCTTCGACTGCGGTTGTTGCTCATCTCTTGCCTTTCCGGCGGAATCCCCACGTCATTCCGCCCAAGGTCCAATGGCCTACGGAATGGCGAACAGAAGTGATTAATCACGCGAAGGCGATGCGACTTGTCCTCATTGCCGATGGCGACGTGGGCGCCTGCGGCTCAGAAGCGGGCCAGCGTGAGCGGCCAGAACATACCGTAGCGCCGTGATGCCCCATCGTCAAACGACTCTTAGTGACCAAGCTCGAAGCCCGCAGGAGATAACGACTGCTGGGCAGGCGACGAGTGCAAGAACAAAGTGCCGCAAGTCGTGCCGCATAGCATCAATCAATCTCAAACTACACACCAATACGCTATGCAGGCGCCGCTTCGTGGCGGTGGCCGAAGAATTGCCGGTGCGATAGTCGTTATCGCGGTGCGCCGACAACGACCGGAACCGATCAATCACTTCAGGGATGTATAGAAAACGCGCTCACTCTTAGAGTGAGCGCGTTCTGGAGTGCCCGATTTTGTTACTTTATATTCACGCGGAACGCGTGCCATTCCTGATTTGAGAGTCGTAGCACCGGGCCATCGGGATTCTTGGAGTCCCGGACTGCCCGGCTGCCGTCGGGTAGGATAGCTACCTCTACGCAGTTCCCGCCACTGCCACCCGAATAAGAAGACTTAATCCATGTCTGCCGATCCATAGTGCTCGCTCCTTATCGTGGCTATGAATCTCATTGACTCATCCGGCGCGAGAGCAGACGCGCGGATGAGGTCGAAGCATGTCATGGCCGATGATACCTCATCGCGAGTTTCGGTGGATCTGCCGGAATACCAGCCTTCGGTGTACCACACAGGTGGTGAATCTTTGAATTCTAGTATTCGTAGCGGGCCTTCCATCCCCGGGTGAGACGTAGCGCTGAGCGGCATTATCTGGATGACGACGTTTGTATCGTGGGACATCTTTTCCAGTTTCGCGAGCTGGTCACGCATGATGTGCGGGCCGCCGAACGGCCGATGCAGGATTGATTCGTCCAGGACGAACCAGGCCATCGGCGGAGCGTCGGCTGCGAAGATCTCCTGACGGCTGATTCTCGCGGTAACGTCCCGTTCGATTGTTTCGTCGTCGTCCCGCGGCCTTACGGCCCGCATGAGGGCTCGTGCGTAGTCGGGCGTTTGCAGTAGGCCGGGGATGATGCGCAGTTCCCACTCGTGGATCTTGAACGCCTGGCCTTCGAGTTCGGCTACCCGCGCGAACCATGAGGGGTAGATCCCGCCTGCGGTGATCGGCCACACGCTCGACAGGGCGCCGCCTGTGTTCAGCTCCGTGTCCATGCGCTGGACCAGGTCGAGCTTCGCGGGCTTCGTACCGGTCTCAATGGCGCTGACCAGTGAGGGGGAGCAGTACACCCGCGTGGCTAGATCCTTCTGTGAGAGCCCGGCTCGCTCGCGCAACGCGCGGAGCACGCTGCCGAAGACGAGGATAGGGTCCGCCTCCACTTAGATCACTGCCTTTCTACTCACCAAATGCCAATTCCACGACCCTCTGTGGATCTTTACAGATCACGGCGTTTGAGCACTTGCCCGAAGTCAGGTGCGCCGCCTCGCTTCCATTGGTCCATGGTGGCCAGTATTGGAAGATGACAGCCCGAGGTGAGAACGTGATTGCCCAACCCAGAAGCCGGGATGATGTGCACCGCCGCGCGAGGGATATTGGTGCTCTGAAAAGCGACTTCGGCTGGTGGTCGTTTTACTGGTCTGATGAGAATGTGCTGACTGCCCTCTATCTGGGGGTGGGTCCCGATAGGAGCGTGACCGGATATTCGGCTGACGAGGTGCGGACGAAGGTTGAGCAGGTAGAACTCAACCGAAGTGATCAGTTTGCGCGTCTGCGTCAGGACTTCCCTGGCCTGAAAATCTGGTCCAGCATGTCTGGAAAGCTGTACGCGATACGTACCGGCCCGCAGCATAAGCCACCGCTGATTCCCGTTCTGGAAGCTGATACCCCATCGGAACTTCGGCGGCTCATAACCGGGAGCGGAAAATGATCCCTCCTGAGAATGCCGCGCCTCCGTGGACGGTATGGATTGACGGCGCAACCGTCCCATTGCGTAAAGCGCTGAGCCGTACAGAGGCGGAGCGCATACTGCTGGGCTATCCGATTCACGATTACATGTACATAGAATCGCCCGAGGGCGCCCAGTACGCCTGGAACCATGTCCGTGAGTGCTGGGAGCGAGTTTAGGTCGCACGCCTCCCTCCCTGTGCTTCCACCGAGCAGACAAAAAACCCCGGCAGGGCTGTGGGAACGAGTGCGCGAGGAGCACTGCCAGCCCCGCCGGAGTATGTCTAGCAGTGTAGTGGTCCTAGGACAACATAGAAAGTCTTAGGACGTAGTCAGGTGTCTTCGCAGGTCACAGGGCATCTAGCATGATCATCATGGCTCTGGACGACCGATCTGCCCGGATCAACCATGGCTCCGCCGTGCCGTTGCCGGTTCAGGTCGCCGCAGACATCGAGACAGACATCGACGCGGGCAAGCTCGCCCCGGACACCCGGCTACCTAGTGAGGCCGAGTTGTCCGCGCAGTACGGTGTCGCCCGCGTGACCATCCGCCGCGCTGTCGAGCAACTCCGCGACCGCGGGAAGGTTGTTACCGTGCACGGCCGGGGCACCTTCGTCACTCCCGTGGCGTAACACCATCATCCCAGGCCCGGCCCTGTCGGCGTCTTGCCTCTAATGGGTGAAGGCGGACGAGCCGAGAAGTCAGGGCTTCGAAATGAACCTAATCGGCGCAGGGTGACCGTTATCTCTCGTAATGTGATGGGCTAACCGCACCAAATTCCGCAGGCGAGCGACCAAGGGAACGGGAAGCGCGCCATGGTGTTAAGCGTCTCTGACGTGCGCGCGATCGTCACGAAGGTCTGCGCGCGTCCCGATGTACTCGACGCATGCCGTCGCGGGGACCTCGGTATGGTCATCGCCGTTCTCGGCAGGCACGGGGTCACGCAGGGTCGGATATCCGGCCTCACCGGCATCCCTCAGGGCCGGCTGAGCGAGTACAAGACGGGCACACGTAAACCGCAAGCGTCCACGACGTACCGGGACTTTGCCGACGGCCTGGATATGCCGCCGGCCGCTCGTACCGCTCTCGGCCTGGACCCTGAGCAGTCTGGTAGCCCCCTCGTGGGCAGGAAGACCCCCGTCGCGCCGCCGCTTGATGCGGGCCTGGCGTACCCGGATACGCCGCTGGAGGCGGCCGGAACGCTGACATTGCTATGGGGCTCGGATCTAGGCGATGCGGTCCCGTGGGGTGAACCCGAGCCGCAGGCGTGGAACGACGCCTCACTGCGGTGGCTGATTGACCCGGGCCACCAGTCCGGCGGCAACCTGGCCGGTGGCGTCCGTATCGGCATGAACGACGTTGAACGATTCCGCGCGACCGCCGATATGTTCGCACAGCTCGACGACCGATTCGGCGGAGGGCACGCGCGAGGGGCGCTTATCCACTACCTCAGCACCGACGCCGAACGATTGCTGCGCGGCCGGTACACCGACAGCACAGGGCGGGCCCTTTTCTCGGCTGTGGCCGAGGCGACGCTGCTGGCGGCCTGGATGAGCTACGACAGCATGCCCGGCAGTGCGCTGGCCCAGAAGTATTTCATCCAGGCACTCTCCCTCGCGCAGGCCGGAGGTGACCGCCTGCTCGGTGCGGGCGTCCTGGACGCGATGAGCCATCAGGCGACCTACCTGGGCCGGTTCGGTGAGGCGGCCAGTCTGGCCCGCGCCGCGAACACCGGCGCGCACAGGGTAGCGACGCCCACACTCACATCGCACCATCACGCCATGGAAGCCCGCGCCCTGGCCCGGATGGGCGACGCGAAAGGCTGCGACCGGGCGCTGGCCGAGGCCGTCCGGGAATTCGAGCGGAGACGGCCGGACAATGATCCCGCCTGGTTTCAGTATTTCAACGAGTCTGAATTTTCCGCCGAGTTCGGTCACTGCCTGCGGGACCTCGGGCGGGCGACGGAGGCCGCCCAGTACGCGAACCGCAGCGTCGGCGCCGTCAATGACGCGACATTTCAGCGCAGTGACTTCTTCGCCATGATGGTGCTGGCCGACGCGCACGCGGACGCGGGAGAAATCGGACAGGCGTGCGGGGTGGCGCTGGGAGCGCTGACCGCCGGCGAGCAAATCCGGTCGGCCCGGTGTGTTAATTATCTGCGCGAGTTTCATCAGCGCCTCACGGCCGCCGGTAAGAGTAACGCAATAGCCGATTTCAGCGAGCAGGCTGCTGACTCGCGGCTGTGGCGTATCGCCACGCGATCCGGTACGGGTTTGGCCGCTGCCTAGTGCCGTCGGCAGGCAGCACCAACGCCCGGGCGCGGCGCTACGACAGTCTCCGCATGCTCGCGTTGACCTCTTTGTCCCCAAATACCAAGCCTGCACTGTCTTTGCCGTGCGAGGTTTTGGTACCTGGCTAGGTAAAGGACCGGTAGGATATGTTCCCGGTTATCCCAGGAGATCCTTATGCCAACTGCCGATGAGCGCAGGTACCAGATGCGGACGGCGGCGCTTATCCGCTCCAGCCGCGAGCCAGATGGCGCCAAGATGACAGAGAAGGCCCGCACCGCGTTCCGGCAATCCTTTTACGATCGGACCGATCCGGCGCTGCCCCATCACGAACGGCAACGGCAGGCTGATGCGGCCTACCGGGTCCACATGCGGTCGATATCGACGCGCCGGCGCTCAGGGCGCACTGCTGCAGCGGAGGCTCGGGACAGCGGCACGCGGGGCGCGCTGACGGCCGATGATGTGCTGAAGCTCATCCGGGCTGAGCTGCCCGGCATGCTGCGGGAAGCCCTGGCCGAAGTGCTGGCCCCGACCACCGGCATGATCGAGATGGCGCTGAAGGATTCCGGTCTGCCGCAGACGGCCCAGGACATCACGCTCACCCTGTCCCAAATGGCGGGCACAGGGATGCCCAACCCGTCGCTGTCGGAGCTGGCCGAGATGATTGGGGTGGGCCGCCGGACAGTCATGCGGAATCTACAGGTCCTGGAGACTGCTGGGTGGGTTAGGCGGCTGCGCGCAGACCTGGACCGTGCCCGGACAGAGCATGCCACGACGACCTACGTCGTGACGATTCCGGCCACGAGAGGGAAGTAATGGGCCTCTACCTCAGATGAAGAAAGGGCGCCGAGCCGCTCGGGAAGGCAGGCATAGTTTACCGGTCGCGGCTAGAACGGGCCCCAGTCTTTGCGGCTTGCGCCGGTACGGAGGGCTGTTATCCGCTTACTGGCCTCTGCTGTCGCTTTCTGGCTATCTCCTGCCTGCTGTATCACCCACGTGACCATCAGGAATTCACGTACCGCCCGCATGACCGGGTAGCCGGTCCACTGCATGATGTCAAAGCCGTACACCCGGGCGAAGGTCTCGTATTCATCGCGCGTATGCCAGCCGAAGCTGTCGTAATAGATGGCTGTCAGGGCAAGGTCCCATTCACGCGGGCCGATGGCGAACCCGTCTAGGTCAATCACGACCGGTTCGCCGTTCCTGTCATGCAAGACGTTCCCGATGCCCGCGTCACCATGAATGACGCCCTGCGGCAGCACGAATTCAAGGCTTGCGTATTTTGCTCGCAATTCGGTTAGCTGTCCGGCCAGGAATTCGCGGTCCCCGGCACTGAGCCAGGTGTTACCCGCGATCCGCTTAGCGGCGTTGGCGAAGGGTGCCAGTGCCGGGAGATGCAAGTTGCCGGGTGCTTCCAGTCGATGCAACCTGGCCAGGACCTCCGCGACCTCTCCAACGGTGGCGTACTGATCGCCGTCGTCGGAGACGGAACGCCAGAAGGTCACCGCGTGGCCGTCGATGCTGACCGGCTGGTCAACGTCGATCACGCGAACCGCTGGGTAATCGACCGACTCCAGCCATCGCGCCACGGCCACCGATCGTCGTACCTCGTCTAGGTCGGCATCGTGGCGTGAGATCCGCACGACCACCGGCGTAGCCAGATGGTAGACGGCGTTAGAGCCGAGACGCATGAGGCGTGCGCCGTCCGCGTCCAGTCCGGCGATGCCGCAGGCCTGCTTCAGCAGGGCGTGAGCGCGTCCCTCGTCCAGCCCATGCCCTGCCGCCTCACCCCCCACCACTCACCTGGCGTGCGGTGTCCAGATGGGTCGGCGACGTCGCGGTGTGCGCAGACATGTAGAGCAATGCCTCGATGTGGGGGGTGCAGACAGCCATGGCGCGCTTCCCGTTCCCTTGGTTGCTCGCCTGTCAATTGTGGTGGTGCCCCGTCAGTTAATCACACCCGGTCTGACCGGTAAAAGCCCGGCTGATCGTGATTATTACCGGAAATATCTCACCGTGTAATTGATCTCGGAGCCGCATTCTGCTATAGGTACGGCTCCAGGCCGTATATCGCACGGTGAGATATCTCATCGCGCAATGGGTTATGCCCTTCTCCCGTCTTACTGTCGCTGGCATAAGAGACCACCGAATGACGAAAGGGAGTTGGTCGCCATGACCTACGCCGACCTGGTCGAGCGGGGCGATCTGATCAGCGGATTGCGGGCGCTCGCCGATTTCCTCGAAGGCAACACGGAGATTCCCGCACCATTCAGCACGGACGTTCTTGTCTTCCCGCCCGGGGTTTCCGACGAGGACGGCCGAGCCGAAATCGACCGCATTGCCGCCATGATCGGCGCGCTTGTCGTGGACGGCACCGCAAGGAATGAGCATTACGTCACCTCGCGGCGCTTCGGCGCTGTGGAATACCGGGCCGTGTTCATTCCGCCTCGCGTCCGCGCATACCACCATGCGCAGGCGTCCTATTTCGGCCGCATCATTCCCGGGACAGCTGAGGAGGAGTGAAGCAATGAACGACGTGTTCTGGATTCTCCTGCTCGTCGGGTTCGTAGCCGGCGCGATTCTCGGAGTCCTGCTGATGGTGGTCATCGGTATCCGTTCCACCGACCGCTACCAGCACCTGTACGACCTGCCCCGCACCCGGGCCGAAGCTGCCTCGCGCCGCCTGCTCGGGTCCGGCGTCACCAGGCCGCCCGCCAATTCCGACGATGGCGGGGAGGAATAACGATGCCGGACATCGCAACCAGGTCGGCCGGTAGCCGTTGCCGCTGCGGCGCACGTCGCGCCGAAGGCACAAAGAAGTGCCGTAAGCGCGAGGCGCGATCTCGTTACCGGCGTAAGACGCACTACAAGAAGCAGGCGCGGCGCCGCGCTCGCCAATTCCAGCCATCCCGTATCCGGTGAAAGGACATGCCGTCATGACCGTCTCTATCCCGCTCGTCGTTATCGCGGGCGCGGTTATCTGGATCGCTTACCGCTACATGGGACTGCGCCTCTGGCAGGCCGTCGTCTGCCTCATCTTCGGATTCCTGCTCGCCGCAACTGCCGCCGCCCCGGAAATCCGCAACCTCCTGACCGGACTCGTTCAGTGGCTCACCAAGCCATGACCTTTGGAGCTGATGTTTAGTGACCGATACATCCCGGGACTACACGATTGACCTGCAGGAGATCAGCACGAGAAACCAGAACGCCCGGCACATCATCGCCGGATTCTCCCTCGCCGTGCCCAGCCTCACCGAGATATGGCACTACCTCGACCAGGCGCTCACCGACGCGGTCTCTCTAACCGGTGAGATCATCTGGCAACGCGCCGAGATCCGGGAGATCCGCCTCGACCGCGCCAATCTCATCGCCGCCATGCGGGCCACGCTCAGCGCATACCACGACGGCGAACGCGACCCCCTGTGGTACCTGCGCGACGAGATGCAAGCGCGCGGACTGGACGATCCAGGAACGCGGGGGCGCCGATGATGAACAACCCGCGCCGCATGCGCCGCCAGGCCCGCCGGATACGCCGCGGCGGCATGGAGCCCATGATGATGATCACCGGCCACGATCGGCTCCCCGAATCCGCCGTCGTCGTCCTGCTCCGGTACGCCTGGCGTTACCGGTCCGAACTCGCGCCGCTCAATGTTGCCCTCAGTGCCGGGTGTGCGGCCTGGTGGCTGCACGCCGCACACCCGCACTGGTGGACGCTGGTACTCGCCGCGGGCGTCATGACCGCCTGGCTTGTTGCGGTGTTCGGCGGGCGGATGGGCCTGTCGGCCCGCATTGAACGGTGGTACGCCGCAACCGCCGTGCTGGTCACCGGCGGATGGCTCGCGTCCGCCACGGTCACCGGCCCGTTCACCGCGCCCATGCCGCAAGCCCTCATCGCCGGCGGTCTGGTGCTGTCGGTCCCCTGGTGGACGCACCGGCGCCGGCGCGCGAGGGTCCGTGTGGAGCGGAAGCTCGAAGCCTGGCCCGAGATCGCCCAGGCCGTGGGCCTGCCCGGTTCGCAGGTTATGTCAGCCGTGGTGGACGTGTGGGGCTGGCGGTCCCGGATCCGGCTGGCCCGCGGCCAGATCATCAACGACGTGATGACCAAGATTCCGGCGCTGGAATCGGCGCTGGGTACCTTCCGGGGAGCCATCCGCGTCTACCCGACCCCCGACGACCTCGCTAACCGCTGTGAGCTGCGAGTCCTGGACATCGACCCGCACGCCGGCGCGATCCCCTGGCCGGGCCCGTCGGTTACCTCCATCAATGAGCCGATCGACCTTGGCCCGTTCGAGGACGCCGTCCCGTGCCGGGTGAGCTTCCTGCGCCGGCACGGCCTGATGGGCGGCAGCACGGGCTCCGGTAAGAGCGGCGGCCTCAACGTACTGATCGGCAACCTCGTGGCCTGCCCCGACGTGGTGATCTGGGGTATCGACCTGAAGAAGGGCATCGAGCTACAGCCGTGGGCCTCCTGCATCGCCCGGCTCGCCACCACTCCCGGGCAGGCCCGCGCGCTGCTGGCCGACGCCGTGGCCATCGTGGAGACCCGCGCTGCTCAGCTCGCCGCCGAGGGACGCCGCACCTGGGCGCCGACCCCGGACGCCCCGGCGCTGGTGATCATCATCGATGAGTTTGCCGAGCTGGCCGACGACGCAGCCGAAGCGATGAGCTACGCCGATTCGATCGCCCGGCTCGGACGGGCCCTGGCCGTGACGCTGATCGCCGCGACCCAGCGCCCGACGCAGAAGGCGATGGGCCAGGGCGCGGTGCGCTCCCAGATGGACCTGCGCATCGCGTTCCGGGTTCGCGAACGCAAAGACGTTGACCTCATCCTCGGGCAAGGCATGCTCGCGGTCGGCTGGCACGCCCACACCCTCAACGCCCCCGGAAAATTCCTCATCAGCGCACCCGGGCACGGCACTCCGCGCCGTGCCCGCGCCTACTTGCTCACTGACCAGGCCGTCACCGAAACCGCTGCCCGGTACGCCACCCAGCGGCCGGAACTGGACGAGATATCTCAGCATGCGATCCGCGCGGCAGTTGCCGATACAGCGGCCGATCTCCCGGATGACGGCTCCCCGCCCAGTGCGAGTCGGTCGGCGCCAGACCCCGGCGAGGAAATAGCAAATGCCGACGACGAGCTGTGGCTAGCACTGTGCCTGGCTCCCGACGAGGGCACCGACGTTGGCGAGCTGATCCGGCTGACCGGTATGAGCCGTCCCACTCTGTACCGGCGTCTGGCCGAGCATGCTCGGGCCGGCCGCGCAATCCAGGTCAGCCGGGGACGCTGGCGCGCCCAGATGACCCAGGAGCTGCCCCGTGGCTGAGTCCTTGGTCAACGCGCCACCTCCGCCTCCCAGGGCCCCGTATTGGCGTAACACGACGAGCACGCTCTATGTGGGCGACGCTCGCGAGGTGCTGGCCGAGATGCCCGACGGGTCGGCCGATTGCATCGTTACCAGCCCGCCGTACTGGGGCAAACGCGATTACCGCGTGGTCGGGCAGTACGGACACGAACCAGGCCCGGCCGCCTACGTCAACACCCTGCGGGCGACGTTCGCGGAGGCGCGTCGCGTCCTGGCCGACGACGGTACGTGCTGGCTCAACCTCGGCGACTCTTACTCCGCAGGTGGGGGAGGCGCCACCGGCCTGCACGCCTATCTCGGCCGCAACCTCGCTGCGCACCGGGACGCCGGCCTGCCGCCCAAGAACCTCCTTGGCCTGCCGTGGCGGGTGGCCTTCGCCCTCCAGGGCGACGGCTGGATCCTGCGCAACGCGATCGTCTGGCACAAACCCAACGCCATGCCCGAATCCGTCCGCGACCGCCTCAACTGCCGCTACGAACTGTTGTTCCTGCTCGTCAAGCAGCCGGCCTACTGGTTCGACCTGGACCCGATCCGCATTCCGCACAAGACCGCCCGGGCCGCCCCGGCGGCCCCGCCGCGACGACAGGACCCGACTCGCCCGCCGAAGTATGGCCCGCACGCTCGCCAGGTCGCCGGCGCCCAGCGGTACGGCACCGGCCGGAGCCGACGCACGCATCCGAACGGCCGTAACCCCGGCGACGTATGGCCGATCCCCACCCGGCCCTATGGCGGCCCGCACTTCGCCGCGTTCCCCCTCGAGCTCCCGCGGCGCTGCATCGCGGCCGGATGCAAGCCGGGCGGCACCGTGCTGGACATGTTCACTGGCTCGGGCACCACCGGCCTGGCCGCCCTCCAGCTCGGCCGACGCTTCACCGGCATCGAGCTATCCCCAGCCTTCGCGCGCCTGGCCGCCGAACGGTTCAGCGAAGCGGGTCCGGCAGATCGTGAAGCCGGTCAGCCATGACCATCCGCCTACGGCAGGGAACCACGGTCTGTGATCGTCTCACGGTTTGTCTCATCTCACGTCTCGCGCGCGCGTCTGCACGTAAACGCGCGTACACACGCCCTGAGACAAGCGCTGAGACAAGCACGAAGCGTAGCTGCCGGGGGAGGTGGCGCGCATAGCAGGCAAAGACATCAACCGGCAGATAGCCGCCGAGATCTCCTGGAGCCGCACCTACGACCGCAGCGCGCGCACCCGCCCAGCCCGCGAGGCGTTTCTGCGCCGGTTCGAACGAGAGGTTGACCCCGACGGCACACTCCCGCCCGACGAGCGCCACCGCCGCGCCGAACACGCGAAACGCGCCTACATGCTCCGCCTCGCCAAGAGAGCCGTAGCTGCCCGCAAGGCAAGGTAAGCCATCGCCGGGCCCCTCGCTGCGCAACGGCGCCCATGCAGGTGGCGGGAAAAGGAGGGTGGAGCTTGGTCCGGGAACGATCACATGCGGAGAGCGCACGCTGGTCACGTCGGGCATACTAATGACTCATGGCAACTCTTAGCAGTTGGGATGACGGGACTGAATACGATCCCGAAATTGTCCTGAGGAAGTCACCAGGAACTTGGTGGCCGGTGGGAAAAAACGTGGTTAAACATGGCCAGATTAAACGTTTGCTGGCTCAATCAGCTCAATGGCATGCCCAACGGGCCATTCAGCTGTTCGTAAGCGATGACCTGAATGAGCAATTGGAAGCCGCGATCTCTGCTGGCACTGCTGTGGAACTGTTTGCGAAGACATATTTGGCAAGTATTGATCCCGCACTTCTGGCTGATAAAGGTGATCGTGATACAGTTCTGATCCTTGGTGGCCGTGGCGCATTGGCAACCGCTGACCCGCTCCTTATGAAGACAATCGGAGCGTTTGACGCTCTCCGCTTGGCGAAATATTTGTACAAAGATCTGCCCTGGCTCCAGCAGGATGCAGTGTCGCTGCGCGTACGTAATGCCGCTGTGCATATGGCACTGGTTCGAAGTGATGAACTACGTTTTGCAGTCGTACAGATGTGTCGTTTAATCGAAAGTCTCATGGCGCCATTGGAGTTGGACCGTGAACATTTTTGGGGTTCGCATGCAGCGTCAGTAGCTGATTATTTGCTTGACGAGGCTAAGACCGAGAGAGCACGTATCGTAGCAGCTAAAAAGGCCGCAGCCCAAAGATATCTGTCGCGACTGCTGCTGGGACTTGATGATGAAATTAGACGAGTTATGCTTGCCGCATTGTCCGGTCGACCACCCAATACATCTATAGATTATCAAGAAGCGCAAGAGTGCCCGGTATGCGGACAGCAGGGATGGTTGATTTGTAGCGTTGAACGCGGAGATGTCCGGCAAGAAGCTGAAGGCGATGGGGGATTCTCGGCGTGGGCTGATCAAATTGCATATCCGTACATCTTTGAGTGTCCGGTCTGTCAGCTCAATGTTGAAGGGTCTGAGCTCTGGGAATTTGATTTCCCAAACTCGATTCAAATTGAAGAGGAAGATGTCACGAGAGAGTTTTACGAATTATGCTAAGTATATCTAGCCTCACGCTTTCAGGAGGCTTCGCCGGTAACAAGCAAGACTAATCGCAACTCGTGGCTTACACACTCAGCAAGTCTAGCAAGGTTTATCGACCGACTTTCTCGGGTCTGTTCACAAAGAAATGCCCGAGACCGACCAGTCATGCACAAGCTCAGGAATGACTACTTGGCTGGGTCTTCCGGCCGCGAATTGAAAGAATGTATCGACTTCAACCTCTAGTGATCGGCCCAGCAATGGATTAATGATCAGCAGAACTTCGAGAATGCTTTGATGCATTGCAAAATACAATACCAAGTACGTTATAACTTGGCGGATATCTGTAGATCGAAACTTGCGGTTTACAGACTTGACCTCACCAATTACTGAGACAGGAGTACCATAAGAAGAATCCATTGCAATTATGTCTGGAGTTCCATACATAATTGGCCCGCAGCCCGCCAAATGCGCATCAATCTGTACGTTGGAGAACCTCTTTACGCCAGTAGAGTAATCGTACAGTCGCCTTGCCAATGCAAGGGCCTCTGACTCTTCCTCTGAGCTTAGGTTACCATCCAAGGGGACTTGTCGCCGGACTGCCCGTAGACGCGAACGGGCCGACTCTTGGGCTTCCTCCAATCCTATGTCGTCCACCCGCAGCAATTTACCCTTCCAAATGGCGAAGGCGCATTCTGCCACAAAAGCATGCCGGTTTGGTGATGAGGATAGCTCTAGAGGGAAGTCAAAAACCCGTGGTCCTAGATTTGATATGCGGAGATAGTGTTCGAGTCGAGGAAATACTTCTGCCCAGTAGGACCCGGATGTCGTAGCGAAGCGTTCGGCAGTAATCATGGCTAGAGCCGCAAATCTTTCTGACCAGTCTTCGTCCTCTGATCCATCCATTTTTTAGCGATGAGATCAAACCCTCTTAGTGATACCGTGCGTCTCCAATGACTACCTTCATCGAGAAGGGAGTACGAGGCTAGGAAGACTGCTCGTTGAACCCAAGGATGTAGGTTTGCCCATCGTCTTCGTTGATCAGAAATCCAATCCCGCCTTCCCCAACCGTACATCAGATAAACGACATCACGCTGGATAAACGCCGGGGAGTCCGGCAAGTTAAATATCTTGTCGGCTAGACTTACGTTTTCGGCGCTATTTTCATACTGAAGAACCCTAAGTGCATATGCGAGGTTAACCGGAACCATCATAAAGTATGCTTCATCTTTTATCCTTCTGCGCAATTCGCCTGTCACGGACCGCTGCGTATCCTCGCTCAGCTGCGGGAATAGGTGCGACAGTACTTGCAGGACCACCGGCAGTGCAGGCGCTAGCATCTCAAGGCTCTTGAGGATAGTTCCAACAGCAGCATGTTGAATATCACGATCCAGCACCTTAAGTGCCCTCGCCAAGCGCCGAACAACTGCAGTGTTGATTCGGCTCTTATTAACCTCATCCGTCAGCATCTGAACAATGTCAAATTCTTGAAGGTCTGTTTGAAGCCTTTCGTAATCCTCGTCAGCAGTTGACGAGTACGGATCAAAGCGGAGCGAAAGACGCAAGAATCTGCGCTCCTGTCGCTCCGCGGGCGTGAGATCGTCAGAATCCACTGGGAGGAACAAGGGCGACCGCAGGTAATCGCCAGCACGGAGAACTCTCGTTTTCTGTTTCTGGAGGGAAAGACCCTCGTGCCTAAGCAGAGATTCCGTCAGGAGATACAAGTGCCGGTACGCCTCTTCTTGAGACTTTGCAAAGAGCCGATAGTCATCTGCATAGCGGCAGAAGGTGATCCCCTTCACTCGCAGAAGTTGATCAACTCGGTTGAGAGTTGCCTCAGATAGAATCCTGGCAGCCGGTCCGCCAATTGGCAGGCCATAAGATGCCCCACCAGAAAACCTGCGAAGCAACAAGTCGATCTGGGCTATCTCTTCAATTCTTTCGCTCAAAGCATCTTGTAGCGCGTTATCCACTCGATGATGATAGAGGTGGCCGTAGAAATCAGCGATGTCGGCAGTTACGACATAATTATTCTCTTGCGCCAGTAGATCGGACCGTTCAATAAAATCATTCCAGGCGTTATCGGCGAAAAGGGATGCCTTCTCGTCGTCGATACGCATACGATGTGAGAATACTACTCCATCACCTGTGCCGATCCTGGCTCGTTCAATTTCAGGCGACAGCTTGAGAACTAGGCCCAGGAAGTAAGCGTTCCAGATAGGATCGATCTGCGTAACCCATCTGTATCCTTCATAGGTAACAAGGGAAAGAGTGTTATCGGCTATAGGTGGGGTATTTTCGATACAAGACTTCAAATCTCGACTCATGTCTTCCAGAAGATGCACCGTATCTTCTTGTCGGTCATGGAAGATATGATTCTCTGGGGGAAACGGAAACACATCAGTGTCTCCATAACGCGCGATATTTCTTACAGCGTAGGTGAAGGAATCTCTGCGGCTCAGCACGCTGGTGCGCCTCTCATGTAGGCCAGGCTATGAGACTTTAGCTGATGTTGGCACAAACACAGCCGGGCCGCGTTTTGAACCGTGGTCACGTGGTCGATCTGCGCGGTGATCACTAAGTATCCGGCTGATGCCGGGCGGCCGCTGGATCAACTCAGAAGCGTAGGCCATAGGGGCTTGCCGGGAGGAGGTTCGGTTCTGGCTCCCTGTTATGGAGTATCGAGCTGGGATGTTTGTCGGTGTCAGGAAGTATCGACCTGTAGCTAGAAACGGTCGCCTGGGGATAGACGCCGATGGGCATCACGCGCGCGTTCATCGGCCGCGCTGGCCGCATACCGCGTTAGCATCGCCCGCGACTTCCACCCCGCGAGCCGCATCAGGTCACCCTCGGACCCGCCATTAGCCAGCCAGTCATGCGAGAACGTGTGCCGTAGCTGGTGCGGGTGTAGATCAGGAAGCCCGACCGCGGCCCCGCGGTCTTTGATCATCTGATAGACGCCACTCGCCGTGAGCCGGCCCTTCGTGCCGAGCCACAGCCACGTATCGGCCGCCCGCGGATGAGCGGCACGCACGCGAATGTACCGGTCAATGTCCCGGGCAGACTTGGTGCCGATGGGCAGGACCAGCTCGCGCCGTCCCTTCGCGGTGATCCGCACCACCCGCGACCGCAGGTCCACGTCGGACGCCTCGGGATCGTCGGCCCTGTAGCGGAGGCCGGCCATGCCTTCCAGCCGCATCCCGGTATCCAGGAACAGCCGGATGATCGCCAGGTCCCGCCGATCGCGGAAGTCCTTGCCTGAACAGTCAGCCAGCAGGCGCCGCACGTCGTCATCGGGCAGAACGGGTACCGGCTTCTCAGGGATCTTCGGCGGGCGCGTCTTGGCCATGGGTGACCCGTCGATCTCGCCCTCCTCGTCCAGCCAGGCAAAGAGTTGCTGAAGGGACCGGTAGCGCGTTGCGGCGGACGATGGCGCGGTGCGCTCTAGCTCGGCCGCGATGAACGCCTCGAGGTGCTCCCGGTGGATGCTGCGCGCGGCGGTGGGCATGCCCTGGCGTGCCAGGAACGCTACGAAGAGCGCGGCGTCGTCGGTGTAGGCGCGGATGGTCCGCGGGGACAGGTTGGCTGCCTGCAGGTGGAGACGCCAGGACGGTAGAAGTGCGCTAAGCTCTCCAACGCCGGTTGGACGTGCTTTGGCCTTGGCCACGATGTTAGATTAGACGCTGTACGACCGGTGTGCACGACCCGAGAAAACGGCTAGGGACGCAAAACCCCAGCTCAGACACCTAAATACCGGCCCCGTTAGCTCAGTCGGCAGAGCGTCTCCATGGTAAGGAGAAGGTCTACGGTTCGATTCCGTAACGGGGCTCCAGCTCAACGCGTTATTTCGAACGCCGCTGTTCAAGATCCAGTG
>Ga0302325_10013229_pt1 | contig 17624 bp, 14 predicted proteins | sample Palsa_T0_2_FD_201948 | JGI IMG/M metagenome (GOLD analysis project Ga0302325, IMG submission 201948) | Peat permafrost microbial communities from Stordalen Mire near Abisko, Sweden - Palsa_T0_2 | ecosystem: Environmental > Terrestrial > Soil > Palsa > Peat permafrost | place: Sweden: Abisko... | reverse complement strand
CCGGCGAACGCCGGCGCCGCCAGCAACGCGACCACCGCGACCGGAGCACCGGCAGCGGCGAGGATTCCAATTCGTTTCATGAGAGGGCCACCCCTTTCCACGAGGGCTTTGGCTTGACGGTCGGAGGCTGGTCTCCTGGCTCTCGGGCCTACCAATCGCGCCTTCCCGCTCCGCTTGCGCGGCCAGTGGCTGCATGATTGCGATTGGCGTCCCCGATGACAGTGGCGGGTCCGCGCCGGATTCGCACCGGCTTCCCATCGCCACCGACCCTGAACGACGCTGGATCGTAGCGGAGCGCTTGCCTAGACTCGCTGGACCATGACCGTGAACCTCACCCGCATCTACACCCGGCTGGGCGACGACGGCGAGACCCATCTCGGCGACATGAGCCGGGTCCCCAAGACCCACCCCCGGATCGAGGCCTACGGCACCGTCGACGAGCTCAACGCCCAGATCGGCTGGACGCTCACCCTCGACGGGCTCGACGATGCCTATCGCGAGTGGCTGCGGCACATCCAGAACGACCTGTTCGACGTCGGCGCCGACATCGCCGCGCCTGACGATCCGTCCTCGGATCGAGAGCGGTTGCGCGTGATCCCCGAGCAGACGGAGTGGCTCGAACAACGCTGCGACGAGGTCAACGCGACGCTTGAGCCGCTGCGGTCGTTCGTCCTGCCGGGCGGCAGCGCGCCCGCGGCCGCGCTGCACGTCTGCCGGACCGTCTGCCGGCGCGCCGAGCGGGCCGCGATCGTCTGTGGCGAGGATTGCAGCCCGGAGGTCGTGCGTTACCTGAACCGGCTCTCCGACCTGCTGTTCATCCTCAGCCGGGGCGCCAACCGCGGCGACGAGCCGCTCTGGGAGCCCGGCCGCTACCGATAGCGGGCCGCTACGCCGCTGGACCGCTGGGCGGGGTCGGCAGCGGCGGCGCGGCGCGAGGCCGACGTACCCCGCCCGAGGCGCGCAGCATCAACATCACGCCGGATGCCAACGACAGCCCGAGCGCCGCGATCACGGTCGCGCCGATCACGAACCAGGTGTGCTGCTGCGCATAGGCGATCACCTCGTGTGGACGCGCGATCACGATCAGCGCCGCCAGCAGGAGCGTGCCGGCGGCCAACGCGGCCGGCGGCCGCAGCGCCTCGACGAGCGAGAACCGAACCGGTGCGCCGGCGACGGCCGAGGGCCGGCGCTGCTCGTACCGCGCCAGCGCGGCGATCCCCAGCAGCGTCCACACGGTCGCGACCAGGAACCCGCCGAGCACATCCGAGGGGTAGTGCCAGCCGAGCTCGAGGAACGAATAGGAGACCGCGACGGCGAACGCCGCCATCGCCGCGGCCACGGCCGGGCGCCACCGTCCAGGCGCGGCGATCACACCACACAGGCACAGCGACATCGCCGCGGTTGCGTGGCCGCTGGGCCACGACGCGTCGCTGAGCGGCGTCCCCGGGACCAAGTCACGCGGACCCGCCAGCAGCGGCTTGAGCAGCTCGGTCGTCTCGCTGGCGCACAGCAGGATCACCACCAGCGTGACCGCGACCCGCGGGCGGCCACGCAGGAACGCCACCAGCACCGGCACCGCGGCCAGCACCACGAACGGCTTCGGATCACAGAGCCCGGCGATCGCGTTGGTCAGCCGGTCCAGACGCGGTCCTCCGAGCCCGACGAAACCGTTCAGGATGGACGCGTCGGCGTGCCGGACAAAGCCGATGTAGTGCGCGGCGTACCAGATCACGAACAGCAGCACGACCCCGGTACACGCGCCCGTGAGCGCCATCCTGGCACGTTTGCGCATGACCGCCAGCCTAGACGGGCGAACCTCCGCGCAACCTAAGAACGCGGGTCGCGCCCGACGCGCGGGGGGCTACCGGTGGACGCGGGGCGGCTACGGGTGGAGGCGGGGCGGTTAGCGGCCGGAGGCGGGGTCCCCGTCGCCGGGCTCCCCGCGTTCCTCGGGCTTGACCCGAGCAGCGCTGATGTCCCCGTCGGCGTCCAGCTCGGGCACGCCGAGGTCCGGCGGCGCGAACTCGTCCTCGGCGCCCAGCGCCCGGGTGTTGCGGATCACGCGGAACTCCGGCGCAACGCCGGTCCGGCGCACATGGAAGTAATGCTCGAGGTCCTCGGGCGAGGCGACCTCGACCGACAGACCGGGGCTGAGCTCGAACCGATTGGACTCGTACAGCAGCTCCTGGTAGCGCGGCGCGACCGCCTCCGCGTCGCTGCGCCGCGCAGCCGGCACATGCTTGCCGGCCGCCTCGACGTCGAGGTCGTAGCCGGCGAAGCGCAGCAGCCAGCGGCGACCCCGGGCGAGCTTGTCGGCGGTCAGCTTGATGGGCACTGGAACGCCTCGGTCGGAGCCGACGACGCGAGCGGACCGCAGGCCGGCATGCTGAGCGACGAGCGCGGTCGCGAGCCGGTCGAAGTTGCGTCCGTACGGCGCGGGCACGATCGCGACGGGTCCGCGGGCCGAGACGTCGCCCCGGATCGCGAGCCCGGCAGAGCCGATCAGCACGAAGTCGAGCTTGTTGGCGTTCAACCAGCGAATCACCGCGAGCCACCCCTGATCGAGGTGCGAAAACCCCTGGTGCAGCGCGACCGGGGTGCTATCGATGTCCGGCGGGCGATGTTTGAGCAGCATGCGTGAGCGATTCGCCTCCGCCGCACCGACTCCTGCAAGTCGTTCGCCGGTCACGGCGAAAACCCGCAAAGCGCGCGCGCCGCCCGCCCCGGGCTTTAGGCTGCAGGCGTGATGGACCCGTTCGATCCCAGCTACCGGGCACCCGGCCGCGCCGCGCGCGAGCAGGCTCGGCGACGCCGGGCCCTGCGCCGGCGGATCGGCGCCGTGTCGGTGGTGATGATCGTGATCGCCGTGGTCGCGGTCGTCGTGATCACCACGGTCGGGAGCGGGTCCACGAAGCACCCCCACCGTGACCGCCGGCCCGTGGCCGCGGCCACGCACAAGCACCGCGCGACGCCGGCCCGCCATCGCCCTGCGTCCACCGCGGACGTGCTGCCGCCCGGCAGCGGGAGCCCGGGCGACGCGACCGTCCCGATCCTCATGTACCACGTGATCAACAACCCACCGGCCGGTGCGCCGTTCCCGCTGCTGTACGTGGCGGCCACCGAGTTCGACGCCCAGATGCAGGCGCTCAAGCAAGCCGGTTGGCATCCGGTCACGCTTGACCAGCTCTGGGCCAACTGGACGACCGGGGCCAAGCTGCCGGCCGGCAAGCCGTTCGTGCTCACGTTCGACAACGGCTATTACTCGCAGTACGCCTCGGCGCTGCCCGAGCTCAAACGCCTGCATTGGGTCGCCGACGAGAACCTCCAGCTCAGCGGCCTGCCACCGTCGCAGGGTGGCCTGACCAACCAGGAGATCCAGGCCATGGTCAGCGCCGGATGGGAGCTCGACACCCAGGGGATCAGCCACGCCGATCTCGTTGAGCTGAGCTCGAGCGAGCTGCACGATCAGGTCTACCACGCACGCCGCATCATCCAGCGTCGCTTCCACGTGCCCGTCAACTGGTTTTGCTACCCGTCGGGCCAATACGACGCGGCCGTGATCGACACCGTCAAGTCGGCCGGGTACAAGGGTTCGACCACCGTCGTCCCCGGCTGGGCGAGCCGCTCCTCGGATCCGTACCTGCTTCCGCGGCTGCGGATCGTCGGCGGCACCAGCCCATCGGAGCTGCTGAGCCAGATCTCCTCCGCCCAGAGCGAACCGGCGCCCCCGAGCTCGTATACGACGAGCTCCCCGGGAGTCGGCTAGTGACGGCTCACGCGTAATGCTGCCTGACACCCGCCCGCGCCTGGCGCTCGGGATCGGCGCGGTCGCACTCACGGTCGCGATCGCGACGGTCGCCGTGTACGCGCTCAAGCAGGTGGCGCCGGTCGTCTCGCTCAGCGTGGTGTACCTGCCGGCGGTCCTGCTGGTCTCGACCTATTGGGGCGTCTCGCTCGGGCTGCTGACCGCGCTCGGCTCCGCCGCCTCGTTCAACTTCTTCCACCTGCCGCCGACCGGGCACTTCACGATCGCCGATGGCCGCAACTGGGTCGCGCTGGCCGCGTTCGTGGTCGTCGCGCTGACCACCAGCGCGGTCGCCGAGGTCGCGCGCGCACGCACGCGTGAAGCTGAGCGACGCCGCGCCGAGGCCGATCTGGCCGCCGCGCTTGCGCGTGAGCTGCTGCTCGGCGACGACTCCGCGCGCGCCCTGTCGAGCGCCGCGCGCCGGATCGCCGAGGCGCTGGGACTCCCGTCGGCGGCGATCGTCGCGGGGCCCGACCCACCGCAGACCGGCGAGCGCCGGACCGCGTTTGCGCTCCGCGGCGCCGACGGCGCCCGGATCGGGACGCTGTTGGTGCCGGCCGACCTGGACTCCGACGCCTCGGCAGAGCTTGGCGAGCGGGTCGTGCCGACGCTCGAGGCGCTCGTCGCGATCGCCCAGCGTCGCGACGCGCTCCAGCGTGAGCGAGTCGAGACCGAAGCGCTACGCCGGTCGGATGAGATCAAGACGGCGTTGCTGCGGGCCGTCTCACATGACCTGCGAACACCGCTCACGTCCGTCGTCGCGGCCGGTCATGCACTCGGTGCCGACAGTCTGTCGCCAACCGAGCGAAGCGAGCTCTCGGACACGGTCGTCTCCCAGGCGACGCGCCTGGCCAGGCTGGTCGACAAGCTGCTTGACCTGTCCCGACTCCAGGCGGGCGCAGCCCAGCCCAGAGCCGACTGGGTGTCGGTCGAGGACCTGCTGAGCACCGCGGCGGCCGGCGAGGACGGCGAGCCGATCGACGTCCAGCTCAATGTCGACCCCGACATCCCCGAGATCCGGGCCGACGCCGCGCAGCTGGAGCGCGCGTTCGCCAACCTGCTCGAGAACGCGCGCCGCTACGGGGCCGCCCCGATCTCCGTCCGGGTGCGAGCGGGCGCGGGCCGGGTCCTGGTCAACGTGACCGACCGCGGCCCCGGCATCGATCCGGCCGAGCAGGAGCGGATCTTCGAACCCTTCTATCAGGCTCGCCCACCCCGGGACGCCGGCTCCTCGGCCCGGATCGGCTCGGGACTGGGCCTGGCGATCGTGAAGGGCTTCGTCGAGGCCAACGGCGGCCAGATCGACGTCGAGTCCCTGCCCGGACAGGGCACGAGCTTCCTCGTCTCGCTGCCAGTCGCCGAGACCGAGCGATGAGTCAGGGGCCACCCGACGCGTCACGACCGCGCGTCCTCGTCTGTGACGACGAGACGCAGATCCTGCGCGCGCTGCGGGTGATCCTGCGTGATGCGGGCTTCGAGGCGCTGCCGGCGTCGACCGGTGAGGAGGCACTCGATGTCGCCGCCGTGTCCTCGCCGGAGGCCGCGATCGTCGACCTGGTGCTGCCCGACATCGACGGGGTCGAGCTCTGCCGCCGGCTGCGGGAGTGGTCGGAGATCCCGGTGATCGTGCTGTCGGCCGTCGGCGACGAGGATGCCAAGGTCCGCGCCCTGGCCGCGGGTGCCGACGACTACGTGACCAAACCGTTCGGTCCGCGTGAGCTGATCGCGCGGCTGCAGGCCAACATGCGCCGTTCCGAGCCCGAGCGCCAGCCCGCACAGATCACCAGCGGCGAGCTCACGATCGATCTCGCCGCGCGCACCGTCACCGTCGCGGGCGAGGAGGTCCGGCTGACGCCGACCGAGTTCGGTCTGCTCGCCCTGCTGGCGAAGAACCGCGGCCGGTTGATGACCCACCGCGACCTGTTGACCGGCGTCTGGGGCGCCGGCTACGAGCATGACACCCAGGTCCTGCGCGTCCACATCGCCAACCTCCGACGCAAGCTCGAGGGACGCGACGCCACCGAGCAGCCGAAAGGGCGGGCGCGACCAATCTACATCCGCACCGATCCGGGCGTCGGCTACCGGTTCGCGGTATGACCCGGCTGGCGGGGCCGAGGCCGTCGCACCAGGTGTGGGTATATCGTCCAACGAGCAGCGTGTTAGAGCTTCAGACCATGAGCGCGGCGGCGCGGGGCCCCATCGAGGTGCCGAGATGAGCTCCACCCGTAAGCGCACGCTGCACGAGAGCGCGCACAAGCTGGGCGACGACGGCGAGCTTCCCGAGGAGACGCCGCGCCGCAGCGGCGTGCGCCACAACTTCAACGAGGCGGCTCACAAGCTCGGCTACTGGCCGGTCGCGCCGGCGGCGCGCGAGACCAAGGAGCCATCGGACGTCATCAAGGCGGCTCACGACGACGACCGCGACGTCGTCGCCCACGCCAGTCGGCTCGTGCTCGGGCTCGGCGCGCTGGGAATCGTGTTCGGCGACATCGGGACCAGCCCGCTGTACTCGATGCAGGTGATCTTCGGCCAGCACAAGCAGGCGGCGCACACGACCGTCGGCGGCGTCTACGGCATCGTGTCGCTGATCTTCTGGGCGCTGGTGATCGTCGTCTCGATCAAGTACGCGATCGTGATCATGCGCGCTCACAACCGCGGCGACGGCGGGATCATGGCGCTGGCGGCGCTGATCTCACGCAAAAAGGTGCCCCGGGCAGCGATCCTGGTGACGCTCGGCCTGCTCGGCGCGGGACTGTTCTTCGGCGACGGGATGATCACGCCCGCGATCTCGGTCACGTCGGCGGTCGAGGGGCTGAAGGTCGCGACGCCGGCGCTGAGCCACTCCCTGATCGATCCGATCGCCCTCGTGATCTTGGTCGCGCTGTTCGCCGTGCAGCGGTTCGGCACGGCCGCCGTCGGTTGGCTGTTCGGACCGGTGATGCTGCTGTGGTTTGGCACGATCGGCGTGCTCGGCGCCAGCCACGTGCTCCAGCATCCGGCGGTGCTGCAGGCGCTGTCGCCGACCTGGGGCGCGCGGTTCATGCTCGATCACGGGGTCGCCGCCTGGCTGGCGCTCGGGGGCGTCGTGCTGGCGGTTACCGGCGCGGAGGCGCTGTACGCCGACCGCGGTCACTTCGGCGCCACGCCGATTCGGATGACCTGGTTCGCGATCGTGTTCCCGGCCGTGCTGCTCAACTACCTCGGCCAGGGCGCGCTGATCCTCTCCGACCACAAGGCGATCTCGAACCCGTTCTACCTGGTCGCGCCCAACTGGGGGCGACTCCCGCTCGTGATCCTGGCGACCGCGGCGACGATCATCGCCTCCCAGGCGGCGCTGACGGGGTCGTTCTCGGTCGCCAAGCAGGCGGTGCAGCTGGGCTTCATGCCGCGGCTGCGGATCGTGCACACGGCCGAGGTGGAGGGCCAGATCTACGTGCCGATCATCAACTGGCTGCTGTGCGCCGGCGTGGTCGCGCTGGTGCTCGTGTTCCGCAACTCCAACAAGCTGTCGGACATCTACGGGGTCGCGGTCACCGGCACCTTCATCCTTGACACCACCCTCTTCGTCGCGGTCGCCACCGCCCTGTGGCACACCCCGAAGTGGCGGCTGATCCCGATGGCCGCGCTGTTCTGGCTGGTCGAGGTGTCGTTTTTCTCGGCGAACGTGACCAAGGTCACGCACGGCGCCTGGCTGCCGCTGCTGGTCGGCGTGATCGTCGCCAACGTGATGTTCACCTGGCGCAAGGGTCGCGCCGTGCTGACCCGCAACCGGACCGAGGAGGAGGGCTCGCTGCAGGAGTTCCTGGAGGGACTGTGCTCGGCCGAGCCGCCGATCGTCCGGCTGCCGGGCACCGCCATCTTCCTGAATCCCAACAAGCAGACGACGCCGCTGGCGATGCGCGCCCAGGTCGAGCATCTGCACGCCTTCCAGGAGACGGTCGTGATGGTGTCGCTGGACCCGATCCCGATCCCGCGCGTGGACAAGGAGGACCGGTTCTCCGCCGAGCGGCTCGGCACCGGCACGTTCAAGATCATCTACCTGGAGATCCGCACCGGCTACCGAGATCGCACGAACCTGCCGGTCGCGCTGGCGCTGGCCCGCAAGCAGGGGATGCTGCCGCGCAACTTCGACCTCGAGCACGCGTCCTACTTCGTCAGCCGCATGTCGATCGCCCAGACCGACGCTCGGGGGATGCCGCCATGGCGCAAGCGCCTGTTCATCGCGATGGCGCGCAACTCGTCGAGCCCGATCGAGCAGTTCGGGCTGCCGTGGGACCGGACGGTGACCAGCGGCTCCCAGATAGCGCTGTAGGCCCGGCGCTCCGGCGCCGGGCCTGCCGCATCCGACCCTGGGGATCCGGGCCGCGCGTTCAGGCTTGCCGTCTGCGCGCGGGCGCGCGACAATCGGATCCCCGATCGTCGTCAGGCTCGTCTCGGAGGCTCCATGACCAGCGACTACACGCTCGCGTACGGCACCCACCCGGATCCGACCGACGGTCGGTGCGCGATGGAATGGGTCGCGCACCTGGCCGGTGAGCGCCACTCCGACCAGCCCGCGTGCGTCAGCCCGGTCGTGCGAGGCCTGTGCGTGGCGCTCAACGACGGCCTGGACTGCACCGCGCGCCAGCGCCTGCGCCCCTACCTGACGCGCACGATCGGCACCGCCGCCGACGGGCTGGACGAGTCACGCGCGTGGATGGCGCTCGACTGGCTGATCCGGGTCTACGCGCCGACCTGGCTGCGCGCGGTCGAGTGCGACGACGCGGCCGGCCGGCTTGGAGGTCTCGATCGCTCGGTGCTCGACTCGTCCGCGCTCGCGCACGCGTTGGAGGTGCTTGAACGTACCCGCCGACACGTCCGCGCTGCTCGCCACGACGAGTTCGGCGACCCCGTCCACTGGGCGCTCGCGGTCGCCGGCGGCGAGACCGGCTCGGAGTCTGCCTGGTCGTTCACGGCAGCCGGCGCCTGGGGTGCCGCGCGCCTGGCGGTCGACGACCCCACCGCCGAGCACGCCCGCGCCGCCGTCAAGGCGATCGCGGGCGACTGCGCGGCGATCGCCGTCCGCCGCGGCCGCCGTGACCCCGGCGCACGGCGATCGCTGCTCGGCGGCCGACCGTCTGCGGCGGTGCTGCTGCGGCCGGTGATCGCCGAGCTGACCGAGTCGGCGATCGGGCTCCTGGACCGGATGCTGCCGACGGTCGTGCTCGACGGTGCCCCGGCGCAGGCGTCCTCGCTCAGACCGCGTCAGCCGGCGGCAGCGAGATAGGCCGCGCGCACCTCGGATGCCGCCGCCAGCACCTCGTCGATAAGCCCCGGCAGCGCGGCCGCGATCCGCTCGGCCGGGCCGGCCAGCGAGAGCCCCGCCACCAGCCGCTCACGGCGGTCGAGGATCGGCGCGGCAACGGCGCCCGCCCCATCATCGAGCTCGCCATGGGTCACGACGTAGCCGTCGGCGCGGATCCGCTCGAGCTCCGCCGCCAGCACCGGATCCTCGACGGCCTCCAGCAGACGCCCCCGCTCGGCCGGCTCCAGGTACGCCGCCATCACCTTGCCCGAGGCGCCGCGATGCATCGGCGCACGCCGGAACAGCGCGTAGGAGAGCCGAACCGAATGCAGCTGCCCCTCCACCGCGTGCAGCACGATCCCCTCCAGGGCGCACGGCGCTGTCAACAGGGCGGTCTCCCCCGTCCGCTCCGACAGCCGCGCCATCACCTCGGTCGCGGGCGTCACCAGCCGCTCCTGCAGCCCCGCCTCGGCCGTGCGGCCCAGCGCCACCAGCCGTGTCCCGAGCGCGACCGTCCGGTCTGAGGAGCGCTGCACCAGCCCGTAGTGCTCGAGCTCGGCCAGCAGCCGGTACGCGGTCGAGGTCGGCATCCCCGCGTCGGCGGCCAGCTGGGCGACGGTCAGCTCCGGACCGGTCTCACCGAGCCGGCCGAGCAGCTCCACGGCGCGCTCCAGCGCTCCCGCGGGCACCTCAGCCCTCGCCGCCGTCGGTGCGCACCGGTCAGATCCCCGGTGGCTCGTGCTCGGAGAGCGCCGGGCGGCCGCCGGCGACGCGGGCGATCCGATGGGCGAACTCGCCGTCGGCGACGAACGCGGTGAGCCCGTCGACGTCGGCGGCCCACTCGGTCTCGTCGATCATCGTCGGCGCGAACTCGCGGACGAGCGCATACGTGTGCTGCATCGCGTCGCCGAGCCGGTCGGGACCGCCCCGCAGATCGATCCCCTGCGCGGCGACCAGCAGCTCGAGCGCCACCAGCCGGTGCGCCAGGTCGACCAGGAGCGAGGTCGCGTTGACCGCCAGCGGCGCCATCGAGGCGTGGTCCTCGACGCCCTCGGCGAGCTGGCCGCGGTAGTCCAGGGACACCGGGTTGGCCAGCAACCGAACCTCCGAGGCGCCCGCGGCGAACGCCCGGCCGAGCGGTCGCAGCCCGCCGGTCGGCCCCTCCTGGGCCGCGAGCCCGGTCGGCAGCCCGGAGAAATGGTTCCACAGCAGCTTCTGCACGCGCTCGTTGGCGACCTGGACGGCGTGCGCGATTCCGAGCCGCAGGTAGTCGAACGCCATCGCCAGCGACGACACATCGAAGCTTCCGGCCGAGACGATCGCTTGCTCCTCGATCAGCACCAGCGGGTTGTCGGCGGCCGCATTCAGCTCGGTCTCCATCAGCCCCCGGGCGACCGAGAGCACGTCGTAGAGGGCGCCGTTGGTCTGCGGAATGCACCGGATCGAAAGCGGATCCTGCAGGTTGCGCGCCGCCCCGGGACGCCACAGCGGCGAGTCCTCCAGCAGCACCCGCAGGCGCGACATCGCGGTCTGCAGGCCGCCGTGCGGGCGGGCGCGAGCGATCGCGGGATGGATCACCGACAGGTTGGCGCGGAACGCCTCCATGCTCAGCGCGGCAGCGATCTGCATCGATTCGACCAGATCGGCGCCGTCGATCAGCACCAGCGACCCACGTCCCATCGTGACGCCGTTGGAGGCGATCAGCCCGAGCGCCTCCTTGGGGCCGAGCGACAACGGCTCAAGCCCGGCCCGCTCCAGCGCCTCCTCACCGCCCATCACCTCGCCCTCGTACTCGGCCCAGCCGCGCCCGATCACGACCTTGCCGATATCGGCCATCTCCGACAGGTCGCCCTGGCCGACGGAGCCGACCATCCGCACGATCGGATGGACGCCCGCGTTCAGCAACGCCACCAGCAGCTCGATTAGCTCCCGTGTCACGCCGACGCCCGCCTTCAGCATCCCGTTGACGCGGGAGACGATCATCGCCCGCACGACGTCGGTCGCGAGCGGGCGCCCATACGAGGAGACCTGATCGGCGACCGTCCGAAACGAGAACTCGCCGATCTCCTCGAGCGGGATCCGGTGGCGCGCCAGCGACCCCAGGCCCGTGTTGAGTCCGTACACGGCCTCACCGCTGGCCAGCACCCGGTCGACGACCTCCCGCGCGGCCCGGACCCGCAGCAGCGCCGCCTCCTCGAGCTCGACGCGCATCCCCCCACGCGCCACCGACAGGACATGGTCGACGGTGAGGCCGTCGCCACTGAGCTCAATGCTCTCAGAAGTTGAGAATGTTTCCGGGTTTTCGCGCGTGGTAGGCTCATCCTATCTCACTTGTCGAGAAGATCTCCGGCACGATTCTGACCCCTTCGGGAGCTCGCCGCCGCGCCGGAATCTCGGTCGTCGACGGCCGCATCGTCGACATCGGCCCGCCCGCGCTCACCGTCCCAGCCGATGCGACGGCGGTCGATTACGGCGCGGCACTGCTGCTCCCGGGTGCGGTCGACGTCCACGTGCACACGCGCAGCTACGCCGAGGAGGGGATCGAGCGATGCACCGCCGCCGCCGCCGCGGGCGGCGTCACCACGATCGTCGACATGCCCTACGACGCCGCTGGCACGATCGACTCGCTCGACGCGTTCGAGCGCAAGGTGGCCGACGTCGGGCGCGAGGCGGTGATCGACGTGGCCCTGTGGGCGACGGTCCCCCCCGCCGGGCCGCTTGATCAGGTCCAGGCGCTGGTCGATGCCGGCGCCACCTCGTTTAAGTGCTCGACCTTCAACACGCATCCGCGGCGGTTCCCGCAGATTCCCGATCCGCAGCTGCTGTGCGCGTTCTCAGAGATCGCCCGCGCCGGCGGGATGGTCGGGATCCATGCCGAGAACGACGTGCTCGTCCGCGCCGGGATCGCCGCCGAGCAGGCGGCCGGCAACGGCCATGACCCGCTGGCGCACGCTCGCTCGCGGCCACCGGTCGCCGAGAACGAGGCGATCGCGCGGGTGCTGGAGATGGCGCGCGTGACCGGCGTGCGGATCCACATCTGCCATGTCACGACCCCGCGGGGCGTGCAGCTGATCGCCCAGGCGCGCGCCGACGGTGTCGACGTGACCGGCGAGACCTGCCCGCACTACCTTCTGCTCGACGAGTCCGATCTGGCGCGGCGCGGCGGCGAGTGCAAGATCAACCCGCCGCTGCGCAAGACGTCGCTGCCCGCCGACGGCCTTGACCTGATCTCATCCGACCACGTCGGCTGGCCGGTCGAGCGCAAGCGCGGCCCAGACATCTTCGCGCTGGCCTCCGGGGCGCCAGGGGTCGAGCTGATTACGGCGCTCGTGCACGATGCGCTCGGCCCGCACGAACTGGTGCGGCTCGTCTCAGAGCTTCCGGCCAAGCGGTTCGGGCTGTGGCCGCGCAAGGGCTCGCTCGCTCCGGGCGCGGACGCCGACGTGATCGTCCTCGACGAGTCGGTCACTTGGACGATCGACCCGACCCAGCTGGTCACGCCCGCCGGCTGGAGCCCCTACGAGGGCCGCCGCGTACAGGGCCGCGTGATCGCGACCTACAGCCGTGGGCAGCCGGTCTGGGACGGCCGGCAGCTGCTCGCTGGACCGGGTCACGGCCGCTACGTGCCCGCCGACACCGCCGCCGTGCGTGTCTGAGACCGCTGCAGCGCTCCGCTGCCGGGGCTGGCGCCAGGAGACGATCCTGCGTCTGCTGGAGAACAACCTGTCGATCGCCGAGGACCCCGACAACCTCGTCGTCTACGCGGCCCACGCCAAGGTTGCCCGTGACCACGAGAGCCTGCGCCGGATCGTCGGCGCGCTGACCACGATCCAGGACGGTCACACGCTCGTGGTCCAATCGGGCAAGCCGATCGCGGTGCTGCCCACCGGACCGCGCGCCCCGGTCGTGCTGCTGGCCAACTCCAACCTCGTCGGCCGCTGGGCGACGCCCGAGGTGTTCTACGACCTCGAGCGCCGCAACCTGATCGCGTGGGGCGGGTTGACCGCCGGGTGTTGGCAGTACATCGGGTCCCAGGGCGTGCTCCAGGGCACCTACGAGACGTTCGCGCAGGTCGCGCGTGAGCACTTCGGCGGCTCGCTGCGCGGGAGGCTGGTCGTGTCGGCCGGGCTCGGCGGGATGGGCGCCGCGCAGCCGGTCGCGATCACCCGGATGCTCGGCGGCGTCTCGCTGATCGCCGAGGCCGACGCGGAGAAGGCGCGACGGCGGCAGGAGGAGGGCGTCGTCGACGCGTGCTTCGGCGATCTCGACGTAGCGCTCGACCTCGCACTGGCGGCCCGCTCGGGCGATGCCACCGCGCCGCACGCGATCGCCTATGCCGGCAACGGCGCCGCGCTGCTGGAGGGCCTGCTGGCGCGCGGCATCACCCCCGACGTCGTCACCGACCTGACCGCCGCCCACGATCTGCGCAGCGGCTATCTGCCGATCGGTGTCGGGCCCGCGCAGGCGGCAGAGCTGCGCCGCGGTGACCCCGGCAAGCTCGAGGCGCTCGCCCTGCAGACGATGGCGCGCCACGTCCGCGCGATGCTCCAGCTGCGCGAGCAGGGCGCGGTCGTGTTCGACTACGGCAACAACATCCGCCCCCACGCCGCGGGCGCCGGCGTCACCGACGCGCTGGACATCGACATCTTCACGGCGCGGTACCTACGGCCGCTGTTCAGCCGCGGGATCGGCCCGTTTCGCTGGATCTGCGTCTCGGGCGAGGACGACGACCTCGACGCGATCGACGAGATCTGCGCGGAGCTCTTCGCGGACATCCCGCGGATCGCGGACTGGATCTCGCTCGCCGGGGCGCACGTCCGGCGCCAGGGACTCCCCGCCCGGATCGCGTGGCTCGGGCACGGCGAGCGCACGCGCCTGGCGCGCGCGGTCAACCAGGCGGTCGCCGACGGTCGTCTGCACGGACCCGTCGCGTTCACCCGTGACCACATGGACTCGGGCTCGATGACCCATCCGAACATCATCACCGAGGCGATGGCCGACGGCAGCGACGCGGTGTCGGACTGGCCGCTGCTCAACGCGCTGCTGAACACCGCCTCAGGCGCCGATCTGGTCGCGCTGCACGCGGGCGGTGGTGGCTACGCGGGCTACTCGCAAAGCTCCGGGATGACCGTCGTAGCGACCGGCACCGACGACGGCGCCGCGCGGTTGCAGGGGGCATTGAACGTCGACACGGCGATCGGCGTCCTGCGCCACGCCGATGCTGGGTATCCACAGGCGATCGAGTCCGCGCGTCAGCACGGCCTCGGGTTAGGGGTTGTGAGCACAGATGAGAGAGCTTGACTTGAACGCGGTCCACGCTGCCGTCGCGGGCGGCTCGGTGCTGGCCGCGGGCGGCGGCGGCTGGGTCGACCACGGAATGCTCGTCGGCACCACCGCGGTCCAGTACGGGAGCCCGAAGCTGGTCACGCTCGAGGAGCTCGAGCCCGACGCGATGATCGCCACCGTGTCGGCGATCGGTGCGCCGGCGGCGATCGGATGGGAGATGCGCCCGGGCGATTACGTGCGCGCGCTGGAGCTGCTGATGGAGGCCGTTGACGAGCCGATCGTCGGGACGGTGACGGCCCAGAACGGCTCGTCGACGACCTGCAACGGCTGGGTCGCGTCGGCCGTGCTCGGCACGGTCGTGGTCGACGCCGCCGGCGACGGCCGCGCCCACCCGACCGGCAAGATGGGCTCGTTCGGCCTCGCCGCCGACGACGACTACGAGACCGTCCAGGCCGTCGCCGGGGGCAACCGCGCCGAGAACCGGTATCTGGAGGTCGTCACCCGCGGGACGGTGCGCCGGACCGCGAACGTGCTGCGCACCGCATCTGACATGTCGGGCGGCTTCATCGCCTGCGCGCGCAATCCGCTGCCGGCGTCGTTCGTCGCCGAGCATGCCGCGGTCGGCGCGATCAGCTTCGCGCTGTCGCTGGGTGAGTCGATCCTCGCCGCGCTGGACGGCGGGCCCGAGGCGATGATCCAGGCGACCGCCGACCACCTCGGCGGCCGGATCCTGGAGCGCGGGGCGGTACACGCAAAGACGCTGCGGACCGAGAACGCGTTCGACATCGGCATGGTCGCGGTCGGCGAGCTCGAGCTCGGGTTCGTCAACGAGTACATGACCGCCGAGGCGGCCGGCGAACGGCTCGCGACCTTCCCGGATGTCCTGGCGACACTGTCACCGAAGACCGGACGGATCATCTCGATCGCCAACCTGCGCGAGGGCGACGAGGTCTGCGTCCTGCACGTCCCCAAGGCCAACGTGCCACTTGGCGACGGCGTCCGTGAGCCGAGCGTGTACCCCGAGGTGGAGGCGATGCTCGGCAAGCCGCTGGCGGATTACGCGCTGGCGTAGCCATGCCTGACCGAGATCGCATCGAGCGCCGGCTGCAGGCCCTGTGGGAGATCGCGCTCGGTCCCGGGGGCGGCGCCGACCGCCCCGCCTACTCGCCCGCCGAGGCCGAGGCGATGCTGCGGGTCGCCGGCTGGGCCTCCGATCAGGGGCTCGAGCCCGCGATCGACGATTACGGAAACCTCTGGGCGTTGCCGCGTGACGCAGACGGTCCGATCGTCACCTCGGGCTCGCATCTCGACACGGTCCCCGACGGCGGCCGCTACGACGGCGCGCTCGGCACCGTGCTGGGGCTGGAGCTGGTGGCGGACCTCGGCGCCGTGCCGACGCAGACCGGCGCCCGCGCGGCGCTGATGGTGTGCGCGGCCGAGGAGGCGCCGCGGTTCGGTGCCGGCACCGTCGGCAGCCGTCAGCTGGTCGGGACGTTGTCGCCCGAAGCGCTCACGCAACTTCAGGACGGCGACGGCGTCACCGTCGCCCAGGCGCTGCACGACCACCTGCAGCGTCTGCGGGAGCTGCCGCGGATCGACCCACCACTCGGGCGCTGGCAAGCCCACGCGGAGGTCCACGTCGCCCAGCGCCGTGAGCTGCGCGAGCTCGGCGTGGTCACGACCGTCGCCTCGCCGCGACGGCTGGAGATCAGCGTCACCGGCGTTTCCGGCCATGCCGGCGAGGTCTCGATGGCCGACCGCCGCGACGCGCTCGCCGGCGCCGCCGAGATCGTGCTCGCGCTCGAGCGGGCGGCGACCGCGGAGCCGGCCGAGACCGTCGCCACCGCGGGCACGCTGACGGTAGTGCCCGGAGCGATCAGCGTGATTCCCGGTCAGGCCCGGATCGGCGTCGACATGCGCGGCGTCGACGGACGGTCTTTGGACCGGCTGCAGCGGGCCACCGAGCAGGCCGCCGCCGAGATCGGCCAGCGCCGAGATCTGCGGGTACAGACGGTCCTGACCCGGGCCGGCGAGCCGGTCGAGCTGGACCAGCGGCTGGTCTCAGCGGCGCTGGCGGCGGCGGCCACGCTGGAGATCCCCGCGCGCACGACCTGGTCGGGAGCCGGTCACGACGCCCAGCATCTGACCTCGCTCGCACCGGCGCTGCTGGTGTTCGTGCCGCTGCACGACGGCGAGAGCCATACGCCACAGGAGGGGGCGAGTTTGAACGAAATTGTCCACGCGGCCATGTTGGTCGCATATGTTTTGCGGCACGTTGGCGCTTGACATGACCCTTCGGTTGTGAAAAATACGCCGTGAGAGTGGGAGCTCGGATGAGGAACTGCCGGCGCGCCGCGTCGCCTGTCATGATTGGGCAATCGCACCAGGACGGTTGAGATTGCTCAGCGCTTCCCTCCGCACGCGCTCTCCCGGGCCCGCGCAGGACGAACAACGAACCGCGGCGATCGCCTGGTTGCCCGCGACCGAAAGGTGACGCAACATGGGCATTGACGATCGCGAGCTCGACCGGATTCGAGGCGAACGCTCGGAACTGGAGAACCACTACATCGACGAGCTCGTCGCCGGCCGGCTGGACCGCCGCACGTTCCTGCGGCGCGGCGCCGTGATGGGCATGTCGGCCTCGGCGATGGGCGCGATCCTGGCCGCCTGCGGCAGCGCCAACAGCACGAACAAGTCCTCGGCGGCGCAGTCGGCGACCAACCCCTCCAGCTCGGGCGCCGGGGCGACCAAGGGCGGCACGCTGAAGCTCGCCAGCACCACACCGGCGACGGCGCTCAACCCGCTGCTGGTCGACGACGCCGGCGGCCTGTGCCTGCTGGCCCAGACCGGCGAGTTCCTGACCTTCGACAACAACATCACGCTGAAGCTGGAGCCGATGCTGGCGACCAGCTGGAAGCACAACGGCGATGGCACGGTGTGGACCTTCAAGCTGCGGTCCGGGGTCAAGTTCCACAACGGCCAGCCGATGACCGCCGATGATGTGGTCTACACCTTCCAGCAGCTGTCGGACCCCAAGAACGCCTCCAACGCGCTGTCGACGTTCGCGGGCGTGCTCAAGCCCGCGGGCGTGCGCAAGGTCGACTCGGGCACGGTCGCGTTCCATCTCGAGGCCGCGAACGGCAACTTCCCGTACATCATCTCCTCGGATAACTACAACGCGATCATCGTCCCCAAGGGCACCGACTACGCCAGCTGGGGCAAGACGTTCATCGGCACGGGCGCGTTCAA
>Ga0302325_10013228_pt1 | contig 17624 bp, 7 predicted proteins | sample Palsa_T0_2_FD_201948 | JGI IMG/M metagenome (GOLD analysis project Ga0302325, IMG submission 201948) | Peat permafrost microbial communities from Stordalen Mire near Abisko, Sweden - Palsa_T0_2 | ecosystem: Environmental > Terrestrial > Soil > Palsa > Peat permafrost | place: Sweden: Abisko... | reverse complement strand
GATGTCAAAGGTAAGGCTTCGAGCGTTACGAAGATCGCAGGCACCATGTACTCCGGTAGGTGATCCTGAAGAAACCCGCGCAGCTCCGTGATCGTCGGTGAGCGCCCCGGCTCATTCACAACGTATGCCACCAGTCGTTGCTCACCCGACGCCTCCGCTTGCGCTACTACCGCCGCGTGCCGTATCTCAGGATGCCGCGCCAGCACGGCTTCCACTTCTTCCAGCTCGATTCGGTAGCCGCGGATCTTCACCTGATGGTCGGCCCGGCCCAGGAATTCGATATTGCCGTCAGCCAGGTAGCGGGCGAGGTCGCCGGTCTGGTACAGCCGCGCTCCCGGCTCGCTGCTGAACGGATGCGGAACGAATTTCTCCGCCGTCAAATCCGGACGGTTCAAGTACCCTCGCGCCAGCCCCACTCCTCCAATGTGCAGGTTACCCGCTACGCCGATCGGCAGAAGCCGCAGCATGTCGTCCAGAATGAAGATTTGAGAATTCGGTATAGGCCTCCCGATTGGGATTGGGGAATCAACGCCAACCGGCTCGCACAGCCAGAACGCCGTGTCGATGCTCGCTTCGGTCGGTCCATATACGTTGTAGAGCTTCGCCTTGGAACGGTCCTGGAATCGCATGACCACCGACGCTGCCAGCGACTCGCCGCCGCACATGACAGCCCGCAACTTCAAGGCGTCGTCGAAGGCTGGCTCCTCGACCAATTGCCGAAGCAGCGACGGCACGCAATGAAGGACCGAAATCGCCTGACGCCGCATCATTTCAGCTAGGTACTGGCAATCACCTTCGCGGTCGGGTTCGACAATTAGCAGAGCTCCGCCCGATAAGACGACCGGAAAGAGTTCACGTCCGGCAGCATCGAAAGTTATCGGAGTCTTGAGAAAGCAGCTATCACTCGAAGACAACTCCAGGGTCTCGATTATCCAATTGACGGCGTTGCTTAGTCCGCGATGTTCGACAATGACTCCCTTGGGCTGTCCGGTCGAACCTGAAGTGTAAATGACATAAGCGGCGTCTCTGGATGTCGCCCAATTCATCGGCGTCGTCTCACTGTTCTCTGCGATGGCACTCCATTCGGAATCCAGACAGACGGTATGGGCGACGAGGCCTGGAAGACGTTTCACCAGATACTCTTGTGTGAGCAACACCTCGGCTCGAGTGTCCTCCAGTATGAAGGCCTGCCGATCTTTGGGGCCGTGCGGATCGATCGGGACATAAGCGCCACCCGCTTTGAGAACACCCAGCAGTCCGACGACCACCTCCAGGCAGCGCTCCATGGAAAGAGCGACCGAGACACCCGGTCGCACTCCCAGTGTTCTCAAGTGATTGGCGAGTTGATTCGCGCGCCCGTTGAGCTCCAAGTACGTCAGCTGCAGATGGTCAAACACAACCGCGATGTTGTCTGGCGTGCGCTCCACCTGCTCCTCAAACAGCTGGTGGATGCTTTTGTCCCGTGGACAAACGACGGCAGCGGCCGATGCAACCTCACTGCTAGATTGCTTAGAAGAATCGCGCCAAACCTTCAACGGTGGTACAGCAGAGGCGATACCCTGATATCGTGCGTCCGTTGCGAAGAAGTCCTCTGGTAGATGACCACGAATTTCATCGCCCGCATCCGTTGTGTTGAACTCAACCGACAATTGGCGTCGCTGCGCTTCGCTCAGAAACTCCAGATCGCCTATAGCAGCATCCGGACTACCCGCCGCACTTTCCAGCAAGGTATGGAGATGATCGATCAGACGTCTGATATCTTCCTCCAGAAACAAGTTGGAATCGTAATGAAGCTCCGTGAACATAAGTCCGTTTCGTTCAACGCAGCAGAGTTTCAACTTGAAGCGGTCATTGCAGCCGTGCTGCCGCTGAATCGACAATACCGGACCGGCTGTGGGATAGGTGGCAGCCATGTCCTGAAACTCAAAGCCAGCCGCTAAGAAAGAAACATCGGGGCTCCCGTTCGAATCACTAGGGTTGCCGCATCCTGGGTAATCGAAATGATCCCAGCTGAAGAATTCCTGCCATTCGAGAGCTTCGCGAGCCAACTCGCTAGTCGTGTGAAGGGCTTCGCAGCATTGAAGCTTCTCGGTCAGATGACAGCGAAGCGGCACGGTTTTCGAAAAGGATCCTAGCGCGTCCTGCAGGCCTTCATAGGTGCGACAGTCGCAGATCATTCCTGCGACAAAGTCTGTATCCCGAGTGAGATACCAAAGTACGATCTGCCAACAGGTTGAGAAGAACGTGAGCCGCGAGACATTATAGGTTCGCGCGGCAGTGTCGATCATTGTGAGTGTATCGGGATCGATCGCGGCATCGAGGAAAAGAGGTTTGAAATTATGTTTTGCGGTTGGTTGATTTTCGAAAGGCAGCCGGGAAGTTGCGGGAGTGAAATTTTGCATCCGCCAGTAGCCGGCCGCGGGATTGGTATTTTCGGATTCAAGGATCGCATTTTGCCATGCTGCAAGGTCGGCATACTGGGAGGGCTTCTCGGCCGGATCCGCGCAGCCCGACTCTGCGGTGAAATACTGATTGTAGCATACCTTGCCACTCAGGTCACTACCAGTGATGCGGGTGGAGTAAGCGAGACTGATTGCTCGCGTCAGGATGTCCATTGAGGCCGTATCGGCGCAAAGGGCGGACAGGGTGATCAGCAGGTTGTAGCGGGTTGGTGAGAGAGTGACCAGAGAAAGATGGGAGAGGCGGCCGAGAGCGAAGTCGAAGGGCAGTTGGTTAGCCTTCTCAGAGAACTCGTCGATGCGGGCTTCGTGCTGTGATGGGTCGATATCGGTGAGGTCGAGGGTGTGGCCGAGTAGGTCACCGTTATTGGCGGCCGGGTCAAGGCGGTCGCCGGCGGAGTCATGGGTGTGGCCGAGCAGGTCACCGTGGTTGGCGGTGGGGTCAAGGCGGTCAACGGTGAAGTCGTGAGTGTCGCCAGCAATGTCGTGGCGGTCAGCGATGCAGTCATGAGTGTTGTTCGTAAGGTCGAGGCTGGTAAGAGGTGGTGGAGGCTCGTCGAGGATGACCTGGACGGGGGTGTCGCTGCCGGGCGGGCATCGAAAGGCGGTGCGAAGGATTTCGTGGCGGTGCCAGACCTCGGCGAGAGCGGCTTTCAGGATGTGCAGGTCAAGGTTTCCTTCGATGAGAACATTGCAATGGACGCGATAAGGCGAGTTCGGATCGCCTTGCTGCAATAGCCAAATGCGCTTCTGCTGGGGCGACAGCGGGTATCCTTCAATGGGCATTGACTGACGTTCAATGGGCATTGACTAACGTTCCATTGTGGGGCGTCGAGCCAGGAACAATGTGCGCGCGAATACCGTAACGATGAGTGTTGGTACCAGCCGACGCCATGGTTGCGGAAATCTCAAAGGCGATAGCTACCAAGAGATCCGGTTGGGAGGATTTGTAAGGTGTGGATTGAGTAATGGGCATCGATTGAGTTTCCAATGTGAAGCGCCGCAAAGGAATACGGCCGTTAGTCGTGGTCCGCGTGTCCGGGCGCGCGACCCGCGGGAGCAGCGGGGCGGCGCTTGATGTTTTTGAGCATCTGAAGGTTGGCGTTGCGGCGTTCCTCGCGGAGACCGATTAGTTGTTGCCGATCTGCCTCAGCAAGGATCGCTTTCAGGCCGTTCAGTTTCAGGTCGTTATCGGCAACGACATTGCGCAAGACGCTTTCGAAATGTCCGCCAATGCGGACGATGGTCGAGGGATCAAAGAGGTCACTGTTGTAGCGCAGAGAAACTGAGAGTGCGGTGCTGGTCTCAATTATCAACATCACGAGGTCGAGCGAGGCGGCGCGGCGATCCAGCGGAAAAGATTCCAGATCGAGGCCGCCGGGATTCATCCTCAGTCCGGTTTCTCCCTGAGCGAAGGCGGGAGTGTCCCGCGCAGACGGGGGGGTCTCCGGAGCGGTTATCCGGTGCGGCTTATCCAGGACAAACATGACCTGCGCTAAAGGCGGACGACTCAAGTCGCGAGGCGGCTGGAGCCGTTGGACGAGCAGGAGAGTCGGATAGTCCTGATGCTCGAGTGCGCCCAGGACGGTTTCGCGCACCCTGCCGATGAGGTCGCGGAAGGCCGGGTTACCGGAAAGGTTGGTGCGCAACATGACCGGGTTGGTGAAGAGCCCCACGACACCTTCAAACCCGGCGCGGTTGCGGCCCACGACCGGAGAGGCAACCAGAAAGTCTTCCTGTCCTGTGAGGCAGGCGATGGTAACGTCGAACGCCGCAAGCAGGACAGTATAGAGGGTGACGCCATGGACACGGGCGAGAGCCTTGAGACGCCCGCTAAGTTCGTCGTCGAGATTAAATTCGCGGGCGGCGCCGCGATAAGTCTGAACGGCAGCGCGCGGCCGATCGATGGGGAGATTCAGCGCGGGCAGAGGTCCGGTCAACTGCCTGCGCCAGTAGTCCCAGAGCTTTTTGCCGGCGGGACCAGCCAGCATCGCAGCCTGCCACCGAACGTAATCGCTGTAGTATGAAGCCGGCCTGGGCAGCGTCACAGGCACGCCAGCAAGGCACGCGGGATACAATTCGCTCAAATCATTGAGGATTATCGCGAGCGACCAGAAGTCGATGACGATGTGATGCACCGTCATCAGAAGTACGTGATCACGGGCCGCGCGGGTGAACAGGTTTACGCGCAGCAGCGGGCCTCGTTCAAGGTCGAAAGGACGCCAGGCGTCGTCGGCGAGGGCAGTAGTAAGTCGATCGTCAGACCAGCCGTCCGCGCAGGTTTCAACGAAGTGAACCGGCAACTGATCATGGACCTGCTGAACGGGCATCGCGGATTGAACGGGAAAGGTGGTGCGAAGTGAAGGATGACGATCGGTCAAAGCCTGAAAGGCGCTCCGCAAAGCGCCGCTATCGAGGGCGGAGCGGATGCGCGCTGAGAAAGTGACATTATAAACGGTGCTTTCGGGTGCAAGCTGATAGAGGAACCAGATGCCCTGCTGATTGAAGGATAACGGGTAAGTCGATTCGGCTGCGGCCGCTTTCTTCCGCAGGAGACCGGCGAGCAGGTTACGCCTTTCCGCTGGCGAAAGGCCGGCGATATCGCGCGCAGAAGTGCTCATTCACCGCCTTCGGCGAGAAGTTCGGTAAGCATCGAAGTCACTTCGTCATCCGAAAGCCGATCAATGCCGGATAAGAGCTGTTCTTCAGATTGGCGGCCGTTGGCGTGACCGAATTCGCGATCCGGTCCTTGCTGCGCGCCTGCTAGAGTAAGTGGGGCAGGCTCTCTGGAAATTTCGGTCATCAGCAGATCGAGGACTCGGGTAGCAGTCCGGTCGATACTAGCGCCCTGGAGAAATAAAACCATTGGCAGATCCACACCCAGGTCGATTGCGATACGATTCTTCAACTCGACCGCCATCAGGGAGTCGAGGCCCAGATTGCTGACCGGCTGTTGCAAGTCGATCCTGGATGCAGGACAGCCGAGTACGCGCGCAACCTGATCGACCAGGTAGGATTGCAAAAGCTGGTGACGCATTTGCGGCTCGGCGGCGAGCAGGGTAGCGCGTGCGAGAAGGTGTTTTTCACCTTGTGGATCGTGCGCGGGTTCCTCACGAGCGAAGTCGGAGAGCATTGGAGATGCGGCGCCCGCGCGAAAGAAGCGGCGAACCTTAACCCAATCGGCGGAAACCGCAATCGCCTGAGTCGCGCCCTGTAACAGGAGCTGCCGCAACACTTCGAGGGCCTTAGGCGGTGCAAGGCTCTCGATTCCCAAGCTGGCAAGATGGAGACCGAGGCGCTTGCCGCCGGGAGTATTGGCAAAGCCCAGATCGGTCCATGCACCCCAGTTGATAGTCAGTGCCGAGAGACCGCGGGATCGACGGTAGTAGGCGAGACCGTCAAGGAAGGCGTTAGCAGCGGCATAACTGCCCTGACCGGGTTGACCCAGGAGCGCTCCCGCGGAGGAGAAGAGGATAAAGAAATCCAGCGGCGTATCGGCAAAGAGGTGATGGAGATTCCAGGCGCCGGCAACCTTCGGACGAAAGACGCGATTGAAGGAGGCCGCATCAACTTCGGATAGCAGGCCGTCGTCCAGCACGCCGGCGGCGTGGACTACACCGCTGATCGGCGGCCATGCTTCGGTGCGAAAGTCGTTCAACAAGCGACTTAGTGAGGGCTCATCGCCGATGTCAACCGAGGCGAGGTGAACCGACGCACCCAGTGCTTCGATCTCACGAATCGCGTGGATTTGATGGGCCGCGCGAGAGCCAGCCGGGACGGAACTCCAGTAGGCACGAGCCGGGAGACCTGTACGACCTATAAGTAGCAGCCGGCGCGCTCCTAGCGCGACCATCCAACGGGCAACTGCCAAACCTAGATCGCCGAGGCCTCCGGCAATCAGATAGGTGGAATCGGCGCGGAAGCGTAAAGGAACCTGGGAATCGGCCGGTTGAGGCCGGCGAGCGAGGCGTGCGACGTAGCGCTCACCTTGACGGAACGCGACCTGATTATCCTGGGAGGGCGTCGTAATCCACTGCCACAACTGGGTGGCCGCATCAGTGGGAAGGACGCCTTCAGGATCGAGATCGATAAGTCCGCCCCAAAGAGCGGGATGTTCCTGTGCGATGACCCGACCTAGCCCCCATAGCGGCGCCTGCGCGACTGCTAATGGTCCGACTTGTTGCGACGCGGCTTGAGCGCCTCGAGTGACCAGCCACAAGCGCGGAAGCTCAGACGATCGCGCCGAAGCAATCTGTTGAACCAAGTAAAGGACACTGTCGCATCCGAAAGTCTGCGCGGTCTCAAGAGAGGCCACAGTGGTCTCAATAGCCGGCGCAGCGTCGAGGCTCCATAGGTGGATGATGCCGGAAACCCCCTCTAAAGGCCCGGTCGCCTCGAGGAGACGCCGCAAGTGAGCGGGGCTTTGCGGTTGAATTTCGAAATGATCGTCATCAACACGATGATACGAATCGCCGGCAGTGACTCGAACGCAGCGCAGTCCTACTGACTCGATTTGTCGCGCCAAGGCTTCGCCGACGCCGCTAACGTCAACGAAGACGAGCCATCGTCGGTCGAGTGAAGCTGTTGGTTGGACCCTTTCGTCACGATCAAGCTGCCAAAGGAGATCGTAGAGGCAATCACCGATGTCCTCAGAGGGTGCGGCGGACGGTGTGAGATCTGCGACCCGGGACGGCGTGGCATCGAGCCAGTAGCGCTCGCGCTGCCACGGATAGAGCGGTAAGGGCACGCATCTTTCGGCCCGCGGATAGATGCGCTCCCATTCGATGGAATAGCCCATCGAATAAAGTGCACCCAAGGAACCCAGCATCACCACGCTTTCGTTTTCCTCGCGCCGGAGGGAAGGAAGCGTGACGCACTCACGCTTCGCATGACGGGCCCCCTGCTGGATGGCGCTTAGTAATATGGGATGCGGACTAAGCTCAAGGTATGTGTCGTGATCACTTTGGAGAAGGTGCTGAACGGCATCGGCGAAGAGCACTCGATCGCGCAGGTTCTTAGCCCAGTAAGAGGCGGTGAACTCACGCCCGTCAATGAGGTCACCGGTAACAGTCGAATAGATGGGAATGCTCGCCGATCTTGGTTCGAGCGCCGCCAGGGATCGCGACAATTCAGACTGCAAAGGGACCATTTGAGCGCTATGCGCGGCAAAGTCGACGGCCACCATCCGACAGAAGACACCTTCAGCCTCCAGCCTCGCGAGAAGTTCAGACAGCGCTGCCGGATCGCCCGAGAGTACGCTCGAGGCAGGACTATTACTAAGGCCGACTGAGATGCGATCCTCGTAGCCGTCAAGGGCGCGGTTGGCGTCCGCCAGAGAGAGATCGACCGACACCATCGCGCCGCGCCCAGTGGTGGGCGTGATCAAGCGGCTACGGAAACAGATGATGCGCGCGGCATCCTCAAGAGTAAGAGCTCCGGCGACGTAAGCCGCGGCAACCTCACCCATGCTATGGCCAACGACGGCGTCGGGACCAACACCCCATGAGTCCCATAGGGCGGCTAACCCGACCTGGATCGCGAAGAGCACCGGCTGCAAGATATCGATTTCGTGCAAACGCGAAAGAGCCGGGTCCGTGACATCCAGTTCGGCGAGCAAAGACCATTCGCAGTAAGGGCGGAGCGCGCGGTCGCATTGGACTAGCGCATCGCGGAAGGGTGAATAGTGCCGCAGCAGATCGCGACCCATCCCCAACCACTGGGAGCCCTGGCCGGAAAACACGAAAACGAGCTTTTTCGACTGATTCGCACTTCTGCGGCCGACTGAAAGCCCAGCTAGATTCTCGCCGCGCGTAAACGAATCCAGACCTTCGATCATCCTATCCGGCGAATCGCCGGTCATTGCCAGACGATAGTCATGATGGCCGCGGCGCACGCCCGCGGTGTAACAGATCTCGCCCAGCGATTCTCCGCGATCGTCTCTCAGGAATTCCTTGTACGACTTTGCCTTAGCCTGGAGGGCTTCGGAACTTCGAGCTGACAGTGCCAATACATAGGTGGGCCTATAAGAGACCTCCTGGAAACTGGTCCCATTGCTCCGCAAGTGGCCGTCGGGATGGAGCTCTACAGAAGCCGGCGCTTCAGCCAGGACCACGTGAGCGTTGGTGCCACCGAAGCCGAACGAACTGACGCCTGCCAGAGCCGGGCTCGAAGCCACGGGCCACGGCTGCAAGGTCGTTTGCATGCGCAGCAAAAGCTCCTCGAAGGGTATAAGCGGGTTAGGGTCAATGAAGTGCAGGCTCGGCGGAATCTGCCGATGCTTCAAGGAAAGGGCAGTTTTGATCAAGCCGGCAATGCCAGCCGCAGCTTCGAGATGACCTATGTTGGTTTTGACGGAGCCGATGGCGCATAGGTGGTAATCATGCCGACCAGTGGAGAGCACCTTGCCGAGAGCTTTAGCCTCGATCGGATCACCGAGCAGCGTACCAGTGCCGTGCGCCTCGATATATTGGACCTGACCGGGAGACACGCCAGCACGCCGATAAGCCTCGCGCAGAACAGCTTCCTGCGCTGCAGGATTCGGCGCCATGAGTCCATTGCTGCGGCCATCCTGGTTCACGGCACTACCACGAATGACCGCGTAGATGGGATCGGCGTCCGCAATAGCCTGAGCAAGCGGCTTCAAAATCACGACACCCGCGCCTTCACCGCGGACGTAGCCATTGGCGCGCGCGTCAAAGGACTTACAACGTCCGTCGGGCGCCATAACACCGGCCTTGGTGAAACTAACGGTAACAGCAGGCGATAGGATGAGGTTAACACCGGCCGCAATCGCGAGAGTCGATTCGCCATTGCGGAGGCTATTACAAGCCAGATGAACCGCTACCAATGAAGAGGAGCAGGCAGTATCGACGGCGATGCTCGGGCCACGTAAGTCGAAAAGATAAGAGATACGATTGGCGGCGATACTAAGAGCGTTGCCGGTGCCGGCATAGGCGTCGATGCGAGTGAGGTCATTAAAGTGAATGCTGCCATAGTCATTGTTGGAAATGCCAACGAAGACGCAAGTGCGAGTGCCGGTCAAACGATCGGGAACCAGGCCGGCGTCTTCGAGAGCTTCCCAGGTAACCTCGAGTAGGAGGCGTTGCTGGGGATCCATGCGGGCAGCCTCACGCGGGGAAATGCCAAAGAAGTGCGCGTCGAAGCGATCGACGTCATCGACGAAGCCGCCCCATCGTGTGTTGATTTTGCCGGGAACAGTTGGATCGGAATCGTAGCAGGAATCAAGATCGAAGCGCTGGGCTGGGACCTCGGTGATAGCATCAGTACCGTCGCAAAGGAGCTTCCAAAACGCATCGGGGTTGGATGCACCGGGAAAACGACAGCCGATACCGATGATCGCGACCGGCTGCGCATGCAATTCGGTGTCACGGCCTCCTATGTCGCAAGACCCTGATGTGGCATCGCCACTGGCGAGGAATCGAGAAAGACTTTCGATGGTAGAGTACTCATAAACGAGATCAGCTGAAAGGTTACGACCTAGCCAATCACCGAGCTCACCGGAGAGGCTGACGGCCTCGGTCGATCCCAGGCCATAGGCTGAAAAGGGCTCACGGACGTCGATAGCATCGGGATGAATCTGGAGGGTATCGGAAAGCCGCGAGACCATCCAAGCCTGGATGGCCTGTGCGGAATGAGTGTCCATGTGAGAACTTCTCTTTCGGTCACTGCGGAGCAGATGCAACCACTCTTTGTAGGCGGATGTGAGCGGAATCGGGCGCGTCGGACAGAGTGCTCAGACTGCCATTAAGATAACTCGACCTGAGAGCATGGCGCTGAAGCTTGCCGCTAGGAGTGCGCGGCAGGCTACCCGCCTTGAGTAATACCACCGAGTGCGCGCGGACGTCATGTTCCTCGGCCACAGCCCGGCGCACAGCGCGGACCACTTCGCCGGGATCGAAGGGCATACGAGCCTGAGCTAGAGAGCGCTGGGAGCCATTGTGCGAGGGCGAGCGGTAGTGGCGATCAATTTCGGCGGCGACGATAAGACGTTCGCCGGGTAGGTCGGCGGAAAAGGCAGCGGAACATCCTGGGCGTATCGCGGGATGGCACTGTTCAACGGTTAATTCGATATCATGTGGATAAATGTTGCGGCCGTCGAGGATGATGAGATCCTTTAAGCGGCCGGTCACGAACAATTCGCCTTCGTGCATGAAGCCTAAGTCGCCAGTGCGAAGAAATGGACCCTCAAGAGTATCGCTCAAGGAAGCGTGGAAAGTGGACTCGGTGTCCTGAGGGCGATTCCAATAGCCGGCGGCCACACTGCGACCAGAGACCCAGATTTCGCCTATTATATCCGGGGCGCATGCGGTCATCGATTCCGGCTCAACGATGACGATTCGAGAGCCGGGGATAGCGCGTCCGCAGCCAACGAGGGTGCGCAGATTTCGTCGCAAGTGAGACGGCGGGGCTTCCCGGTTGCGTTCAAGCGCAGCCACATCGGTAGTGTATAACACGGGCTCATCGTGAAGGAGCCCCCCGGAAACCATGAGCGTGGCTTCGGCGAGCCCATAGCAAGGATAAAAGGACTCTGGCCGGAAGCCAGTGAGGGCAAAGGCCGCAGCAAAGCGCCGCAAGGTGTCGGCACAGATAGGCTCAGCGCCGGTATATGCGGCGCGCCAACTACTCAGGTCGAGTGTCGCGCATTGCTCTGCAGTAGCTTTCCGGCTGCAAAGTTCAAATGCGAAGTTGGGGCCGCCGCTAATGGAAGCTCCGTAACGCGAAATAGCCTGGAGCCATCGCAGCGGCCGTTGGAGGAACGATTGCGGCGACATCAGGTAGCATTGCCGACCGTTAAGCAAAGGTTGGATGATTCCGTTAGTGAGGCCCATGTCATGGAAGACCGGCAACCAGGTTACGGATATGGTATCTGGTGTGACTTCGAAGGCTTGGCTGATAAGCCTCGAATTATGAATGAGGTTGTCGTGGCTGACGATCACACCGCGAGGCGCAGTAGTGGAGCCTGAGGTGTATTGAAGTAAAGCGACGCTGCTGCCATTAACCGCTGGATCCTGCCAATTCTGCGCCGCTCCAGCGTCGATGCGATCGGTTGCGACCCAGCGGATAGCCGTCGGCTCCGAAGCTGCAGCGAAAGGGCCCTCGACATCGGCGGCGGCGATTAGAGTTTGAATCCTGGAAAGGATGGATGAGGTAGTCAGGGCTATTGACGGCCGCGCGTCGTCAGCAATGGCGCGGAGCCTGGAGAGGGTGCGCTGCGGCTGGGCCGGATTTGGCGACGGCACAGGAACCGCGATCACCCCGGCATACAAGCAACCAAAAAACGCGGCGATGAATTCGAGGCCGGCTGGATAGAGTAACAGGGCGCGCTCCCCGGATGCTCCATAGCTTTGCAAGAGCGCACCGATGGCGCGCGCTCGCCGATCCAAATCCGCGAACGTCAAATGGCCGCCTTCCGCTTCTCCATCAAGCAGGTAAGTGTAAATCCGCTGATCCGGATGTGAACAAGATCGCGAACGAAGTGCCTTGACGAGAGTGGCAAACTCAACCGGATGATCGCGATCGCTATTCATCTGAATCGTTCTCGAAAGGAGTTGCCTTTTTCAAAAGCCCGAAGAGGAACGCGCGAGACTTTTGAAGGATATGCAGCCGAGTGTTATGCAAATAACAAACCCTGCAATAAATCTATGCCGCAAATGGAAGAATCGATAGGCGCACGAGGCTAAAAGGATCGAAATTTGTTCCGCAGAGAACAAATCAAGCGTTCGCGCAGCGTTCGGTACTGTGAAAAATTAGCGAGGGCTCTTTACAGTTGCGGGAATCCTGCCTTGTCCAATAATTCCGCGCCGGCGGCTTTTCGCCGTGGAATGACTATTGAGAACCGGATGTCGCGCGCGAATGCGCCCATCGGTACTCCAGCGATGCTGGCGCGACGAGGCGATCGATGACATCACGGCGGCGTTTTGATCGGCCGCCGAGTGTCAAATGAGAGCAGAGTATTACTCTTCGGATTTCGGCTGGTTAGCGACAAAGTTGCCTGGATCCCGCTTCATCGCGGAAAGCAGATCGGGATTATCGTCGAACAGCTTTGCCAGTTCCGGATGCTTCCGCAGATAAGCGGCATTGTCAATTAATGCCGGCTTATTACCGAGTTGAACGGCAATTTTTTGATGATGCTGGGCGAAGCCGCTCCATTCGGTGAGCAAGTGCATCTGTAGATCGCTGTCGTTGGCGGCCTCGAACACGGTAGTAGTATTCCCGTTTACAGCGACACCGTTGACTCCCGGAGTCCCAGAGCCGGTTTGGGCGAACGCGACGCTCGTCGTCATCGATGCGGCAATGGCCAAGGTGGTAAGCATTTTTAGCATAGTTTCATTCCTCGGTGAGATGTTTGCGTTGCAAGCCGCGTTGCCGCGGGCGGGAATCGGGCCTTCGACTAAAGGCCTTGCCGACGGCTCTCCGACTTCAAAGAAGGCGCGCCATCCGCCGGTACGGCCGGAGGCTTGAGGGCGCCGCAGATACAGTAGCTACGAAGCGTTGGATTCCTTTTCTGGCGCGGGTCATGGGCAGCGAAGAACTCAAATATTCTGGACAGTGCTGCTTTCATGAACTCGCCATCCGTTCCGCAAATTGAATTGTTTGCGACGAACCAAATCCGGGAATGCGCCTATCGGTTATGAACTCGGCGTCGCTGATAAACAGCATAGGCCGGCGGGATCCGCGATGCCATCGACGCGATAGAACAGTTGGTTATCTGAAGAACAACTAATGCGGATCAGGCTGAGTCAGACATTTAAACTGACAGGTAGTCAGTCCAAGATAGTACTTGCTAGCCACATTAAATCAGCAAGCAGACAATCCGATTATCCGCGAAATCAACGAAGGTACTGCCGATTGCCATTTCAAAGAGTGGGAAGATGAACTTGGAACTCCATACTGTCAATCGCATTTGACGGTCCGACCGTGAGCAATTCAGTTTTGACGAAGCGCCTTCCGACTATCGGATCAGGAGTTTAACCATGAGTATCCAGGAAAATTCCGGAACGGGGGCGGCGCCTTTGGAGGAGCATGCGGCCAACTCCGGATCGAACGACGCCAAGGCGAGTCTCCCCAAGCTCAACGGATCGAAGGCGGCCGTGGACGAGGTTCGTACGCGCGCTTACGAAATATTCCAGGCGCGCCACGGCGGACCGGGAAGTGCGATCGGCGACTGGCAAAAGGCAGAGGCGTCGGTGATCGCGGATACGAACGAGACCGTCACCCCAGGAACCGATGCGTCGAAAAAAGCGGCCGGACCTGCCAATACCGAGACCATTCAGGAGGCACTCACCAAGTTCCATTCGAGTCTCGAGCAAGGCCTGACGCAGGAAGAAGCGGCGAACCGGCTCAAACATAACGGTCCGAATGCGATCGAAGAACGGCGGATCAGTCCTCTCAAGCGGTTCCTGGCCTTCCTTTGGGGACCTATCCCGTGGATGATCGAAATTGCCGCCGTACTTTCCGCCCTGGTTCGCCATTGGGAAGATTTCGTCATCATTTTTTTCATGCTTGCGCTGAATGCAGTTGTCGGCTTCTGGGAGGAATTCAAGGCCGACAATGAAATCGAGGCGTTGAAGAAAAATCTCGCCCTGCGTTCCCGCGTGCTGCGCGGCGGCAAGTGGAGTGAGGTCGAGGCGAAGACCCTGGTGACCGGAGATATCGTCATGGTCAAGCTGGGCAACGTTCTTCCGGCGGACCTGAAGCTGGTCGATGGCGATTACCTAAGTATCGATCAATCGGCACTGACGGGAGAGTCGCTGCCGGTGGACAAGAAGGAAAGCGATGTCGCCTATTCCGGATCGATCGTACGGATGGGTCAGATGAATGGACTGGTCGTCGCGACCGGGATGGATACGCTCTTTGGCCGCACCGCACGATTGGCGGAAAGTGTACAGACCGTCTCCCACTTTCAGAAGGCAGTGCTCAAGATTGGTGATTTCCTCATTTTGATCACGCTCGGACTGGTCGCTCTGATCCTGACGGTAGCACTGTATCGCGCCGATCCACTGGTTGAAACTCTGCTGTTTGCGCTGATTCTGACGGTTGCCGCGATCCCGGTTGCATTGCCCGCCGTGCTCTCCGTTACGATGGCGGTTGGCGCAACCGTGCTTGCTCGAATGAAGGCGATCGTCTCCCGACTGGTTGCCATCGAAGAGATGGCCGGGATGGATATTCTGTGTTCGGACAAGACCGGTACTCTCACCAAGAACGAGCTGAAGTTAGGCAGCCCGATTATTATCAAGGCGATCGATGAGCAGGACCTAATCCTAGGAGCGGCGCTGGCCTCGCGACGGGAGGGCGGCGATGGCATCGATGAGGCGGTTCTCAAGGCGCTTAGCGATCATTCCAAGCTAAAGAACTACCAGCTGGTTCATTTCACGCCATTCGATCCGATCAGCAAGCGAACTGACGCGGAAGTGAGGCGCGGCAACACCACCTTCAAAGTCGCGAAGGGTGCGCCGCAGGTCATCCTCGATCTGATCCGTCCCGATGTGGAAGCGCGCAAAAGAGCCGAAAGGCAGGTTGACGATCTGGCGGCCAAAGGCTACCGGACGCTCGGCGTCGCGCGCACCGATGCCCAGGGAAAATGGGAATTCCTGGGGCTGCTTTCCTTGTCCGATCCGCCCCGCGACGATTCAGCGTCGACGATCGCGACCGCGCGAGAAATGGGATTGCAGGTTCGCATGGTAACCGGTGACAACCTTGCAATCGCCCGCGAAGTATCGGTCGAACTAAAACTGGGACCGAAGATTGCTGTGGCTGGTGATCTGTTTCCCGACGGTAAGCCCGACGACGCTGACAGGATAGACGCGGCGGAGGGATACGCCCAGGTTTTCCCGGAGCACAAGTTCAAAATCGTCAAGGCTCTGCAAGCGCGTGGTCATATCGTCGGAATGACCGGGGACGGCGTCAATGACGCTCCGGCGCTAAAACAGGCCGATTGCGGAATAGCAGTAAGTGGCGCAACCGATGCGGCACGGGCGGCGGCGGACCTCGTGCTCACCGCGACCGGGCTATCGGTAATCACGGCGGCGATAGCGGAAGCGCGCAAGATCTTTGAGCGCATGAACAGTTACGCGATCTACCGGATTTCGGAAACGATTCGCGTGCTGCTGTTTATGACGCTTGCGATCGTGGTGTTCAATTTCTATCCGGTAACCGCGATTATGATCGTTCTGATCGCGGTCCTCAATGACTTTCCGATCATGATGATCGCTTACGACAATACGATCGTCGCACCACGTCCGGTGCGCTGGGACATGGAACGCGTGCTTACCATCAGCTCGGTGCTGGGTGTAATGGGAGTGATCTCAGCGTTCGGGCTTTTCTGGATCGCGGAGAGATACCTTCACCTGCCGCGGCCTATGGTTCAGAGCATCATGTTCCTGAAGCTGCTAGTAGCGGGACACCTGACTATCTATATCACGCGCAGCGCGGGAACGTTCTGGCAGCGTCCATGGCCCAACTGGCGGCTGGTCGCAGCGACGGAAACCACTCAGGTCGCGGGCACCCTCGCCGCTGTTTACGGATGGGGCATGACACCGCTCGGGTGGAAATATGCACTGGCCGTGTGGGCGTATGCTCTCGTATGGTTTCTGATCAATGACCTGGTGAAGGTTGAGGCCTATCGCCTGCTGCACCTGGGGACGGCGCGCCATCAGCGCCACCTGGCCAGGGTAAACGCAAGCCTTCACCCGGCCTGAGTCGGGTCCCAATTACCTTCGCGGTAATCCTATTTTGCAGCATCTTCAGCTATCCGGATGAGCAGAGCCGCGCCAGTTGCGAGTTGCTCCGCCGGGCTGCTTAGCGGATTTATCGCGTTCGAGACAACCTCTGCTCCAGGAAATGTGCGAATTAGAAAGAAACGTAAATCTCGCGGCATTCGATTGCTGGCGCCGAAGATCCGCGATGCTCTGGCCGCGATTCGAGAGTCAGCAGGCGATCACTCACGACCGATTGGTGTCGTCGGCGGTCTCTAATCTCGTGATCCACCGTTCAATCGATTCCTTATTAAAGCGCCAGTCCGAACCGACTTTGAAGGCGGGAATACTCCGACCTTTCAACAGCCTGTAAACGGTTGACGGATGCACGTGCAGAAATTGCGCGACTTCATCCAGAGTCATCACAGTTGCCATTTAGATACCCCTAGCCTTAATTCCCGATAACTAGTTATACCAAGGGTTTGGTCTCTTTAGCAATCATTTTCATCCGATGGTGGCAATATACCCGTGGCTCCGCTGCACTAAGAGGATGCTTTTGCCGTTGAACACGCCGCCTGCATCGAAGTGTACTTCTCGTTACCGAGTATGCCGATGTACTGCGGCATCGAAGTGAAGGTCGGAACTGCCGGCGCAATTACTTCACAAAGGTGATGGAGTGATTCGTCCTTTGATCGAGCAATACAGGGCCAAGCCTTTGAGATATGCCCGGTCAGCAATCGTTGGCGACGGCATCAAGGATGGCGATCCATAGAGCCTAGTCCGAATCCGCGATGCCTGAAAGCCGGCACACCAGGCCAGTCCGTCTGACCATACTTTATCGGTTGTAAGTCTCGATCGTCGAATTGCATCTCTCAGCGCTCTGCGAAAGGGCCGCTCACCAAAGGCGGTTCCGATTGCCGCACATTCCGACAGACGGAGATAGTCACGTCCCGGTGAGCCCACGCGTCGCATCATGCGCCGCAAAGCAAGCTGCTGTTGGAGAAAGGAGAATTTGAAAAGGCTAGCCGCTTCTAATTTATGCCGCGGAATTTCTGTCTCCAGCCGGAACGCCACTGACCAATCGCGACCAGCTTCGATGATCGTGAAGTGATCGGAAAGAAAGTCCATCACCACCGGAAGATAAAACGCAGTAGGATGATAAAAATCCTGATGAATGACTATCGACTTTTTCGGGGTGAGGTGGGCAAAGAATTCGGTTAATACCTTGCCGCTCAATGCGAGGGTCTTGGCAACGTCAACAAACAGGATCTCGATAGGTTCTTCCGAAGGCCAGGTCTGCTGAAGCAGATCGCCTGCATGAATCTGGATCAGATCGGCAAAGGGAGCGATGGCTCGGCGGTAAATCGCGATGAAAGACTGTCCGGTTTCGAGCTCTTCACCAAATTGCGTGCGCACGAAGTCCACGAGGTAGGGCTCGTTCGCAATGAAG
>Ga0302325_10013225_pt1 | contig 17625 bp, 12 predicted proteins | sample Palsa_T0_2_FD_201948 | JGI IMG/M metagenome (GOLD analysis project Ga0302325, IMG submission 201948) | Peat permafrost microbial communities from Stordalen Mire near Abisko, Sweden - Palsa_T0_2 | ecosystem: Environmental > Terrestrial > Soil > Palsa > Peat permafrost | place: Sweden: Abisko... | reverse complement strand
CTGCCGATGAAGTTTGGAGTGGTCCAGTTTCCTGGCTCGAATTGTGATGATGACGCCTACCAGGCGATCCGCACGGTCGTCGGCCAGCCAGTCGAATTCGTCTGGCACCAATCCGAGGATCTGGCCGGCTGCGACGCCATCATCTTGCCCGGAGGTTTCGCGTTCGGTGACTACCTGCGCACGGGCGCGATCGCGCGTTTTTCTCCGGTGATGAAATCGGTGGATAAATTCGCGCGTTCCGGCGGTCTCGTGCTGGGGATTTGCAATGGGTTTCAGATTTTGCTCGAAGCTGGGCTGCTTCCCGGCGCCATGATGCGGAATCAAGGGCTGCGATTTTTGTGCCGCCAGGTGCATATTCGCGTGGAGCGCACCGACACACCGTTTACTTGCGCGGCCAAGGCCGGGCAGGTGCTGGAAATTCCCATCGCGCACATGGATGGAAATTATTTCTGTGAGCCGGGAACGCTGGCGGAACTCGAACGGAACAATCAGATCATATTTCATTACGTCTCACCCGGGGGCCGTGATGGCGCGGCCTCCGATCGTAAGTCGAATCCCAATGGATCATTGCAGGCCATCGCCGGGATCTGTAATCGCGAGCGAAATGTGCTGGGGCTGATGCCCCATCCGGAGCGCGCCGTGGAATCTCCACTTGGCTCCGCGGACGGCCTGGTGATTTTCCAATCAATGGTGCAAAGCCTGTCTGGGGCGAGCATCCATGGCGATCAGCAAGACTCACGCAAAATTCGTACGGCCGTTCGTGCCTAGCGGTTCTTTCTTCTCAGCCTAAAAATGATCGATACCGAAATCAAAGTCACTCCACAAATCGCCGCCGAACACGGCCTCACACCTGGCGAATACGCGCGCACGCAGAAAATTCTGGGGCGCGACCCGAAATTCACGGAACTTGGGATTTTCAGCGTGATGTGGAGCGAGCACTGCTCGTACAAGTCGTCGCGCGTGCATTTGAAGCGTCTGCCCACGACCGGCACTCATGTGGTGCAAGGTCCCGGTGAAAATGCGGGGGTGGTGGATATCGGCGATGGGCTCGTCGCCGTCTTCAAAATCGAATCGCACAATCATCCCAGTTTCGTTGAGCCTTTCCAGGGAGCAGCCACCGGGGTGGGCGGAATTCTGCGGGACATTTTTACGATGGGCGCGCGGCCCATCGCCGTACTCGATTCGCTGCGGTTTGGGCCGATTACGTCCGGGCCCGGCGCTGGAGATGCCACCCAGGACGAAATCGCGCGCAACCGGCATATTCTCGATGGAGTGATTCGCGGCGTTGGATTCTACGGAAATTGTTTTGGCGTGCCCACGGTGGGCGGCGAAATCGCTTTTGAACCCTGCTATTCGAATAATCCGCTGGTGAACGCGCTGGCGCTGGGCATTTGCCGCCGTGAGGAATTATTTTTCGCCAAGGCGCAGGGCGCGGGGAACCCGGTGATTTACGTTGGTGCAAAGACCGGGCGTGACGGGATTCACGGCGCTTCGTTGTTAGCGTCGGCGGAATTCAGCGAGGAATCGCAGCAGAAACGCCCGAACGTGCAGGTCGGTGATCCGTTCCTCGAAAAGCTCCTGCTCGAAGCGTGCCTCGAGGCCATGCGAACCGGCGCGGTGGTTGCGATTCAGGATATGGGTGCGGCGGGGCTGACGAGCTCGAGTTCGGAGATGGCGTCACGCGGGGGGTTGGGAATCGAAATCGATCTGGCGCGCGTGCCGCAACGCGAAACCGGCATGACTCCGTACGAAATCATGCTCAGCGAGTCCCAGGAACGCATGCTGCTCGTGGCCGAACGCGGCCGCGAACGTGAAGTGTTCGATGTGTTTCATAAGTGGGGGCTCGACGCGGTTGAGATTGGAAAAGTAACCGAAGACGGAATCTTACGCGTGCTGAATCATGGCGCGGTCGCGGCCGAAATTCCTGCGCACGCGATTGCGGAAGAGGGCCCACGCTACGAGCGGCCGATCGCCAAGCCTATTGCACCGAGCGCGAATGAGCTGGCGCAACGGAGTGCGAGATTTGAGTTTGCGGCGCCGGGAGCCGACCTTACCGAAAATTTCCGGCGATTGCTTGCGTCTCCGACGATCGCATCAAAGCGTTGGGTCACGGATCAATATGATTCTATGGTGCGCACCAACACGCGTTTTGGGCCTGGCGGTGGTGATGCGGCGGTGTTGCGATTGAAGGAATCGACGCGCGCGTTGGCACTCGCCACGGATGGAAATGGCCGGTGGGGTTATCTTTCGCCGCGGTTGGGCGCGATGCACGCGGTGGCGGAGGCGGCACGGAACGTCGCGTGCTGCGGCGCTTTGCCGATTGCGGCGACGAATTGCCTGAATTTTGGCAATCCTGAAAAGCCGGAGGTGATGTGGCAGTTTACCGAAGCCATCGACGGGATAACCGAGGCTTGCCGCGTGCTCGAAACCCCGATTACCGGCGGAAATGTCAGTTTTTACAATGAGACTTTGGGCAAACCGATTTATCCCACCCCGATTCTGGGCGTGCTCGGCCTGCTGGAGGACGCGGAATGCGCGCTGGGGTCCGCGTTTCGCAACGACGGCGACGCGATTTTGCTTCTCGATGGCGCGGGTGCCGCCGGCGTTGGTGATGGCAGCCGGAGGGCCGCCGCTGCGCCGGCAGATGAATTTGCGTCTTCGGAATACGCGAAGACAATCCGGGGAATGGTGGCGGGCGCGCCGCCGGCGATTGATCTCGCGGCGGAAAAGCGGTTGATTGATTGCCTCGTTAAGCTCGCAAGTGAGCGCGCGATTTCTTCCGCGCACGACGTGAGTGATGGCGGGCTTGCCGTGACGCTGGCGGAATCCTGCTTCGGCGCGGACGGACTTTCCGCCGATGTGAAAATCGTGCAGGCTGTGCCCGATGACCGCGCAGAATCTCTGCTGTTCGGCGAAAGGGGCGCCCGGGTGGCCGTATCTGTTCGAGACGCTTCGCTTGCTCGTGTGAATGAGATTGCTGCACAATATAGGGTGTCGGTAGAGAACATCGGCACAGTCACCCGCAACGAATTTCGCATCCAATTGAATGGCTCGCCCGTGATACAAGGCACTGTCGATTCGTTTCAGAAGCCCTGGTCTGAATCGCTGCAAAAAGCAATCGAGACCGAATGATTTGTAAAACGCACACCATCGAAGACGATCACTTTCACGATCATTGCGGCGTGTTCGGAATTTTCGGGCACGCGGAAGCCGCGAAGATGACGTATCTGGGCTTGTACGCGCTGCAGCATCGCGGGCAGGAGTCCGCGGGGATTGCGTCGTCGGATGGCGCACAGTTGCACGTCCACAAGGCGATGGGGCACGTACAGGAGATTTTTACGCCCGCGGTGATTACGAAATTGCCGGGCGAATCCGCGATCGGGCATACGCGCTACTCAACGGCCGGTGATACGACCCTGACCAACGCGCAGCCCGTGGTGATTGATTGCAACAAAGGCAAACTCGCGCTGGGCCACAACGGCAACCTGACCAACGCGATTGAATTGCGCAAAAAACTGGAGCATCGCGGGTCAATTTTTCAGACGACCAGCGACACGGAGGTAATCGTTCATCTGATCGCCCGCAGCACCGCGCGAAATCTTTCCGGAGCGATCGCGGATGCGCTGAACCAGGTGGAAGGCGCGTATTCGCTGCTGCTGCTGACGCCCGACGAAATTTTCGCAATTCGCGACCCCCGAGGCTTTCGGCCGCTTTCCATCGGGCGGCTCAATGGCGCGTGGGTCGCGGCTTCGGAAACCTGCGCGTTCGATCTGATCGACGCGGAATACGTGCGCGAAGTGGAACCGGGTGAAATGGTGCGGATTTCACGCGGCGGCATCGAATCGATCCGTTTTGCGCCGCAGAAGCAAAATCAATTTTGCATTTTCGAACATGTCTATTTTTCACGCCCGGACAGCGTCGTTTTCGGGAAGCCTGTAAACGAAACCCGGGAACGCCTGGGACGCTTGTTGGCGCAGGAACATCCCGTGGATGCGGACATCGTCGTGCCGGTGCCAGATTCGGGCGTACCGGCCGCCGTCGGTTATGCGGCCGAATCGGGAATTCCCTTCCGTATGGGATTGATACGCAATCATTACATCGGCCGCACGTTCATCGAGCCGAGCCAGGCGATTCGCGATTTCGGGGTGAAGCTGAAACTGAATCCAATACGTCGAATGATCGAAGGAAAACGAGTCATTCTGGTGGACGATTCGATCGTGCGCGGCACTACCAGCCGCAAGATTGTACGGCTGGTTCGCGAAGCCGGCGCCACCGAAGTGCACGTGCGCATCAGTTGCCCGCCAACGATTTCGCCTTGCTACTACGGCGTGGATACGCCTCGGCGTGAAGAACTGATCGCCGCGAATAATTCCGTCGAGGAAATTTGCAAGTATCTGGGCGCCGACTCGCTGGGCTACGTTTCGCTGAAATCGCTACGCGCCGCGGTGGAAGATACCAAGGGAAATTTTTGCACCTCATGCTACACCGGCAGCTACCCAACCGAGCTCGTGCAACTGGAAGTGGAGGCTCATCGTGAAAGCTGACGCAGACGCCATCGCGGTGGAGCAGGAGCCGCTTGAAAACCGCGCACCAGCGACGGCCAGCGACAAAGTGTGGCGCGAAGTCGTCTCCTGGTTCTGGGTTATCGTAGCCTTCCTCTTTATCGAAGGGACGCTGGTGCAAGCACGCGTGATTCCCAGCGGCTCCATGGAGCCCACCGTGCTGATTGGCGACCATTTGATCGTCAGTCGCATCGGTTACGACGCGGGAATTCCTTTCACTACGTATCATGTGCCGTTGTGGCGCGAGCCGAAACGGCAGCAGATTATTGTTTTTCGCGCTCCGCTACCCGAACAGGGCTATCCCGATTTCATCAAGCGCTGCATTGGGCTTCCCGGCGACACCCTGGAGATCAAGCAGGGCGTGGTCTACGTGAATGGTCAAGCGCTGAGCGAGCCTTACCGTGCCGACCCTCCGAATCCGCAGGAAAATCGTGGGCCGTACAAGGTTCCTCCTGGGCAGTATTTCATGATGGGCGACAATCGGGAAAATTCCTACGACAGCCGCTACTGGGGATTCGTGCCGCGCGAGAACATTATCGGGACGCCGGTCCTGATTTACATGTCGATTGACGCGCCGGAAGAAGTCTGGGAGCCAGGGCACGTCGGGGAACGGTTTGAAACCTATTTGATGGCCGTGATCCATCCGAGTGAAATTCGCTGGAAGCGCCTGTTTCATCTCTTTTAATTTTGATCCAGCTCCGAAGCGGCGCCAATCTCTCCAGAAAGCAGAACCGAAAAACATGCGTTATTCCGATGCAGGCGTAAATATCACGGTTGCGGACCAGGCCAAGCGGCGGATTGCCGCGATGGCGGGAAAGACTTTTCGCCGGGGCGTGCTCACCCCCGTCGGCGGTTTTGGCGCGCTGTTTCAATTGGATCGCAAGCGCTGGCGGAAGCCGATTCTTGTCTCGAGTGCGGATGGTGTCGGAACGAAACTCAAGATTGCGTTTGCCACGGGGATTCATTCCGGCGTGGGCGCGGACATTTTGAATCACTGTGTGAATGACATTTTGACGCAGGGCGCCGAGCCGCTTTTTTTCCTGGATTATCTCGCCATGGGGAAACTCGACACCGCCATCATCGAACAGGTGATTGAAGGAATGAGCCGGGCCGCGAAACGTGCGGGGTGCTCGTTGATTGGCGGCGAAACGGCGGAGATGCCGGATTTTTATGCCCCGGGAGAATATGACCTGGCGGGATTTATCGTGGGTGCGGTCGAGGAGAAAATGCAACTCGATCCGCGCCGCGTGCGGCCGGGCGATGCCCTGATCGCGTTGCCGTCGAGTGGTCTGCACACCAATGGATATTCCCTGGCGCGTAAGCTGATTTTTGGCGAGGCGCGCCTCAAGCCGGATACCTACGTTGCGGACGTCGGCAACAAAATCGGCGCAGAGCTCTTGAAAGCTCATCGCCCGTACTGGCCGTTGCTGAAAGACATTCTGGCGAAGCGTTGGGTTACGTCGATGGCCCACATCACTGGAGGCGGAATTACCGGAAATTTGCCGCGTGCGCTGCCCGCGAACGTGCAAGCGGTGATCGATCTGGGTTCCTGGCCGGTGCTGCCTATATTTCGTTATCTGGCACAGTTGGGAAAAATCGAGCGGGATGAACTACTGCAGACGTTCAATATGGGCGTTGGCATGATCCTGGTCGTGCCCGCAACGAACGTCGCGCGCGTTGAGGCAGAATTGAGGCGGCGACGAGAGAAGTTCTATCTGATCGGCCGCATCGAGCGAGCTGTGCGCGGAAAATCGCGTGTCAATTACACGGGGCAGCTCGCACTGTAGCCATCGGCACGTGCGTTAGTGGCAAGTCCCGCTACTCGCCAGGGTTATCGATGTCTAGTCCGACCTTCCACGATATATATCCAACACTCTGTCCACATTCTTCGCGGTTGCGGCTTGGCTCCATGCGGTAGATGCGAATCTGAGCGCCCCTGGTTTTGCGGCTCTCTGGAACTATGCTAATTTCGGGCGTTATGAAAAAAAGGATTGGAGTGTTGCTGTCGGGGCGCGGGTCGAATTTTGAGGCGCTGGCTGACGGCATTGAAGACGGACGCCTGCCCAACGCTGAAATCGCGCTGGTGTTGAGCCATCGGGAAGGCGCGCCGGGAATCGAAAAGGCGCGAGCGCGCGGAATTGCGACGCTCGTGATCCCGTCAAAGGGGCTGGAGCGCGAGGCGTACGACAAGCTGGTCGTCACCGCATTGCAGGAAAAGAAGGCTGACCTGGTCTGTCTCGCGGGATACATGCGCCTGCTGTCGCCCCATTTTGTTGCGGCATTTCCGAATCGTATCTTGAATATTCATCCTTCGCTGCTCCCCTCCTTTCCAGGGTTGGAATCGCAGCGGCAGGCTTTGGAGCACGGCGCGAAATTTTCAGGATGCACGGTGCATTTTGTCGACGAAAACCTGGATGCCGGGCCGATCGTGATGCAGGCCTGCGTTCCCATTGAAAATTCGGACACCCCGGAAACATTGTCCGCGAGGATATTGCAGCAGGAGCACCGCATCTACACGGAAGCGGTGAGAATTGTATTGGAAGGGCGGTATCGTATGGACGGGCGTCGCGTCCTCATACAGCCGTAGCGATCGCAAAGGATTTCGGAGAGAAAAGTGCCATCGGCAAAATTCAAACCCGTGGACGAGCAGCTCGCCTACCTGAAAAAGGGAGCGGCGGAAATTATTCGCGAAGAGGAATTGAAGGCGAAGCTGGAGCAGTCGCTGAAAACCGGGAAGCCGCTGCGCGTGTACCTGGGCGTCGACCCGACCGCTCCCGATATCCACTTGGGCCATACCGTGGTGCTGAGAAAACTGAAAGCGTTCCAAGATATGGGCCATACTGCGATTTTCCTGATCGGAGATTTTTCGGCCATGATCGGAGACCCTACGGGTCAATCGGAAACGCGCCCACCGCTGAAGCGCGAACAAGTAGAGCGAAACGCGGAAACCTATCTGCAGCAGGTTTTCAAAATTCTGGATAAGAGCAAGACCGAGGTTCGCTATAACAACGAGTGGCTGGGAAAACTGAGCAGTCAGGAAGTGGTGCAACTGTGCGCGCATTACCGGCTCGCGCGGATGCTGGAACGCGAAGACTTTCGCTCGCGGCTCGCCGCGAATCAGCCAATTTCCGTGCACGAGCTGCTGTATCCGTTGCTGACCGCCTACGACGCTGTCTCGTTGAAGTCCGACGTGGAACTCGGTGCCACCGAGCAAAAATTCAACTTGCTGGTACATCGCGAGATCCAGCGCGAGTATGGGCTGCCTGCGCAAGTCATCATGACCATGCCAATTCTGGTGGGCCTTGACGGCGAACGAAAAATGTCGAAAAGCCTGAATAACTACATCGGGATTACTGATCCACCGGGGCAGATGTTTGGAAAACTGATGTCGGTGTCAGATGAATTGATGTGGTCGTATTACGAGTTGCTGACGGATTTCGGCTCGCCGGTGATCGTGCGGCTACGCGAAGAGGTCGGCATGGGCGTGCTGCATCCCATGGACGCAAAAATGCAAATGGCGCACACGATAGTTGCGGGATTTCACGGCGAGGAGGCGGCGAAAGAAGCCTCCGACGAATTCCGCCTGGTCTATCGCGACCGCAAAGCGCCCACCGACATGCCGGAAATGAAATTGGCGTGGGGAACGCGGCCATTTCATTTGGTTTTGACCGAAACGGGACTCGCCGCTTCACGCAGCGATGCGGAAAGATTGATCAAAGCAGGAGCGGTGGAGGTGAACGGCAAGATCGAGAAAGACATCAAGCGAACGATCCTGTTGAATCCAGGAGATCTGCTGGCGCTGCGGGTCGGCAAGAAGCGGTTCCTGCGCGTAATCGGGATGTAATCGGGCTTTCCTCGCGCAATGCGAATGCGCCGTGAGCTACGCCATCCTAATCAACTTCCATTAGAACCAAAGAAACATCATCGGTCGGCGGTCCTTCGCGCCAATCGGCCACGCGATCGAGTATGCCCTGCTTCATTTCGTGAAATGGGAGCAAGGAAGCTTCGCGCACGAATTTTTGCACGCCTTCCACACCCAACATTTCGCCGCGCGAATCGAAAACGTCAGTGATTCCATCGGTGTACAGCACCACGCGATCACCCCGACGAAGATCGACGTCCAGCGTCACTTCCGGACCTACTGCTTCGGGCAGCGCGCCGAGGACCATGCTGCGCGATTCGAGCAAGCGCGGCTCCTCGCCGTCGCGCACGATCATGGCCGGAGGATGGCCTGCGCCGGCAAAGACCATGCGTCGGCCGCCGCGATCGATACGCGCAGCGGCTACCGTGAAAAAGAAAACCGAGCTGCCGATGTTGTGCATCACGAAACGGTTGAGGTGGCGCAACATCACATCGAGACCCGCGCCAGAGCGGAGTTGCGTCATCATTTCCGTGTAGATGCGGTTGGCGACGAGCGCCGAACCGATGCCGTGGCCGGAAACGTCGCAGACCAACAGGTTCAAGTGATCTTCATCGAGCGCGCTGACCAGGCCGAAATCGCCGCCTATGGTGCGCACGGGATGATAGAACGTTTCGACGTTTACCCCGCCCCAGACGATGGATTTGGGCGCGAGGCTCTGCTGCACGCGCGCCGCCAGGATCAAATCTTCCTGAATCTCCTGGTACCGCTCCTCGAGTTCCTTGTTCACGACACGCAATTCCTGCTCGGCGCGCTTCACATCCGAAATGTCAGTGAATGTGACGATTGAATAGCGGCGTCCCTCAGGGTCCTCCACAGCGCGCGCGCTAATGATGACGGGCAGCCGGCTGCCATCTTTGCGGGGCAGAACGAATTCGAAACGATTCTTGCCTGCCCGGAAGTTCCGCTCGCGCTGCAAAACGATGAAGTCGGCTTCGTCCTTCGTATAAACTTTATAAACGTCCATCCCCACGAGCTCCGCGCGGGACATTCCGGTCATTTCTTCGAGGTTGGAATTGGCAAAAACGATGCTCTGACATTCGTCGGTGATCAGCACACCTTCATTCAGGCTCTCGAGAATGCCTTCGATTTGCAGGAGCCAGTCTGGCTGTTCCACTTCTTCCACTGAAATCCCCTTGGCCGCGGATCGCGCGTGATGGCGTATCTTACTCAAATAGGCCGACCAATAAAAATAGATTTGGCCATTTCTTAGGATATTGGATTCATCGCTCGAGCATAAAGCTGCAAGCGTTTTATGGCACAAAGCGGGGTACGGAACGTATCATCAGATACGGAGATTTCGCGTTGAACTGCGTAGGAGAGGGCTGAATGGCGGTTAACGAAATCCGGCTTCCGCCGGGCCCGAAGGGTGCGCCCCTGTTCGGGCTGGCGTTCCAGGTTCTGCGCGACCCGCTGGCCACGCTGATGCGCCTGGCCCGCGAGTACGGAGACATCGTTTGCATCCGCGTTTTCAAGCAGTATCGAATTCTGCTAAATCTCCCGGCGTACATCGAGCAAGTCACGATCGTGCAGCATGCGAAATTCCACAAGAGCACGTTGACGAAGGATGTGACGGAACGGCTCCTGGGGCAAGGGCTGCTGATCAGCGAAGGTGATTTCTGGCGCCGCCAGCGGCGATTGGCGCAGCCCGCGTTCCACCGCAGCCGCATCACGGAATACGGCGCGACGATGGTGCAGTGCGCGGACGCACACTCGAAGCCGTGGCGGGACGGCGAAGTCCGCGACATGGCCCAGGAGATGATGGCGATGACGCTGGACATCGCCGTGCAGACGCTCTTCGGGACGACGCTCTCGGGCGAGTCGGGAAACGTCGGTCATTCGCTTGGTTTCTTGATGCGTTATTCTCTGAGGAAGGCTCGGTCGCCGCTGAAAATTCCGGAAACCTGGCCGACTCCGGCAAACCGGCGCGCGCAACGCGAAACGGAATTCCTTGATTCGCTGGTCTATCGGATTATTGGGGAGCGCCAGAAGGAAGAGGCTTTGGGTACGCCGAACCCGCACAACGATTTGCTCGCGATGCTCATGAGCGCGATGGATGAAGACGGCACGCAGATGACTCCGAAGCAGCTTCGCGACGAAACCATGACGCTGTTTCTGGCCGGGCATGAGACGACGGCTCTCACTCTTTCATGGACCTGGTATCTGCTGAGCGAAAATCCGGTGGCGGAAGCGCAGTTGTATGAGGAATTACGCAACGTGCTTGCCGGACGAACGCCCGAGGTCAGCGATCTCGATCGGCTTCCGTTTTTGAAGGCCTTGATCAGCGAAGTTCTGCGGCTATACCCGGCCGCGTATACCATCGCGCGCACCTCGATCGCGCCTTGCACGATTGGCGGCTACGAGTTTCCGGTGAACACTACGTTTGTGATGTCGCAGTGGGTAATGCATCGCGACCCGCGATACTTTGCTGAGCCCGAGGCGTTTCGCCCCGAGCGCTGGCTCGATGGCCTCGAGAATCGCTTGCCTGCCGGCGCATATTTTCCATTTGGGGATGGGCCACGACGCTGCATCGGGCAGGGTTTTGCGCTGCTGGAACTCGGGCTGGTCGTAGCCAGGATCGCGCAGCATTTCCGCTTCCAATTGGTGCCGGGACATCCGGTGGTGCCCGAGCCGCTCGTCACGCTGCGCGCGAAACACGGAATCCGCATGACGATTCACGCTCGATCGTAGTGTTCTACTTCACAAATTCTCCACTCTCGCCTTTCGACCACGGATCGTAGGTCAATGCAAAACGGATACGATCCGGAATCGCCGGATGCGAGTAAAACATCAGGACGTCCAATAGGTTGGGCTCCGGATTGGAAAGATCGACCTCGCCAAGGATTTGAAATGCCTGCGCGGCCACCTGTGGCGCATCGGGGGTCAGGCCGTGTGTAACTTCCAAACCGTACTGGTCCGCTTGATGCTCGTCGTGCCGGCTGAACGCGCTTGAAATCGGCCCGGCGATAAACGCGAAAATGGAAATGAGCAGCAGCAATGCCGGGAGCGACGCTAAATCATTCACGCCACGTATGCCCCAGCCCGCTCCCCAGCGGGTTAGAAACCAGCCAATGGTGCGAAACGCTAAAAAGAAAAGTACGAACGAGAGGACCGCGGCAAAGATTAGCCCTTTCCAGATGTGCCCGAGCACGTAATGTCCCATCTCGTGTCCCGCGACAAAAACGATCTGCGGAGTCGTCATTTTCGCGATGGTGGTATCCCAAACGACGATGCGCTTGGACGAGCCGATCCCGGTAACGTAGGCATTCAGTGTGGTCGTTTTTTCGCCGGCGCCCATCCAGAACATGCGCTCCGGAGGAATGTTTTGTCCTGCACGCTGCACCATTTGCTCGAGGCTGGCGGTTAGAGCCGGGTCCTTTTGTTGCAGGGGCTCGAATTTGTGGAACATCGGATCGATCACGAGCGGCTGCAAGAAAATCAGAAATACGGCGATAGGCAATGAAACCAGCCAGAAACAGAACCACCAGCGGCGTGGGCTCTTGCGAATCACCGCGTAAAGAATCCAGATCAGCAAGACGCCGAGAATGAGAGAGAGAAGTTCGCCTTTCGTCCAGTCCCAGAACCACGAACTCCAATTCTGAATGCTGAGTCCATATTTTCGCTCCGTGGTGTACTCGTAGACGTCGGAAGGCAGCCCGAGCACTCCCATGGTCAGAAAAAACAGTGGAGCGAAAATCAGAGCTTGAACGAAGGAATTGCGGGAAGCTTTTTCAGCCCAGTCACGGTATTTCGGAGCCAGGCCGAAGCGCAAAATAATCCAGAGTACGAAAAGGCCGTAAAAGAAACTGATGAGATTAAATCGAAAATGGAAGCGGCCCAGGTTGAGCGCTTTTTGGTAACGATCGGGCGGCAGCGTGTAGGCCGTGACTTTCTTCTGCGAAGCTTCCGTCGGCTCGGAGTTGGCGGCCGCTGTAGATGCGGCGTTATCGGCGGGCGTCGATTGCGCGCCGAACACGACCACGGTCGAACGGGCCGCCGTAGCTGCAAATGTCTCGTGTGCGAGCGCTGAAGCTTGCATCGCGCAAAGCCCCGAAAACAAGATAAGCATCAAACGCAACAATAGCTTCATTTCGCCCTCGAAGAACTTTTCTTTGGACTGTTCGTCACAGAAGTTGCGCAAGTATGCCGAGCATCCGCGCCGCGCACAAGGCAATAGTCGGCATGCGCCTCGCGCGATCGATGCCGGCTGGGACCTTTGCTCCAGAGGGATGTTTACACTGGTAGTGCCCAACCCTGCCGAACGCATGGCGAAAATGATGCGAACTGCCAGGCGTACAGGTGCCTTTTTGGGCGCGTTCGACGAGGCAATTTGCCATGCTAAGGGCGTGGCGGCTAGTATTGATTGGAGCAGATCGCTTTTGGGGAGAAGCACATGAGAATCGCACAACTCGTTCTGGCACGAGGACTGGGGATTCTGCTGGTTCTGCCCGCAGGGGCAGTATTCGCGCAATCCGCTGCGTCACAATCGGAAACGCAGGCCAGCCAAGACCCGATAGCCGCGGCGGCCAAACGTGCGCACGATGACAAAAAGGACCAAGCCAAACCCGCGCGTGTTTGGGACAACGACAACATCCCCAAGGCGGGACAAGAAATCAGCGTCATTGGGCAGAAAGAAGATGCAACGGATAACGCATCGGCGGACGCGGCGGCAGGCGCTACGGCAGGGGCCGCCAATGTTGCCGCTCCAGCTAGCGCCAATGGCGGACCGGAACGTGCCGCGAAAAACGCCGGGAACTTGCAGGCGCAGATCGATGGCGCCAAGGAAAAGCTCGCGAGCCTAAGAACCGATCTTGAGCTGATGCAGAGGACGCTGGTCCTCGATTCCCAGATGTATTACGGCAAGCCGGATTATTCTAACGATACCGAAGGTGCGCGAAAACTGCAGGACGAACAAGCGCAGATCGCCGAAAAGCAGCAGGCCATTGACGAGGCGGAAAAGCAGATTGCGGAGTTAGAAGGCCAACTCAAGGATTCCCCACAGACCGACAATCCCCCGGTTAACCACGACTAACTTCGCTAACTGCCCGTGGAAATGCGGCGCGGGTCCATGCGGGAAGTGAACCCCTACTAATAGTAGATATTTTTCTTGACTCACTAGGGTCATCGGCGCAGAATTCCGCTCATTAACGCCCTGTTTCTCACGCGTTTCTGCGGCAAGACGGAGGCTGCGATGCATATCCTGGCGGGCGGTACGGTCCAGTGCTTGAACCCGGAATGCACCGCACGGGGTCACTGGCTGCGCCTTCGCGAAACCCCGCAGGAATGCTGCAACCAATGCGGCGCGCCACTTCATAGCGTCCCACCACCCCTGATGCCCAGATTCCGCATGCGCGCCCGTCCACTGGCCAGCTACCGCCCCGGCCGACGACGGTAATAGACCCAACTGGATATTCGAGCGGTTCCCGCGCCCTAAGTAGATGCAAAGGGAAAAGGCCTAAGCCGAAGCCATCGGCTTGGGTTTTTCATTTTTTGATAAGCCCTGGCGCCTGCTAGAAATAGAACTTCAATCCAAACTGAATGATCCGCATGCCGCGGTCCGTGGAGATCTCGCCAAACGTGTCGCTCTGCCCCTGATTGTCCGGATTCAGAAACTGAGCGTGGTTGAAGGCATTAAAGAATTCTGCGCGGAACTCGAGCGATTTATGTTCGCCGATGCTGGTTTTTTTGTTCAGCGATAGATCAAAGTTGTTGATTCCTGGACCGCGAAGCGCGTTGCGCGGCGTGGTCCCGAACGAGAACAACGGAACACCGGCAGGGTTGATCGAGCCGTCCGGGTTATACGGTCCCACGGAATTGAAGGACGCGGGATTAAACCAGAGGTTCCCATTGGTTCCATCCCGCGGATTGAGATACTGAATCGGCGCGACGAGGTCGGGACGATCCAAACCGTTTCCCTGCTGGCTGGAATCATTCCCGGAGTACACCGTAAACGGTTGTCCCCCTTGGAATGTGGCGATTCCATTAAATTGCCAGCCTTGTGCCAATTTTTCCACGAAAGCGTTTTGAAAATGACGGTCAAACGGCAATTCCCAGATGCCGCTGATGACCAGCCGCTGATGTACGTCGAAATCGGCGACGGCGCGGTCGAGCCGGGGATCGAGCGGATCGGTGTAGGTGGATGATCTCGATCGAAAGCCCGAAGTGAGGTCGATCGTTTTTCCGAGCGTGTAAGCTCCACGCAAGGCGAAGTGCTGGCTGAACCGCTTGTCGACGGTGACCTGCAGTTGATCGCTATCCGAAAGCCCGTTGCTAAAGTTTGTGTATATCTGGGTGACGCCGGTTGGCGAGCCATTAGGGTCAATCGGAGAAACGCCGCCCGTGCAAGCCGCCATGGGACGGGCGCAATCCTCATTTATGAACCCAAAGGTGTTGAGCTGTTCGATTTCAACGGACGGAACCGGAAAATTCGTTTCGGCAGTTGAAATCAGCCGTCTGCCAAGACTGCCCACGTAAACGGCCTCAACCATCGTGTCCTTGGTTGCTTGCCACTGGAATCCAAAGTTAAAGTTTTCCGAGTAGGGCGTCCGGAAATGAGGATACGTCGTGTATCCGTAAGAGATAGCCGGAACGCCGAAAGTTCCAATCTCGCTGGGCGGGAATGGAAACACGTTTGTATAGCCGAATGTTCCGAACGGATCGGCAATTGGATCTCCGGTGGTGCCGGCGAAAGAGTTTGGCGAGGTGTTGTACTCGTTTGCAACCCCGGCAAACGGCGGCAGTCCGCCAAACTGCAAATTGAGCGCGCCATCTTCGATATCGTAAAAAATGCCATAGCCGCCGCGCATGACCAGCTTGGAATCGCCGAACATGTCCCAGGCAAACCCGAAACGCGGGGCGAAATTCTTATAGTCCGGATACACGAGTGCGCGATTTGGCGTCCCCGGGTCTCCCGGGTACAAAATTCCCGGCGGAGCATTGGGAAACACCGTGGACTGCTCGCCGGGGAAGAGGCCAAGAATCTCATTGTGTATGTCGTATTGAGGAACGTAGTAATCCCAACGAAGGCCGTAATCCACAGTGAGGCGCGAGAAGATTTTCCAGGTATCTTGCGCGTACAGACCGACCGAGCCGGTGCGAATCCCGTAAGTCGACTGTGAGTTCTGATAATAGTTGTCCCAGAAACCGCCCACGAAATCGGCAAGGTAGCTTCCGGTGAAGGGATCCGCATACGTGCCAAAGTCGAATCCCCCGTTGTTGTAGTAATCGTAATGGAAATTCAACTGCAGGCGCGTGAGGTCGGTGCCGAATTTAAGTTCGTGCTTGCCGCGCGTCCAGGTCAGGTTGTCCGCCCACTGAAACGTATTGTCGTTCAGGGTCGTGGGGCCTTGAGGAGAAGATCCAAGGTTAAAATTGGGCGTAAAGATCAGTGGAGGCGAAACACCTGCCGGGTCGTCAGCATTCAAATTCGTAAATCCAAGCGCCGCGGGCGACGTGGTGTCCGAAGGGATTGCCTGGTGCGTCGAAGTGCGGTTGGCGCCAAACCGAAACTCGTTAACCAGCGTGCCAGAAAACGTGTGATTCCAGGTGAGCGTGCCGATTTGATCCCGGAAGTCCGTGGCGTTTGCGCCGCCCAACGGAGAGGATGTCTGGGTCGGAAGCGGAAACAGTTCACGGGCATCGTCGACCAAATAGACGAAGGAAAGCGTGTCGTGAGGACCGAAATTATGATCGATGTGCAGGATGCCCTGGTCTTCGTCGATCGCCTGGGTCGGTGAGCCAATGAATCCGTTGGTACCCACGTTCGGCAACGGTAAATATTTCGTGATGTAATTTTGGATGACGGGATTGACGAGCGATCCGTTCGGCCCCAGGTTTGGCGCTGTCAGATCGTTATTTGGAATATTGGCCCCGTTGTAAGGATTGACCAGTTGCGTGCCGCCGGCCGCAATTGCCGCAGGCGTGCAATTTCCCCCGGCATCGTAAGCTGAACAAAGATCCCCGAAATTTCCGGTTCGCTCCGAGGGAGTCAAAACCGTCAATTGCTGGGAGGTATCGCCTTCGCGGCGCCTCGCCCCTTGGTACGCGAGAAAGAAAAAAGTCTTGTCTTTCTTGATGGGGCCGCCGATCGTTCCGCCGAAGACGTTACGCTTGAACGATTGTTTGGGCAGCGAACTCGGAAGAAACCAGTCGCGCGCGTTCAGCACGTCGTTTCTGAGAAACTCGAAGAGATCGCCGTGAAAATCATTTGTGCCGGAGCGTGTGATCTGGTTAACGATGCCGCCCGAGGTGCGTCCGTACTGCGCGTCATAATTATTGGTGAGGATCTTGAATTCTTCGACCGCGTCCGGATTCGGGCTGACCACGATATTGTTGCCGAGGAAATCTGTGTTGTTCCCGCCGTCGAGCAGGAACGTCAACGATTCGGACCGCTGGCCGCTGACCGAGAATGGGTTGCCCGACGTATCGTCCGGGTCAGGGTTGAATACTCCCGCTTGGAGAAGCCCCAATTGCAACGTATCGCGGTCTACCAGCGGCAGATCGACGATCATGCGCTGGTTTTCGACTTTCCCAAGGACGGCGCTCGTCGTGTCAACCTGCGCGACGTTGCCGGTGACTTCGATGGTCTGGGCGGCTTGCCCGATTTTCAAGGCTACGTCGAGGCGCCCGTTCTGGTTGATCTCCAGGACGATTCCTTCCTGGGCGAATGTCGTAAACCCTTGTTTCTCGACCGTGATTTTGTACTTGCCGACATGCACCAGGTCGAACAGGTAGAGCCCATCCGGCCCGGTTGTCAGCGTGCGGGAGATGTCTGTGTCGACATTGGTCAGCGTGACCTTGGCGCCGCCTACCAGTCCGCCAGATTGGTCAGTGACCGTGCCACGCATGGATGCGTTGGTTTGTCCCCATGCCGGGGCGCTGAAGATAGCGATAATTGCCAGCAAAACCGCGACGGAAAACAGCGCTCGAATGATTTTCACGCCACACCCCCGTGGGAGAGCGCGTGCCCAGGCACGCATCGGCTCCAATGATCAGCGGAAAGGAAAAGAAAAAGGCCGTGAGCACACACCCTGCGGTACATCATCCCCGTTCTCTCAACCCACCCCGCCACACAACCCCGATGGTGGAGTCTATAGAACCGAGCCGCGGAGAAGTCAAGAAAGAATCGTTTATGGAACGCATTGG
>Ga0302325_10013224_pt1 | contig 17627 bp, 13 predicted proteins | sample Palsa_T0_2_FD_201948 | JGI IMG/M metagenome (GOLD analysis project Ga0302325, IMG submission 201948) | Peat permafrost microbial communities from Stordalen Mire near Abisko, Sweden - Palsa_T0_2 | ecosystem: Environmental > Terrestrial > Soil > Palsa > Peat permafrost | place: Sweden: Abisko... | reverse complement strand
GTTCCACCGTCAAACCGGCGACAATTACCGCCGCCGACATCGAGCAGTTGCGAAAGCGCATCGCCGAACAAGAAGAACAGATCAAGCAATTACAGAAGGCGGTCGCCGCCCAGCATGAGCTACTCGACACGACGCTTCGCGCCGTCGAAGCTTCCACCACCGCGACGACGCCGAGCGGCAACGCGCGCCTCGTCAATATCGGCGGGACTGCAGTGCCAGGCGTGGCCCCAATTGGCGGGGTTGCGGTCCCGGGCGTGGCGCCAACGGCTCGCGCCGCGCAGCCCGCAATGGCGGCTGAGCCTAATCCGCTTCAGTTGAAGATTGGCGATTCCTATTTGACGCCTTTCGGGTTCATGGATCTCACTTACGTGGGCCGCACGACCAACATCGGCAGCGGCATCGGCACGAATTTCAATGCCGCTCCGTATTCCAACACCGCGGCCGGCCAGCTCAAAGATAGTTACCTGGCCATCCAGAACTCGCGCATTGGCGCCCGGTTCGACAGCATATTCCATGACACGAAAGTTCTCGCCTACTGGGAGTCGGACTTCCTGGGCAACCAGCCGACCAACGTTTTGGTCACGAGCAACTCCCAAACCTTCCGGCTCCGCCTGCTATTTGCCGATCTTCGGAAGGGCAGTTGGGAGCTCTCCGCGGGCCAGATGTGGGGCTTGATGACTCCCAACCGCGTGGGTGTCGGCTCAGTGACTAGCGACGTGTTCTACACCGACACGGTGGACGTGAACTACCATGCGGGCCTCGTTTGGGACCGCGTGCCCGGTTGGCGGGCCATCTACCATCCCACGGATACGATCGCGTGGGCCTTCGGCATGGAAAACCAGCAGCAGTATGTGGGCGGATCTTCCGGCGGCGGGTCGATCGTGTTGCCGAGCAATCTCTCCTCCTCTGTGGCCGGCGAAACGAACAGCGGCGCAACCAGCTTTTCCGCCCCCGGCGTTCGGCCTGATTTGCTTAGCAAGCTCGCCTTCGATCCCACTTCCGCCTTTCACACAGAGCTGGCTGGCGTGTGGGGCGTCGAGAAGACCTACAACCCGGCGACTTCGAATAATTACTCCAGGGCCAACGGCGGCGTCTCATTCAACAACAACCTGACGCTCTGGAAAGGGTTCCGCGTTATCGAAAACGCCACCTACGGTCAAGGCATCGGACGCTACTTCTTTGGTCAAGGCCCCGATTTTGTGATTAACTCGGATGCCTCGCCCACCAATATCAAAGCTGCGGCCACTCTCGACGGCATTGAGTACACAATCGGCAAGACCGTCCTTTATGCCTACTACGGCTCGTGGTTCTTCGGACGCGAGAACGTTTGGGATCCGACGGCTAAGAAATTCGTCGGTTATGGATACACCGGCTCGGCGAACAGCCAGGCTCGCCAAATCGAGGAGTACACCGCCGGATTCCAGCAAACCATTTGGAAGGATCCGCGATACGGCGCGTTGTTGTTCTTCGGCCAATACTCGTACTTGCGCCACGCGCCTTGGTACATCACGGGCTCGGCGCCAAGTTCGGCAGTCAGTAACATGTTCTTCCTCAACCTTCGCTATCAACTGCCTGGCTCTGCTCCAAAGCTGGAAGTGAAGTAGACGCGGAAATAGAAGAAGCCGAGACGAATCTCGGCGCTGCGGGCTGGCAGCCTGCGCCACGAAACAGAAATGCCCGGGCCTCGTGGTCCGGGCTTTTTGTTGCCGCAGTCAGACCTTCGCCTTCAACGCCGCCTCGACCCCCGCCCTTGAGTGCTATTCTCAATTTCGTTTCCATGGCAAAACCACCAGGCTCTCTCGGACTCCGGCTGATTATTCTGCTGGTTTCACCCGCGCTATTGGCGCCGGGGCAGGGAGGCACGGCGCATCAGTATCCCGCAAGGTGGTGGGCGCAGGTGCCCGAAAGCCAGAAAGCAGTCTGGGAGATTCTGCCGCAAGCCGCCAAGCCCGGGGAAGTGATTCTTTCCAAGCGCAACGAATTGGGCATCCTCTCGAACTTTGCCGCCACGCCGTTCACCTTTCGAGGAAAGCGATATGCAAGTGTCGAGGGCTTCTGGCAGATGATGCTTTATCCGGAAGGGCCGGACGATCCTCGGGCTCGCGCGCCGCAAATCGCCTGGCCGCACTCGCGCGAAGAGGTAGCACAGATGACGGCATTCGAGGCCAAGGGCGCGGGCGACGCCGCCGAACAGAATATGCAGAAGCTGGGGATCGACTGGGTGACCTTCGAAGGCAAGCACATGCTCTACCGGTCTCGCCAGAAGGGGGAGCACTATGCCCTCATCGTCGCGGCCATGCGCGCCAAGCTGGAGCAGAACGCCGACGTGCGACGGATTCTTCTCGCGACAGGAAGCCTGCGATTGCTTCCGGATCATATCCAGGAACCCGATTCCCCTCCCGAGTGGCGATACTTCGAGATCTGGATGGAGCTTCGAACGGAACTTCAGCGGACAACAAATCCCGAACGGCCTTAATGCTTTTTGCAGCAATGTGGGGCGGGTTGTCGACCTGCGGCCGATTGTCAATCGGCCTGCCAGGGGATCAAGGAAGGGCCTCGGGTGCCAGAGAGGCAGGATGCGGGTTGCCAACCCGCTGCAGGTTAGCGGGCTGCCCCACATAATTAGTAAGCAGCTAGTGTTGGCTGCTAGTTCTTTCTGTTTCAGCCATGCACCGCCCGGCCAATCCGACTCTCTTAATGCTACGTCGCGAATTCGGGCCGATGTTCCACCTGGCTGTGCCGGTCGTGTTCTCCGAGCTTGGCTGGATGACGATGGCGATCGTCGACACCGTGATGGTCGGCCGGCTAGGCGCGGCCGCCATCGGTGTAGTTGGTTTGGGCGGAGCGATCTTTTACGCCGTGGCTTTGTTCGGCCTCGGCATCCTTCTGGGCCTCGACACGCTTGTCGCACAAGCCTTCGGCGCTGGTGATATCGACCGCTGCCATCGCGCGCTCCGCCAGGGCCTGTATCTTGCAGTTTTGGCGACGCCCGTGATTATGGCAGTCTGTTGGCTCGTTCCTCCCTTCTTTCCTTCCTGGGGCATTAATCCGGCGGTCGCCACCAGGGTCGCGCCCTTCTTACGAGCGCTGAGCTGCGGAACGCTGCCACTGCTCGCCTACGCCGCTTTTCGCCGCTACCTCCAAGCCACGGGCCATACGGGGCCGGTCACGTTCGCCATGATTTCGGCCAACCTGATCAACGTCTTCGGCAATTGGATCTTGGTCTACGGTCACCTTGGAATGCACGCTCTTGGTCCCACCGGCTCCGGCTGGTCGACGGCGATCTCGCGGACCTACTTAGCAGTCGTGCTCGGCTTCTTCATCTGGTATTTCGACCGTGAGAAAGGGGCTGGGCTGTTCCACGAGGCTCCGCGATTCGAATGGCCGCTGTTCAAAGAATTGGTTAAACTCGGAGCGCCCTCTGCTGGGCAGATTTCGCTCGAGGTGGGCGCATTCAGCATGGCCACGGTTCTGGCGGGCAGATTGACGCCGGCCGCGCTCGCGGCGCACCAGATCGTTCTGAATTGCGCCAGTTTCACCTTCATGGTCCCTCTCGGCGTGTCCTCCGCTGCGGCGGTACGTGTGGGACACGCCGTTGGCCGCCGTGAATGGGACGTCGCCCGCCGCGCTGGTTGGATTGCCGTGGGCCTCGGCGCGGCGTTCATGACGTGCACCGCGATTCTTTTCGTGACTGCGCCGCGATGGCTTCTCAGTCTGTTTTCGGCCGACCCGCAAACCGTCGCTGTTGGTGTGGCCTTGCTTGCGGTGGCCGCCCTATTTCAGGTGTTCGATGCCGCTCAGGTGGTGTCGACCGGAGCACTGCGCGGGCTAGGCATTACGCGCACTCCGATGCTTGCCAATTTCTTTGGTTATTGGGTGTTCGGTTTACCCGCCGGATACTGGCTTTGCTTTCGCCGCGGCTGGGGATTGCTCGGTCTGTGGTGGGGCTTGTCGGCAGGCTTGATCGCCATCGCTGTGTTCCTCCTGCTGGTTTGGGCGCGCGAATCTCGATCCGTAGCTGCTAACGCGGGCGCACCAGCCGCGGCCGCTCACATGATCAACATACAATCACCGTAGGAAAAGAACCGGTAGCGCTCGGAAACTGCGTGGCGGTAAGCGCTCAATATCAGGTCTTTGCCGCCAAAGGCACACACCAGCAGCAGCAGGCTCGATTGGGGCAAATGGAAGTTGGTCAGCAGGGCGCCTGTCGCGAGAAATGAGAAGCTGCCCGGGTAGATAAACAGGTTTGTTTCGCCCTGCAGCGGTCTCCAGGCGCCACTCAACCTTGCCGTCTCCACGGTCCGGACACTCGTGGTCCCCACGCAAAAGACCCGCTTCGCGCGGCTCAAACGTGCAGCGGCTTCGTGAGAAATCTCGAAGTACTCCTCGTGCAGCTTCACGCGCGAGACGTCGTTCTCCCGCAGTGGAGCGAAGGTCCCCAAGCCTACGTGCAGGGTGACTCGGGCCAGCTCCGCGCCAGCGGCAACGCAAGCCGTGACAATCTCCTCGGTGAAATGGAGCCCGGCCGTCGGCGCCGCCACTGAGCCGCTCCGCTCCGCATAGACAGTCTGGTAGCGTTCGCGATCCAGCGCGTCCGGTTCCCGGTGAATGTAAGGCGGCAAGGGCGTCTTGCCTAGCCGTTCGAAGGCTTCTTCGAGCGAACCGGCAGAATAAAAGCGAAGTTCGCGCTCGCCAAATTCGCCGGCAGCCGTCACTTCCGCCGAAAGGCCGCCGTCGAATTCGATCCTGTCGCCGGAACGCACTCGCTTTCCGGGACGGACCAAGGTTCGCCACTTGCTTGGCTCGCCCGGCATCGCCCGGATCAGAAACACTTCCACTTCGGCCCCTGACGCCCGATTGCGCCGGCCATGCAGCCGCGCCGGAAACACCCGCGTGTTGTTCAGGACCAGGCAGTCGCCAGGCCGGATGTAACTGGGAAGGTTCCGAAAAACGTCGTCATAAAACCGCTGTTCGGCACGCGACACCACCAGCATCCGTGAAGCGCCGCGAGTCGCCGGAGGCGCCTGCGCAATCAACTCGGGCGGCAGTTCGTAATCGAAGTCCGAAACGAGCACCGCATCGAGTGTAGCGAAGCCACACGACTTCAATTCTTCGGAAATCCCGGATTTGCCTTGATCTCGCGGATTTGGAGAATGTGCCGCTGCTCGTGTGTCGAGATCTCGAGCAGGCATTGGTAGGCGTCAACGCCCCACTCCGGCACGGCATGACCGCGAAGATCCTCGTTGCTCGACCGGGCGACTTCGAGTAACCTCGCGTGCATAGCGAGAAATGTCTTGAGCGCTTGAGCCGCGTCGATCACCTGGTCTTTGGGATTTTCATCCGGTGACGTCTTATCGTGATGGGTACGATCGATTCCGTACCAAAGTACGTCGGCGTCATCCACCGGTTTGTCCAACTTCTTTGGCGGTTGTTTCAAGGCGTCTTGGAGTAGCTTCCAGTAGTTGGGCTCGGCAATGGCCAAATGCTGTACTACTTCGGCGACCGTCCACTTATCGGGCGCTGGCCGGAAATTGAGCTGGGCGGACGAAAGGTTAGAAACCTCAGTGATCAGCCAGGCTTGGGTCATTTCGAGGTGAGCCACCAGGTGCTCACGCTCCCGCTGCGTCATAGGGTCAGCAAGCATCGAAAGCGATGCTGCGAGGAAGACGGCTCCTGCGAGCGACTTAGTAAGTGTGGGCATATTCGAATGAGTCCTTTCCTGCCTATTAGAGAAGCCACGTATCACTCATAGCGCAGTGCGCGAATCGGCTCGATCCGCATAGCGCGCGCAGCGGGCGCATAGCAGGCAGCCAGGGTAGCAAACAAAAGCACAAACGCCGTGGCGGCCATCACCATCCAGTCGAGCCCGGTTACGCCATAGATGAGCCCCTCGAGCATCTTTGTCAGAAACACCGCCCCCGCGGTTCCGACCAGCATTCCGGCAATCGTCAGGGTGAGGCCCTGCCCCAGCACATAGCGCATGAGCCGCCACGGCTCCGCGCCGAGAGCCAATTTGATGCCGAATTCCGAAGTGCGTTGGGCCACCGAATACGAGATCACGCCGTACACGCCCACGCCTGCCAGAAGCAGCGCCAGCGCCGAAAACATGGATAGGAGCAGGACCAGGAAGCGCGAGCGCGAGCTGGACTGGTCGACCACTTCCTCCATGGTCCTGATCCGCGCCACGGCGACGCCGCTATCGATTCTCGCCACCGCGCTTCGGACCGCGTTGGTCAGCCGTTTCGGGTCGCCCGTCGTGCGGACGACTAAGTTGGGCGAGCCGACGTAACCGTCCTGTGAAAGGTAGGGTAGAAACAGCTCCGTACCCACAGGGCGATCGACTCCAGCGTTTTTCATGTCCGCCACCACCCCGACAATGGTGTACTTTGTCTTGCCGCCGCCGGGCTGGATCCATCGGCCTATGGCTGAGGAGTGCGGCCAGAACGTGCGGGCCATGCTTTGGTTGATTACCACGCCCAAACTCCGCGGGTCCGCATCCCGATCTTCAAGGGGCCGTCCTTCAAGAACGCGAAAACCCAGCGCACCAAAGGCGCCTGGCGAAACGGTCTGATAGAAATTGACGCTGGAATAAGGCGTTTCCTTCGAAGCCACAAACCCTTCAATCCCGGTGTCGTTTTCGTTCGCGCTGCGCTTCGGTGGCAAGCCGGAAGCAATCCCCGCCGCCTGCACGCCAGGTATCTGCTCCAACTCGCCGATCAGGCGTTTACAGAATTGCTGTTGGCTTTTGCTGTCCTTGTAAATGCTCGATGGCAACGGAATTTGCGCCGTCAGAACGCCTTGCGGGTCGAACCCGACGTTGACCTGCTGGAGCCGCCAGAATCCCCGCACCAGGAGACTGGCCCCGGCGAGGAGGATAAACGCGAGAGCCGTTTCCGAAATCACCAGCGCGCGGCGGAAGTTGTGCGAGGAAACACTCGAGGACGCACGGCCGCCCGAAGCCTTCAACGTGTCATACAGCCGGATGGGCGGCACATGGATCAAAGGGGCGAGTCCAAACACGATCCCGCTTAGAACGCCGACAGCCAGGGTGAAGGCCAATACCCGCAAGTCGAGCGTGACTTCCTCCACCCGCGGGATGCTCGCCGATCCGGCCTTAAGGATCAACCGCAGGCCTCCGTACGCCAGAGCCACCCCCAGAGCAGCGCCAGCGAACGAAAGAACCAGGCCTTCGGCGATAAACTGGACCAGCAATTGTCTCCCGCTGGCGCCTACCGCCCGCCGCACGGCGATCTCCTTTTGCCGGCCCTCGCTGCGGGCGAGCAAGAGATTGGCGACGTTGACGCATGCGATCAGCAACACAAAGACGACTGCGCCGAGCAGCAGCCAGATGGCTTTCCGGACCCCGCCCACGGTTTCGTCATAAAAGTCGTACATCACGATAGGGTGGTTCTCCGGCGAAAACACATGGTTATTCCCCATTGGCGAGAAGCCCTCACCCCAATGCGCCACCAGCGTAGCCATTTCGGCGCGCGCCTGCTGAATGGAGACGCCGGGGCGCAGCCGCGCAAACACGTTGTAGTTGTGGCCACCGCGGTTGGTGCTGAGCGGATTCAGCTGCAGTGCGGTCCACACTTCGGTTTTGGACGTCTCACCCGGGGGGAACAGAAATCCGCGGGGCATCACACCCACCACCTTGCACTTCTGGCCATCCAGAAAAACGTCTTTATCGAGAATATGCGGATCGGCGCCGTAGCTGCGCTGCCACAGATCATGCGAAAGCACCACTACGCCGGGCGCCTTTGGCTTGTCCTCTTCGGCGTTGAATAGCCGGCCCAGCTCCGGCGCCACTCCCAGCGCGCTGAAACCCTCAGCGCTAATTCCCGTTGCGGTGACGCGAATTGGTGCTGTGGAAGTAGTAATGTTGAGTCCATCCGTAGCCCACGCGCCTACGGTTTCAAATGCCTTGTCGGCCTTCATGTCGAAGACCTCCGGCTCAGAAGTTGTGAAACGGCGGAGCCCGCCATTGGCAAACTTGGGGAATTCCGTGTAGACGCGCACAAGCCGGCCGGGGTCGCGATAGGGCAGCGGCTGGAGTACGACCGAGTTCACGATCGTGAACATGGCGGTGGTGGCGCCAATCCCCAGCGCCAGGCACAAGATGGCCACCAGGCTGAAGTTCGGTGTCCGGACGATGTTTCGAAGGATCTGCCGAAAGCTGAGTCCCATAAATGCCTCCTCACAACACGGGCGTGGTTCACACAGGAGGGCAATTGGCGGGCCAAACCGCAAACAGCTCCAAGGCCTATCTGCGCATTGCAGGCAGGCGGTGGGCGTCCTTCGATTTGGCGAGCCCACTGTCCGCTAGCGGGATTCGACTGTCCTTCCGTGCGATGGCGAGCCGGTTGGATAGCATCATCGGAAGGGTCAAAGCTGGCTAGTGTGCGATGTTCAAAGTGAGGCGCGCGTCCGGAGCGAAAAACACCGCTCCCTTTGGTCACGGCTCAGCCACACAACAACCGCCACAGAGCAGGTGGCTGAGCCGTGACCGAAGGGAGCGGTTGAAACCCACGGGAAAGAAAAACGGTCCAGGCGTGCTCGATACTGGTTTCCGCGCTTTGACCTTGCATGAAAATTCTGGGTATTGAGAGTTCTTGCGATGAAACCGCCGCCGCGGTCGTGGAAGACGGGGTGCGCGTGCTGTCGTCAGTCGTAGCCTCCCAGCTCGATACTCATTCCAAATACGGCGGCGTGGTTCCCGAGCTGGCCTCGCGAGAGCACCTGCGGGCGATTGTGCCCGTGGTCCGCCAGGCGCTCGACGAGGCGCACAGCAACCTGGCGGATTTGTCGGCCATCGCCGTCACTGCCGGCCCCGGGCTGGTAGGCTCGCTCCTTGTCGGCGTTACCTATGCCAAGGCGCTCTGCTTTTCCGTGGGCCTGCCGCTCATAGCCGTGAATCATGTGGAAGGCCACATCTACTCCGTGCTCATGGACACCGCCGCCGAAAGCGACCCAATCCTTCTGCCGGCTATTGCGCTGGTAGCGAGTGGCGGCCACACGCATCTATATGAAGTGTGCGGCCAGGGCCGCTACGATGAAGTGTGCGGCCAGGGCCGTTATCGCCTGCTCGGCCATACCCGTGACGACGCCGCCGGCGAGGCTTTTGACAAAGTTGCCAAACTGCTCGGATTCGGCTACCCCGGCGGCCCCGTAATCGACCGGCTCGCCCCCTTCGGCGATCCGCGCGCCGTGCGCTTCACCCTCGCCCGCATGAAAGGAAATCCGCTCGACTTCAGTTTTAGCGGTTTAAAGACCGCGGTTTTGCGATGGGTCCAGCAACGCGACCTCGATGAGGAAATCGCTGCCCGCCGCGCCTTGCTCGCGCGTGAGCCTTCACCAAGGCTCGAGCAGTGGCTTGCGCAAACTCCGCGCCTGACTCTCGATCTGCTAGCCAGTTTTCAGCACACCGTGATCCAGGAGCTGCTGGGCCATGTGAAGCGTTCTGCCGCCGAAATCGGCGCCAGCGCGGTGATCGTCGCGGGCGGTGTCGCAGCCAACGAAGGACTGCGGCGCGCGGCCGTGCTCGAACAAAACTCCGGATCGCCGCTCACATTCCACTTCTCGCGCCGGGCGCTTTCTACCGATAATGCCGCCATGATCGCCGCCGCCGCGTTTCCGAAACTCGAGCGCGGCGAATTCGCCGGTTTTGATTTGAAAGCGCAGGCGGCCCTGGCGCTCACCTGCTAGCCAAGCGCGGCCTTACTGCCCGTTGATTCCATACCGCCGCAGCTTTTCATACAGGAGCCGCCGATGGATGCCGAGCGCTTCGGCGGCCTTGGATTTGTTCCCCGCGGCCTCGGCAAGCGCCGTCTGCACCAACCAGCGCTCCAGCTTCTCAATGTTCCCTTTCCAGCCATCGCGGAGAGAAACCATTTCCGTCCAGTCGCGCGGAGGCTCAACGTGCTGCGCTGCTTCGATAGGTTCCGGCCCGCGGCCGAGCTTGTCGTCCTGAACGCCATTGGCCGCCTCAGTCATCACTTCATGCGATATCGTCACGCAAATCGCGCCACCTTCGCGCGTATTCGACACCCAACTCATCACTGCGTGGGTGAGTTGTTTGATGTCGAAACACGCTGTCGGACTCGCCGTCACCGAATTCGATCGGATGTTACTCGAGTGCCGGCACGAGCCGAGTCCAAACAGCGCTCGACTAGAGGGACGTATCGCCGGCGGCTGCGGTTGCGGTTTGCGCACACCCCGGCCGGATCGAACTGTTTTAATTCGTTGTTCCAACAACTGGTTGCGAGGTGAGCGCTCTGACCCCTGACCCCTGATCACTGTACCCTGGCCTATTCCTTCAGCAATTGGCGGGCAATCACCAGACGCTGGATCTCGCTCGTTCCCTCGCCGATGGTACACAGCTTCACATCGCGATAGAACTTCTCGACCGGGTAATCTTTCGTAAAGCCGTATCCGCCATGAATCTGCAACGCCTCATTGGCGGCGCTCACGGCCACCTCGGAAGCAAACAGCTTGGCCATCGCCGATTCCTTGGTGACGCGTTTGCCGGCGTCCTTCAGCGCGCCCGCGCGATAGGTCAGCAACCGCGCCGCTTCAATACCAGTCGCCATGTCGCAGAGTTTATGCTGGATGCTCTGAAACTCCGAGATGAATCGCCCGAATTGCTTCCGCTGCTTCGAGTAGCGCAGCGCGGCCTCGTAAGCGCCCTGAGCAAGGCCTACCGAAAGAGCCGCAATCGAAATCCGGCCGCCATCGAGGACGCGCAGGCTATCGACGAATCCCTCGCCGGCCTTCCCCAGCAACTGCGTTTTCGGTAAGCGGCAATCCGTGAACACCACCTCGCCCGTCGCGCTGGAGCGCATGCCGAGCTTGTTTTCCTTTTTGCCTGCGTGAAAGCCGTGCGTGCCCGCCTCGAGAATGAACGCCGAGATGCCATGCTGCGACGCCGCGCGATCCGTCACCGCCATGGCAACGCAGACTTGCGCATAATGCGCGTTGGTGGTAAACGTCTTGCCACCGTTCAGTACCCACACGCCGTCTTCGGCGACTGCCGATGTCCGCGTCCCGGCCGCATCCGATCCGGCCTCGGCTTCGGTCAGCGACCAGCAGCCGATCCACTCGCCGCTTGCCAGCTTCGGGATGTACTTCTTGCGCTGCGCCTCATTACCCGCCTGAAAGATGTGATTGGTACATAACGAATGGTGCGCGGCCACAATCAGGGCAAAGCTGGGATCCACCCTCGCCAGTTCCTCGATCGCGATGGCGTATTCGATGTAGCTCAGACCCGCTCCGCCAAGTTCCTCCGGAAAGATAGCGCCCAGCAGACCCAAGCCGCCTGCCTTCTTAACCGCCTCGAGGGGGAAGGTCTGCGCCTCGTCCCACTCCATTACGTGCGGCGCGATCTCTCCCTCCGCAAACTCGCGAACGGTTTTGCGAAGCTGGATCTGCTCCGCCGTATATTCGAAGTCCATAGTGAAGTTGCTAGCCGCGCTTGTGGCGCGGGCACTCGTGCCTGCCGCGCCGAGACTCGTCTCGGCGCTTTCCGCGCGCCATCAACTAAAACCCACAGGCCGTTTGTTGGCCGTTGTGCGCGATCAACCGATAATCTCTTCCTTTTGGCTGTCCCATCGCAAGGTCCGTTGCAGGCGGTAACTGTCAACAGCCATGCGGCTTGCTATGGAAACCCGGAATCCCAAACCGAACGGGCAATTCGTCTCTTTCCCGCTACGCACGCAGTCGAAGAAATTCTGCATGTGCGCGCGTGGAGACGACAGAGTCTGGCCCGTGATTCCCGGCGCACCCGGCCGGTTCACGGGTTCCGGCGCATAGCGAATCTGCTGGCCTTTGAAAATCGTGCCATCCGTGCCCAGCACCTGCTCGGTCACTCCGGGGCTGGCATTTCCAAACCCCGATACCCAACTGAACAGGATCTCCTCGCGCTGCTCCATCGCCACGTTCATCGTGTCGGGAACTTCGCGCCCATCTTTCCACAGATAGATGCCGCCGCGCATCGTCACCGCGCTCGGAATCTCGAGATCGAGCACCTTGTACCAGAAGGCCGTCTGGTGGCACATATTTTCGTAGACGTTGCCACCCGAATAGTCCCAAAAGAAACGCCAGTTCCGATAACGATTGGCGTCGAAGGCCACTTCAGGGGCTTCTCCGAGAAACTGCTTCCACAGAATGTTTTCCGGATTCATCGCCGGATACACCGGCCGCGACCACTGAGGTTTTCCATGCGGCGTATTGCGATACATCATTGCGTCGATGGCCGTAATCCGGCCCAGCTTGCCATCCCGCAGAAAGTCGAGCGCATCGGTCACTTGCCCCGAAGAACAGCCCTGGTGCCCAATCTGGACGGTTTGCTTGCCCTTCACCGGGAGATACGCCGCGCGCATCCGCTTGGCGTGATCCACCGTGAAGGCCATGGTCTTTTCCTGGTAGATGTGCTTGCCCGCTTCAATCGAATCCACGAAGTGCTCGCAGTGCAGATGCTGGGGCGTCGCGATCAGCACTGCGTCAATGGCATGATCCTCGAGCATGAGGCGATGATCGAGATACGTCTTCACGCCGGGTATCCGCGATTTGGCCGCCTCCAGTTGGCCGGTATAAATGTCGGCTACCGCCACGCACTCCGAGCCAGGGCACTCGATGGCTTCCTGTGTGATTTGCTGGCCGCGATCGCCGAAGCCGATAATGCCGAACCGTATCCGTTCGTTCGCCCCCAGCACATTGCGGGGCACGGCCGCGAGGCTTCCGATTCCGGAAGCCACTTGGCCGAGAAATGCGCGGCGTGAATTCGTCATCTTGTCACCAGGACTGCCATGATCTCTTACTCTGATCTCCTATTCTCATCCCGTCATCTTAAGATCGCACGAATCCTGTGCCTGAACACGAATCCGGGCTTAAATCGGAGGTTCCGCTAAATCGGTTCGGCTAGATCGCCGGCTCCGAAGGATATCCTTTGCCCGACCAATCGTCGTGGAAATTGGTCTCCAGATCCAGCACCCGCACATTCGTATAGCCCAGTTCTTTCAATGCCCGGTACGCCGGGCGAATGTTCGGGCAGCGCACCATCGGGCAGCAGCCGCAATACAGCACAATGGCAGCGTCCTTGGGCAAATCCTTCACCGCGGCTTTCAGCGCGTCAATCCCGGCGGCGTCGCGCCCAGGCCCCGCGAACAGTGCTCCCGCAATGTGCCGTTGCCGGTACATCGCCGGGAATACCACGGCGATCACCACCGGCTTCGCCGCGCCGCCGTGGAGTTCGTCAGCGAGCGCCTGAGGCGCCAACAGTTCGCCCGTGCTCCACGGGTTGGCTTGCGCATCGCCCCACGCGATCCATGCCGAAACACACAACAGGCCCGCCGCCAGCAGGGCTGGAATTCGATGCTGATTCATGCAAACCACGATAGCGCCATGTGACTTGGCGCGGCCGGACCGGCTTCTTAGAATGAGCCGGCCTGCGGATACGCTCCGCTGCAACTTCATGGGGCTACCGGGATCAACTCGTCCTTTACGTAATGCAATTGCACGAGTCGGGGCTGCACGGGCCCACCTTCGAAGTGAAGCGATGCTGCTTCAAGAACATTGGCGCGAAGTTCATCCCAGGTCTCCCCTTCGGTGAAGATGGCATGGCCTAACGCACGCGCAAAGAAGCCGCCGTCCTCTCCGTCGCGGACTTCGAAAATCAGCTCGATGCCCCTAGAATACCCGAGGACGCGAGGTTCACGCCAAGAAGAGGCTTATTTGCCTATAATGTGGCTTCGAGAACTGACAGCATAGTCAAGGATCCATCATCATGGAACGGCGTTGCCATCTCGCCCTTTTGTTTGGGCTTATTGCTGGATCTCTCGCTGCCCAAACTCCCGCGCCCAAGAGCACGATGGACCGGCTGATTGTATACGGAAGCGACTTCGTGTTTGGCGTCAAAGAGCCAGAGGGCTGGACCGGCAATTCCGGTGAAGCGGCAACGAAATACCACGTAAACATCGTGTTCTTTCCCGTCGCTGAGCCAAGCAGGGCCGCCGACCTTACGATCCGCGTTCGAGTAAACGGAAAGGTTGACGAGGACACCGCCGAAGATCTAAAGTTTGACCTTCAGCACTACAAGAAGGACTACCCAAAAGCGGTATTCAGCGACTTGAGAGCACTTCACCCTGAGTACAGGACATTTTCGAAGTTAGTCTACGTGCCCGGCGATTTTTACGAGTACATCGTATATGTCAATCCTGGGCCGCAGTCGAAGATTGCCTTTTCAGTTGCAATGTCTAAAATGTCCGCTCCAGCGACGCCAAACGAGCTGAAGGCTTTTGAGTCGGTGCTCAAATCGCTGGTCTGGCTCTCAAATTCTGCCACGATCCAGAAGTGAGCATCTCAGTTTTGCCCTCGGCAATTTCCCGTTCCAGCTCGGCCAACAACGGCATCCCACGGCCGCCCGGTGAGAAATCACGCTCAATCTGTTCGTCCCAGGCTTGCCAGTCACGTTCGCTAATCCAATCCGCCAAGATTGTCTGCTGCTCTGGTGGGAGCTGCTCAATCGCTTCCTTAATCGCTTCCAAGGTCATAATCCAAACGTAGCCCCGTTTCCCGTCTTCTCGCAACTTCGCGAGACCCTCGTCCCGCTCTTCCTCCCCCACTGCAATAAACTAGTGTTCAGAATGCCGAGTAAGAACAGCTTTGGCGCAGCCAGCACCCTGCGCGTGAACAATCGCGACTACCAGATCTTTCGCCTCGCCGCGCTGGAACAAGCCGGCGCGGGCAAGCTCGCGCGCCTCCCCTATTCCATCAAGGTGCTTCTCGAGAACCTCCTTCGCTCTGAAGACGGCCGTTCCGTCAAGCGCGGCGACATCGAATATGTCGCGCAATGGGATACCGCCGCGGCGCCGCGCGAGATTCAGTTCTCCCCCGCGCGAGTCCTGCTGCAGGATTTCACCGGCGTGCCCTGCATCGTCGATCTCGCCGCCATGCGTGATGCGCTCCAATCCATGGGCGCGGACCCGTCGCGCGCCAATCCGCTGATTCCCGCTGACCTGGTCATTGACCACTCCGTTCAGGTTGACGCTTTCGGCACCCAGGCCGCGTTCGGCGAGAACGCCCTGCTCGAATTTCAACGCAATCAGGAGCGCTATTCCTTCCTGCGCTGGGGCCAGTCGGCTTTTGCCAGCTTCCGCGTGGTTCCGCCCGCCACCGGGATCGTTCACCAGGTGAACCTCGAGTACCTCGCGAGCGTGGTCTTCACGCAAACGCTCGACGGCGTCACGTCTGCCTATCCCGACACGCTAGTCGGCACGGACTCGCACACCACCATGATCAATGGTCTGGGTGTGGTCGGCTGGGGTGTCGGCGGCATTGAGGCCGAAGCGTGCATGTTGGGACAGCCGATTTCGATGCTCCTGCCCGCTGTGGTGGGTTTCAAGCTTCATGGCAGGATGCCGGAAGGCGGCACCGCCACTGACCTTGTCCTCACTGTGACGCAGATGCTGCGCAAGCACGGCGTGGTCGGGAAATTCGTCGAGTTCTATGGCCCCGGCGTCGGCGCACTCTCGCTTGCCGACCGCGCCACCATCGCGAACATGGCGCCGGAATATGGAGCCACCATTGGCTTTTTCCCTATAGACGGCAAGAGCCTCGATTATCTGCGCATGACCAATCGGCCCTCCTCGACGATTGCCCTGGTTGAGGCGTACGCCAGGGAGCAGGGTCTGTTCCTCGACCTCAACGTGCCCGATCCGATCTACAACGATACTCTCGAGCTCGATCTTGCCTCCGTGGTTCCCTCCCTGGCCGGACCCAAGCGTCCGCAGGATCGTATCAATTTGCCCGACGTGAAGCATAACTTTCTGGCCTCGCTCGGCGCCGAACCCAAATCGGCGGAGCTTTCCGTCAACAGCCACAGCGAAACCATACACGATGGCGCGGTGGTCATCGCGGCCATCACCAGTTGCACCAATACTTCCAACCCGTCCGTCCTGGTGGCCGCCGGATTGGTCGCCAAGCGGGCCGTCGAGAAGGGCCTCTCCATCCAACCCTGGGTGAAGACGTCGCTCGCGCCCGGCTCGAAGGTGGTCATCGACTACCTCACCGATGCCGGCCTCTTGCCCTATCTCGAAAAGCTCAAATTCAACCTGGTCGGCTTCGGTTGCACCACCTGCATCGGCAATAGCGGCCCACTGCCCGATAACGTTGCTCATGCCGTCACCGGCTCCCAGCTCAACGTCGCCGCCGTTCTCAGCGGCAATCGCAATTTCGAGGGCCGCATCAATCCGCTGGTGCGCTCCAACTATCTCGCTTCGCCGCCGCTGGTGGTCGCCTACGCGCTCGCGGGCCGCGTCGATTTGGATCTCACCACCGAGCCCTTGGGAACCGCCAAAGACGGCTCCTCCGTTTACTTGCGCGATATCTGGCCGTCCACCCAGGAAGTCGAAGACATCGTGCGCAAGTCGGCTCGCGCCGAGTTTTTTGCAAAGGAATATGCGGAGGTGTTCAAGGGAGATGCCACTTGGAGCGCCATCAAAATTCCCACCGGCAAAATCTACGAATGGGCGGATAAATCCACTTACATCCGGCGTCCTCCTTACTTCGAAAATATGGCCGATCCCTCCTCCTCAGTTACTAACCTCGCCGGGTTGCGCGTTCTCGCCATCCTCGGCGACTCCGTCACAACCGACCACATTTCTCCAGCCGGTAACATTGCGGCCGATAGCCCGGCCGGTAAGTACCTCATCAGCCTCGGTGTGAAGCCAGGCGATTTCAACAGTTACGGCGCGCGCCGCGGCAACCACGAAGTCATGGTCCGCGGCACGTTCGCCAACATCCGCCTCAAGAACCTGATGGTGCCGGGCGTCGAGGGCGGCTGGACGCGACACCTGCCGTCCGGCGAAAAAATGTTTATCTATGACGCGTCGGAGAAATATCTCGCGGAAGGAACGCCGCTGGTAGTCATTGCCGGCAAAGAATACGGCTCCGGTTCCTCGCGCGATTGGGCGGCCAAAGGCACGTTGCTGCTGGGCGTGAAGGCCGTTATCGCGGAAAGCTTTGAACGCATTCATCGTTCGAACCTCGTCGGTATGGGCGTTCTGCCGCTGCAGTTTCTTCCGGGCGAAAACCGCGATTCGCATCAACTGACCGGCGAAGAGCTTTATTCCATCGAAGGCGTGCCCGAAGCGGTGGCGCACATTGGCGGCCGGGTCACCGTCCGAGCCACGGGGTCAGGTGGAGAAGAAAAGACCTTCGAGGCACAAGCTCGGATCGACACGCCGCAGGAAGCCGAGTACTATCGCAACGGTGGCATCCTGCCCTATGTGCTCCGGCAGTTGGTAGCGCAGTAGTCATCGTAGTCTCCGGTGGTCCTGATGGAACAGGGTGTGACTGCTCGCCGAGCCGCGACCGTCAGGGAGCGATGGGACCCGGCTTCAGCAGCAGGAGTCACAGGTCAGAATTGAAAAAATGAAATACGCAGTTATCTACGAAAAAACCGCCACGGGCTACAGCGCCTATGTTCCGGATCTTCCTGGCTGTGTAGCAGCCGCTGCCACGCTGCAAGAGACAGAAGACCTGATGCGGGGGGCGATCGCAATGCACTTGGTCTCCATGCGGGAAGACGGAGATCAGATGCTGCCACCTTAGCCGATTACATTGCCGTCCTC
>Ga0302325_10013222_pt1 | contig 17628 bp, 14 predicted proteins | sample Palsa_T0_2_FD_201948 | JGI IMG/M metagenome (GOLD analysis project Ga0302325, IMG submission 201948) | Peat permafrost microbial communities from Stordalen Mire near Abisko, Sweden - Palsa_T0_2 | ecosystem: Environmental > Terrestrial > Soil > Palsa > Peat permafrost | place: Sweden: Abisko... | reverse complement strand
AGGGCAGAGATGCGTCGCGCCCCGTACGGGGCGCGTGGATTGAAACGTCAGAACAATGGTGTTGGCGGTCGGCGTGGTCAGTCGCGCCCCCTACGGGGCGCGTTCAACCGTATCGATCCCAAGTCCGCACGTTCCCATCGCATCCTCGATTCGGGACAAGCATATGCGTGAACGGGAGAAAGATCACGACGCGGGGGCCGTGTAGTTTAGGGCTCTAGCTTGTGGGCCTTGTCATGGATTGAGTTTCAGGCAATCGAACCGTACCCGCCACCCATGAGTGAACTGGAGACGTACAGTCTCTGCTGCGAATTACCGTCAGGTCATCGAGTATTCATCAATGCTGCGTGCCCCCAGACATCCACTCGGTGGAACAACGCCCAAACTCCGTCCACGAAGATTGAGAGAGAGTAAACCGGCCGCATCGGCAATCGCTTGCTCGCGCAATGATGAAGTAACAGAGCTGCCTGGTTACCAAATAAACCTTCTCTCGCTCACCCTGGACAAGGTCCAAAAGCCGTACTACTGTGGAACCAAGAATTCACACCAGCGCTGTCTTACCACGACGGCCTTGCTTGGCCTTGCACCGGCGCGCTCCACCCGTGCATATGTCGCCAACCACCGGGAAAGTATCAGCGCTTGTCGGCGTGATGACTTGGGTGTAGCAAACAGTAATGTGACAACAAAAGCGACGAATCACGTCTGTCCGCAGCATTCCCGCGACACCCGTGGGGGGCGCCTGCGGAGAGCAGAAATCACCGAGTAAGCAGCAGGGTGCGCCCAGTGCGTTCTCTTGATTGAGCAGTTTTGACAACTTGGAAAACACCACGGGACACCGGCCGGAGCCCATCCCAGGCCAGATCCCACGGATGCTGCATGACGACGCTGCATAACAGACGGGACGTTAGCCGATCGGGAGTGCCTATGGCAGAGATATCGTCCCGTTCTGCCTGGCGAAATCCACCCGTCAAAATTTCGGGGCAGAACCGTCGTCGATCGGCAAAGCATCGGCAAGCCCGCACATGTGAAGTAGACTTATAGCGCTTTTCGCGCATTTTTATTCGGCAAACCATCTCCTATGATGCCTTTTCTTACGCATAGAGACCCCACCGCGGGGACTTAGCTCGCTTAGTTCGCTTTGTTCGCACATTTTGTGCAAGAACAAACAAAAGACGCCGCAGGGAAGAAAGGGGGCCATCCTTCCGGCTGTCCCCTTTGTTTCCGTATGTTTTAAAGGAGCTATAGGCATCGCAACAAACTGTTTTTGAACTTGGCAAATTGCCACGATGACAATAGCAACTTGCCCAGGGGGCAATCGGGGGTTCATGAGATGGAGCGTTGGCCGATGATTCGCCCGGCCAGTCAGAATCCAGCTACTTGGTAAAAATGTCGTGGTCGCGGTCGTAGTGTTTCTCTGTTTTTCCGGCCTTCTCGGCGGCGTGCTCGGCTAGGCGATCTAACTCTTTGTCTTCACCGGTTTCTGAGGTGTGGATTTCATCCAGAGTCGACGGCTTTTCCGTGTTTCCTGCATTTGGAATGGCTTGGTTAGACATGGCAGTACCTCGTATATATATGGATGCACCGTTTTCCCCATTGGTGTTATCCCGCCCGGCTTTATTCCATCTCAAAAGCTACATACTGCAGAACAGATTGCCGCTCCACTTCGAGCACGACCGCATCGCCGGGCTTCAAACCGGCGAGGATCTGCCGCAATTGCTGCGAACTGTCGAGCGGTGTGCCATTTACAGCGCGAATCACGTCGCCCACCGAGAGATCGGCGGCCGTAGCGGGCTCTCCTCCAAGCAGACCAGCCACCAGGACCCCATTGTCGGAACGGAGATTGAGCATCGCTCCGACCTGGGAGTGTTTGAGGTCGATTACGAAAATTCCCAGAGAGGCTATCAGGTCCTTCCTGGGATCGATCAGGTCGGATAAGTTGTCGATCATCGGCGGCGCGGCAACAGCCGTGACCGAAACCGTGAGCGGCTTGCCGTCGCGGAGAACTTCCATCCTGATGGGCGTGTTTCGCCGATGAACGTAAAGGTAGGCGGTGTACTTGGGCAGCGAGTCAATCCTTGTGCCGTCGATCGCCGTCACCACATCCTGCTGCCGCAAGCCCGCCGCCGCGGCTGGGCCGCTGGTGTCAATGTCGGAGAGAATGACACCCCAATCCTGCGGCAGCTTGAGGCCGGCTGCCAATGCGGGCGTGATGGACTGAGCATGAGCGCCGATAGTCACGTTGGGAACGATTCCGTGTTCCTTCAGCTCGGTGTACACAAAGCGGACAATCGGTTCCGGGATAGCAAAACCCAAACCCTCGCTGCCTCCGCCAGACGTAACAATGAAGGTGTTAATACCAACCAGGTTTCCATTGCGGTCAATCAATGGGCCGCCGCTATTGCCGGGATTGATGGGGGCATCGGTTTGCACATAGACCATAGGCCGGTCCACTTCAGGCTGGCGGCCCACCGCACTGATGATCCCCTTGGTGACGGTGTGGTCCAGACCCTCGGGCGCACCAATCGCCACGACCGTTTGCCCTAATCGGAAACTGAATGGTTGGGGCAAGGGAATGAAAGGGAGACCCTTTTCGTCAATTTTGATGAGCGCCAGGTCGGCATAATGGGTGGTTCCGATCAGCTTTGCTTCATACACCCGCTGCGGATTGCTCAAATGCGTATTACCCATCGCCAGCTCCACTGTGGCGGGTGCGATGATCACCCGGATGCGCAGCGCGCCGGCGACGACGTGGTTGTTGGTGATGATGTATCCGTCGGGGTCCACAATGACCCCCGAGCCTATAGAGCGCTGCCGTTCCAGGGCCTGCTGGTCTCCTTGATCCTTCTCGTGCTCGGGAACGCCGTAGCCGGTTACTTCAATCTCCACTACGGACTGCATCGCGCGTTCGGCAATCTGGTCGATGGCCTGGTCATATTCCTTGAGGATGCCCGGGGCGGCGTCCGGGCTTTGCGCCTGCCCACCGAGAGGTTGCGATAAGACCATGCACCCGAACACGAGCCAGAAGGTCTTTGCCCTGATCATGTTAGCTGAAGCTCGGTTTGTGGAGCGGTTGCGCGTTGATCGGCGGGGCGGATGGCTCATGTTCAGGCGTTTCCCATTTGAGGATCTTGAAATCGAGGACAAAGATGGCATACATCACCGGCACTTGCAACTTGGTCACAACCGTCGCTACCAGCAGGCCGCCGATCTGTGCGTAACAGAGCGGCTTCCACAGCGGGCCGCCGTGCAATGCCAGGGGCAATAGGGCCAGCACGGTGGCGAAGACGGTGATCAGGACCGGACGCAGGCGCAGGATGCCGGCATCGATCAGGGCCAGCTCGAAGTCATCTCCCGCAATATGCCGCTCTTCAATGAAGTCGAAGAGGACAATGGAATGGCTTACGATCACACCGATCAGGCTGGCCACACCCAAAAACGCCATGAAGCCGAATGGTTCGCCCATTATCCACAAGGCAGCGAAGGCGCCCATCATGCCGTAGGGCGCGGCCGCCAGAACCAGGAGAGGCTTGATGGCGTTCTTGAACTGAAAGAGCAAGGCAAGATAAATGGCGACCGTCGAGATCAGCATCACCATTGCCAGGTTTTTAAAGCCATTCTTGGTCTTGTCATATTCCCCGCCGATCTGGATCTCGTAGCCCGGGGGAAGCTCCGCCTTCAGCTGGTCAAGACGCGGCATCGCCTGCTTGAGAACCTCGGAGCTCAAGCGCCCGGCGATCGGGAAACTGCGCACATTGATGGTGCGGAATTGTTCCAGGCGCACAATACGGCCGGTCACCAGGTCGTGATCGATATTGGAAATCTGCACCAGGGGAATCTTGTTACTGTCCTGCGAGCCGTAGACATACATGTTCTGGATGTCGGAGAGTTGCGATCGCTCATCCATGCGCAGCCGGGCGACGATCGGGATCTGCTTCTGACCCTCCTGTAAAACGCTGACCGTGCTTCCACTCATGCCGGCGGTGGAGGAATTGGCCACATCCATATTGGTGATGCCGGCCAGGTTGGCGCGATCCGGATCGATGGTCAGCGCGATCTGAGTATTCTCGTCTCCCCATTCGTTGCGCGTACGTTCCGCGATGGGAATAGACCGGAAGATATCTTCTACTTTGGCTGCGATGCTGCGCAGCCCGCGAATATCCGCTGCCTCGTCTTTGGCGTTCACGTCGGCCGTGCTGGAGATGCGAATCTCGATGGGATAGTCGATGGGATTGGTGAGCAGCTGGCGCGCATCCATGCGCGCACCCGGAATGGATGCGGTCAACACCGGCTGCAGCTCTTTAATGAATTGCGGAGTGATCTCCTTATCCTTGACCTCGATCAACACCTGCGCGTAATTCAACTGTTGCAATTGCGGGGAGGCCGAGAACCAGAAACGCGGGCCGCCTCCGCCTACGAAGGTAGTGACGTAGCGCAATACATCCCCGGTTTGTCCGTCGTGCGGGTGTTCTTTCGAAAAGCGCTCCGCCTGCTCGCGGACAATTTGTTCCACCTGGCGGGCAGTCTGGTTGGTGGCTTCCAGAGTGGCGTCGTTGGGCAGCCATACATCGATGTACGACCAATACTGAACGTCTTCAGGAAAAAATGCGGAGTTCAAGCGGGAGAAGATGAAGACGCCCAAGGCCAGGAAGGCCAGGGAAGCTATAAAGAACTTCCATCGGTGTTCGATGGAGTATTTTGCCGCCCGAGCGTACAAGCCAAAAAAGCCGCTGTCGCGCTGCTCCTCCAATGTCTTCTCCACCTTCTTTTCCGGACGCAGCAGGTAGTAGCCGAGCAGAGGAAGAAAAGTCATCGAGACCAGGCGTGATGCGACGAGGGCCACCGTCATCACAATGGGCAGGCTGTGGAGAAACTCCCCCGTGCTCCCGGTCACCAATAGAAACGGCAGATACGCCACAATGTTGGTGACCGTGGCGTACAGGATGGCGGTGGCCAGCTTGGTGGGACCTAACCACGCAGCAACGATGTTGGGGTGCCCCTCGGCCAGCGCGCGCTTGATGGAATCGCCGGCGATCACCGGATCGTCCACCAGCAGCCCGAGGGCAATGATCAACGTGGCGACTGAAACCTGTTGGATATCGATGCCCAGCAGATACATCGCGCCGAAGGTCATGGCCAGGGTGATGGGGATTGCGAGGGCCATCAAGACGGCCGACCGCCACTCCCAGAAACCGAGCCACGATACCAGGACCACCAACGCGATCGCCTCGTAGAGCGCATCCATGAACAGGCTGAGATTTTCTTTCACCTGCAAGGGCTGGTCGGAGGTGCGGGCGATGATCAGGTCTTCCGGAAGATATTGTTTGACTGCCGCAAGCTTGGCGTCGACGCTGGCGCCAAAGGCGTCAATCTGCTCGCCATCTTTCATTTGTATAGCAACAGTGACGGCACGGCTGCGGCGCCAATGGCCTTGCTTGTCTGCCCAGGTGAGGTAGTTCAAATACTTCGCCGGGCTTTGGTAGCCGCGGGAAATATCGACCAGGTCGCGCAGATAAACCGGGCTCTGCGCCGCCGACGAGGAAGAGCCGATAATGACGTCGCCGATCTGCTGCGGGCTGGTGAATTTGCCGGAAGGATCAATCTGAATGTTTTGCGGGCCGACTTCGAGCTGGCCGCCGGGAAGAGTAATGTTGCGGGCGCCGAGAATGTCCTTAAGATTGGAAGGGGTCATGCCGTATTCGGCCAGGCGCTGCTGCGAGTAATCCAGGTAGACCTGTTCGGGCAGAACGCCTTTGCGGTCGATCTTGGCCACTTCCGCCGCGCCCTGCACGGTTCTCCCGATCAGGTCGGTGAAGTCGTCCAGCTCCCGGTACGAGTACTTATCCCCTGCGACCGCAGCCAGGCGAGCTTCTGTGTCTGCAGGATTACGGATGAACGCGGCGGGCCAGCTGTCGGGGTGGATCTCAGACTGATGCAACTTCTCCATCACCAGACGATCGCCCAGGCCCCGCAACTCCTCGTCGCTGAGAAGGGAACTCACATCGGCCCCGATGAAGCCACTGCCGGAAAAGTAGTGCGGGTCGGAAACATACTTGTTTTGCCCCCCCGCCTGCAAGACAGCAACAAAGGCGTCACGCACCAGGTCGGGCGCGACGGATAAGGGAAAGGCATAAACGATACTGACGCGGGGCTGGGGAGCCCGTGCGGACTCTGACGCCCGGGTAGCTTCGATGGCGCTGCGGATGGACCGGGCGCGCAACGCGATGTCGACATCGCTCGCCCTGGGACTCGCGATGGTGAGCATCAGGGCCGCGGTATCGCCAAAATCACTGTTGAACTGGATGGGACCGGCGCCCTGGGGCAGCCTGCTGTTGAGCGAATTTAATTTGAGGTTGATATCGGAGAACTGCTTCTTGGGATCGTTTACCGTGTCGTCCAGTTGAACGTAGACCAAAGAAAGTCCGGGAAAGCTTATGGAGCGAATACCAAAATCAGAGCCGGATGGAGGTTTGATGAATGCATTTTGCGCCATCACCTGTTCCACCGGGCGGGTCACCAACTGCTCCACCTCCTGCGCGGTTGCCCCCGGCCAGTTGATGGAGGCGACTGCGACCCGCACCGGGATGCTGGGATCTTTCCGCTTGGGCATGTGCATGTAGCCATACCAGCCCCACACGCAAACCGCGATTAACAGGACCATCGAGACCTGGCGATGCTCGGTAAAGAAGCGCGCCGTATTATGCGTATGTTCGATGTATTCGGCTTCGGATTTATGGCTCATCTAATTGGCTCATACAGTCACGGAATGACGCGAACTTTGTCGCCGTTCTTGACCAGGCTGACGCCTGTGGTGATGACTCGTTCTCCAAAGGCAAGGCCGCCTTTGGCGGCAATCATATTGCCATAGGTATCGCCCAGTTCCACAGGACGCAGGCGCGCGGTGTCCATGTTTCCATTGCTTTCTGTAACCATCACTGCAAAAGCATCGACGCGTGCCGGATCCCGTATGACGGCCGACAGGGGAACGGCCAGCACCGACTGCGGGAGCTGCACTCCGTTTAGCGCCAGCGAAGCAATCATTCCCGATTTCAACTGGTTCTTTGGATTGGGGATGGTGACTTCCACCGAGAAGACACGGCTCTTAGGATCGGCTGCGGGGGAGATGGCGCTTACGCGCCCGGCAAACTGCTGGGGCAGCGCGTCGGTGGTGATGGCGAGATGCTGGCCCAGCCGCACGCGGCTGATTGAGGTATCGGGCACACCGAAGACGGCCTTGACGGATTCCGTATCTGCCACGGTGAAGCCATTGGTTGCCGGCCCCACCAGGCTGCCGAGATCGATGCTGCGCTTGACCACCCAGCCGCTGAACGGGGCGCGCAACTCGCAATACGCAAGCGCTACGTTGGCTTCACTGACTTGCGCCTGGGCTCCGGAAACAGAAGCCGTCGTGCTGGCCAGCTGCGCCTGGGCGGAGTCGTAATCGGGCTTGGTTGCGCTCTGCGAAGCGTACAGGGCGGAGGTGCGATCGAAAGTAAGCTTGGCCTTGTCGTATTCTGCCTGGGTGCGCGCCAGCTGCGCTTTGGCCTGTTGCAGCTTGTCCTGATAATCCTGTTGCCGCACCACTGCCAGCACGGTTCCTTTTTGTACCCAGTCTCCCTGGTCGATGTTGCGCATGCCTCCACCGGGGCTCTTTACCTGTCGGATGCGGTCGACATAGCCGCCCGACTGGAAGGCCAGGTCAACCTGGGCGTAGGGAACGATGCTGGCTGAGTACTTAGCCCCATTGCCTACCGCGACGGTCTGCACCATCGCCGTGTGTACCGGCAGGGGTAGGGTCTCGGCGGAGTTCTGCTGTCTGCATGCAGTCGCGCCCAGCGTGAGAGCGGCCGCGAACGCGGTGAGCCAAAGTTGGCGGGCTGTGGGATTCATCGCTTCACTCTTCCCCAAGAGCTTTTTCAAAGGCAGCCTTCGCATTCCAGAAGGAAAGCAGGCTCTGTTCATAGTCGTGGTCGGCGTTGGCGACCGAGGCTTGCTGTTGCAGCAGATCGCGCAGCAGCACAGCGGAGTGTTTGAACTGGTCGCTCACTTCGCGCAGCTTCTCATTGGCCGCGTCGCGGCCGGCCTGGGCTACTTCGAGCAGCGTACGGCTTTCTTCCAGCTTGCGGAAGCTATTGTCGACATCGAGCAGCACCTGGGCCTGCGTTTCCTGCAGCTGAAAGTGGCTCTGCTGCAGGCTGGCATCCTTTTGCCGCACTTCGTCTCTGCGTCCTCCCCAATCGAAGGGATCCCATTTTAGTTCCACGCCCGCGGAAAGAATATTCTGCGGCAGTATCTCGGTGTTGATCGGATCCAGATAGTGGACAGCCGCGCCGACGTCGGGAATGTACTTTGCCTTTGAAAGCCGCCGGTCATAATCGGCGCGGCTTACGTCGATTGCGGCTTCTTTCACCTCCGGGCGCTGCTCCAGCGCCGTGCGCCGGGCCACTTTCAAGTCCATCTCCGCGGGAGTAATCGGAGGCACCGGTTCGGTGCGAAAGGGAGTATCGAGGTCGCGCCCCAGTAGCTCGTTCAGTTGCTCTTTCTGGGTTTCGAGGGTGTCGCGCAGTTGGATGATCTGGTAGCGCGCCTGGGCCAGCTTGGCTTTGACCTCCAGGCTGTCCGATTTGAGGACTGATCTTTGGTTGAGATAGTCGAGCGCGACTCTGTCTGTCTCCTCATATTGCCTGACCATCGCCTGCGCAGCCTCCAGGGCGCTTTCTGTCTGCAGCGCAGCGTAATAGGCTTGCTTCACGTTCGCTGCCAGTGACTGCCGTTTGCCCTTGTATTGCTCGCCGGCAAGATCGGCGGAGAGTTCCTGCTCCCGGATAGCAAGATGGATCTGGTAGAGCTGAGAGAGTGGTTGCGCCATCTGCACGGATGCATACCCGGTAATGCCGTGGGAAAGGTCGAAGCTTTGCGGCTTTTCGATGCCGAAACTTCCCGCGGGAAAAGTGAACTTTGGCGATGTGAGATTACCCGAGGCAAAGAGGTAAGTCGTGATCGCGGGGAAGCGCTTGGTCTTGGTTTGCGCCACCTCCCACTTCGATTTGGTTATGTCGAGCTTGGCAATGTTCACCGGCCGGTTGTTCTCAAGCGCAATCTGGATAGCCTGCGACAGCGAGAGGACCGGGGCATCGCCTGCGGCTTCTTGCCCAAGCAACAACATCCCGGCCATCAACGCAGTTCCGGCAATCGCCCAGCCGAGTGGCTTCGTGTATCTCGAGTGCATCATCCTCGAATCGCAATCGTTCTCAAAGCGGAATCATCCTCGAATCGCAGGGATGTCTCTTTTAGGATCGGTTTCTCCTGAGGCCGCCTCCTTGCGGTCCGAGGCTGTTCAAGTCATTGAGCACCGCTTGCCGGTCCTGGGGACGAAATTCTCCCGCGTCCATGGTTTGCTCAATCTCCGATTTCGATTTCTTCAGCGTCATGAGCTGCTGCAGTTTGCCCCCGCCACCGGACTTGATACTTTGCAGAGAATTCAAACTATCCTGCAACGATCTCACCTGTGGCTCGGTCGGCTTGCCGTGCATGATCGCGGTGAATACGTCCTTGCCCAGTTTCGCGCCGGGGTCCGGGGGGGCGGTGGAGACGGTGGTTGGCTGTTTGTTAGCCATCATCACCTGGACATCCTGTTCCAAGGTGTCGCGATCTGGCTGCTTCACCGTGGCCATAATAGCCTTCATCTTCGAAACAGCTTGCCAGGGCGTGATGAAGTCGACCGGTGCGCCGGGTTTCTGCGCTGCCTTGTAGGCCTTCAGGACCTCGGCGTTGGTCTGTAATTCCTTGAGCTGGGCGATGGTGATGCTGCCATTCAAAACCGCGGCCTTCAGGTCCTGGCGGAACTTGTCATTCGCGGGATTCGAGGCGTTGTCCTGGGGCGCTGCAAAGGCCATGGGCAGCTGCGCCACAAGCACTAGGGAGAGCGAAAGAACACGTAGACTTCTTTTCATATTTTCCTGCTTCCTATTAAGAATTTCCGGGTGTCATTTGACTGAATAACCGCGAGCGTCCAGGCAAGCGGAGAGTGAGCGTTTGAAGTTGTCGAGGGGTTGCTGGGTCGTCGTCTTGGCTGCGTCCGCCTGCTTGTCAGCTTGCTGGTCGTCTTGCTTTTCTTTGCGCTTGGCCTTGATTCCGCCCAGGATCGCACCTCGGCGCGCCCCGGCGGCAGGGTCTCCACCGGTCGCGCCGGAGATCACGGCTCCACGAGCCGCCCCCTGGGCTACCGATTTATCTCCACTTTTCTGATCATCTTTCTTGGGGGCAGCGGCTGTGGTGGTTGCGTTTGGATCGTACCCCGTTTGCGTTTTGGCGTTGGAGTAGCACTGCGACTCATCGGTCAATTGCTTGCTGGCGCTCTGTCCGCTTTTCGGGTAGACGTACAGCCCCACCGTGCTCGCCATGCCCTTGATCGGCGGCGAACTGGTTTGTGCTCCCGCGGACGAGACCGCTGCCAGGTTCCCTGTCAAAATCAGCGCAAAGACACCAGTTGCTATCTTGTTCATACCGCTCCCTCCTGGCGGCTTATGCCACGCGCGTCTCTATTTGGCCGAGGCTATGACGACTTCACCCTTGTCGTTGGTTTGCACCCAACCCTGGGCAGCCATGGACTTGATGATTTCCTTTGCCGTGGCATCCGCCGTTTTAGAGGCATAGGCGTTCACCGTCTTCCTGCGGTCGCCCACAGTCGACTTGGCGACGGCGGCCGCGGGATTCAGGCCGGCGGCAACCGGTACTGCCGAGCCAACATTCTGGGCCGGCTTGGTATCGGTCTGAAGCTGCGAGAGCAGAACACTGTCGGAGGGTGTTTTTATGTGGACATCGACCTTGGTCTGCACATCCGCGCTTCCAGCGCCCATGCCGATGGTGTCGCGCTCGGTCTTATTGCCTTCCTTCAGGGAAGTAAACGAGCCCTGGATCACCATCGCGTTGTTGGAGGGTTCGGTGCCTGCCGCGACATGCTCCACGGGAATGCCGGTCTTCTCCAGTGCCTTCACCAGCTCTTGTGAATACTTCTTGCTCGCGCTGGCGGCGATAGCGTCCGGCTTCTGGTCTCCGGTAATCAGGTGGCGGGGACGAAGGGCCTGTATCTTGTCCACTTGGACATCGTCAGGATTGACGGCGAAGTCATAGACCAGGATCTTCTCTGGCTTAGGTAGCGGGTTGCCTCCGGTGTAACTGGCGAGTGAAGTCACGTTGATCTTTGCCCCCAGGGGGCCCTGCGCGTGGGCTCCGGAGATAAGCAGACCGCCTGCGGCCAAACAGGCGCTTGCGGCGATTCCGAGGCGGGAGATATTCCTTAGTCTTTCCATAAAACGATTGCTCCTTCCGCCAAGCAGGGAGGCGGACCCCTAAGAACGATGGATAGCCGAAGACTGCTGCGGAAAACGGCCCGCTGAAGACCGCTGCGAGAGGGGAAAGAATTCGATTGCGGTGATCGGGGCGAATCATCGTTTCCCGAGGAGGAGACAGTCAATAGAGCAGTGGTAAAGCGATCTAAATTCCGTCTAACCCCATAAGCTACTTTGTATCTTCGACATGCGGCGCTTTCCTATTGCGATTGCGGGATGGCCGCTATAGACTGGGCGTCATCGATCAAGGTGAATACCCGGTGTACCCCGGCTGGAATATCCGCCGCGTAGAATAGCCGCGAGCAAGCGAGTTAGTCCGTGCACGAACCAATACGCTTTGAGGAATTTGATTTAGACATCGAGCGTTATGAGCTACGCCGGTCTGGCCATGCGGTCAAGCTCGAAAGAATTCCCATGGAGCTGCTTATCCTGTTGCTTCAGAGCCAGGGAAGGCTGGTTCGCCGGGAGGTGATCAACCGCCAGCTATGGGGAGAAACCTTTCAGGATACGGAGCACAGTGTTAACACGGCAGTAAACAAGCTGCGTTATATCCTTCGCGACGATCCCCGGGATCCGCGGTTCATTCAGACAGTGGTCGGTCAGGGTTATCGCTTCATTGGGAAGGTGGCCGTCGATCCGGTTGCGGCCACCCCGTCTGTGGCTGTCCAGTCCCCGGTAGTTCAGGAAAAAGAAGAACACGATGCGGCATTACCGGCTGCGCACAATGGCCTTGCCTCCCGGGAGCAGCCGAACCTGGCCGAGGCGGATAAACCGTTGGGGTCTTCGCCTGCGGCTCTTCCCACAGAGAACATTGAGTTGGAGAAGCCGGCGCCGGCGCAAAGCCGGCGATGGGCTTTACTCATCGGCCTGTTATCGCTTGCAGCCCTACTCACGGTAGTTGCCGTCTCTCATCTGTTCCATGACTGGCGAACGGTACGCCGGCCAGAGATCATGGCCGGCGGATTCCACTCTATCGCGGTCTTACCCTTCGTCAACCTGGCGGAGAACTCGGATCAGGATTACATCGTAGACGGGATGACTGACCAACTCATTACCGACCTGGCCAGCAGCACACCTCTCCGTGTGATCTCCCGTAGCTCGGTGATGCATTACAAGGGGATGCAGGTACCGATGCGGGAGATTGCTCAGGCTCTGAACGTGGATGCGGTGCTGGAAGGCTCGTTTCTACACAACGGGAAGGAGGTGCGGATCACCGCAAATCTGATTGATGCCAGAAACGATCGCCACCTTTGGGCACAAGTCTATGAAGAGAGCGGGAATGACCTGCTTAGCATGCAAGAACCGGTGACCCATGACATTGTGCGCGAAGTGGCTCTTGCGCTGGGGAGCGACGTATCCACATCCAAGCTCCGTCCGGTAAACGTCAAGGCACGGGATGCTTATTTGCGTGGCCGTTTCCTGTGGAATAAGCGCACCCTCGACAGCATGGAAAAATCCATCGCCTACTACCAGGAGGCGATCAAGGCCGACCCCGGCTACGCGGAAGCCTACGCTGCCATGGGAGACGCGTATGTGCTGCTGAGCAGCTACGGAGGGGACGGTCCTGCGCTCGCCCTGGGAAAAGCAGAGGAAGCCGCACAGCAAGCATTGCGGCTTGGGGGAGGCCTGGCGGAGGCGCACACTGTGTTGGGGGCAGTGAGAACAGACCGGGACTGGAATTGGCGTGGGGCCGAGGCAGAGTATCGCCGGGCGATCGAACTGAATCCCTCCTATCCGACTGCGCGCCATTGGTACAGTTTGCACCTCTCGCGCCTGGGACGGATGCAGGAGGCGGAGGCTGAGATCCAGCGAGCTCGCGCCCTGGATCCGCTGTCGCAGATTATAAGTACCGATGCGGCGGAGACTGCATACTGGGCGCGCAAGCCCGGCGAGGCCAGGGTGCGCATTGAGGAGGTTTTGGCAATCAACCCTGATTTCGCCGAAGCCCACCTGGTGAATGGGAAGATCTACGAGGAGCAAGGACACTATGAGCAGGCATTGCGCGAGTTCAAACGCGCGCTGACGCTCTTTGGCGGCGGTCCGAATGTGGTGGCTTTGCAGGCCCACGCCCTGGCTCTCGCCGGTGCGTCGCAACCGGCAATGGATATTGCCCGGCAGTTGGAGGACACATCCAACCATAGCTATGTTTCCGGGGTAGATATCGGCGCAATCTATTGCGGACTTCGCGAACCAGACGCCGCCATGCACTGGTTAAACAGAGCGTATGTAAATCGCGACAAAGGGGTGGATATCCTCGGCATCGATCCCCTCTTCGACGGATGCCGCAGCGACCCGCGCTTTCAAAGCTTGCTGGTCAAGCTAAAGCTACAACCTGCTGCCTAGCCCTTAGCGTTCACTTGGGGATCAATGCGGTCTGCCCCACATGAAAGGAAATATGAGTTGTCCGGCTCAGCAGAACGGAAAAGCGATTGCGTTGAGGATCTTTGGCAAAATCTTCATCCGAAACAGAGGAGTGCTTTTGCAGCCAGTCTGTCGCTGAAAGGCTTTCAAAGCCTGCGAGCAATGTGCCGTTGACGTCATCCCAGGCCTTCTTTATCTCCGCCGCCGCTGGCAGCGTGGGCACCGCCTTGTCGGGATTGGTAAGGAAGAGAGCATCGTATTCCGGATGGAGGCGCGGCCCTAATACCAACAGCGGCAGCATACGATCATGAACGGCCGTCAGGTGTCCCCAAAGATAAACCAGCCGGTTCTTCCCGGGCGCTACCTCCTTAAGAAGCTGCTCTTCTGTAAGCGGGGAAAAAATCCGATCGGCTCTCTCGATGTTTAATTTCCAGGAATTCACTGCTGCCGTGACCAACGCTTGCTCCGACATCTTGACGGTCCTTTCTGTTGCTCTTGCGTGAGGGGTCGTTCACCTGCGCTGATAGTCCGCAGGAGAATACCCGGTGATCGCTCGAAAATCGTTGATCAGGTGGGCCTGGTCGAAGTAGCCGAGTTCCAGGGCGAGATCGGGCCAGTTGAGCGGATCGCCGGCCTCCAGACGCTCGATCAGCTCGTGCAAACGATATCGCCGGATGACCCATTTGGGAGGGATTCCGACATATTCACGAAAGAGCCGTTGGATAGACCGCTTGCTGAGGCCGGTTCGGTCCGCCAGGTCGTCCACCGTTCTGATCTGCGGCTGATGGAGGATCTGGTTCACGAGTCGGTCTGCCAGTTCCACATTTTCGTCCGGCTCCGGCACACGGCGAAGGAAGAAGGCGTCAACGGCTGCCACCATCGCTTCTTCTCCGCAGGATGAAATCAACGCGGCCTCCAGTGCATTGCCATCAGCACCGAACACGTCGTGTGCCCCGACGATGCGATCGGTGATGGATGATGCCGACGAGTTGAGGAAAGCACGAAAGCCACCGGGTTTAAACTTAACCCCAAAGGCGAAGCCCTGCTCCGCGAGGATGCGGGTGAACTTACTGGTAGTGACGCCTGCGACCGTTAAGCGATTGTCCTCGAATACCAGGTAAATATTCGGATGTGGCAGCGTCTCCTGCAAGTGCGGTTGCCGGCCGCGAAGGTCCCAGCTCACCCTCCAGTAATAGGCGATGCAGTGCGCCATAGCGGAAGACGGGTTATGCCGCGAGACCTTGAGACCGGCGTGCTCGGGCGGTAGCCGCAGAACTCCGCGAGACCCGATGGGCGAGGCATAGGAGACTCCCTTGCCGGCTTGTCGCGTTTTTACAATCATCCTTCACGTCTCACGTTTACTGTCCATGAGAGTAGCGCGTATGACGAATGGTTTCATAAAGATCGGCCATGCGCCAGGCTGGCCATAGGTGTTGGCCTGGTCTTCGGCCTCATCACATCAACCAAAGCAGTGGAGAAAGGCTCAGCGATGACTATGCATGCCGAAGGGACGTTTGACGTGAAGTTGACCCCGCAACCGGAGGACAAATGCGAAGGGTTAACCCTGGGCCGCATGCTGATTGACAAGCAGTTCCATGGCGACCTGGAAGCCGCCAGCACAGGTCAGATGCTCACTGGCATGACTGCGGTGCAAGGCTCAGGCGCTTACGTCGCCATCGAGCGCGTGACGGGAACGCTGCATGGGCGGCGTGGTAGCTTTATCCTGCACCACCTGGGGCTCATGGTGCGAGGCGCCCCGACGCTGAAAGTTACCGTTGTGCCGGATTCGGGCACGGGCGAGTTGGTGGGCATCGCGGGCACGATGACCATCATCATCGCCGATGGCAAACACTCGTACGACTTCGCGTATTCGCTTCCGGAAGCGCAACCTTGATTGCCCACGTCAGGTTTGTCCTGTCGTATCAAACATGGCGAAAATCTCTCGGCTGCTGGCGGGGGCGCGTTCCGCGAAGGTGAAGGTTCCGTGCTGCTGCATTTCCCGCGCGGCGTGCAGAAAGGCGCCAAAGGCGGTGCGCGCCAGTGCACTGCCGACGCTGATGCGCTTGACTCCAATCGCTGACAGTGCTGCCAGGTTCAACGAAGCACCGGGAATCCCCATGAGCACGTTGACCGGGCGATCCACCGAGCGTACCAGGGTGGAGATGTCGTCTTCGCTGGTAAGGCCTGGGGCGTAGAGAACATCCGCGCCCGCTTCCTGGTAGGCCTGGAGCCGCTTGATTGTGTCGGGCAGATCAGGGCGGCCATGGAGGTAATTTTCCGCGCGCGCGGTGAGTGTGAAAGGAAACTCCAAGGCATGTGCACGCTCGGCCGCCGCGCGCACTCGTTCCGCAGCCAGGGCCAGTTCATAGATCGGGTGTTCCTTGCGCCCGGTCGCATCTTCGATGGATCCCCCGACAACGCCCGCGGCTGCCGCGAGGCTGATGGTTTCCGCGGCGATTGCCGGCGCGTTTGCAAAGCCATTCTCAAGATCGGCGCTGACCGGTAGGTCAGTGGCAGAGGCGAGCGCCGCTACGTGCGCAATCATCGCCTCACGTCCCACCGCGTAATCCCGCACGCCGATGGAGCAGGCATATCCAGCGCTGGTGCTGGCCAAAGCTTCAAAGCCGAGGTGGGCCAGCAGCCGCGCAGTGCCGATGTCCCACGGGTTGGGGATGATGAATGCGTGGTCGCGCTGGTGGAGTGCACGAAAGGCTTGTCCTTTTTCAATCTGTGTCGTCATCGGTTGGTCACGCTGGTCCTGCGAATTTGGCTGGAAGGCCCAAGGTACCATCGACCACTTCCGCGAAGTTTCTTTCTTCGCGGAGGATCAGCCGCTTGGTCTGCGCCATGGCAAAATTATCGCGCGCCTCCGGATCTGACTTCAACCGCGCCCGGTAGGCCTCATAGGCGGCAAGGCTGTCGAAAGCAATGAGCCCCCAAGCCACATCATTCGTGCCTTCATAGGGAAGGAAGTAGCCGACAAGATGGCCGCCGCAGCGAGGAATGATGCGGCCCCAATTCTCGGCGTACTGCTTAAACCCTTCCCGTTGGGAGGGATCGATCTGGTAGCGGATAACGCAGGTAATCGTCATGTGATTCCTCCTGGCCGCGTGTGTGGGCGGCGCATCGCAAATCAATGTCAATGCCGCACCCGTCCCCGCGAGGGCCACGATTGCTTCGCGCCGGTTCATTTGCCTGGGCTTTGCTGACGGCATAATTGGTAGTATGCTGTTTACCTGACATCAACAATTCGTTCACGGGCGAACTATGAATGTTAAGGAGACGGTCGCGGACATTGCGGCGGCTATCGGCGAACCGGCACGAGCGCGCATCCTCTACAGCCTGATGGATGGCCGTGCACGAACCAGCACCGAGCTCGCCGTGGTGGCCGAAGTGAGTCCTTCCACCGCAAGCGCACATCTGAACCGGTTGAAGGAGTCGGACCTGGTCAGAGTCCTGGTGCAGGGAAAGCATCGTTACTACAGCCTGCAAGGCCCCGACGTCGCCCATGTTCTGGAAGGGTTGAGTATCCTCGCCGGCGCGGCGCGGGACGAGTTCGTACCCAGTACGCCCAGCCGCCTATGTGCCGCGCGGACTTGCTACGACCACATGGCAGGAAGCGTAGCCGTGTCACTGCACGACCGCTTTCAGGCGCTGGGCTGGCTGTCAGCCGGTCCGGCGGGCAGCGACCACGCCTACGAGCTCACACCGACTGGAACCAAGGCAGTGCAGGGTCTGGACATTGACCTCGAAGCAGCCCGAAGGCTGCGACGGCGCTTTGCCTGCGCGTGCCTTGATTGGAGCGAGCGGCGTCCGCATATCGGCGGGGCACTGGGTGCCGCCCTCTTGAAACTGGCATTGAGAAAAAAATGGGTGGCCCAGGATCTTGATAGCAGGGCCCTTGCCGTCACCCGGCTGGGAC
>Ga0302325_10013221_pt1 | contig 17630 bp, 18 predicted proteins | sample Palsa_T0_2_FD_201948 | JGI IMG/M metagenome (GOLD analysis project Ga0302325, IMG submission 201948) | Peat permafrost microbial communities from Stordalen Mire near Abisko, Sweden - Palsa_T0_2 | ecosystem: Environmental > Terrestrial > Soil > Palsa > Peat permafrost | place: Sweden: Abisko... | reverse complement strand
CGGTCACAGCGGCGGCCAGGGCGGCTGCGAGTTCGGACTCGGATATCGTCCATGGACTGGTCTCGGCTGGTCGCGAGTGGTCGCGAACGGTCTCGAGTCGGGGCGATTGAACTTGCCCCTCGGGCGCAAGATCCCGCGTAGTTACCGATGTTTTGGGGGCATTTGCGGCTCGCGTTCGAGTCCCGTCCACCCCGCTCTGTTTGCTGCCGACGGCAGACAAACCAGCGTCCGGGCCTCTGCCGATCCTGCACTCCGTCCGCTGGCTGCGGACTCGGAGACTCGTCCGCGGCCAGCGGACTCCGTGCAGGATCGGTCGAGTCCCGTCCACGCCGCTCCGTTCACCTCCGGAGGAGTTGAACCCTCGTCGGGGACTCGCCGCCGCCGGCCAAGGCGCCGCCTTCGTGCACCCGCTGGGCGGCCCGTCAGCCCCCGCCCCCGAATCCGCGAACCACTGCGCCCCATCCGAAAGCGCCGCCGGAGGATCCTCGTTGTCGTTGCCGCCCCAGACGAGGAAGCTGCTTCCCGTCCAGACGGCGCCTGTCGGGCTCCTTGGCGAGGGAGCACCCACGTTCGTGATGACGGTCCACGCGTCTGTCGCAACGTTGTAGCGATACCCATGGTTCGTGACGCCGCTGCCGCTCGCGCCGCCCCACACGAGCATCTCCGACCCCGTCCACGCGGCGACCGCGCCGAGGAGGCCCTCGGGCGCCGGATGGATCGGTCGCCAGGCATCGGCCTGCGGGTCATAGGCCGCGCCATCGGACACGACGGCACTCGAGAGGCTGGGGTTCGGATAGGAACCGCCGCCCCAGACGATCATCACGCTGCCTGTCCACACGGCCACGTGCCCCTCGCGCGCGGACGGTTGGCCGCTGGTCGCGAGGGCTCTCCACGTGGCGGTCGCCACGTTGTACGCGGCGCCGGCGGACGCGGGCTGGAACTCGGACGTGGCCGTGGGGCCTGTCGCGCTCAACATCGGCCCTGTCGTGCCTCCCCAGACGAGCATTTCGGTGCCCGTCCAGACCGCGGAGTAGCCGCCGCGCGGAGGAGAGACCGGACTCGACGCGATCGCCGCCCACGCGTCGCGATCGGGGTCGTAAACGGCGCCGTCGGCGTACGCGATGCTCTCGAGCAGGGCCGTCGTGGTGAAGGCCTGTCCTCCCCACACGAGAACCTGTGTTCCTGTCGAAAGCACCGTGGCGCCCTGGCGAACTTCCGGGGCGCCAGCTTGGCTCATCGCCGTCGTGCTGTCGGTGCTCACCCGGTACAATTGGCCAACCGGGCACAATGCCGAGACGCCCACGTCGACTGTGCCGGGCCCGCAGTCGCTCGCGCCGAACGTGACGAACGCGTCCCCCGGCGAGGGCGCAGCTCGTACCATTGCCGGCGTAGTCCAGCTGTGGCCCGTTCAAGGTGGACCACGCGGAGCCCGCGGGATCGTAGGCCAGCACGTTCGATGCCGGGACGAGGACCTTCGTTCCGGTCCAGAAGAGAGGAGACGTCCCCACGGTCTGGAACGTCCCCGCCTCGGCCTGCGGCGGGGACGCCATCGGCTCCCAGTGGCCGGTCCCCGCGAGCGTTGGCTGTGAACTTCCGCATCCGGTAGCGACGACCGCAATGAGCGCGAGCGCGCCAGCTCTCTGAATCACGGCGCGTATGCGCTGGATGTCAATGAGGGACCGGCGGGGGCGCGGGGCAGCATCCGGTGGTGAAGTCGCACGTGCAGGTGCCGTCGCACTGGGGGCTGCCAGCGATGGTACAAGCTGGCGGACTCGCGCAGCAACCGGTCGTTCCGTCACAGATCTGGCCGCCGGAGCACGGCGTGTCCTGATCGCACTGGTTCGAGCTGTTCGAGCAGATGCCGTCGATGGAACCAGCGTTGAAGCCGGCGCCGCAGCCGGGCTCGGGCCCGTTCAAAATGTCGTGGGTCCCGAAGAACACGGCGTCCTGTTTGGCGATTTCACGCACGACCAACGGTACCCAGTCTGATGGAGTGTTCACGAGGTCGCACGCGAACTCGGACATCACCTGATAGGGACGATGCATCATGTTATTCATGTTGCCGGGAGTGGTCGACCCGTGCGGATAGAAGGTGTCGCACTCCATGCCGCCCTGGCAAAAGGGATGCTGAGCAAGGTTCGGTGGGTCGCTCGGGCACCGCTCGTGACCGCAGCTCGTGTCCCAAGGGTGGCCGTGCTTGTGCTCCCACCCATGCCAGGCCTCGTGGCCGATCGCCTCCCCGCGAAATGACGGGTTGGCTTCCCCGAGCACTTGGTCGAACTGGTTGACGTTGTCGTACATCTTGCAGGAAAGCTGCACGAGGTTCGGAATCCCGATGCCCGAGCGCGATTCGAAGTCGGCGAGATTGCCACCGGAGAGCGTGTCGACTACCTGATGACGGAACCAGTTGTGCCACGAGTCGTGGCTGCTGGCGCTCTGAAGGTTGCAGTAGTCGCCGCCGTTGCACGTCGACGAGTGAAACGACATCCCGGCGAAATTCAGTGTCGTGTTGAAATCTACGCCAAGCGTCAGGAGCATGAAGGAATTGTAGTGTTTTGCCAGTTCGGTCAGTGTGTTGCACCAGTTGCTGTTGCCGCGGGTCCCCCAATCGTCGGACAGTTGCAGGTCGTCATCCCCCGCCATGATCGTGATGTTGCTCGACCGAACGCTTCCGCACGGCGAGAGGGCCGAAGAGATGTTGTCTGCTGCGGTCGTGGTGGCCGCGTTGTCCAGGCAGGTCGCACGTGCCATTGAAACATGCCCAGCGACGCCCGCGCCGAGGACGCTTGCTGCGATCAGAATTCTCTTGTTCATCATGGTAGCCGCTTTCTTGATCAGGGGGTTATGGGGGGCGGCACGACTTCGGGGTGCAGCGTGAGAAACGCCTGCAGCCGCGTGTCGAACGAGGCGCCGTTGGCGTTGACGTCGACTTGATCGAGCAAGATTTGCTCCCCCGCGGGAAGCAGAGCGGAGAGTGTGGCGCGCGCGTAGGAACCATGGACGAAGAGGAAGTCGTGCACGGCTCGGGCGACGACCATTGTGTCCGACTGTGGCGACCCGATGACCCGAAGGAGAGCGGCGTCGGCCGCAGGGGTGAGCATCAGCGCGACGCCGTCGACGGCACGCGCCTGACGCTTGACCAGATCGATGGCGTCCAGCGGTATGCCGAATTCGCCGACCATCGTGCCGGTCGTCGGGAGGGGGCGTGGTGAGCAGTGACGTGAGGTACTGGAAGCCGGCCTGCGTCTTGAGCTGCCCGAGAATCCCGATCTCGACCAGACTCGTGCCCAGATCCATGTCGCCATTCAAGACGGTCACCAGCGCGCTGCCGATGCTCTCGTTGCCCGAGACGCCCTGAACGGCCGCGGCGAGCGCGTGTCCCTGGCTCGGGCGCGATTGGTAAGCCACGAACGGTAGCACGACGGGCCGAGATGAGCCGGACGCGCTCGCCCCGCGCCGCATGAACGACGACCCACACGCGGGCGATGGCGGAGAATCCGACGGCAACGAATCGCGAAGGATCGAGCGGATCCGCGTTCACGAGAAGGTCGACGTCGTCGAACACCGTCGCTGCTTCGGTGAAGGTCACGCCGTGTTTCTTCTCGTTGGCCGTCGCCTTGGTGTCATCCCACTCGAACTCGCCTTGCTCGACGGTCGCCACGGTCGAGAAGTACCACGCGTTCGGGTCCGATGACGCCGGCGTCAGGCCGCTGAGGCAGGCGACGCTCCGGCCTCTCGCGTGAATCGGCGAGGATTTCGCCCCGTGAATGGTCTCCGCCGGTCGCGAGTGGTCGCGAACGGTCTCGAGCCGGGACGATTCGATCCTGCCCTTCCTACGACCACGCGTTGGGAATGCGAAGGACAACGATTCCGTATGAGTGCCGGGCCGGAGCCGAAGGGCTTTGGCGAAGTCGGTATCGCCGGAAACGAGAAGACGTGCCGCGGCTCGTGGCAGAGGTCGACCGCCTGTGTCGGCTCCTGCGGACGGAACCCTAGGTGTCGGTGATCGGGTCGGGACGGAGCACCGGCAGGGCGGTTGCGTGGCCCTCTTCGTCGATTCTAAGGGGCCTACAGTTCAGTGCCGAGAAGACCCTCGAATTCACGCGGAGGCATCGCCACGCCGAAGCCCATCCCACGATTCGCGAACCCCGAGCGCATCGAGCCATCGCTCGATATAGCCGAGATCCAGCGACCCCCGTTTCGCCTCGAGAAGAGCCTGGACGTCGCGCCGCTGTCGCTCCGACTCGCCGAGCTTCGCCCATTCGAGCTTGGCAAGCACCGTGTCCTCGGCGGTTGCCACGAAGACGCCAACTCCCAGGACCACAGCCGGAACGCGGCGAGAAATCTCCTCGACGCTGAACGCACGGGCCTTGCGAAAGATCACGTCGACCTTCCACGCGGTCGCCCCGTCGATGATGTTGAACTGCCCACGGCGCTTGAACTCCTCGCGCGCGACGTCGGCGTCGAGGTAGATGTCGTCGCCGCTCATGGCCGCGAGGAAGCGATCGAGGGACTCGAACGTCGGGTCGACCACGATGTCGATGTCCTGCGTCGCACGCGGCGCGCCGTGGTACGAACTGGCGAAGGAGCCGGCGAGCATATAGGGAACTCCCGCGCCCTCGAGGGCTGTCGCGACGCGCGCGAGGAACGACTCCGCGCCGCTCACGGCCGCGGCACGGGCAACCGGGGCCAGACCCTCGCAGCGGCGTCCGCCCCGTACAGCAGCGCGAGGAGGGCGCGCCGCACCTCGTGCTCGGAGTACTCGGGGTGGCGCTGCCGGATTCCCTCGGCGGCGATACGGCGAATGTCATCGCTCATCCGAAGCGCGAGCTCGCCCCGCGCGCTCGCGGTCATGGCGCGGTACAAGCGCATCTGCAGGTCGTGGGCCGCGGGGCTTGTATCCTGAGCGCGCATCGCCGCAATTAAGAGCCCGGGCGGACGGACTTTGCAAGGCTGGCCCGGCGCGCGCCCCATCAATCGCGCGGTCAGCGCCCTGGCCACGTCCAGCGCGCCGAGCTTGGCGGCATCGAGGATCCCTCGCTCCAGTTCCGCGTCCGTCGGCGCGGGTTCTGCCCGGCGAACGGTCTCCGTCCGGGACTCGGCGCCGGCTGCACTGCGCCGACTTCGTGCACCCGTCGTCGAGGTCTGGCCAACGCGGTTCAAACAGTTCACCATCGTTACGCACGGTCATCTGACCGCGCGGCTATCGTCGATCGCCGTGCACCAGGGGGCTGCTGCCCGCAGTCGTCAGCCCGTCTTGCGCACGTGGTCGGACGCTTCGAGGAGGGCGCGCAGCGCGTGCTCGAGCTCCTGGTCGCTGCCGAAGCGTTTCGCGACCTCGTCGTCCGCGTCGCGCGGACCTCTTCGATGTGATCGCATCGCTGCCGAGGAGGCGAGCTCACTGCCTTCATCTGCGACGGCGTGACCGAGGCATGGATCGATTTCACCTTCGGCGGACACGCCTTCAGCATTAACGACCAGTTCGGAGACTACGGCCGAGCGGCATCCAAGCCTCAGTCTTCTTGACGCGGCGTGGATACGACGTCGACAGCGATGGCCCAGGAGTTACGTACGGCGAGCACGATGAGCGACAGCATGCCGATCGCGACGAGCACCAGCCCGTGGCTCGCGACCGTCTTCCCCGCCGCGAGCAGCCCCACGATGGTCCTCGCGCATCTTCGCGCCTTTCGGGGTGTCCACGGAAGCGGGGGAGGATCACCCGTTCTCACGGACGGTCTGACTATGCCGACCTCCTGGATGATCTTGAGCGGAAGCCGCGATCTCCGCCTGATCTCCGGGTGTCCCACGGAAGTGGTACGGAAGCAGGGAGGATCACGCGTTGCGAGCCGTTCGCTCCAGAGACGCCATCGGGACGCCGGCCCACGTTGGCGGGTGCGACAACGCACGCGTCTGCGTCGGCGATTCGCTTTCGGGTACGCCTGCTTTTCGACGGAAGGGGACGGGCGAATGTTGACCTTGTCGGTTCGAACGTGGACACCGTTCAATCGACTGTTCACCCTCTTGCTACTCACCTTTGTCGAGGCCTGCGAAGCCACCAGCGCGCTCCCCCTGGCGGACTCGGGACCTCGCGACGACGGCGCGCTGCCGTGTGCGAGCGACGTGGATTGCCCCGGCGCAACGCATTGCTATTTCCTGGTGTCCGACGGATGCTCCGCTGCCGGGGTTTGCCTGAACGCTCCGTTCGCAGGCGCGTGCCGGTCCCCGACGTGGTGCGGCTGCGACGGCAACACCGTCGTCGTCTGCGCTCCCGACGGTTACAGCCCACAGCCGATCGCTTCGCAGACACTCTGCGAGGCTGGAACGCCAACAGACGCCGGTGCGAATCACTAAAGGGCTGCCCGCCATCGCTCCGGGCAGGCGACGTCCCGCCGGCGCCGATTACCGCAATCACGATGGCCCGCGGCGGTCCACGCGCATCGACGGTCGGTCGTCGCGCTCGGTCAGCGCCCGGCCGAGCCTGCGGTGGGCGGGGATAGGGGAAGGGGTCGGAAGACACGACGGTGACTTGACTCTGAGCGCACGAGGCGCCGCCCTTGGGGTTGCACTCATTGGCAAGACAGGGTCCGGTCGCCTGCAGGCTCGTCACCACCGAGAGGCACGAAAAGGACAGCGTTGCGGAGTGGGCGGGGCACACCGTAAAGCAGTCAGAAAGCTCATCGCCGCCCGAATCGAGAAGGACCCCCGACTCGGCGCTAGCGTTCGCCGCTGGCTCACCCGCGACCTTTCCTCCACTCTCGCAGCCGAGCAAAATCGTGAGGGCGCCCATCGGAAAAAGAGAGCGCCTCCTCACGTCCACCCGGACGTCAGCGTACATGTTTCGCAGGGCTCCGGCGATCACGAACCCGTCGCGTCGAGCGCGCAGCGCACTCCCCCATACCGTGGGCCGGCGTCGAGGATAGGTAAAGCCAGCCCTGACGCCCCGTCCACGCGGCGTTCATGGCTTGAGGAGATCTTTGATCTCTTGCTCCAGGGCGAGCTCTTCGCCATCGTGAAAACCGACATGCACGAAGCGCACGAGGCCGCGCCGATCGATGAGGAAGGACGAAGGCATCGTTTCAGGGTTATAAAGCTTGGCGATGGCCTTGTTGGCGTCCCATGCGAGAGGAAATCGGGCCCCGTAGCTCTCCGCAAACGCTGGAATTTTCCCCTTGTCGTCCTCTTCATCTTCGCTGATCCCAATGACGTGAAGACCGCTCGCCTTATATCGGCGATTCAGCTCTTCGAGCTTTGGAAACGACTTTTTGCATGGCTCGCAAAATGTACCCCAGAAGTCGAGCAGCACGACCTCGCCGCGCAGACCGCCAAGCGCGATGGTGGCTTTGGGGCCGACGATCGGAGTCGTATGGAATTCCGGGGCCGGGTTGCCTACGAGGGAGTCCGGGGCGCCGCCGGCGCCAGGGGGAACCGTCGATGTGGAGTCGGCACAGCCAAGGATGCATCCGACCAGTGCCGCCAGACCCGATCGAACGAACGAGAGATGAATGGGCATCGGAGAACCTCGTAAGACCGCTACCAGCCGGTACCGCCAAGCGTGCAACATCAGGCAGCCTACGAGCCATGCTGCGCCTCCCGGGCCGGTCGACCCCTCGGCTCCGACCTGCCTTGTTCGGAGGGGCCGGCGGTACTGGCGAGCGGCGCCCTTCGGAAGGAAGGCGCCGACATTGCCGGAGAGCCGATGAATCGAACGTTTCGGATGCTTCAATAGAGACATTCTCGTCGCTCGAAGAGCGACCACTCGCCCGCCTCGCGCACGAGCTCTACACGGCATTGGTCGTTGTCGAACAGTCCGCGCGGCAGCGGCGTGGAGTGGCGGACGAAGAAGTAGCGATAGATCGAGGCGTGGAGCCCGCGCCAGTCGAACGTCTCGACGTCGGTCGTGAGCGGTGGCGCGCGCCCGGGCCGGAACCGGGCCACCTCGGGCAATAGTGCGGCGAAGTTGAAGTCGACGAACCCGCCGCGGTCCACCTGATACCAGAGCGCGTACGCATGGTAGGCCCAGGGGTGCCGGATCGCGGGACTGTATGGGTCCAGCACGATGTTCAACGCTCGCTGCCCGGGCTCCGCGGCGTCGAGGACGGTCTCGAAGTCGCCCGCCTCGCGTACGAACCGTCGCTCGCGAACCGTGAGCGACCCGAAGAATACCCAGCAGAGCAGCGCGAGACCCGCCTCGACCGCGACGGCGCGACTTCGCGGCGCGGGGCTGGCGCGAAACAGGAGCGCGTAGGCGGGCAGCAGGAAGATCGCGAAGCGCTGGTAGAGGTACGTCGTCCATCCCGGGATCTGGCCGGGCATGAACACCCACAAGACGACGACCACGGCGAACGGCATCCACGCCGCGCGATCGCGTGTCGGACGGTCGCCGAGGATCCACGGGGCCGCCATCATCAGCGCGACGATCGGCAGGAACACGAAGTCGTGAAGAGTCGACGCCACGACGTAGTCCGCGAAGGCGGCGATGCGGTGCCACCCCCCGGGCTTGTCCCATTCCCAGTCGATCGGCGCATCGCCGTGCGCGAGCACCGGCTCATTGAGATGGGTGTTGACGAAGGAGGCGACGGCGACGAGCCCGAGGACGACGTACGGGACCAGCGCGCGCACCACGGTCGACCGTTTCATCTCCACGGCCGTCATGCCGAAGGCGGCCACGACGCAGAAGATGAAGACGAGCCCGTGGGCAAAGAACAGGACGACCCCCGCGGCGACCAGGCGCAACGCGGAGGCGCGCGTCGGCGCGCGGGCGAAGCGCCTGGCCAGGCGGAGAAAGAGCAGTCCGACGGGCGTCGCGACGAGGAACGTGAAGAAGCCGTACTGAAACGAGAGCCCGAAGTAGCCAGGGATGATGAGCCAGTCGAGCCGTTCGTCCGCCTCGAATTCCTTGCGCAGCGCGACGCCCGCGGCGACGAAGGCGAAGTATCCGGCAGCCAGCACGACCTTGAGGGCGGCGATGACGGGCATCGCGAACGACAGCGCGGTCGCGATCGAGAGCCCGAGCAGGTACGGCGTCAAGTAGTTGACCCGGACCATGTCGGACCACCGCGACGTGCCCGTGAACAGGTCGTGAAGCATCGTGATCTGGGCCGCGTGCTGCGGCAGATCGCCCATTGGCGGGCGCGGCGCCACCCAGAAGAGCGCTCCGCCGAAGATGACCGTGGCGAGGAACACGGCGGCTCGCGGGCGCTCCATCCAGCCGGCCGATCTGGCCTCCAAAGCGAGATCTTCCGACAAGGGCTGGCCTGTTTTCGAAGTTGCCTTCGTGCCGCCGCCGAGTCAACGCGAACGTCCTCGCTCGGCCGCCACGCGCGTGCGCCGGGAGGCGACGATGGGCATGCCTATCTTGGAGCGTCGTCCGAGGAGGCTCGCGTGGCCGGTACGAAGGGCGGACAGCGCAGACGGCGTGCCGGTGAACGTCGCCGCGATCGCCAAAAGGGGCGCGTCGTGATTCTCCATCGGGGCCTTGTCCCTCTTTCGCCCGTGAGCTTCCGCACCTAAACCTGCCCCCCACTCTGCTCTGAATTGGTGTCTCTGCAATCGCAAGTTCGTGGTCACCGGCCGCGGATGTCCGCAGATCGAGACCGGGCGCAGGCCATGGGCGGCTTCAGGTCCACGCCGCTCCCGACGGACACATAGGCGCGTAGCCCGGACCGGCGACGTCGGGCGGGGCCCACGGTCACGCACCCAAGGCGGTGCGAGCACCTTGTTGGCATTGAACGAACGAGAGAGGAATCGGCATCGGAGAACCTCGTAAGACCGCTACCATCCGGTACCGCGAGGCGTGGAACATCAGGCAGCCGACGAGCGTGCGGCGCGTCCGCGGGCCGGCCGACCCCTCGGCTCCGACCTGCCTTATTCGAAGTGGCCGGCGGTACTAGCGAGCGGCGCCATTCGGGCGGAAGGCGCCGACGTTGCCGGAGAGCCGATGAATCGAACGTTTCGGGTGCCCCCTTTTCTCGTCGTAGCGGTCGCCGTGCTCGCTTCCCCACGGCTTGTTCTGGCAGCGGGCGGATCGGACACGGGGGCGTTCCGGCATGCGCTCGAGGGGGGGATGCTCGCGGCGCTGGCGACAAGCTACGCGTTTGGCGTCGCGACCAGCCTCACACCCTGCGTGTACCCGATGGTCGCCATCACGGTGTCCGTCTTCGGGGCCAAGGAGGCCGCCAGTCGCCTTCACGGCGTTCTCTTGTCGATGACCTTCGTCGGGGGGGTCGTCTGCCTCTTTACCCCGATGGGAGTCGCGTCGGCGCTGACCGGCCGCGGGTTCGGCAGCGCGCTCGGCAACCCGTGGATCGTCGCGGTGATCGCGCTCGTCTTCCTGTCCCTGTCGGCGTCTCTCTTTGGTGCCTTCGAGCTGGCCTTGCCGGCGAGCTTCAACAACCGTCTGTCGGGAGTCGGCGGTGCAGGATACCGGGGGGCCTTCGTGCTCGGGCTGCTCTCCGGGCTCGTGGCCGCACCCTGTGTCGGCCCCTTCCGCTTCGTGGCGTTGCGCATCGACGCCACCGACGACGACGACCCCGACGTGGCGCGATTGCGGAAAAAATACCGCGCACTCGAAGGGCTGCCGGTGCTCTTGCTCTTCGACAGCGTTGGGAACGAGGCAATACGGTTCACCGAATTCATCCCTCCCGTCCAATTCGCACGGGCGCTGGCCTCCGTCCGATGAACGATGGCGGGAGCATGCTCGCCGCCCCTCCGGTTTTGCTAGCGTTCCGCGACCCCCCTCGCCCGCGGCCCCGCGAGGCACCCCCGTGTCCGACCCCATTACGCTGATTCTTCTGGTCGCCGCGGGCGACGCGGCGAGTCCGCGAACGCGTGCGATGGCGAAGGCCACGCGCGAGGCCCTCGGCGGGGCGTCGGTCGAGACTGTGGAGGCGCGAGACCCGAGCGACGAGGAAGCACTCGCGCTCGAGCGTGAGGCACACGCCTCCGCCATCGTGGAGGTCATGCGGAGCGGCGCTGCGCACAAGCGCGTCACCTTACGCGTGCACCTCATGCAAAGTGCGAGATGGGTCGAGAGGTCGTTCGGCTTTGGTGCAAACGATGCGCCCTCGGAGCAGGGACGGACGCTGGGGTTTGCTGTCGCCTCGATCTTCCCCGACGCTTCGGCCAGCGAAGCGCAGGGCCCGAGCGACCTGTCGTCATCGTCGGACGTGGGTACGAGTCCGTCGGCGGCGGCCACGCCAGCGTCGCATGCGTCGCCCGAGCGGCCTGCGACCGCACCGAGCACAAGTCCACCGGGCGCCGCTCCTGCTCCTTCGCGCCCCGACTCGCCGACGACGCCGTCCGGGACGGCGGCGTCCGATTCGTCGGTTCCTTCGCCGGTTCGCATCGACGCAGGCGGCGCCGAGCCACCTCAAGACTCCTCCATTTTGCGAAGCCGCCCGGAGGGGCTGTTGGCGACCCGGGTCATGCTGGATCTCCTGGTGGTCGACGCTTCCGGCGAGGCCGGAGGCCTCGGCGGGGGTGGGGCGGTCGCCTGGTTCCCGGTGCCGGCCGTGGCCGTTCGGCTCGGCGGCGGAGGGCGATCGAGCACCCTCGACGTCGCCCAGTCGAGCGGGCTGACCGTCTTCGCCTCTGCGGGCGCGGTGCTCCGACCGTGGCGCCCAACCCACATCCAGCCGTTCGAGCTTTCCGTCCGTGTCGACTACGTGCTCTCGCATCTGTCGCTAACCCACTTCGACAACGACGAGCCGAGCCCGATCACCCGCGCTCGTTGGCTCTCGGGCGCCGCGGCGGTCCTGGAGGCCGGATGGCTCTTCGCCGCCACGGTCGAAGCTGTCGCGGGTGTGGGCTTCCAAAACGACTTTGGGGCAACAGAAGTTGACGACAAGGGCGCCCAAGTCGCCACGATCCCATCGTTTCGGCTCGTCGGCGAGGGGGGGGTACGCGTGGGGTTCTGAGCGTGCCTGCCCGTGGGCGGCTCGCGGTACACTGGTGGAGAGGATGGCCACGAGCAGCGCAGGGACCGTGGCCAAGCTCAGGCTCGTCACCGACGACACGTCGACCCGGACGACGCGCACGCCCGCGCTGGACGACAGCGAGCTTTTGGCTGCCGTGCGGGCGGGGGACGCGCGAGCCGCGACGGCGTTCCACGACCGCATGCGCCCGCAAGTCGAGCGCACCGTCGGTCGCCTCTTTGGGCGGCAGGACGCGGACCATGAGGACATCGTCCAGCAAGCCCTCATCGAGCTGGTAACGACGATCGATCGGTACCGCGGCGAGTGTTCACTCGACTCCTGGGCGAGTACGATCGCGGCTCACGTCGTCTACAAGCACATTCGCCGCCGGAAGGTCGAGCGGCGGATCTTCAGCGCGTTGGTCCCGGAGGTCCTCGCACAGACGCGCTCGTCCGTGCGCGCCGGGCGTGAAGCCATTCTGAGGAATGCGGCGTCGCGGGTGCTCAAACACCTCGATGCCCTCGACGAAGCGAAGGTCTGGGCGTTCGTGCTCCACGACGTGTGCGGGTTCGACCTCCACGAAGTGGCGCGGATCACGCGCGTGAGTGTTTCCGCCGCTCAGACACGACTGGTTCGCGGTCGCCGCGAGGTGCACGCTCTCATCGCGAACGACCCGGAGCTCGCGGGGCTCCTCGAATCGGTCGAGGGAGAGTCGTGACCACGCCCCGTTATGCACGGCTCGCCGGCCGGGTGCTTGGTCGAACCGAGATCCCCGCGGCTCCACCGCTAGCGCCCGCGGATCGCGCCGCCGCCATCGCGGCCGTGGCCGTGGCGATTCGAGCGCGGGCGCGGCGGCAAACGCTGCGCGTCTGGGGGCTGTCGATGATCGGCGTCGCCGCGGCGTTTGCGCTGGCGTTCGGCCTTTCGCGGTACATCGCGCAACGGCCGCACGCGTCGGCGTTCTCAGGGCCGACCCCCGCGCGTGGGACCCTCCAGATTGTGGCACGACTCGTAAACGCGAACGCCACCCTCGAGTCCCCCCAAGCAGCGAGCGCGGATGGCTGGACGATCGGCGCCGGGAGTCGAGTTTTCGCGCCGCTCGACGGCCGGGTCATGCTCTCGATGTCCAGCGGCACGAGCGTTCTGGTCCACGAGGGCGGCGACCTGTCGATCGTGGGGACCGGCGCCGTGCAGGTATTTCGGGTCGACGCCGGGTCGGTCGAGTTCCAGGTGGCGAAGCTGTCGCCCGGCGATCGGCTCCTGGTCGACACGTCGGATGCAGAGGTCGAGGTTCGCGGCACGCGGTTCCGCGTTTCGATTGCGCCAGACCCATGCGCCAATGGAGTGCTCACGCGGGTTTCGGTCACCGAAGGCGTCGTCGCGGTACGGCGCGCCGGCGGTGAGGTCCGTGTCCGCCCGGGAGAGCAATGGCCCGCAGACTGTGATCAGGCTGCGATTCCGCTGGTGCCCGCTTCCGCATTGCCCCGTGCCTCACCGGCCCCGCCGGCCCCGTCGGTGCAGCGCGAGTCTCCGCTCGGCGAGCAGAACGCCCTGTTCGCGGTCGCCGTCGACGCCAGGCGACGAGGCGACGCAAGTGGAGCGATCGCGGCGCTCGAGCAACTGCTCTCGCGGTACCCGTCGGGCCCCCTCGACGAGAGCGCACGCGCGGAACGACTCCGCGTGCTGCGCGCCGCGGGAGCGAGCCGTGCGGAAGGGGTGGCGAGAGACTACCTGGCGCGATACCCGAACGGCTTCGCGCGGGCGGAGGCGGAGGCGGCGATCGCGGGGGGCCGGTGAGGGGAGCTGCGGCGGTCGCCGCCCTCGCTTGCACGTTCCTTCTGACCGAGGGCGCTTGCGGTACGGACCAGTGGGTGTTCGACGCTCCGGACAAGGCGCTCATCGACGGCGCGACGGATTCGGCCGACATGGCCGTCCTTGAGGCCAGCATCCTCGCCGAGAGCGGGTCGACACCCGACGCGGGTGTTGCCGACACCGGACCGCTTGCCGACGCGGATGCAGGCACGGACTCTCGCGCCGGGCCCGACGGCGGGTGCTCCTCGGACACCGACTGTGCTTCTGCCGGCACGCACTGTGACACGGCGTCCGGTGAGTGCGTCGAGTGCGTCACGGATGGCGATTGCGGGAGTGGACTCGTGTGCGAATCCCTTCAGTGCGTAGCCTCTTGCGCCAACGGTACGGTATGTCCCGCGGCCACGCCCGTGTGCCGGCAGCCGAGGGACGTCTGCGTGCCTTGCAGCGCAAACGCCGACTGCGCCCAGGTGGAGACCGGCTCGATCTGTCTCACGACGACCGGTCAGTGCGTGCAGTGCATCACCGATTCGGACTGCCAGGATGGCTTTTGCGACACGACGACCAACGCGTGTGTCCGCCTGTAAGCGCATCCCGGCAACGTCGAAGGATTTGTACAGGCGGAGCGGGATCCTCGCCGGGCTGCCTGATCTCGTCGAGCGTGAGGCACTTGGCCGGTGGAGCCAAGAATGCGCGTGCCGTCATCGAAGTGCGTAGCTCTTCTGACCGGGATCACCGTGGCGGTCGTGGCCTGTGGCGGAGCGGCCGATCCGCTGGGTGGCCCTTACGGGGGCAGCGTCGGGGAACCCACTCCGGCATCGAGCGCCGATCTTGCGGCCGACTGGACCGACGGCGGCGACGACGCGAGCTCCGGCTCGCTTGTCGACGCGACCTCCGTCGCGACGGGCGGGGGCTCCTCGAGCGGCGGCAAGAGCTCTTCCTCGTCGAGTGGTGGCTCGACGCACGCCAGCAGTTCGAGTGGCGGCGGGAGCAGCGGATCGAGCGGAGCGACTGGTTCGAGCGGCTCCGGTGGCGGCTCGAGCTCCGGATCGACGACGTCCACCGCTCCGACGTGGTCGCAGATCGATGCCGACTACCTGGCGCGCGGCACGGTGGGAAATTGCCCCAGTTGCCACTCCCAGATGTCGTCAGCGACGGGCGCCTATTCCTGGCTGAAGGGCCAGAACTACATCAATGGCACGAGCTCCAGCCTGGTCAGCACGTTCCTTTCGTGTCTCTCCTGGTACGGCGGGAATATGCCTCCCGGAGGCCGGTCGGACGCGGCGGCGGTGACGGCCATGAATGCTTGGGCGGCGGCCGGTGCACTCGATAATTGATGGCGCAGGAGACCGACGCATGAACCGGTCGGTCGCCCTCATCGGTGTGGCTCTTGTGCTCATCGAGTCGGCATGCGCGCATGTGGCCCCTTACGAGCGGGGGCGGCTCGCGCAGCCGATGATGACCGCGGACGATCTCGAGGGGCCGGCGGCATCCCACGTGCTTGCCGTGCACGAGGGAGCGACCGGCGGAGGGTCGCTGGCCGAGAGCGGCTGCGGATGCAACTGAATGCAGGCGGGTCCCGAACGCCCCGCCCTCTTCAGACACTGCTCTTTCTCGTCGCAGCGTGCGTCGCGATGGCGCGCGTCCTTCCGTCCTGGGCCGCGTCCGATCCCGACGCACCGGACCGTCCAGCCAATGATTCGGCGAGCGTCGCGAAAGCCCCGACCCCCGCGGCTTCGGCATCCGTCGACGACACGTCGACCAAGCGCGCGGCGATGGAGTTCGGAGCCTATACCGACAGCGATCACGTCACCGTGTTCACGCCCTCGATCGCGATGGGCATCGAGGACTCGAGCGGCGCGACCCTCGCTGCGAGCTACCTCGTCGACGTCGTGTCGGCGGCTTCCGTGGACATCGTCTCGACGGCTTCCTCGCGCTGGCAGGAGGTGCGCCAGGCGGGCAGCGTGTCTGCCGGATACAAGCCCCGCGACTTCGGCGTCACCGTGGGTACGTCGTTCTCGAGGGAGCCCGACTACCTCTCGTACGGGGCGTACGCGACGGTGGCCAAGGACTTCGACCAGAAGAACTGGACGCTCTTTTTCGGATACGGCTTCAGCCACGACACCATCGGGCGCTGCGGCGACAACGGCACCTGCACCCCATTCAGCGTGTTCTCGCGCACCCTGCAACGCGGGTCATTCAACGGCGGAGTCAACTTCGTCGTCGACCGCTACTCGCTCGCGTCGCTCACCGGGGATGTCATCGTCGAGGACGGCGACCAGTCCAAGCCCTACCGCTACATCCCGATGTTCTCGTCGGCCGTCGCGGCCACGGTGCAAAAGGGGGCGTCGATCGACTGGGTCAACGCGAATCGGTTGCCCGAGAAACCCCTTGAGCAGCTCCCGCTCTCCCGAAGACGGATGGCGCTGACCGGCCGGTATGCGCACCGCTTCGACGCCTCCACGCTTCGTTTGGAGGAGCGGCTGTACGATGACTCCTGGGGGCTCTTCGCGTCGTCCTCCGACGCGCGGTGGATCTTCGATCTCGGGCGTCGCTTCTCGATGTGGCCCCACGCGCGCCTTCACGCGCAGACGTCGGTGAGCTTCTGGCAACTCGCCTACGTGTCCGGCTCTGCGACGGGTTGGTCGCTGCCCGAATACCGAACCGGCGACCGCGAGCTCGGCCCACTGGTCACCGCCGAAGGCGGGTTCGGCATCAAGTGGTACGTGGGCAGCAAGGCCCAACCTCAACAGTGGGGGCTGCAGCTGACGGGAGACGTGATGTACACGATGTTCCTCGATGATCTCTACGTGACGAGCCGCACGGCCACGCTCGGGGCGCTCGGCTTCGAGGGGGAGTTTTGATGCGCGCGCTCGTCGCCGTGCTCACGGCCTCGCTCCTCGTTGCGTGCGTGGACGCCACGCATCAGGAAGAAGTGCAGGCGCTCGGCGGTGAGACGCCGGGGGTACCCCGCGGGCCGCTGCACCGCCCCGGACAGCCATGCCTGATCTGCCACGGGGGGCTCGGCCCGGCTTCGCACGAGTTCAGCGTGGCCGGCACCGTCTACGCGGTGCGGTCGCAGAGCGCCCCCGCGACCGGGGCCCAGGTGCAGATCGAGGACATCAATGGCTCGGTCCTCACCGCCACCACCAACGCGGCCGGCAATTTCTACGTCCCGGTCGATACCTGGCAACCAACCTACCCGACACAAATGCAGGTCTCGCTCGGGAGTCTCTCGCAGCAAATGGCCACGCACGCGGGAAGGAACGGCTCGTGCGCCGGCTGCCACACCAGCCCGCAAGGTCCAACGTCGCCGGGCGCCGTCTACGTCGCATTGAGCGCCAGTGACCTTCCCGAGGGAGGCCTATGAACCGGCGGTGGTTCTTTGCGGGCGCAGTCATGGCCGGGAGCATGGTCAACGCGGCTTCGTGCTCGTCGGTGCCGTCGGACGCCACGATCGGCATCGACGCGCCGCCGGATTCGGTGACCGAGTTCGGGCCCGTGGGTGACTACCTCGATCACCGCTGCGGAACGCTCGACTGCCACGGCAGCTCGACGCGCAACTTGCAGATCTGGGGATGCGAGGGGATGCGCCTGGCATCGACGGATATCCCGGAGTGCAGCCGCGCGCTCGGGGGCAAGGCGACGACGCCGGAGGAATACGAGGCGACGTACCGATCCCTCGTCGGGTTGGAGCCTACCGTCATGAGCGAGGTCGTCAGCGGACACGGCCAGGATCCCGATCTGCTGACGTTCGTGCGCAAGGCGCGCGGGCTCGAGGCTCACAAGGGGGGAGTCCTCATCACGCCGGGCGATCCTCAGGACATCTGCATCACGTCCTGGCTTGCCGGTCAGACCAACGTTTCGGCGTGCACGCCGAACGCCATCAGCTACCCGCAGTTCCCGGTG
>Ga0302325_10013220_pt1 | contig 17630 bp, 16 predicted proteins | sample Palsa_T0_2_FD_201948 | JGI IMG/M metagenome (GOLD analysis project Ga0302325, IMG submission 201948) | Peat permafrost microbial communities from Stordalen Mire near Abisko, Sweden - Palsa_T0_2 | ecosystem: Environmental > Terrestrial > Soil > Palsa > Peat permafrost | place: Sweden: Abisko... | reverse complement strand
GGGGGGGGGGGGTTTCCCCTGGCCCCCCCCCCCCCCGGTGGGGCGCCCCCAACCCCGGGGGGGCCCCCCCCCTACGGATATGGCCCGCTCCCCAAGGGCGATCCTGAAGCGCGATCCTACGGCGCCGGCGCCGCCGGCACCTGGTCCAGGATGATGAACTGGACCCGACGGTTCTGGGCGCGCATCGCGGCGGTGACGTTCGGCACCTTCGGCTGCTCCTGCCCGTAGCCCATCGCGACGAGCCGGTCGCCCGGGACGCCGTGGGCGATGAGCCAGGCGCGGACGGATTCGGCGCGCTCCTCGCTGAGCAGCTTGTTGTGCTCGGGCGTGCCGGTGTTGTCGGTGTGGCCCTGGACCTCGACGCGGCGGATCTGCGGGTTCCGGATGAAGGTATCGGCGATCTCCGTCAAGAGACCGAACGAGTCGGGGAGGATCACCGCGCTGTCCAGGCCAAACTGGATCTGCTGCTTGATGGTGATCTCTTTGGCCGTCACGACCACGTTGGCCGTCTTGGGCTTGGGCCGCAGCGCGATCTCGAGCGTCGTCTCCTGGCGCACTTTGACCTCCGCGGCGGAGACCTGCACCAGGTAGCCGTCGGCCTGGACGGTCAGCGTCGCGGTGCCGGGCGCCACGCCCTCGAACTTGAACGCGCCGGTGCCGTCACTGTTGATGTTCAGCGGGCGGCGGCCCGGCTCCGTGAGCACGACGGGGGCGCTCGCCACGGGCCCGGACGTATCGGCGTCGCGGACATGCCCCGTCACCGTGCCCACGCGCGGCAGCGCTTCGAGCGGGCAATCGATGCGCAGCTCGCCCACCGCCACGGCGTTGGCCTCGCACGAGCCGGGCTTGTAGCCGTCGGCCTTGACGTCGTAGGTGAAGTCGCCGAGCGGGACTTCGTCGGCGAAGATGCCCTCGGGGCCCGTGGCGAGCGGCGCGATGTCGGCGCGATCGCGATACGAGACGATGGCGCCGGGGATGCCCTCGCGCTTGTCGTTCTCGTGGACGAAGCCGATGACGATGGCGCGCGGGGGCGTGCGGTCGACGATCTTCTCGCGGATACCCTGCGGCCGATCTTGCGTGTCGGTGGCGAGGCCGGCGCCGAGGTAGAGCGTCCACGGCGGGACGGGCGAGAGCTCCTCGATGAAGTTTTTCACGCCGCTTGCCCCGATGTCGAGCGCGGTGAGAAACGAGATGCCGCGCTTCCAGGGGAAGAAGCGCGCGCCGAGCGTCACCGTGGACTGCACGAACGAGTCGAACTTGAGGCAGCTGTCTTTGCTCGGGTTCCCCTGGTCGCACTCGTACCCCTGGCGGTTCACGGGCGAGAGGATGTGCCCCTCGACGAACGGGCGAAAGCGCTCGTCGACCGCCAGCACTTCGGCGCCCAGGTAGAAGTCGAAGTGGTCGACCCGGTTGATGCCGAACGAATATCGCTCGATGCGCGTGATCGGCACGTTGCCCTGCGCCGTCTCGGCATCGGCGACCGTCGCCGCCGTGTTGTCGACGGTGTAGACGACGTTCGCGCTGAAGCGCAGCGGCGTGTGCGAGGCCGTGCCGCGCAGGTCGGCCGTCGCGAGGGTGCCGAAGCGGGCGCTCGTCGCGCTGCCGTCGATCCCGAGGCCGCCCGAGCCCTGGATCAGCCACAGCTCCGAGAAGAGGCCGAGGTGCATCACGTCGCCGACGGGCGCCGAGTACTTGATGCCGAGGTCCGTGTCGCCCGATGTCTCCATGAGCGACGGATTGGCCACCGGGTCGCTGTCGATGACGAAGCTCGTCGCCGCGTACGCGTCGAACGTCCCGAGGCCGATGTTGCCCAGCGTGGCGTCGATCATGAACGTGGCGCCCGTGTGCGACATGCTGTCGGTCGTCTGGGGCCCGAGCGCGCTCGGGCACGGGTACGCGCTCGTGCAGAGGAAGCCCGCCTTGAAGCCTTCGAGGATCACCCCGACCCGGAACTGACCGGGCATGCCGCCTTCGGCGTGCTGCATGTGAAGGAGGCCGGACCCGCCGGTGAGCGTGCTGGCCTCGTTGACGGCGCTGTCACGAACCGCCCACTCAGCCTCGGGAGAATCAGGCGCGGGCGCCGGTGCGGGCGCGGCCGCAGGCGCGGGCGCGGGCGCAGGTGCAGGCGCAGGCGCAGGCGCGGGCGCGCGAGGGGGAGGCGGCGGCGGAGGCGGCGGCGGAGGCGGCGGCGGCGCCGGGGCAGGAGGTGGCGGGGCCGGTGCGGGCGGCGGGGCGCTCGCCGTCGGGGCGGCGTCGGGGGCCCGGCCCGTCACGACGCCGGTCTGCGCGAACGCGCTCTGTTGAAGCGAGAGTTGGAGACAAACTGCGCCGGAGGCCAGCAAAGCCACGCCCAGAATCCGCTGCATGCACGCTCCCTGTGGGCGGGCACTCTACAAAGGGATCACGCCACCGGGTCACATATTTGGCCTGGTCCCGGCTTTTCGCGGCCGCGCGACGCTCTCGAGACCCCGCACCCGCGCGCGGGTGGTGCGAGGCCCGCGACGGCGAGCGCGCGGCGTCAGGCGGCGCTCAGCGGCTCTCGATGAGGCCCATCGTGTTGCCCTCGGGATCGAGGTAGATGGCCATCGTGACGGGGCCGATGTCCGTGCGCGGCATGATCACGGTGCCGCCGAGCGCTGCGATGCGCGACAGCACGGGATCGATCGCGGCCACCTCGGCATAGACGAGGACGCGCGATCCGGGCGCGGGGCTGCCGCCGATGCCGCCGTTGATCCCCTTGGCGCCGCCCGAGGTGACCATCCCGTAGTTCATCTCGTTGTTCGCGTCGATCGACCAGCCGAGGACCTCGGAATAAAACGTATGAAGCTCGGCGGGCCGGTGCGACTGGATCTCCCAGTGCATGATGGGGTTCGGTACGTGCGGCGCCTTGGGCGCAGGGGCCTTGCGCGCGGCCTTCTTCGCGACCGCCTTCTTCGGCGGCGGCTTCTTGGCGACCGCCTTCTTCGGGCTGGCGGTCTTCTTCGCGCTCTTCTTCGACTTTTTCTTCGTGGCCATGGCGCCTCCGCCCTCGATGCTATCCGAGAGCCGCGCGCCAGGGGGAGGGTCGCGCGCGAGCCGTACGCGCGGCGTTCGTCACCGACCTGCGGCCTCGATGGCGCAGAGCGCGCTTCGGGCCTTGTTTCGTGTCTCCTCGGCCTCCTTGGCGGGGTCGCTCGCCTCGACGATGCCGGCGCCGGCGGTGACGAAGAAGGCATCGTCGCGGCAGACCGCCGTGCGGATGGCGATCGCGAAGTCCAGGTCGCCCGACCCGGCGACGTAGCCGATGGCGCCGCCGTAGATGCCGCGGGGGGCGTCCTCGAGCTCGCGGATGATCTGCATCGCGCGCACCTTGGGTGCCCCCGAGAGGGTGCCGGCGGGGAACGCGGCGCGCACGACTTCGAGCGGCGGCGTCCCGGCGGGAACGCGGCCCGTCACCTCGCTGACGATATGGGTCACGTGCGAGTAGCGCTCGATCTCCATCTGTCGCACGAGCTTCACGGTGCCCACCTCGGCGACGCGGCCCACGTCGTTTCGCCCGAGATCGATCAGCATCACGTGCTCCGCGCGCTCCTTGGGGTCGGCCATGAGCGCGCGCTCCAGGGCGGTGTCCTCCTCCGGAGTGCGGCCGCGGGGGGTGGTGCCGGCGATGGGCCGCAGCGTCATCATGCCGCCCTCGAGGTGCACCATCGTCTCGGGGCTGGCGCCCGCGATTTGGGTGCGCGTCGCCTCGCCGGGGGCGGGCGGCAAGTCGAGAAAGTACATGTACGGGCTGGGGTTGAGCACGCGCATGGCCCGGTAGACGTCGAACGGGTCGCGCTTGCCGCGTGCGACGCGGAAGGTGCGCGCGACCACGATCTGGAATGCGTCGCCCGCGGCGATGTACTCCTGGGCGCGCCGCACGCGCCGGGCGTACTCGGCGTCGTCGACGTTGACCGTCACGTCGTGCGGCAGCTTGTTCCGGTCGGGCAGCGCCAGAAACGGCAGCGGCGGCGAGGCGTCGAGGTGCATCCGTGCTTGCTCGACGTCGGCGGGGTCGTCGGCCGCGATCGTGACCGTGTGCGAGACGCCGTCGAACACCACGATCGTGGACCCGCCGAAGAAGCGGCCAAGCGGCGCCGTCGCGCGATCGCCCCATCCGGGCACCCTCTCGATGGCGTGTACGAGGTCCCACGCCAGGTACCCGACGTAGGCCCCGGCGAAGCGCGCGGCCGGGCCCGCGGCGGCGCCCGAGGGCGGGGCGTCGAGCGTGGGCTCGAACATCGCCCGGGCGGCGTCGAGCGGGTCCTTTCCGGCCGACGCGAGGTGTGCCGGGCGGCCGCCTTCGCCCACCCATTGCCCGTTGGCGAGCAACGTCATCTCGCGCTTCGGGCGATAGCCGAGGATCGAGTAGCGGCCGACGCGCTCGCCCCCGACGACGCTCTCCAGGAGAAACGACGCCGCGTCGCCCGCGGCGCGTCGCAGCGCCGCATAGGCGCGCACGGGCGTGAGCGCGTCGGCCACGAACGTCACGGTCGCGAGCTTGGCCAACGCTCAGGCTCCCGCAGCCGTGCCGATCATGGCCCAAGGCATATCACGGCGCATCGGGCCGGAGCTCCACGCGCTCCCACGCGAGGTGCCACGTGTCGGGGCTCGTACCGCCCCGCGCGCGGAGCACGTCATTGGGCGCCGTCGGCAGCATCTCCGGGCGCCCCACGGCGACGGCAATCTCCCAGGCGCCGTCGGGCACCCCGGCGAAGAGAGCACCGACGGGGCCCGCAATGTGGACCTCGCCGTCCGCGTCGACCGAGAACGGCGGGTCCCACGGATGCACCGATTCGCCCTGCAGCAAGAAGCCGCGCGCCGCGACCGCGCCGACCACCGGCGAGTCCGGGTGCAAGTCGATGACGAATGCACCGCCACGGCGTAGCGCGATCCCGGCCGCGGGGGGGGCGGGGCGCACCGAGTACGCCGGCACGGCAGGAGGCTCGAAGTGGAGCCGGAGCAACATGAGGACGACGGCCACGGTGCCCGCGGCGGGGGCCAGCAAGAGGGCGGCTCGGTTGCGCTTTGCCGGGGGCCCGAGGTTCGGGAGCCCAAGGTTCGGGAGCCCAAGGTTGGGGAGCCCAAGGTTGGGGGGGGCGTTCGGGGGAGCTTTCGCCGGGCCGTCTTGATTTTGCTCCGTGGAATCCATTGCCTGCGCGCGGGGACGCTATCACCGCGAGCCGCGCCCGCCAGGATGCTACGCTTGGGTGTCATGGGAGCGGGGCGGCATTGGGGGCGAGGGCTGGGTGCGCTGGCCGGGGTGGGCCTGGGCGCCGCCGTGGCGTGCTCGCCGGCGTCGTCGTCGACGAGCCACAACCCGGGCGACGACTTCACCCCCTCGGAAGCCTCCACGACGCCGCCCCAAGGCGGCGCCGACGCCGACTACGACGACGGCGCCTTCGACAATACCGACGGGGCGTACGGGGCGACGTACGGGACAGGCGGCGGGTACTCCACCATCACGATCTGTCCGCCTCCCGATGCGTCGGCGGGCACCGACGCGTCGCTGGCGAGCTCGGGCGATGGCGGTGCAGCGGGCGATGCCGCTTGGTACCCGTCTTCCGATGCGAGCTCCGATGCGGGCGGAGCTGCCGGCACCTACGGGTCCAGCGGGGGCGCGGCATCGTGCACGCCGATCCCCGCCGAGTGCGTTGCGACGCCGAACTGCACCTGTTTCCTGACCGCCCTCAAGTCGTCGCTGGCCTGCACGTATCCGCACTGCGAAGACACGATGGGCGCGGGTTTCCCGATTTACTGCCCGTAAGCTTCTTGGCCCGGGCAAAGCCCGCGTGAAAGATTCGCGCGCGGCGTGCCGCTCGCACCTTCGATCCGCCGGCCTGCACTGCTGCTCGTTCCCGCCGCCCTCGCGATGGCGTTCGGCGGCTCGATCGCGGGCGCGGCGGCGACGAGGCGCGTCGCGGCCGCGCGGATCGATGGCCGCATCGAAGGCCGCGAGGCCGTCGCCTCGCCCCCGGTGGTGGAGCGGGCCGTCGCGGACCGAGCCGAGAGCGCGGTGGTGCTCGTCGTGCTGGACGGTGTCCGCTGGCAGGACGTGTTCGAGGGCGCCGATCCCGGCCTCGCCCGCCGGCACGGGCTGGACCCGCGCGCGTGGAGCAACCCTCGCGACCTGACGCCCAATTTGCACCGTCTCGTCGAAGCCGACGGGGTGGCGCTCGGCGCTCCTGGCCGCGGTGCGCCGATGAGCGCCAGCGGGCCTCAGTTCATCTCGCTGCCGGGCTACCTCGAGATCTTCGCCGGCAAGCCGGACCTCGGCTGCGACCGCAACGACTGCCCCGCCACGGACGCGCGGACGGTCCTCGACGATGTCGCGGCCCGCAGCGGCCCGGACGACGTTGCGGTGGTCGCTTCGTGGCCCAACATCGCGCGCGCTGCGTCGGCCGATGTCACGTCGTACGCCGTCACCGCGGGGCGCCGCCTGGTCACGCGGCCGGCGAGGCTTCGCGCGGACGCTGCGACGTCACGCTGGCTCGAACGCGGTCGCGCGGCGGGGCCCTGGCCGGGCAAAGGGGACTACCGGCCGGATGCCTTCACCGCGCCGATCGCGCTGCACTACCTCGAGTCCGCGCGGCCCCGCTTCCTCTTCGTGGGCCTGGGCGACGCCGACGAGCACGCCCACCACGACGACTACGCCGGCTATCTCGAGGCGGTGCACCAGGCCGACGTCTTCCTCGGCGATCTGGCGGCCACCCTCGATCGCATGGGCGCGCGCGGGCGGCACACGACCATCCTGGTGACGGCCGATCACGGTCGCGCCGCCGACTTCAAGGACCACGGCCCGCAGTTCCCCGAATCCGGGCGGGTGTTTCTCGTGGCGATCGGTGACGACGTGCGGTCGCGCGGCACGGGCGGCGCAGCCCGGCGTCACACGCTCTCGGACGTGGCCCCGACGGTGAGGGCGCTGCTCGGCGTGGGTGGCGGGACGGGCGACCCCATCTCCGAAATCGCGAGCGCGCTCCGATAGCCGGCGCGCGCGAGCGGCGCCGTCTCGAGCCACCCGGTCAGATCGGCGAGCGCGCGGTCGGCCATCGCCTCGTAGCGCTCGCGCTTCTTGAGGCGAGGGCCGGAACGCGCAGCCGGCTCAGGCTTTCCGTCCGTCCGCGCCCCGAGCGGCGGGATCCAGGCCCAGGTCACGTTCGATGGCTGGTATCGCGAGGACTCGCGCGTGACGTGGGTGATGACGCCGCCGAGGGCCGTCGTCGGCGGCGGGGGCGCCACTTCGCGCCCGAGGAGGGCCTGGGCGAGCAACGTGGCGCAGACGAAGCCCGAAGCGCAGCTCTCCACGTACCCCTCGACGCCCGTGATCTGCCCGGCGAGAAAGAGCCCCGGGCGAGCGCGCACCTGCATGCGCGCGTCGAGCGTGCGCGGTGCGTCGACGAAGGTGTTGCGGTGCACGCTGCCGAAGCGCAGGAACTCGGCGCCCTCGAGGCCGGGGATGGTGCGAAGGACGCGCGCCTGCTCGGTCCACGTCATCCGCGTCTGGAAGCCCACGAGGTTGTACGCCGTGGCCGCGCCGTCTTCCGGGCGAAGCTGCACGACCGCGTACGGGCGGTGCCCGGTGCGTGGGTCGCAGAGGCCCACGGGCTTCATCGGGCCGAAGGCGAGGGTCATCTCGCCGCGCGACGCCATCACCTCGATGGGCAGGCACCCCTCGAAGTAGCGCACGTCCTCGAAGCTGCGCGGCTCGACCTTGGCGGCGCCGACGACCTCGCCCACGAACGCGCGGTACTGCGCCTCGTCCATCGGGCAGTTCACGTACGCCTCGTCGGCGCCGTCCTCGGCGCCCTTGCCGTAGCGCGATTGCTTGAAGACCTTGTCCCAGTCGATCGAGTCGGCGGCGACGATGGGGGAGATGGCGTCGTAATAGGCGAGGTGATCGGCGCCGAGCGCGGTCGCGAGATCGGCGGCGAGCGCGTCGCCGGTCAGAGGTCCCGTCGCGAGCACGACGGGGGCGTCGGGCGACGCGGGTGGGATCGAGTCGACACGCCGCCCTTCGACCGTGATGCGCGCGTGGGACCGCACCCGCTCGGTGACGAGGGCCGAGAAGGCGTCGCGATCGACCGCGAGCGCGCCCCCCGCGGGGACGCGGGTCGCATCGGCGCAGGCCAGCACGAGCGACCCCGAACGCCGCAGCTCCTCTTTGAGTAGCCCGACCGCGTTGCCGAGGGCCGCGCCCCGCATCGAGTTGGAGCAAACGAGCTCGCAGAACGAGTCGATCACCTGAGCCGGAGTGCGCGACCCCGGCTTTTGCTCCACCAGGCGGACGTCGATGCCCCGTTCGGCGAGCTGCCAGGCGGCCTCGCAGCCGGCGAGCCCTGCCCCAACGACGGTGACCGACGGCATGCGCGGCTCACTAGCACGCTATAGTCGCGCGATCCGGAAACGATGCGCCTGCGCCTCTCTGCCGACTCGCGTGTTTACATCGATCTGCGGGCCACGGGTGTGCTCAAGGCGCTGGCGCACAGCCCGACGCTGGTCGCCCGGCCCGACGTGCTCGACGTGGTGGCCGAGGGCGACGCGCTCGACGTGGAGCTCGAGGCGCGCGTGCGCGCATCGACCGTGGAGCCGCCGGGCGACATCGCGGCGTCCGATCGCGACAAGATGCGCGAAAATCTCCTCGGTCCGCAGGTCCTCGACGCGCGCCGCTTTCCGACGCTGCTTTTCCGCGGCCGCTATGCCGGCTCCCTGGCCGGCGGGACGCTGACGGGCCAGCTCGAGGTGCGCGGGGCGCCGCGCCGCGTGTCGATCGCCGTCGCAGTCGCTCGGCGCGACGCCGATTACGCGGCGACGGGCGCCTGGGAGGGCAGGCTGACGGACCTCGGTGTCGCCCCGTTCAAGGCGCTCCTCGGCGCCATCCGGCTCGAAGACTGGATCCGGTTGCGCCTCGACGCGCGATTCGCCGAAATCGAGACCTAGCCGCGCCACGGGGTGGGGCATGCGAGAGGCAGGCGTGTTAGGACAGGCGCACGTGGAGCTCGATCTCGCACGATTTCTCGCGCTGGTTCGCCGCGAGCTCGGCGCGGTCGAGGTGCGCGTGCTCGAGGCCGAAGACGCAGCCGGCGCGGAGGCCGACACGCTGGAGCTGCGCGCGCCGCTGCCCGACGGGCGCGCGCTCTCCGCCCGCTTCGTCGGCGAGCCGGAGGAGCGTGACGCCAAGGCCACGCGCCTCGAAGCGCTCGCGGCGACGTTCGACCCGGAGCTTCTCGACCGAGCGCCGCGGCGCTCGCGTCCGCCCGCCGCTCTCTCACTGCTCGACGAGCTGAAGGCGCTGTGCGAGCGCGCCGCCGCGCTCAACGCGCTCGTCATCGACGCCAACTCGCCCGTCGTCTGGGGCGCGGCCTACCCCGAGGGCCTCGTCGGCGACACGCCGCTCGACTCGACGCCCGTCGTGCCGATCGCGGGGCCCCGGCCCAAGCCACCGGCGAGGGACGACGCGAGCCCCGGCGCGGCCGAAGCGCGGATGAAGCACATCTCGCGACGCGCGTTGCGGTCGATCCGGGGGCTCATCGCCGCATCGAGCATTCGCAAGGGAAAGCGTGTGCGCCACGTCGAGCGCGCGGGCAGTGCGCCGTACCTCGCGCATTCGTTCGCGGGCATCTACCTCGCGATCGCGGTGTTCGACGCGCCGTTCGACGAGCTGCGCGCCGAGCGAGCGATGGTCGAGGCGTTGCCGCGGATCGAGCGCCTGGTCCTCGCGCTCCCCCCCCTCGACCCATCTCCACGCACGGGCGGAGGCGTCATCTCGATCCGCAGGCAGCGGCGGCGGTGACGGTCCGTTCGGGTCCGCCGCTGCTCGACCTCCGCAACGTCACAGTCTTCCGTGGCGAGCGTCCCGCGCTCGATCGCGTGTCGCTGCGCATCGCGAGCGGCGAGCACGTGTGCATCCTCGGCCCCAACGGCTGCGGCAAGTCGACTCTCATCAAGACGATCACGCGCGAGCTCTACCCCGTCTTCTCCGACGACTCGTCGATGACGATCCTCGGCAAGGACCTGTGGGACGTCTCCGAGCTGCGGTCACGCATGGGCATCGTGTCGCCCGATCTCGTCACCGAGAGGAGCGGCGACGCGACGGGTCGCCGGGTCGTCCTCGGGGGCCTCTTCGCGAGCGCGCACACGTTCCCGCATCACCGCGTCACGCCCGAGCTCACGGCGCGCGCCGACGCGGCGCTCGAGCGTCTGCACGTCGCCCACCTCGCCGACCGCCCGCTGCGCGAGATGTCGTCCGGCGAGGTGAAGCGCACCCTCATCGCCCGCGCGCTGGTGCACGACCCGCACACACTGCTGCTCGATGAGCCGTCCAACGCGCTCGACATCGCGGCGCAGCTCCAGCTGCAGGCGGCCCTGCGAACGCTGGCCACGGGCGGCCTGGGGATCCTGCTGGTGACCCACCACGTCGCGGAGATCATTCCGGAGATCGACCGGGTCGTGCTCCTCCGGCGGGGCCGCATCGTGGCCGATGGGCCCAAGGCGAGCGTGCTGACGCAGGCGAACCTGGAGACGCTCTTCGGCGTGCCCGTCGAGCTCACGGCGCGAGACGGGTTCTTCCAGATTCGCCGATCGCCGGCGCCCGTCAATCGAGCAGGGCGCGCGCGATGACGACGCGCTGGATCTCGCTCGTGCCCTCGTAGATCATGGTGGCGCGGGCGTCGCGCAGGTGCCGTTCGGCGGCGAGCTCGCGCATGTACCCGTATCCGCCGTGGATCTGCACGGCCGCGTTGGTGACGCGGACCGCGGCCTCGCTCGCGAAGACTTTGGCCATCGACGCCTCGCGGGTGAACGGCTCGCCGCGCTCTTTGCGCCAGGCCGCGCGCAAGCCGAGCAGGTGAGCGGCGTCGATCGACGACGTCATGTCGGCCAGCTTGAACTTTATCGCCTGATGCTCGGCGAGCGCGGCGCCGAACGTGCGGCGCTGCTTGGCGTACTCCACGCTCTCCTTCAGCGCGGCCCGTGCGATGCCGACGGCCTGCGCGGCGATGCCGATCCGGCCGCCGTCGAGGGCGCTCATCGCGATCTTGAAACCCCCGTTCTCCACGCCCAGCAGCGCATCGACGGGGACGCGGCATCCCGCGAGCTCGAGCGGCACCGTGCTCGACCCGCGCAGGCCCATCTTGTCTTCGGGCGGCCCGACGGTGAGCCCCTTCGCCCCGCCCTCGACGACGAAGCACGAAAGCCCGCGAACGCCGGAGCCGGGCGCGCCGGTGCGAGCCCACACGATGAACACGCCGGCCTGCGGTCCGCCGCTGATCCATTGCTTGGCGCCGTCGAGGATCCACTCGCCGCCTTCGCGTCTCGCTGTCGTCCGCAGGGCACCCGCGTCGCTCCCGGCCTCCGGCTCGCTCAGGGCGAATGCGCCGAGGCCGTGCTCGCCGCTCGCGAGACGGGGGCAATGCCGGGCCGCGAGGCCGCCCGCGCCGTAGCGGGCGAGCGTCTCGCCGACCATGTTCGTGACGCTCATCGCCACCGCCGTCGACGCGCACGCCCCGGCGATTTCCTGCACCGCGAGCGCGTAGGCCACCGCACCTGCGCCGCTGCCGCCCAGCTCGGTGGGCACGTTGATCGCCATCAGGCCCAGGGTTGCGAGCCCCGAGAGGACTTCGGCAGGCAACGTGGAGGTGGCGTCGATGCTTGCGGCGAGGGGCGCGACGACGCGCGCGGCGAAGTCGCGCGCCGTGCGCTGGACGAGCGCCTGCGTCTCGGTCGGCTCGAGGTGCATCGGACGATCCTCCCCCGTGCGCGCCTAGAGGTCGAACCCCACCTTGGCAGGCCAGCTGCCGGGCGAGGGCAGGCCTTTCATCTTCACGAGCACGTGGGTCAGGCAGTCGGCCTTGTCGTCGCTGTCCTTGGCGGGCGCCACCACGCCCGCCGAGAGCACCTTGCCGCCCGGCCCGACGTACATCGTGCCGTGGAAGTGGGCGCTCGATCCCGCCTTGCACTGGTCGATCGCGTCGCCGTTCTTGCCGAGGGCCGCCGCCACCTTGTCGGAGCTCCAGTCGCTCGGCGGGCGCGTGGCCTGGAACGGGAGCTCCATCCCGTAGCGCACCTCGGCCTCGCCGCCGTCGGGTCGGGGCCAGCGCGCGGTGGTCACCACGTCGAGCAGGCACTTTTCGGTAGCCCGGTCGCCGAGCTCGCTCGCCTCGAGGTACGTCCAGCGCGCGGCCCCGTCCTCGCCGATCCGCAAGAAGAACTTCACGGCTCCCGAGAGCAGCTCGACGCGATCGAGCCCCTGCTTCTGGCAGGCCATGAACTTGTCGTCGAGCGCGCTGAAGGCGCTCTTGATGGCGCCCGGGTCCACGCTCCCGAGCTCGCTCTTCATCTTGAGCGAGGGCTTGCGCGCGACGGGCGCGGCCGGCTCGGTCGCCGGCTCGGGTTCCTTGGGCGGCGGCGAGCCGCCGCACGCCCCCAGCGGCGAGGCCACGAGCGCGAGGCAGAGAAACACCGGCCGATGTCGCACGACGCGTCGCATGGTCGATCCCGTCCTTATTTGAGAAGGTTGGCGGCGATGACGATGCGCTGGATCTCGCTCGTGCCCTCGTAAATCTCGGTGATGCGGGCGTCGCGGTAGTGTCGCTCGACGGGGAACTCGGTGGAGTAGCCGTAGCCACCGTGGATCTGGATGGCCTTGTGCGTGACGCGCGTGGCCATTTCGCTCGCGTACAGCTTGGCCATCGCGCTCTCGGCGCTGTGGCGCACGCCCTTGTCCTTGAGCGAGGCCGCCCGCCACGCGAGCAGGCGCGCTGCGTCGAGCTCGGTCGCCATGTCGGCCAGCATGAACTGGATGGCCTGGTGCTGCGCGATCGGCACGCCGAAGCTCTTTCGTTCCTTGGCGTACGCCACGCTCTTCTCCAGCGCCGCGCGCGCGATGCCGATGGCCTGACAGGCGATCCCGATGCGGCCGCCGTCGAGCGTGGCCATTGCGACCTTGAAGCCGTCGCCCGCCTGACCGAGCACGTTGGCCTCGGGCACCTTGCAGTTCTCGAAGAACACGGTGCACGAGTGCGCCGCGTGGATGCCGAGCTTGTGGTCCGCGGCGTTCTGCGTGAAGCCGGGCGTGCCCCGCTCGACGAGGAAAGCCGTGTGCTTCACCTTGGGCCCGCTGCGGTCGGTGATCGCGAAGACGACGATCCAGTCCGCGTGCGGCCCGTTGGTGATCCAGTTCTTGGCGCCGTTGATGACCCAGCCGCCGGACGTCTTCTCGCCGCCCGTGACCATCGTTTGTGCGTCCGACCCGCTCATCGGCTCGGTCAGGCCGAAGCAACCGAGCTTTTGCCCGCTGGCGACCGGCTGCAGCACGCGCGCCTTCTGGTCGGTGCTGCCGAACTTGTAGACGGGATCGCAGAAGAGCGAGTTGTTGACGCTCATGATGACGCCGCAGCTGGCGCACGCGGCGCTGATCTCCTCCATCGCCAGCGCGTAGCTGATGGCGTCCATCCCGGCGCCGCCGTGCTCTTGCGGGATGGCCACGCCGAGCAGGCCAAGCTCGGCCATCTTGGCCAGGATCTCCGCGGGCCATCGGCTGGTCTTGTCGAGCTCCGCGGCTTTGGGGGCGATCTCGCGCGCGGCGAACTCGCGCGCCGTGTCCCGAATCATCCGCTGTTCTTGCGTCAGTTCGAAGTCCATGGGGCGCCGGCGAGCCTAGCGCGCCTGCGCGATCTCCACGAGCCCCGGCACCTCTCCCGCGCGGTCGCGCAGGCGCCCTTTGGGGCGCACGGCCACCGGGACGCCGGCGCTCGCGAGCAGGTGGACGTCGAAGGCGTTGTCGCCGAAGGCGCCGTAGATGGGCGTGGCGGCGCCGATCCTCGCGCGCAAGCCGGCGACCTTGCCCGGGCCGTAGGGAATGGGGCGCTCGACGTCGGGGACCATCGTCTCGCCCCGGAAGACCGGCCGCGCGGCGACGATGCTCTGCGCGTCGAACCCCACCCGCGATCCCGCCTCCTCGACCACCGCAACCGGCGATGCGCTCACGAGGACCACCGCGAGGCCTGCCGCGCGGGCACGGTCCAGCACGTCGAGCACCTCGCCGTGCAGACGGCTCGCGAGACCTCCGCGGTCGACGACGTCGCGGGCGAAGGCGCGCACCTGGCTCCGCGTCCAGCCCGCGAAGCACCACGTCATCAGCTCGCACATCCGCTCTTCGGGGTAGCGGCCCTCCAGGTAGGCGGCGTAAATCCTGCGCGCGACGTCCACCCCCCCGCCTGCATCGGACTCACCATGGTCGCGCGCCAGCCTGCAAATCGCCTCGTAGGCGGCCGGCTCGGCGCGTCCGTGATCAAGGAACGCGTGAAACAGGTCTTCACCGACGTCGCCGCTCCACAGCGTTCCGTCGCCGTCGGTGGCCACGACGCCGCCCGGCTGGGCGCGAGCGAGCGCCTCGATCCGCGCCCATACGGCGCCGGCGGACTGCTGTTCCATCGCTTCCAGCGCCTCGACGGCGAGATCATAACGGATCGCGCCCCGCGCGGCTTGGACTAGGCTCGCGCCGCCGGACTTCGAAAGGAACGAAAGAGCGATGCGCACAATGGCCGCGTTGGGATGCTTGGCAATCCTGGTAGGGACTTCGGCTTTCGACGCGACGACGGCGCTGGCGCAGACGGCGCAGCGGCCGGTCGCGCCGCCGCCTCCCGCTGGGGCTCCCCCGCCGGTGGGTCCCGCGACGGGTCCGGTGGCTGCCATCGGTCCATCGCCGACGGTCGCTTCGCCCGCTCCCGCGGCTCCGCCCGCCGTAACGACGGCGCCCGCGACCATGGCGACGGCGACCGGCGATCCCGGTCCCCCGCAGCCCGTGCCTACCGATTTACTGCAGGTGCACCCCGGCGGCGTCACCGCGGAGCAAGCGGGCGCACGCGCGGCAGCGACGGACTGGAACGCGCGGGCCTCGATGGAGCGCCTCCGGGGCGCGGCGGCCCGCGTCGACGAGGCGTGGGCAGCGTATCTGCCCCGGCTCTCGGCGGTGGGCAAGTACACGCGGCTCAGCAAGTTCACCCCGCCGCTGCTCGCGTTCTTTCCGCCGGGCGTCGCGCTCGAAGGGACAGTCGGCGGCAGCGCGCCGATGCCGCTAACGATCCCCGCGACGACCTTCCCCCTCGTCCTCGACAACTGGCTCCTCGAGGCGTCGCTCACGATTCCGATCAGCGACTACTTCCTGCGCATCGATCAGAACTACACGGCGGCGACGCACTCTCAAGACGCCGCGCACTGGGACGTGGCGGGCACTCGCGCGACCGCTCTCGCGAACGGCGAGGTCGCCTATTACACGTGGCTGCGCGCCCGCGCGGCGATCGTCGTCCAGGTCCAGACGCTCAACGACCAGAAGACGCACCTGCGCGACTCGAACAATCAGTTCGCCGTGGGCAATGCGTCCAAGGCCGACGTGCTCCGCGCCGAGACGGCGGTCTGGTCGGCCGAGCTCGCGCTCGAGCGCTCGAAGAACCTTGCCGACCTCACCGAGACCCAGCTGCGCGTCGCCATGCACACCGACGCGACCGAGGCGCTCCTTCCGGGCGAGGACCTGGAGTCATCACTGCAGCCCCTGGAGGGTGGCGTCCAGCCGCTCATCGCCGAGGCGCTCACGGCGCGCGCCGAGGTCAAGAGCGCGGAGGCGAACGCAGCGGCCAGTCGCAAGCTCGCCGAGTCCGCGAAGGCGGGGCGCTACCCGGTGCTCAGCGGTTTCGCCGACGCAATCGAGGGCAGGCCGAACCCGCGCGTCTTTCCCGCATACCCGCCGTACTGGTTCCCGACGTGGGACGTCGGGGCCCAGCTCACCTGGTCGCCCAACGACATCCTCACGTCGAACGGCTCGGTCGCGGACTACGAGTCGCAGGTCGCCGCCACCGAGGCGAACAAGAACAACGTCCGCGACGGGATCCAGGTCGAGGTCGTTCAGGACTACCAGGCCGTGCAAGAGGCCGACTTCGCGCTCCAGTCCACGGCGCGCGAGCTCACGAGCGCACAGGAGGCCTACCGCGTCGCGACGGAGCTCTTCAACAACGGGCGCGGGACGTACACGACGGTCAGCGACGCGGATACGCAGCTCACCACCGCTCGTCTCGACGTGCTCAACGCCAAGGCCGACGCGCGCATCGCGCGCATTCACCTCGACCACGCTCTCGGTCGCGATCTGCGCCGCGCGAACGCCTCGGCCGCCCCGCAGGGGACGCCTCCGCCAAGCGCGCCGCCGCCGGCCGCAGGGGGGCGTGACTTCGGCCGCCGCTACTGACCTTCGTTGTTCATCATCAGCTGGTTGGAGCTGGAGACGCCATAGAGCTGCATGTCGGGGGTGCCCTGCGAGTTGAGGTCGCAGTACGCCTCGACGATGTACCAGGGTTGCGTCACGAGGCCCGTGAGGTCGACGGTGTTGCCGTTCCACGTGATGGACGGCGGTGACGCGCCCGCGGCCCCCGCGACGACCGCATAGCCGAAGACGACGGGCGCATTGGGCGCGACGTTGAGCGTGGTCCACGAGCCCGTGCAGCTGCCGCACGGACCGCCCCACTGCGTGGTCACCGAGCCGACGGGGCTCGCCTGCGGGTACATGTTGGGCGGTTCGAGCCCCGCCGACACGTTGACGTAGGCCCCGTTCTCGGCCTTGAACGCCTCTTCGGCCTGCCGGATGTTGGAGACCATGTCCTGGGCCTCTGCCTCGTGGGACTGGATGATCCATTTCCGGTAGCCGACCGTCGCGAGCACGGCGATGATGCCGATGATGACGACGACGAACAGCGACTCGATGAGCGTGAAGGCGCGCGCCGCGCGAACTGGCTGCATCGTCTCGTGAATCGTACCTGATGGATACGCCCTGGACCAGCCGCGCCGGGCGGCTCGTGCGGTGCCGTCGCCCGCGAGCGACCTCGATGACCCGCCGGTGGCGCGTGTTGCCGTGACGTTGAGCCGACCTCCGGGTCGGCGAGCGCCCGGGCGGGCGACCGAAAGCCCACGGCGAGTAACGAGCAGAGGTTTCCAGGCCACGCCGTTCGCATCGCCGCTTCCCCCAGGACCGTCAGTCTGCAGCCGCGCCCTCACCGAGGGTGTTGGCGTCTCCGAACCTGGCGAGTCCGCCAGTGAGCCGCAGGGAGCACCTTGGAAAAATAAAACGATGCCGCCGCAACCCCTCGCTGCGGTACCTTCGTGCCGAAACCTCGCCGGGTCGGGCGCAACATACAATGGGCCCGCTACAAACTGCGCCCGGTAGAAGCGTATTCAACGGCAACAAGCAGCGGGGAGATACAATGATTCGCTATTACGCCTTTTCGATGACGGTAACGGTCGCGATTCTTGGCGCGGCCGGTGAGCGCGATGCATCCGCCTCGTGTTCGCGCAACACCTCGGACCTCACCTATTGTGGCGGTCCGCTGCTTGCGACAAGCACGAGCGGACCGACCTTCGTCCCCGTCTTCTGGGGGCCGAATGTAAACACTACGATCGGCAACACGATCGTGCCATTTCTGCAAGGAATGTTGCGCTCGAATTACCTGAGCTGGTTGCAAGAGTACGAGCCCTCTGGAGGTGCCTACAACGGGCTCCTCAATGGCTCGGTCGACCTCACGGAGGGCAACCCGTGGGTCATCACGCCGAGTCAAAATTACGGGAGTACGGTC
>Ga0302325_10013219_pt1 | contig 17631 bp, 13 predicted proteins | sample Palsa_T0_2_FD_201948 | JGI IMG/M metagenome (GOLD analysis project Ga0302325, IMG submission 201948) | Peat permafrost microbial communities from Stordalen Mire near Abisko, Sweden - Palsa_T0_2 | ecosystem: Environmental > Terrestrial > Soil > Palsa > Peat permafrost | place: Sweden: Abisko... | reverse complement strand
GGCGGGCCAATGGCTCGTCGTCCACGATAAGCGCTAACACGTCGATACCTCTTGCGGTCCGAGCCTCCGGATGGGCAGTTCCACAATGACGGCACAGCCGCCGGATTCCGGCCACTCCAGCCAAAATCGATGATCGTTACCGTACAGTGTCTGCAACCGTTCTGAAATGTTGCGTTTGCCGATCCCATTCTCCCCTTCCCCCTGATTGCCAGGGCCTTGGCGTCCCGAATTTCTGACGATAATTCGTAATCGCCCTTCGTGCAGCCCGCTCTCTATGGCGATCTTTCCGCCCTCGGCAATGCTCGCCACCCCATGGCGCACTGCATTCTCAACCAGCGGCTGAAGTAACATGCCCGGCACCATGGCATCCAGCGTATCTGGAGATACAGTTAACTTCACTTGCAACCGGTCCCCCAGCCGGGTTTTCTCGATTGCGATGTACTGTTCCGTAAACGCCATCTCCTGTGAAAGAGGCGCCTCCAGGGCGGATTGGCCGTTCAGGCTGGTGCGCAGGAAATCCCCGATTTGCGACAACATCTTCGTAGCCGCGGCAGCTTCACCATCCAGAACGAGCGTGGAAACGGCGTTCAGCGAGTTGAATAGAAAGTGCGGATTCAACTGATAGCGCAACGCTTGCAACCGGGCCTCCCGAACCTCAGCTTCGGCACGCAACAGACGTTCCCTTTCCTGCGACGATGTATGCCATTGCTTAATGCTGAAATACAGACTGGACCAACTGAAAAGCAAGAAAGGGAAGTTGGCTGAATTTTCGGCCAGGTCCACGACATTCAGGTTGTGAATGCCCCTTATGGTGAGTTCATACACGAACGCGACCGCCGCTCCGATTGTGACCGACGCGGCAAAAGCCCGCAATTCAAACGCGATCCAGGAAGGGTACCGCCGCAGCAGCCACCGGCAAACAGGATGAATGATACAACTGCCGAGGAACAATAAACCCACCACCACCGTGTCTTGGCGAAACGCTCCCGAGCTTCGCAGAAGGTCGGGAAACGATCCCAACAGACTCCAAATATAGAAACAAACCCACCCCAGGGCTTGCAACTGCCAAAATGAGGTGAGCCGCGAGGATTTATGAAGCACCATGCAAATTCTAGCGCAGTTGCAGCGTCGCGCGGGTGCGATCTACCGAACAAAACCCGCAACTCGCCGCATCAGCCCGTCGCCCCGAGGATCAGCCCGCGCAACTCATCGGTTAGGCGCTATTCTACTTCTGAACGCAATAAGAGACTGGAACATGGGAACTCTCTCGATAAGAAACGCACGTCCACGTAAGACCTCCGTGCAATCCGCTCTGCTGGCGGCAATTTTGGCCGCCGCCTGCCAGGGAATCGCTGTTTCGGAACAGTACCCCCGGATAGCTGCTGTTGGGCAATACCTGATGGCGGATTCCGGCGCTGAAATCGCCATGGCCCGAAGCGCGGCTCCGGAAGCGATCGCACGAGATGCAGCGGTTCTTATTCTCGGGACTGGCGGCTACAAAACTGCAGTCAACGGCAAGAGCGGCTTCACGTGCCTGGTCGAACGATCCTGGATGTCTCCATTCGACAGTCCTGAGTTCTGGAATCCTAAGATTCGAGGGCCTATTTGCTATAACCCGGCGGCGGTGAGAACGGTCCTCCCTTATACGTTGTATAGGACGAAGCTGATCCTGGGCGGCTTGTCCAAGGCGCAGGTGCATGGAATCATCGAGGCAAGCGTTGCAAAGAAAGAACTGCCGGCGCCCGAGGCCGGGGCGATGTCTTACATGCTTTCGAAGTTGGGATATCTCAACGACTCGGCCGGACATTGGTGTCCTCATTTGATGTTCCATGTTCCCAGCACAGGCGAAGCCAGTTGGGGCGCGAACCTTGCCGGCTCTCCAGTGTTGTTTAATGACGACTTTCGCGACGTACCGGAGCCCGAGACAATTTTCATGGTTCCAGTCGCCTATTGGTCGGATGGCAGCGCCGCGCCGCACCTGGGAACTCACTAAGAGCGAAATAAGCGGTCACCTCGTATCACTCACCGGTCTACTGGCCAGGCCTGCACCGTGGGGCGGGCAATATTGCCCGCAGCCGACTTTCTAGGCGGCCCCTTCTGGCCGATAAGCCAGTATTCGAATGGACTGTGGCGGGAACAGGTTTGTTTCGAAGGCCGCCGCTTGGCTATACGGGCACTTATTGGGGCCCCATTCTACTCTTAGTAGGTCGCGACGCAGCTACCGGAGCAGCGTTGACCGGAACGGCTCAGCGCCTAAGACCGGCAACCCGTCGCATCGTTCAATCGGCCTAAGGATCAGTCCTGCCAGTTAGGGCCGTTGAACGCTAGTCTAGCGATATGAATGCTTCAATAAACGCCAAACTCCGGCTCGGGGCCTTGCTCTTCAGCGCATTTGGAGTCCTGCTGTCTGTAGGTACAGTCCCCAGCCTTGCACAATCTCTGACCACCGGTGGTGTATCCGGCAACATCACGGATGCCACCGGCGCGGCGATCCCCAACGCAACTGTAACCCTGACCGATCTCGATAACGGATCCGTTCAAACCGCGTCAGCCAACGGCTCGGGTGAATTCCGGTTTTCGCTTCTCAAACCGGGCCGCTACACGGTATCGGCGACCCTCGCCGGCTTCGAAAAGGTCGAACGGCCCGTCGAGGTTTCTGTCGGAAACGTGGTCACGGCCAGTCTGATTCTTCAGCTAGGACAAACCGTCACCACCGTTGAGGTTTCGGCTGCCACGCCTCTCGTCACCGAGGACCCGGCCCAAATCACCACCTTTACGCAGCAGCAGATGGAACTATTACCCAACGGAGGCGGCGACTTAACTACCATCGCCTACACCGCGCCCGGTGCTCTCCTCAACGTCGCGCCGCCCGGAATGAGCGGTTTCGGCAACTTCACCGTAAACGGGTTACCCGGCACTTCAAACCTGTTCACTACCAACGGCGAGAACAACATGGATCCGTATTTCAATATCAACAATTCGGGTGCATCCAACCTCACCCTCGGTTCGAACGAAGTCCAGGAAGTAACCATCACCACGAACCCTTACAGCGGTCAGTACGGTCAGCTTTCCGGAGCTCAGGTTTCTTACGTCACTAAATCGGGCACCAATCAGATCCACGGCAACGCCAATTATTACTGGAACGGACGGTACCTGAACGCGAACGATACGTTCAATAATACGCAGGGGGCGGCGACGCCCTTCGCCAACGCGAATCAGTGGGCGGACTCCATCGGCGGCCCCATCGTCAAAAACAGGACGTTCTTCTTTCTCGACAACGAAGGACTCAAGTTCGTGCTGCCGGTCACCAATGTCCTCACCGTTCCGAGTCCGCAATTTGCGAGCGCGGTGCTGGCTAACGTCACCGCCATGCAACCCAACGAGGCCGCCACTTACCAGAAGATGTTCAACCTATACCAGGGTGTGCCGGGCTATAGCGGCGCGAGCGCCCTCCCGAATACCACGGCATGCAACAGTCTGACGCTGCCCGGCTTCAACCCCGCTTCGGCGCCCTGCGCCCTGCAGTTCCGCTCGAGCCCTTCAGTTTTGGCTTCCGAATGGATTCTTGCCGGCCGCGTGGATCACCGGATCGGCGACAAGGATCTGGCTTATTTCCGCTACAAACTGGACCGCGGCACACAGCCGAGCGCTACCGATCCGGTCGATCCGAAATTCGATGCGATTTCAAAGCAGCCTTCGTGGGACGCCCAGTTAGACGAGACGCACATCTTAAGTCCGCGTGCGACGAACTCCTTCATGGCGACGCTGAGCTACTATCGGGCTCAGTTCACGCAGGATACCGCTCTGGATTTGAGCATTTTCCCTTACGGCATCATTACTTCCGGTACGGTTCCGTTCACCGGCTTCAATGGGATCTACGAGTTCCCCCAAGGCCGCAACATCACCCAATACCAATTCATCGACGATTTCAGTTATACCCTCGGGAATCACAATCTGAAATTCGGCGAGAACTTCCGGCGTTACGACGTCAGCGACCATAACTTCGCATTCAACGGGCCGGCCGTCTACTTCGGCTACACCGAAAATGGCCTGCAGCAGTATGCCGATGGGCTTGCATTCCAATACCGGCAATCCGACAATTTATCCACCGACGTACCCATCGCCCTGTGGGGATTGGGTGTGTATGCGCAAGACGAGTGGAGAGTTCGCCCCAACTTTAAGTTGACCATCGCCCTCCGCGGCGAGCACAACTCCAATCCGGTTTGTCAGACCAACTGCTTCTCAGAGTTCAAAGCTCCGTTTGCCAGCTTACCTTCGACGGTTGCCGGGAACGGCAGTGTCCCTTATAGTGCCGACATTGCCACCGGTCTGCATTACGCATACCCTGGCGTCGACACCATCGACTGGTCGCCGCGCCTTGGCTTCTCCTATTCTCCAGGTACGTCTGGCAAGACCATCATCAGCGGCGGCGCCGGCATGTTCTACGATAATGCGCCCGCCGGGCTGGTAGACAACTTGAATTCGGATCCGCCCGCTACCGTTGCGATCCGTGTCCGGCCTGCCGGCGGGGTACTGCCGTTTGATCCCGCGGGCGGGGCTGCAATTTACGCGGCCTCTGCGCAGTCCTTCAATATCAATAAGAGCTTCAATCAGATCTCCGCCCAACTGCAGGGTCTCGGATCGGTCTTTGAGGCGCCTTCGTTCAATTACTTCAACGGGACGATTCATTCCCCCGTTTATCAGGAATGGAATTTGCAGATCCAGCGCGATCTGGGCAAATCCTACGCTCTGATTGTGGCTTACAACGGCAACCACGGTATCAAAATCCCGTACTCAAATACCTGGGGCAACGCGTATGACCCCGAAGCTTTCGGGCTTCCTGGAGCGCTTTACCCGACCGTCGGCGCGATCGCGCAGGGTGCGCCGCCGAATCCCAGCTACGGCACAATCAACCAGGTCCAGAGCGGGGGCGTTTCCAATTACAACGGCGCAACCGTTACGGTGCGAAAACATCTCTCGCACGGATTGACTTTCGACCTGAATTACACCTGGTCCCACGGCCTCGATGACGTTTCCAACGGCGGCGTCTTCGCCATCAATACCAATACCGCCATCGGGACGCAGATCAGTCCGTACGGGCTGCGGCAGGGTAATTACGGCAACTCCGATTACGACATCCGGCACAGCTTGACTGGGGATTGGGTGTATACGCCCGCTTATCGTCTCGGCAACCACTTCGTGAATTCCGTGTTTGGGGGCTGGCAATGGTCCGGCAAGACCTTCCTGCGCACGGGTTTGCCGTTCACCGTCACCGATAATAACTGGAGCGGAGCCATCACCAATACAGACGCGCCGATCCTGGCTTACCCAACCGGCCCATACACGAGTAGCTGCGGGCCGTCTGCGGTCAACACACCATGCTTGAACGCTAATAATTTTGTTCAAAGCGCCTCAAGTGCGTTCACGAATTACCCTGGGATTTCGCCCCAAACCCGCAATCAGTTCCGCGGCCCTGGATACTTCGACGTCGACATGCAGGTCTATAAGACGTTCAGGATTGCCGAGCGCGTCACCTTCGGCTTGGGCGCCCAGGCCTTCAATATCCTCAACCACCCGAACTATGCCGTTCCCGATAGCGGCTTCGGTGATCCCACATTTGGAAGTATTCTGCAAATGGCCGGGACCCCGACCAGTCCCTACGGTAACTTCCTGGGCTTCGACTCCGCGCCGCGCCTCGTCCAGATCACCGGAAAGGTCACCTTCTAGTCGATCTCAAAATCCACCGACGAACACCAGGGGAGCCGAAAGGCTCCCCTTTTCGTGTTATCCGGGAAGACGGGCGGCACCGCCATGCCGCAACGCAACTCGGTTTGGGTGGTGCCGCGTCGCGCCGGGATGAAGGCCCCAAAACTTGGACAGCGTCTTGTCGCCGCCCGCGCCGCCCATCCAGACGCCGGCGGCGCGCAGCACGTGCCGAGGAAGCAAGAATTGCCTGTAAACGATGCGGTTTGGTGTTTGACATGCACTCGCCCAAGACTGCGATTGAGGATCTGCGCCACTATTAGGGGTATGATCATCTAAGGTAGGAGAGGCGAAAAAGTCATGCATACGACGCTCCAGGCAGTTTCCCGGCAGGCCCTAGGCGGCATTTGCCTGCTGTGGCTGTTTTCAGCCGGCGCCGGGCTTGCACAGCAGGCCGCGCCACCGGAACAGGAGCCGCCGCAAACGGGTCCCGCGCAGCCGCTCTCTCCGGATCAACTGGCCAACCTGGTAGCGCCCATAGCTCTCTATCCCGATTCCTTACTTAGCCAGATCCTGGTGGCCGCCGGTTATCCGCTGGAGCTCGTCGAAGCCGGCCAGTGGCTGCGGCAGAATCCCAGCCTGAAAGGCGCCGAACTGGTGGAAGCCGCAAAGCAGCAGAACTGGGATCCCAGTATCCAGGCGCTGGTCGTTTTTCCAGACGTAGTCGCCAGGTTGAATTCAGACATTCGCTGGACTACCGATCTGGGAAATGCATTTCTTGCCCAACAGGGCGATGTCATGAATGCCGTGCAGCGGCTGCGATCCCAGGCCAGCCAAGCGGGCAAATTGCAGTCGAACTCTCAGGTGACCGTCACGACCCAGACAGAGCAGGGGCAGGACGCCATTGAAATCCAACCCGCGGATCCCGAGGTGGTTTATGTGCCGGTCTACAATCCCGCGTACTTTTGGGGAGTATCGTTGTATGGTCCTTACCCACCCCTGTTTTACCCGGAAATCGGTTTTGGCTTCGGGTTCGGCGGTGGCATTTACATCGGAGGCTTTTTCGGCGGCCTGGGATGGGGCGGGTGGGGCTGGGGCCCGAACTGGTTCGGCCACTCGATTTACTTGAATAACTCCTTTTTCCATCGCTATGGTTTCAGCGATTTCCATGGCGGGGGCTTTGAGGGCCGTGGCGTCTGGGCGCACGATCCGGCGCACCGGTTAGGGGTCCCTTATTCCAACAGTGCGTTATCGAACCGCTACCGGGGCACCGAGGCAGGACGATCCGGCGGGCAGCGATATGCGGCGCCCCGGGAACAGTCGCTCAGAGGCACGACTGGCGGCAACCTTGGAAACCGTGGCGGGGCGCAAGGCCAGCGGTTTGGCAGTCCGGGGTTTGAGCGGGGGAATTCCGGCGCGAACCACAGTGCGTTCGGCGGAATTCAAGGGCGCAGCCAGACCCGGCAGCAGAGCGACCACGGCTACTCGAGCCTGGGGGCGGGACGAACGATGTCCGGCGGCGGGGGCGGGTCCCACGGCGGCGGCGGAAGACGTTAGGAGACACACGTGAAAACCCTTACCATTGCGCTCGGGGCCTTGATTATGGGGCTCCCGGCAATTACTCTGGCACAGACGCCCAAGGCCTTCGATTCCGCCGAATCCGCGGCACAGGCCCTGATCGACGCTACGGAAAAGGATGACGTCGCCGCGCTTGCCGCCTTATTCGGCCCCGGCGGCAAGGGCGTGCTCACCTCGGGCGATGCGGAGCAGGACAGGCAAGAGCGCGCCGAGTTTGCGCGCCTGGCCCGCGATAAGCATCGACTCGAGCCTGATCCGTTGAACTCGGCCGCTACGATTCTGGATATAGGTTCGGAGGACTGGCCTTTTCCGATTCCGATCGTGCGCAGCAAAGATAAGTGGTACTTCGATGCCTCGCGAGGGGCGGTGGAAATGCGGGCGCGGCGTATCGGCGCAAATGAGCTGGATACCATCGAGATTTGCGCGGGTTACGTCCAAGCGCAGATGGAATACGCGGCGCAGGTTCGCGACAAACACGGAATGCTTGAGTATGCGCAACGCATTGCAGGCGCCCAAGGGCAGCTCGACACTCTCTATTGGGGAGCAAACGGGGAACCTCTCGTCCCCAGGTCTTTCGCCGGCGCAGAAGTCGAAGCCGGGAAGGGAGTCGCCGCTAAACCCAAGCCTTACCATGGCTATTACTTTCGCGTTCTTCAGTCCCAAGGACCAAACGCGGCGGGAGGCCAACATAACTACATGGTGAAAGACTCCATGATCGGTGGATTCGGTCTTGTGGCATGGCCTGCGCATTATGGCGTCTCGGGCATTCACACCTTCATTGTCAACCAGGATGGCGTCATCTACGAGAAAGACCTGGGAAATCCAACCACGAGCTTGTCCACCAGCGTGACAAACTACGACCCGGACAAGTCCTGGAAGCGAGTGCAATAATAAAATCAGTCCGCGTTCAACCAATCCGGCTTGCAACGGGCAACAGTGCAGCAACCTGGCTATGGCTTGGGTGCCGACGCTGCCCGCGCCGATCCTACTGGCGGGGTGGATGGCCGCTGGCGCATCATGGAGGGCGGACGGCCGCCAGCGCGGGGGCGCGTCGCGCGCCGGCTACCCCACGCCTCCAACGCCAGTCGCTCGGGCGTAGTCATCGCGTCGGGCAGCGGGCGCGCCGGCCGAGGCCGCGGCGCTCGCGATGGGCTACGCAAGCGGCGGGACAGGTAGTGGTGCCTCGTGGGAAAAGGATCAGTCTCGGGAGCGCACGTTCAGATGGTCCACTGTGAGTGTGCCAATAGAGAGTTTTTCAATGCGAGCTTCCAGGACTCGCAAACGCCCGATCGCCATTGCACCCACCGCGATCGCCCCGATCGCCCCTGCGCCAAGAGCGAATGCACCGACCGCCAGTGCACGCATCGCAGTGTTGCCTGTCTTGATTACGCCGGTAGCATTCTTCGTCTGCATCATAAGTCCTTTTCGTCGCCGACCTTGTGCTTTGTCGCTATTATCACTAGCTCAGGATGGGAGCGGCAAGAGCTTCCTTCACTCCATGTGCGGCCCAAATCTGCAACGATGCGGCAACAAGTTGAGAGGCCTCGTTTGCGTCGATATCGAACATCTTGCCCCAACGCGCATGCGAATGATGTGAACGCCGTGGTTGTTAATAGGGTGAGCCATCCGGGAGATCCTGGACTGCGGATCACCGCATGATGACGGTCGTATTCCAGGGGCCACCCTTCACCCATATATCGTGAACTGTGAGTTGCAAAGCAGGCGCCGACCGGGCGTCGGCTTCGTTATGGCAGGCCCGCATCCGCCCGGCCCGGTTGCGCCTGGTCCAGCGCCGCGGCGCGCACGATGGGCTACGTCGAGTGGCACGGCCCGACGAGGCGGTCGGCGTACGACGCGCGCCCCGTTTGCGCCTCCCTCGCCAGTCGCTACGGCGTGGTCATCGCGTCGAGCGGCGGGCGCCCCGCGGATGAAGGCCTTGGTCTTACACAGCGCCTCGTCCCCGATCGCCTCGCCCATCGGCCCGCCGGCGGTCGCGGCGACGGACCGCGGACGCTGGCCGCAGGCACCAGGCGCGCGACGCGCCAGTGCAGCCGATCGAAAAGAGCACGGTCGGAGCAGGTTCCACTCAGCGCTGATATCCGTCGGTCCTCCAATTGGTGTATAGACGGAGTTGCTCTGCGGTCCAGAATGGGCCGCCAGGAGGCATAGTTTGACCCATCAGGCTATCCTGGACTGCTTGTGCATTCGCGTAATTGTTCGTCGCGTCGGACATGTATTGGAAATCGTCCAGGTGCACGCCGTGAACCTTCATGTGCTTGATATCGACTTCCCGAAACATTGGCTTGACGTCCTTTGAGAATGATACGGGCATGCCATAGAGTACCTCCTATGCACCATCCTTGAACTGACATATTCGCGACGCTGTGATTCTGGCTACCGGAAACGCGGCGCCTGCCGGCTGGCCAGGCCTCGATCCGGACGTAGCTGCGAACGGCGCTTCTTCAATATGGCGTGGGTGGAAGGCGCCTTCCAGACCGGCGACCGCCATGCGCCGGTACTGCTGCTCGGCAGCGGGTTAACGGCGGTGGATGCCCTGCTCGCCATGCGGCGCCATGGGCATCGCGGCAAAGTGTACATGGTGTCGCGCCGCGGACTGCTGCCGCAAGCACATGTGCTGGCGGTCTATGGCTGTGTCCGCCCCGTGCCATGCGCCGGACTGCGCGATTTGTTGCACTTTACGCGGGCGGCAGCGTCGAGGACCGCCGCTCTCCCGGCGGGCTGGCGGGAAGCCGTGGATTCCATTCGACCGGAAGCCAACCAGCGACGTTTTCTCCGCCATCTGCGGCCGTTTTGGGACACGCACCGCCACCGGATGGCGCCGCAGATCGCCGCGATGGTCCACCAGTCTTTGCGCGATGGCAGCCTGGAAGTGTTGGCCGGCCGCACCCGCGGTTTCCGCCTGTTCGAGGACGGTGTGGAAGTGAGCATCGCGCTGCGCGGCCGCGCGCAGACCATAACACTGAGGGTCGCGCGGGCGATCAATTGTACCGGCCCGGAGACGGATCTCTCGCGGAGCACCAATCCGGTGTTGCGCAGCCTGATGCAGCAAGGCTGGCTGCAGCCCGAGGCACATCGCTTGGGCGCATTGGTCGACAATCGGGGCGCCCTGTTACCGGCGCGTTGTGGATGGCAGCCGCCGCTCTACGCGCTGGGCCCACTGCGTTTAGGGTCGCTCCTGGAATCCATCGCCATTCCCGAAATTCGGGTGCAGGCCCAGGACCTCGCGGACCTTCTGATACCGGGACATCGCGCTGCCTTACTTAACAGGTGAAAATTCGGCGGTGAACCGCGCATCACGCCTGTTAAATTGGGGTTGGCTCGTTGGAGAAAATATGATCGTTAAATGTTCGCCGGCACTTCTAGTCGCTATGTGCGCGATGGCACAGACTACCACACCGACAGTGAGCACGCTTCACAGTTTTGAGGGCGCGCCGGGCGACGGAGCTGGACCCATCGCAGGTCTTGTGATCGGTGGCAGCGGCGTGCTGTACGGCACAACCAGCAATGGGGGCGCTTCAAATCAGGGCACCGTGTTCTCATTGAAGCCGCCGACTTCTACCGGCGGGAGTTGGACCGAGACCGTGCTGCACAATTTCAGCGGGCCCGACGGAGCCCTTCCGGGGACCACGCTGGCGATCGGAAGCGGCGGCGTGTTGTACGGCACAACGGCGGAAGGCGGCAGCGGATCGTGCCCTGGCGGATGCGGCACGGTGTTCTCATTGACGCCATCCGATGGGGGATGGACCGAAGCCATGCTCTACAATTTCACTGGCGGGAGCGACGGCAGCAATCCCACGGGTCTGACGATTGGCGCCGGCAGAGTGCTATACGGCACGACCAATAATATCGATAGCGCCGGCGTGGGCACAGTGTTCTCGTTGACGCCGCCGGCATCGGCGGGGGGTGCGTGGACCGAGAGCGTGCTGCATACCTTCACCGGCCCGGACGGCGGCTTTCCCGAAGCAGGCGTGGTGCAAGGAACGGGCGGAGCGCTCTACGGGACAACCTACAGCGGCGGCGCCACCGATGTGGGCGTCGTGTTCCGGTTGACACCACCTGCATCGCCCGGCGGCACATGGAAGGAAACTGTGATCCACAGCTTTACGGGCAGCGACGGCGGTTTTATTTCGGCAGGCGTGGCGATTGGGAGCGGCGGAGTGCTTTACGGTACGGCCAGCCTGGTGGGAGGCTCGGGCGATGGCACGGTTTATTCTCTGGCGCCGCCGCTCGCGGGGTCTAACGCCTGGACGATAGATGTTCTTTGTGCATTTTCGGGTAGCAACGGAAACTCGCCCGCCGCGGGAGTCACGATTGGCGAAGGCGGCGTGCTCTACGGCACGACCACTGTCGGCGGAGCCTCGGGCAACGGCGTGGTGTTCTCGTTGACGCCGCCGTCGATGGCGGGGGGCTCCTGGAGCGAGAAGGTGTTGCACAGTTTCACGGGATCTCCGGAAGGGAGCGACCCCAACGCCGTCTTGGCGATCGGCGGCAACGGGGTGTTGTTCGGCACCACCACCGGCGGCGGGACGGCGAACCTGGGCACGGTGTTCGCGGTTTTCTAAGCGGTATATTGCCATCGCTGGGGGCGTGGCGCGCCTCCACGATTGCCTCAATGCCACTTACTTTTCGCCAGGGAAGCGATTCTGCACAAATAGTGGGGCAGGCCCTCGGCCTGCGGCGGCCTCCCAGGCCGCCTCCTTGCTAAGCGAGAGAGCGGGTCCGGGGGACCCGCGCAGGCCAAGGGCCTGCCCCACTATTTACGCAGACCCATCGACGACTCTAAAGGAAGTGGCATTTTAGGCGAGCTTCGCAGGCAGCAGTGCCTGCGCCACGTCAACCGGCGGCCCCACCAAGAAGCGCGGTCCACTAAAATAGCAGACATCATGCCCTTACTCGATCGAGTACAGAAAGACATGGTGGAAGCCATGAAGGCGCGCGAAGAAGCCCGCCTCAGCACGCTGCGGATGATGAAGGCGGCGCTGAAGAAACACGAAGTGGACGCCATGAAGCCGCTGGACGAAGCGGCCGAGATGCAGATCCTGAAATCGCTGGTGAAACAGCGCATAGAAGCTGCGGACGCCTTCCGCAAGGGCGGGCGGGAAGAATCCGCCGCCAAAGAAGAGGCCGAGCGAAAGCTGATAGAATCCTACCTTCCAGCCTCCGCGGGCGAAGCCGAGATCGAAGCCGCGGTTCAGGCTGCCTTGGCCGAGACCGGAGCGGCTTCGCTGAAGCAAATGGGCGTAGTCATGAAGGCCGCCCAGGCGAAGCTGGCGGGCAAGACCGTGGATGGCAAAGCTCTGAGCGAAAAAGTGAGGTCGCGATTGCAATGACGCCGCAAACCACCGAAAAGAAGTTCCGGTCGTACGTGCCGGACAAAACCGACATGCCCGAGTTCACGGTCCGCGCCGTGTTGATCGGCCTGGTGCTGACCGTGGTGCTGGGCGCGGCCAACGCGTACCTGGGCCTGAAGTCGGGCATGACCATCGCCGCCACGTACCCGGCGGCGGTGATCGGAATGGCGCTGCTGAAGCTGATGAAGGGATCGCTGCTGGAAGAGAACATGGCGCGCACCATCGGGTCGATCGGCGAATCGGTGGCGGCGGGCGCGGTTTTCACCATCCCGGCTTTTGTGCTGTCGGGATTGTGGCCGGGGCTGACGGGCGATAAGTATTGGAACTCGGTGGTGCTGATGGTGATCGGCGGCACGCTGGGCATCCTGTTTGTGACTTTGCTGCGGCGGGTGATGGTGGAGGATCCGGAGCTGCCATTCCCCGAATCGGTGGCCGCGTCGGAGATCCACAAAGCCGGCCAGCAAGGATCGCGCGCCGCTAAAATTCTGTTCGCCAATATGGGCTTCGGCGGGTTCATGTACCTGTTGGGCGCGGTGAACGTGTTCAACCCGAGCAAGGTGTTTCCGGTGAACATCGGCGCACTGGGCAAGCGGCTGCTGCTGCGCACCAGCACCAATCCCAATGTGGCGACCACCATGACGGGCGGCACGTCGCTGTTCACGGCGCCGGATGTCAGCCCGGCTTTCCTGGGCGTCGGCTACATTATCGGCCCGCGGCTGGCGGCGCTGAACTTCGCGGGCGGCGTGCTCGCCTGGGGGCTGCTGGTTCCGCTGCTCACGTTTGTGCTGGGACCGTACCTGCAAGCGGGCCAGCCCGCGGGGCAGCCCATGCTGCTGGCGCAATCCGTTTATTATTCGATCGTGCGTCCCATCGCTGTGGGCGGCATGCTGGTGGGCGCTTCGTACACACTGTTCAAGATGAGAAAACAGCTTGGCGCGGGCATGGCACGGGCGGTGTCGGACCTGAAAAAATCGGCCGCGGCGCACGCCACCACCAGCCGCACGGAACGGGATCTGAGCGCGCGGACCGTGTTCGCGGGCATCGCGGTGGTGCTGGTAGCCATGGTCGGTCTTTATTACCACTTCATCAGCGCGGGAAATCTCTCGGGAGCGACCGTGCTCACCGGGGCGGTGGTGGCGGCGCTGGTGATGGTGGTGCTTGGATTTTTCTTTGCGGCGGTGTCGGGCAACCTGGTGGGCATGATCGGATCGTCGAATAATCCGGTTTCCGGACTGACGCTGTGCACGCTGGTAGTGGCGGCGCTGCTGATGGTGGCGCTGGGTGTTTCGGGCAAGGGCGGCGTGGCGGCCGTGTTGGGCGTGTCCGCCGTGGTTTGTGTTTCGTCGGCGGTGGCGGGTGAGATGCTGCAGGATCTGAAGGTGGGCCACATTCTGGGCGGCACGCCAGCCAAGATGCAGATCGGCGACCTGCTCGGCATGGTGGTGGCGTCGTTGGTGCTGTTTTTTCCGCTGGCGATCCTGGATAAGGCTTATCATTTTGGGAGCTCGAAGCTGCCCGCGCCACAAGCCGGTCTGATGGCCATGCTTTCGAAGGGGATTTTGGGCGGCGAGATGGCCTGGCCGTTGGTGGTGGTGGGCATTCTGATGGGATCTGCACTGATCCTGATTGAAGTGCGAAGCCCGATGCTGTTTTCCGTTGGGATGTATCTGCCGCTAGGGACCACGTTCGCCATTTTCATCGGCGGACTGATTCGCTGGGTGACGGACAAGCTGCGCGACCGGCAGGGGTTCAACGACGCGCAAAAGGCGCGGGTGGAAAATGCGGGGGTGCTAACGGCGTCGGGGCTGATTGCCGGGGAGGCTCTGTGCGGGCTGGCCATCGCGACGCTGGTGGGCACCGAGCACGATGTGACACTGCTGAAGTGGACCGCGCCGTTCGTGGCGGCGCTGATTGCGCTGGCGGTGTTGGCGGTGGTGATGGTGCAGGTGCCGCTGCGGAATGCGGGGCGTCCGGATGAGCCGGCGCCTCCTACGGCGATTATGTAGGGAAATTTCAATTCCTATGGACACTAACGTGGGGCCGCCAATCCCTGGCCGCAGCCGGCTCAGCGGAGTCGAAGCCGACAATATTGCCAGCAATGTCACTTACTTTAGAGCCGTCGATGGATCTGCATAAATAGTGGGGCAGGCCCTTGGCCTGCGCGGGTCCCTTGGACCCGCTTGGCCCGGAAACTGAGACTCTGCAAGAAGAGAAAATGGCGGCCTGGGAGGCCGCCGCAGGCCGAGGGCCCGCCCCACTATTTGTGCAGAATCGCCTCGCTGGCGAAAAGATCTCGAGTTTACTGCGACCTGTCCAGTACGACCGAGACACTCTCGGAATAGTAGTTCGCAATCATCAAGTCCGGCTTTCCGTCGCCGTCGACATCCCCTACGGCGATGCTGACCGGCTCATCGTCCAGCGCGTAACTCGCACCGATCGCAAATTTGCCCCCGCCGATGTTCTCCAGGATGGTCAAGCCGTTGTAACTCTTATTGACAACAGCCAGATCCGGCAGCCCATCGGCATTGAAATCGCCTGTAACCACATATTCAGGGGTACCTAACAGCGAGTAGGTCTGTACCGGTTGGAAGGTGCCATCGCCATTACCCAACAGGACCGAGATATCGTTTGAATCGTAGCTGACCACCGCCATGTCGGTCTTCCCATCGCCGTTGAAGTCCGCCAGAGCCAGGCAAATCGGATCGCCGCCCACAGAGACGCTCTCCGCGGGCCCGAAGGTGCCGTCGCCTTTGCCGCGCAGAATGGAAACGGTGTTGGAAGAATTGGCGGTTACAACGTCCAGTGTGCCATCCCCATAGATCTCGCCCACTGTTACGAATTGAGGCGTGGGGCCAACGCCATAGGCTACGGGCGCCTGGAAGGTGCCGTCGCCATTGCCCAACAGAATCGAGACGGTGTTGACGTTGGAATCGTCATTGGCAACCGCCAGGTCGAGGTTACCATCGTGGTTAAAGTCTCCAACCGCTACGCTGTGCGGACTATATCCCGCATCGTAAGGCACCGCCGACTGGAAGGTTCCATCGCCGTTACCCAGGAGAATCGAGACGGTGTTGATGTTATAACCGCTGTTGGTTACGACTAAGTCCAACTTGCCATCGTTATTGAAGTCGCCGACCGCCACAGCGCCGGCGCCGTTCGGCACCAGATAGCTGACCGGCGGCCGGAAGGTGCCGTTGCCGGCGTTCAGCAGGACGGCAACGGCGTTCGAATTGGTGGTCACCGCAATGTCCAGCTTCCCGTCGCCGGTGAAGTCGCCCTTGGCGATGGAGTTGGTCTGGCTTTGCAGATCGTAAATCCTTTCTTGCGCGAAGGTGCCCTTGACGTTAAGCATGACCGAAACTGTGTTGGAACTATAGTCCGCGACGGCTAAATCGGGTTGTGTATCGGCGTTGAGGTCACCCACAGCCACGGATACAGGACCCAACCCGACAAAGTAACTGGTGGGGTGGCTAAACGTGCCATTGCCCTTGCCGGTCAGAATTGCGACTTCGTTGGAACCATTGTCCACCACGGCCAGATCCGGATGGCCGTCGCCGTTAAAATCGGCTACGGCAACAGACTCGGGCGCACTCCCAGCCGAATAGAAGGTTGCCACCCGGAACCCGCCGGCGCCATTGCCCATCAGAATGGCGACGTTATTGGAGCCTTTATTGGCCACGGCCAGATCCATCGTTCCATCGCCATTGAAGTCTCCCACCGCTAAGGCGACCGGTTCCAAACCCACTCCATAGTTCACTGGGGAACGGAAGGAGCCGTCGCCCTTACCCAGCAGGATTGAGACGGTATTGTTGAAGTAGTTGGTCACCGCCAAATCCAGCTTTCCATCGCCATTGAAATCCGCCGTCACCACGGCCGTGGGGTTAACACCCACCGCGTAGCTGACGGCTGCCTTAAAAGTGCCATCGCCTTTTCCCAGCAGGATCGAAACGGAGCCGGAGCCGTAGTTGACTACAGCCAAGTCCGGAATGCCGTCGCCGTTGAAATCTCCCACCGCGACACCGTCGGGCTCAGATCCGACCGGATAGTTCAGGGCGGGCTCAAAGGTGCCCGCGCCCGTTCCCAGCATGACCGAGACCGTGCCCGAAGAATAGTTGGCCACTACGAGATCCAGGTTGCCGTCGTTGTTGAAGTCGCCGGTAGTGATAAACTGCGGCTCGGAACCCACCGTGTAGGTGAGAGACGGGCGGAAAAGGCCATTCCCAACCCCTTTAAGGATTGTGACCGTACTGCCGCTATATCCACCGTTGGTTATGGCCAAGTCTTCCACGCCGTCATTGTCAAAGTCCCCAACCGTTACCGAGGTCGGTGAGCTGCCGGCTGGAAAGGTCCCCGGCGCGTTGAACGCAACCGGCGGCACCGTGGCGCCGGCCGGCAATGTCAGAATCGTCAATACGCAAATCGCACCAACAAGGTCTGGAAAATGTACGCGTGGCATACCCGCCTCCGTCCGTGGGTTGTAACCGGATTTTCATCATTGGTCTTCCGGTCGCCAACTAGTGTACATGCAAGGGCTCACCCAAACAAGGCCCGTGAACATAACTCAGTGAATACTGGTACTGGAGGGCGTCAGTTCGAACACAGTGCCGTTGCCTTGATAAGTGGGGGCGGAGCCACCAGTCGCAGCCACGCCGTAGAGTCCGCCACCGGCGCCGAAGGCCAGATTCGCTTCCGGCGAGGCCCCATCGCTGCCGCCGGTAAAGCTGTAGAGCACGGTTTCAGTCCAGGGGCCGCCTGTGGCGCCCGGCGGCATTCGAGGCGCCGCCATCGAACGTAGTACCGTAGAGCGCTCCCATCTTATCGAGATCAGACCGGAACTGGGCTGACCTTCCGCAGTCGTGTAACCGTGGAGGATGGCGAATGTCCACGCGCCGCCAGGTGTCCCGGGGCAGGCGCGCCTCTTGCTACTGCTCAAAACGGTTATAGTGGGCAGTAGCTCTTACGGAATGAACTTCGCCGG
>Ga0302325_10013218_pt1 | contig 17631 bp, 18 predicted proteins | sample Palsa_T0_2_FD_201948 | JGI IMG/M metagenome (GOLD analysis project Ga0302325, IMG submission 201948) | Peat permafrost microbial communities from Stordalen Mire near Abisko, Sweden - Palsa_T0_2 | ecosystem: Environmental > Terrestrial > Soil > Palsa > Peat permafrost | place: Sweden: Abisko... | reverse complement strand
AGCGGTCGGATACGATCGCCGCTCTTCTGAGCGAAAGGTACGGTCTGAAAGCGCTGGTGAACGGAAAATGGTCGCCGGGCGACACCGAATTCCGTCCTGCGCTGAAACAAATTGAGGAGCAGCACCCCATGGTCCTGCTTGCGTTCGGAGAAAGCCAGGAGGGCCCGACGTTTCTCAAGCAGGCGACGGCGCTCCACATGGAAACGCAGATCGTTACGCAGCGGGACTTCGGCGTCCAGCGCGTGCTGGATCTTGCGGGTCCGGCAAGCGAAGGAATGATCGTGATTACGGAGTACGCGCCGGAGCTTCAGGGCTCAGCGACGCAGGCCTGGAACGTTGAGTACGGGAAGCGCTTCGGAGGGGGTGCGAACGTGATTGCGGCCCAATACTATGACGCGTTGATGTTAGTGGCAGAGGCGGCAAAGACCGGTGGAGCGAGCAGGATTGGAATTCAGTCGGGGCTGCGGCAACTGAAGGGCTATCCAGGTATCGTCGGCGATTACACCTTCGATGCTTCCCGAAATGGAGTTCACCGGTTCTTTATCGCTCGGGTCATCTCCGGGAAGCTTTCACGCGTTACCGTCCTTGAAGAGAATCCGCGGCAATAGCGCAGCGATCTCACGAATCGGCGGCTGCGAAAAGGCCCGGAGGGTGATATGCTGTACCCCATGCGTCTAGCCGCTATTTTCGTTGCCGTTTTCGCGTTTTGTCTCGCCGGCCTTGTGGCCCAGGATGACCTTGCGCAGTATCAGACATGGATGAAGGCCGCCGCCGGAGCCCGCGGAGCCGCTGGGAAGGCCGTGCAGGCGAAGGATGTCGCCGCCGCCGCCGCGGCAGCAAAAACCGCCGCCGACAACTTCGATTCGATAGCTACTTTCTGGAAGGGCAAAGGCAAGGACGACGCGGTCGCATTCGCCACGACGGCGCGGGACGCCGCGAAGGCTGCGGCTGCAGCAACAACGTCTGAAGACCAGGGCGCCGCGCTGGCCAAGATTGGTCCGACGTGCAACGGCTGTCACATGATGTATCGCGACGGCAACAAGTTCAAAGGCATGTAGTCTCGCGCGACCGCCCGTGGCGCACACTCTTAGTGTGCCGCCGATGTGGAACTGGCGTCTTGGAGCGACTCAAATCGCTGCAAGCTCTTGTCGTTCTTCAACCGGGTGGATACAACTCGCCGCCATCTGATTGCTTCCCCGGCCTGATCGGAAGGACCGCCTGTGTGGCCGTTCACTTGCTCGTATGGACGGTGAAGAACCATGAGCGCAATATCGTCCCGCAGTATCGTTCTGGCGTTCCTTCTGTTCGCCCTAAGACTGTGTTTCGCGCAGACGCTGCCGCCGAAGACCGTGCTCAGCGTGGAAGGCTACGCCGGACAGGCGCCGGTGGTGCAGATCAATGGCAAGTCTTACGTGGAAATCGATGCATTGGCCCACGCCACCAATGGCACTCTCAGCTTTAACGCAAACCACATAACCTTGGCGCTCCCGGCCCCGGGCGCAGTTTCGGTACCCGGTCAGGCGGACCCCACCCCGAAGCTATCCAAAGAATTCCTAAGAGCATTGATCGATGAAATGAGCGTGATGGAAGAATGGCGCGCCGCGATCGCCAATGCGATTCAGAGCAACGGTCCGATGACCGGGCAGTGGGCCGATGGTTATAAGCGGAACAGCGACAGCCGGCTCGAACTGGCTTCGACAAGGGCCTCGACAGAGCCAGACAGAAGTCTCCTGTCGCTGCTCCGGACCGAGTCCAACAACATCCACGCATTGAGCGACAAATATGTGGCCCTGCGGAAGAGCCAGAGTTTCGTTGACCAGGACGCCCTCGAAAGCGATCCCTTGAACCAGCAGATTCAGACCTGCGCACGCGGTCTGGCGGCAGTCGCCAGCAGCGGCCAGTTCGTCGACGTGAGCACTTGCCACTAAAGAGTGCGGTTTATCCCCAAAAACAAATCAAAAGATGCGAACTTCGCGCCAACCGCTCGGCCAGACCCGCTGCGAAATCCTTCAGCGCCTAGGCGTACTCGGCACCGCTGCCGCCCTTCAAGGATCGCTACCCGCAGCCACTCAGCCTGTCCCGTCCGGCCCCCAAACGGCCGCAACTGTAACCATCGCCAACAACGTGATCGGTGTCGTCGGCCCCGCCTTCGCTGGATTCAGCTACGAGAAGGACCAAATGGCCAACCCCTTCTTCTCGCCCCAAAATACGAATGCCATCAGCCTCTTCAAACTCATCGGCCCCAGCCTTCTACGGATCGGTGGCAACTCCGTCGACAAAATCACCTGGACGCCCAATGGCGCGGGCCGCACATCCGGGCAGGTCGCACCCTCCGACATCGATGCCCTGTCCGGCTTTCTCAAAGCCACCGGCTGGCAGGTCTTGTACGGAACCAATCTCGCCCAATCCACGCCCGCACTCGCCGCCGCCGAGATCGCCTACGCCGTCCAGTCCCTCGGCTCATCTCTTTACGGCATTGAGATCGGCAACGAAGTCGACGACTACCACGGAAACTACTTCCCCTCCACATGGGGATTCCCGGACTATCTGGCGCTCTGGCAGTCCTTCGTCACCGCCATCCGCGCACAATCCCCCACGGTCCCGCTCACTGGGCCCGTCGCCGCTTCCAACTTAACCGGATACGTTGCCCCCTTCGCCCAAGCTGAAGGCAGAAATGTCATCCTGCTCAGTGATCACTACTATCGCGCCAACGGACAACTCGCCACCAGCACCGTCGATCTGCTCATCTCACCCGACCCCAACATCGTCAAGCAAGCCCAAGCCATGCTCGCCGTCAGCCAATCCGTCGACGTGCCCTACCGCTTCGCCGAAACCAACTCGTTCTATAACGGTGGCGCTCTCAACGTCAGCGATTCTTACGCATCCGCCCTGTGGGTAATCGATCATCTCTTCGCCTGCGCATCCAACGGCGCCGAGGGAATTAATCTCCACGGAGGCGGCGATTCCACCGGCTACACCCCCATCGCCGATTCCAACGGCGTAGTCGTCGAAGCCCGCCCCGAATTCTACGGCGTCACCCTATTTACGCTCGCCGGCCAAGGCACACTCCAGCAGACCACCCTGACCGCCGCCGGCCTCAACGCCAACGCTTATGCGATCCAAGCCGCCAACGGCGCGCTGAACATCGTCATCAATAACAAGGATGAGGTTCAGAACCTCAACGTCACCATCCAACTCCCCCGAAACGCCGCGTCGGCGCAGCTCATTCAGATGACCGGCCCGTCCCTCGGCGCCACCACCGGAGTAACAATTCAAGGCGCCGCCATTCAGCCCAACGGAGCATTCACCCCCGGCCCTCCCACAACGCTCCCCGTATCCGGCTCCTCGGTAACTTGCTATGTCGGCCCATTAACCGCTGTCCTGATCCAAATCGCCGCCCCATCCACTCTTCCGCTTCTGGTTGTGTCTTCTGCCAATCCGGGCGCCAATCCTCTCGGAAGGGCTGCTCCCGCATCTTTCGTCAGCGCCTACGGCAACAACCTCGTCTCATCCGTTTCACTCACGGATTCATCCGGAGTCGTCTACCACCCCACACCTATCTTCACTTCCGCGACTCAAATGAACTTCGAAATTCCCGCCGCTGTCAGCAACGGCGCAGCCATCGTATCGATCGGCTCTCAAACAGCGGCACTCCAAATTGCGGCGGTCGCGCCAGGATTATTCGCGCTCAACAGCGCCGGTCTCGCAGCCGCTTACGTAGTACGTGTCGGCCCAGGCAACGTCCAAACCACGGAGCCCGTTTTCACCGCACAGAATGGATCCTTTGTCGCGACGCTCCTCAGTCTCAGCCCCTCAACCGATCAGTTCTACCTGGTCCTTTTCGGAACCGGCATTCGCGCCGCGGGCAGCAACGTCACCGTCACCACGAATGGCATCAACGCTCCAATAACCTACTCCGGCCCGCAAGGCACAACCTCCGGCCTCGATCAGGTCAACGTTCTCCTTCCGCAGCAACTCGCCGGCAGCGGTACGGTTAACATCGCATTGACCGCCTCCTCCATCGCCGCCAATATCGTCAATATCACCGTCCTGTAAGTTACAAAACCAACCCAGGAGACGCTTGGATCAAGTTCCAGGTGGTTGGGAGTGGGCGACTGCGTGCACCATAATCCCTGGAGAAGACGAAGACTATGATGCTTCGAACGATGCTGATTCTCGCGGTTGTTGTCCCGAATGCCCTAGCGCAGCCTGCGGGTGCCCCAGAAGCTTCACCTATCGAGGTAACAGGGCTGGTCTCTCCCATCGATCCGCATGAGTGGGCCGGATTTAAAGCCGGGCCGGGTTTGTTCATGACGGTACGAAATATTTCCGGCCGAAACATTCTGGGTTTCGCTTTCAAAACCACTTTCACCGATCCGGAAACCGGGAAGGCAATGGGGGGCACCCGCGAACACAGCGCCTTCCGGCCTGCTTCAAGGGGGATTTCGCTTCCGTCAGGCGCCAGTAAAGCGAATCCTAAGCCGTATCAACTTCCGGTTACCTCATCCGGAATGCCCGCCAAGTATTCTTTTGCCGTCGACTTGGTGATTTTTGACGACGGCGCCAAATGGGGTCCCGCGAAACTGGACGTGTCGGAAGCCGTGCTGATGAGACTGGCGACCGAAGGAAAGTAAGTTCCTGAGCTCGTTCTTACTCAAAGATTCTCCTCAGATCCATTTCCAGCGGCGGATCTGCGATTTGGAGGGTCCCGCCTTTAAACTCGCGCAAGCCTTCGGTTTCGGTCACGGTGTAGGCGCGCTTGAAATTGAGGTCCAGAAGCCAGACCTGGGCCACACATTCGTCGATATGATAGTCGCAACGTTTTTGAACCTCCGTGAAACGCTCGTCACCGATGATCTCGATGCAAAGGACCGGGACTCGCGGCGATGGTTCTTCCAAGTTGAACCGTTCGCGTAGCGCGCGCAGACTCTCGCGCTCTTTCCCTTCGTCGTCCGAATAGAAACGCGCTTTCTCGAATTCATGATTGGCGATGGCGCGCTCCACTGCCTCGGCGATGAAATCAATCCTCTTCTGAATCTGCGCGAGCTTTCCGGTCGTAGCCGTTTCCTGGCCCTTTTCGATTTCTCCCGGCCGATCGCCCTCGTAAATAGTAATGTGGGTTGTTCTGTTCGCGAAACCCTTATGCTTGACGGTCCGGATGCCGCCGCGCACCTCACGCTCAGCAAGCCACTGGTCGAGAGGGGAGAATGAGGCAGACCCGCCCTGCTCAACCGGGGCTTCCGACTGCTGCACTTCCCTCCGTACCGAGTCCAGGGTAAGACCTTGTTCGCGTAACAATTGAGCGGCGAAACACCTCTCCTCCCGTAACAGCCCCAGCAGAAGGTGGCCGGTGCCGATGTGCTTTTGGTTCAGCCGCCCGCACTCCTCGGCCCCATATGCCAACACACGTTTGCATTCGTGGCTGAGCGGCAGATCGACCGAGGTCGACGTTTTCTCCCCTCGCGCCGTGCAGCCCTCAATCTGTTTGCGGATCGACTCCACGGCCGCATGCGAACGAAGGAAGCGGTTCGCCAGCGCCTTGTCCTCGCGCAGCAGCCCCAGCAGCAAATGTTCGGCCTCGATATAAGGACTGCCGAACTGGCTTGCCTCATAGCGAGCGAAGAAGATGGTTCGCCGGGCCTTTTCGGTGTAGCGCTCGAACATATCCGCACTTTACTCCAATACGGTGGCGGACGGAGGAGGAGCTAGCTGGTTTGAGAGCTGATCGAGGCCTCCTTACGACGCTCAGCAAACCACTATAAGCAAAGGCATCCTGCTAACGGACTGCGCGTTTGCGTCTGATCAGTCCTATGGCGGCCAATGAGCCTAGCATCATGGCCCACGTCGCGGGTTCCGGCACCGCGATATCGTACCCGATGCCGCTCAATGCATCGAGCTCGGCGGTGCTCAGCGACGGCGCGTCTCCCGGCGTAGCATAAGCGTCCTGCACATGCGCGGTCGAAAATCCACAATCACGTATACCTCGGTGCTAATCCTTTGGACAAACGTCGGCCAGTGTGCGCTGAGGATCCCCTCTCACAATCAACAGGTTAACAAACCAAATTTAGCGAAAATCCCGTTGACTTTCGGCTGAGATTCCAGCATACTCCCACAGACTCGGTACTAAATCTTACGTGATATAGCCATGCAATCACTCCTAAACGCGGCGCGATGGGAACTGATCGTCTTCGTTGTGGCCTTCGGGGTTGTCACCCTGTGGAGGCTGCTCCAGGATGGCAGCTTTGCCGGTCTCTTGCGCGCCAGCGATGGAACATTGAGTCCTGGCAGGATTCAGATGCTGGTTCTTACCGTGATGACGGCCATGCAATATTTGCTGTCGGTCATTCACGATCCAACCCGTTTTCCCTCGCTTCCGGCTCAACTGGTTACGGCGCTCGGCGGAAGCCAGGCGATCTACCTGGGCGCCAAGGCTTGGACGGTTTTTCAGGACAGAAACAAGAAAGCTGAGGAAAAGTGATGTCGGGAACGAAGTATATCGTGCTGGGCGCCGTGATTCTGGTCATCATCGGAATAGTTTTGTTTTTCCTTCCGGGAGATGCGGCGAACACCGCGGTAGCCCTCAATAAACTCAAGATCGCCACAGGATTCACTCTGCTGGCCCTGGTATTTCTTTACGGGTTCGCCGTTCTGGTCTATATCGCCAACGGAAAAATCGACCTGAGCGATTTGTTGAGCGAATCGGACGGCAAGGGGGCCAGCATGTCCCGCTTCCAATTGCTGATTTTTACCCTGGTAATCGCCCTGAGCTTGTTCCTGGTCGTGGCGGCGAAGATGGATTTCCCTCCTTCGATTCCGCCGGAAATTTTAACCCTGCTCGGCATCAGCGCCTCCACCTACGCGGTGAGCAAGGGCATCCAGATGAGCGGTCCGAATTCGCCGCAGGATAACGGCAAGCAAGACGATGGCGGCAACAAGTAAGACACCCAAGGCCGCGCCCAAACCAGGCGCCATGACGCGCGCCGTGGCGCCCGCGGTCCCGCTCGCGGTCGCCCTGTTCGCCGGCCACGTGCTTGCCCCTTCAACGCCCTCTACCACGGTGCCGCCGCCCGCTCCAACAACCCAGACAACGGTCACGAAGTCTGCGCCAGGTAGCCTTACGCCTCTCCTCAGCGTCGGTAAACCGGTCGATTGGTGGTTCGTCTTCAAACAGAACGCGGGCTCGTTTCCCCAGTGCGGAGGCACGATCGCGCGAGCCTGCCCCTTCGGCGGCACGGTTCAGGATTATAAGCAGTTCGGCCAGCAGTTCATCTACGCCAGCAGCGAGAATCATGCGCTCCAATCCGGCGGAGGCTGCGTAGGCGACTCCACTACCGACCCAGTGGGAGCCACCTTCGAACAGGTCTACGACGGCAGCTTTTTCTACGTGCTTTGGAACGATCAGTTCTATGGCGATCCCATGGCCAGCGCGTCGGCGCCCGCCGGCCATTCGAAAGGAATGCTCGCGTGGGACAACGATGGAAACGGCTTCGTGATGCAGGTTTCCACGCCGTCTTGGCCAGGTTCGGGCAATTCCCACAATCCCCGGCAGAGCGACGGAAACACGCTAGGCTGCGTAAAGGATAACGACGTGCTCGTCAGCCAGCATTTCTTCGCCCTCAAACTGACCAAGGCCGATGTCGTGCTGGTGTTGCAAGCCCTGGAGAATGCCAGTGTGGTCACCGACCCCACAAAACCGCAGATCGTCAACAACGGCGGCCCGCAGGAGATCAGCACGCTAGTCCCGAACCTGGGCAAGGTCTCCACCAGCACGAACTTTGCGAAGTTCGACCTCTCCAGCGGTGTGACACTGATTTCGAAGGCTTCCAAGCTGCATGTTCCCCCATGGCAGATGGTCTCGTCGATCCTGGGCAGCGAACCGTTGCGCGTAGCATCCTGGTGGACGAATCCCGAAATTGCCTCGACTTCCGCAACCACCACGGTCGGCTGTTGGGATTCATCCCTTGCCAAACCAGGCGCAGTCGAAATCGCGAAATCCGGCACGTGGGACGGGAAAACGATCGGCCTCCAGGGCCTGGACGATCCCGAGGGCAATCACGCCAAAATCGGCGTCTCGACCGGCACTCATCCCTACGTAATCTACGGCGACATGAACCAGCAAGGTTCACTCTCGGGCCCGAACTGCGGCAGCAGCCAGAACGGCCGCGGCGGCCTATTCTACGTCTTAAGCGATCCCACCCTGAAGACCGCCGTAGCCGGCCTGATCCAGGGCGACACGGCCCCAGTCCAGTAGTCGCCCGCAAACCTGTGGGGCCGGTTGTGAACCGGCGCGGGGTTGCCAACCCCGCCTTGCCCAGAGCCCCTAAATTTTTCATGTCACAAAGCACTGCGCCCGCGCTACTCCTGAACATGATGAGATCTGGAATTTTGATGGTGATGCTATGGGCGGGCATGATGGCGAGTGCCCTCGCTCAGAATGTAAGGGATTTTAAGGTTGGCGACTGGGCGCAGATCTGGATGGGCGGCGACTACTGGTTCACGGTCACGATCGCCACGCCGCTCAATGCCGGTTCGTACTACGTGAACAAGGGTGAACTCGTGCTGCCGGTGAACGCCGACCCGCACTATATTCGGCACTACCAACCCACCGCCGAGGAACTGCGAGTCGCCAACGAGACGGCCGCCGCAAAGAATGCCCAACCGAAAACCGGCGTTTACGGCGCCAAGTACGGTACCCGCGAACCCGCCACTTGCGCCAATCGCAAGAGTCCGATCAATGCGGCCACGGCCAGGCAATACTTCTTCTGCGACTATGAGGGCGTAAAGTCCCGCGACTATATTTATCTGGCGAGCGACGTGGCGATCCAGGTGGGCAGCCCGCGGGCCTTCATCTACAACTCCGATTCATTGGCGGCCGCAATCGACACCAAAGCGCCGGTCTACGACATTCGCGGAAGTTACACTTCGTACCAGTGTGGTGTGCAATCCACCATGCTGAATGCATTCGCCAACACTCACAACTGCAATAAGGACGTCTACACAACAGCGCTGGGAATCTGTTGGAAGGACACCTTCGGCGACTGGCATTGCAGCATGGCCGGCAAAACCGGACCGGGTCGAGTTGCCGCGCAGCTGCCGCCCGCGGGCTACTAAGCAACCCCGGGAGAATGCCCATCAATCCGGTGCACGAAAATCCGGGTCGAATAGCTTGCGGTTCGCTACCGCCGTGTGAAACGCATATGCTGTAAGACCAAGCATGATGAACAGGCCGGCAATCGTGCTGCTTGCGTACCAGAGCGAAAAATCGTATGTGAGCAAGAAGTCTGTAAAAGCGGCAATGACCAGAGTCGAAGCCGTCGCCAGGAACCCGAATCGGATCGCAGTCACTAGTAGGCTCGAAAAAACAATTGCCACGATAACTCGCGTCTCCCAGGAATTGCCGTTGTTTTGATGTAATTCCGCAACCGCCAGAACAACTGCTGCCGCCAGCCATTCCCGGCGCAGCAGCGCGCGCAGCAAGAATAAGAGGAAAAATGTGACCAGCGCAGCTGTGACCCCAATGCGGAATGAGTAAAACACGCTGTTCGCGATGCCGGACGCGTCGAACATGTATAAGGCATTGGCGCCAAGACTCAGATAACCTGCCCCCCGGAAATAAGCGGCCAGGCCTATCAGCAGACTCAGGCTTGCGCCCACCGCGATGCCAATCAACATGTGGGCGCCCACCAGGGGATCGCGAATTCTGCCGCTCAGCCAGCGGCTCCAGGTGACCATGCTTTTCGGCCAGCGCCGTCTCACGTGCGGTTCGAGCGCCACATAAGCAGCTGCCGCAAGCACTCCCATGAAAAGGCTCGAGCTTATATTTCCGAATAGGTCCGCAACGAAGGCCACGATTGATGATGCGTGTTGGGGTCTCACGAGCCACGAGAGCATCGAAGACGCAAAATAGAAGCCGGCAAGGCGGACGGCTCCGCTCCGGTCGCTGCGCCCGAGACTTAAGTTCCGCCAAGCCAGTAAAACTGCCACCAAGAACAGGATCAATTCGATCGCGCCCGTCGCCACGTAACCGAAGGACTGTGGACTGCGGGCCCCGCTCCCTGGTTTGATCCAGGGCGGAGCGATGAGGAAGGAAACGGGACGGCCCCGCCACGACGCGGCTTCGACCCGTATGGGAACTTCGGGAGCATAGGCATACGAACCGGTCCAGGCGGCGCGGGCGTCAAACGGGTTCGCCGGAATCCAATGCGGGTCGGCCGGTTGAAAGCGCGTCGTATCAAGGCCGGCCGCGTTGAGAAGCGGCGTCCAATCCGGCGGACGTTCGGGGCCATGCGATTCTTCAAATTCCGGAGGTGCCGCTTCGAACCAACACAGACGGCCTTCTGTATCGAGCCGCAACCTTACCATTCCCGGAAGGGTGGGTGCCGGGTCTCCGATCTTGACGAGCCCATCGTCCCAAAGAATGCCGCCCCGCATGGTTTCCAGGTTCCGTGGACTTTGGCGGTACCAGAAATAGAGAATTGCAGGCGCTCCCTTGGAGAGAATCGCTTGATAGCCGGGGAATTGCCATTGTCGTTTCTCGGCGTAGTCGTGCAGCCTTTGTTCGTAACTGAATCCGTGCGCGGTGTCTACGGGAGGTTCCGCGCAACCGAAGCTCTGGACGAGATCACGCGCCTTTTGATCGAGAACCGCTGTAGACTTTGCGAACGGAATCTTTTCGAAGACGAACTGTTTTGGCGCGACGGCAATTACCCCTGCCAAGCTCACTAGAATCGTAGCGAGGCAAATCCAAGCGGTTCGAATGGAGATTCCTTCAGCGTCGGAGGCGGCGACCATTGCTGGGGTGGGAGTTTCACCGGCGGCGAGGGCTGCTGCAACCGGATCGCCACCAGGACGGGCGGCGGCTACGGCCAACGCAGAGGAGGGGCGCTCGCTCGGGTCGGAGTCGAGGCAGCGGATGATCGCTCGCTCGACGGCCGGGTCGATATCTTTCACCAAAGAAGAAAGCGAAGCGGGCGTTGTGCGCTCGACTCCATCCTTGAAAGCATGTTTGCCAGTGAACATCTCATGTAGCACCAGGCCCAGGGCGTAGATATCGCTTTGGACAGAAACCTCTTTCCCCGCAAGTTGTTCGGGAGCCATATACGCAGGCGTGCCGTCGCGGATATGGGCGCGGTCCAGTTGTCCCGAGAAGAGCGCAAGACCGAAATCCGTGATGAGAACCTGCCCTCGGCCGTCGATCATTATGTTGGCCGGTTTCACGTCGCGCCGTGCCGACTGGACGGTGCAAACCAAAAACGAATTTGGCGATGACGATGTCGAGATGGTTTTCGGCCCTTATCCCGAGACCGAAGACTAGCCTGCGTTGCCTGGATACCTTGGCGCCGCAGGCGTGCGCCAGGTATCCAGCCCCGGCTGAATGAAGGAAAAAGTGATAAAGTCTTTCGTACGATTATTGACAACCCCCCAATCTAAAGATCAAGGAGATCGCAACATGAATCGAACTCGGTACATTCTTGCAGCCGCAACGGTGCTCGCCGGCTGCATCGCCTCCTCTTGTTCCTCAGTGAGCGGCACGAACGATGCGGCTGACATCAACGCATCGGTGCAGCGTCTGGTTGCCGCGGTGGATGCCAAGGATATTAACGCCATCATGGCCTATTACACGCCGGATGAGAGTTTATTCGTTTATGACGCCATCCCTCCCCGCCAGTACGTCGGCGCCGCGGCGTTCCGCAAGGACTGGACGGAGTTTCTGGCGGCCTATCCGGCTACCGTTCACGCCGATACCACCGACTGGAAGGTCGAGGTTGAAGGGAACTTAGCATTTGGACACGGGGCATTCCGAACGGTCGGACCGGGCAAAGATGGCAAACCTTTGGACCTTACGGTCCGAGTCACCGACATCTATCGAAAGATCAACGGAAAATGGCTCGTGGTGCACGAGCATGTCTCATTCCCCGTGGATCTTGCCACCGGTAAGCCGGACTTTAATTCGAAGGTTTAAGACCCGTCTCCAACCACTCCTCCCGTCCGAGCCCACAATGATTGAAACCGGCGCATACCGATGGGACGTCGATAGAAACTTAAAGGCCTATAATACTAACTTATGAGTGACATCTCCCATTACGAGCAACCGCCCAGCGGCGGTTCTAACTTGACCAAAGCGCTTCTGGGAGGCGCGATCGCAGCCGTCCTGGTTGCTAACGTCTACATGTTCATTCAATTGAATGACTTGAAAACCAAAATGGCGACCGCCCAGGACGCCACACAAGCTGAGATCGAAGTCCTCAAAGAGAACAGCACAACCATGAGCGTGGCGCAGCGGGAGAAGATGGCATCGCTGCAATCCGACCTCGCTAGCGCGCGGCGCGAAGCCAATGTGCAGGTGAGCCAGGTGAAGAAAGAAGCCTTGAGCTACACCGAAGAGAAAGCGCAGAAGCTGGAGCAGGAACAAAGGGCCCAGGCGCAAAAGGTCTCTGGCGATATCGCTCAGGTGAATAACTCGGTTCAGCAAGTCGCCAGCACCACGAGCGCGAAGATTGCGGAGACCAACACGGACGTCTCGAATGTGAAGTCGCAGGTTGAATCCACCAAGACCGAACTGAACAAGACGATTACCGATTTGAAAAAGGTCACCGGCGATTTGGGGATCACAAGCGGCTATGTGGCGACCAACGGCAAAGAGATCGACATGTTGAGGAAGCTCGGCGAGCGCAATATTTTCGAGTTCAAACTGGCCAAGACGAAAGCGCCGCAGAGGGTAGGGGACGTTTCTCTGCTGCTCAAGAAGGTCGACCAGAAGAAGAATCGCTTCACTTTTGAGTTGACCGCTGACGACAAACTGGTCGAGAAGAAAGACCGGACCATCAACGAGCCGATCCAGTTCATGACGTCGAAGGCGAAGCAGCCTTACGAGATCGTGATCAATCGGGTCGATAAGGATCTGATCTCCGGATACCTCGCAACTCCCAAGGTTCAAGAAGGACGCTAGGTTTCTTCCACCAGTTTTTCTACTCGTATTCTGTAGATCGCCGGTTTGCCATCGCGGTCGCTCTGGAAGAAGATGCTCTGGCTGTCCGGCGAAAAAATGGGCTGGACAGAAGCTGGATCTGACGCTTTGTGCTCGCAGAGCGTAAACTCGCGCCGGGCCACTCGTAGGAGCAAAAGTACCGTCTGCGAGGCTTTATTGCGGCTCGCGCCGACGAATACGGATGCGTCGCCATTTTCGCCGAATGAAGCAAACTGGCTGGTCTTGGCAAGCAGGCGGTCTGCATTTTCGTCCGGCGTCAGTTCGCGCAGGGTGTTGAGTTCCGTCGTATTTTCAGGAATGTGTAGATAGACAATGGTCCGTCCGCTGGGCGTCCATAGGGCCGGTCCGCAGGATTCGGTCTTGAGCCGGCGGTTCTGCTGGCCGTCCAGGTTGACCAGCCACAAGGCGCCGTCCTTGCGATAAAGAATTTGGGCGCGCTTAGGCCGGGGCAAGGGCAGCGTGATCTCGCCTTCCGTCTCGAAGATGGTTACAGGCGGGGCTTTCAAGAGGCTCACCCTTCTGAGCCGGGATTTGGTTCCCCGCTTTTCAGCGAAGATGGCGTTCGTGCCGTCTTCGGTTACGGTGAAACCTTGGGTGCGATCCCAACCGTCCGGCACGCGATAGATTTCGCGCTGCACCGCAAGGCCTTCATGCAACGCGGGCCCATCGAAATAGCAGCAAGTGCGTTCGCCCGGCAACAGGGTGATCGAAGTGGGATCGAGAGCAGCCGATTCACTGAGCTGAGTGGATTCGCCGGTCTTCAGATCGAGACGGAAGGCCTGTAAAGCGCCCGTGCGGTCGCTGGCATAGAGCAGAAACCCGCCATGCCGTGCGACCCCCTTCTGAAATGGTGCAGACAGGAAACTCGATACCGAAGGGCTGGTGAGCCGGTAGACGGTGAATTCGGTGGAAGGATCTGTGTAGCGCGATATCTCGCTTGGGAAACTGCGGCCCTTCTCCACTGCCGCCGCTCCTGCAGGTGCTGCAGTAAGCCGCGCGGAAGCCAGCAGGGCCGCGAACGAGCGCCTGGTTAGCCGTGATAGCTGGAATCGTAGTGCTGCTTCAGGAGGTCGGCTCCCCGATCGTTTGTCAGATCGCGCCATACGGTGTGGATGTGATTGGCGTCGTTTTGGGTATTGTCATACTCGATCAGAGACGTGGGCGCCTGAATACGATAGTAATGCGGTCCGCCGCGCTCCGCCACGCCGGACCAGGCAAAGTAGATATTCTTGCCTGCCTTCTTGAGAAGATCCATACGTGCGGTGGCCATTTGCTCGGGAACATTGTCGGCGTAGATGCTCATCAGGTCGCTGAGCATTTCCATCTGTTTGGCCGTCATCTTGGATGGGCATCTTCAAACGAAAACATGGCCGTGGCTTTTTCTTCGGGTGTGAAAGAGTCGAGAAATTGAAGAGAAACAGTTAAAACGGGAAGTCGGACTTTGCGACTTGCTGCTCAACGGGGGCGCGATTGAGGAAGCGGTACGGATTGACGGGGGAATTGCCGATGCGCACTTCGTAGTGCAGGTGGGGACCGGTGGCTCGCCCTGACATACCCACGTTGCCGACAATCTCTCCTCGCCGCAACTCCTGGCCCTCCGTGACCGAGATCTTAGAGAGATGACCATAGTAGGTTTCGTAGCCGTTGCCGTGATTGATGATCACCAGCCGGCCGTAACCGCCATAGAAACCGGCGAACTGAACGCGGCCATCGCCCGAGGCCTGAACCGGCGTTCCGATAGACGCGGAAATATCGACGCCCGTGTGATACGCGCCTTCACCCGAGAAGGGATCCTGGCGTCCGCCGAAGCCGCCCATCAGACGGCCCTGGATCGGCCACCCGCTGGGTAGGACGTTGGTTTGTAAACGCTGAGTGAAACTGTGGGAGAGGCGGGAAAATTTACTGGACTGGAGGAAATTGTATTCTTCGATCGATTCAGAAACCGTGGGAACCAGGCGGGCTTCCGAGGAGATATCGTTCGGGCCTTCGATCCTCTCCTTGATGCCATAGGCCAGGGAAACTTCCTGCGCCAGCATCTGAAGGGAGGCCAGTTGCGCGTTGGTTTGGTTGACGGTGGTTTGTAGGCGTTGATAGCGGTTGCGAAGAGTCTCCGTCTCTGAACGAAGAGCGTTGTAGTTGGCGACTTTCCATGCCATCCGGGCATAACTGGAAACAAATCCGAAAAGAGAAACAGCGCCGAAAACCGCGAGAAGCAAAACTCCGTATACGATTCTGTGAGGGACGTGGACGCGCTGAAGGCGGCCATGCAAAGAATGCGCTAAGACGAGAATGAAATAATCTTGCTTCATTGATACCGAGACTAAAGGCCCTACTACTTCCGCGATATGTACGGGGACATCCATTTCCCAAACTGCATATATCGCGAAACCAGAAGGTTAACAACCTTTCACGTTGCATGTCAACCAAAATCGTTGGTACCATCCCGGCGTGACGCGACGAATTCCGGGAAGGTTTTTTTTACGTAATCTGATTGAGCGTAGAAGCCTTTTGTTGCAACTAGTTAAGCGGGATTTCACCCAGCGCTACGTGGGCTCGGCGGCAGGGTGGTTTTGGGGCGTAATTCATCCCATCGTCCTGCTCGCCAGCTATTACTTTGTGTTTGGCGTCTGTTTGAAGAACCCCACGCCGAACTATCCGCTGGTGCTGATTACGAGCATGTTGCCCTGGCTGCTCTTCAGCGAAACCGTTACGCGGTCGGCGACTTCGCTCGTGGAACAGGCGAATCTGATCACCAAGACCGTGTTTCCCGCGGAGATTGTTCCGCTTGCCATTTTCTTATCTTCTCTGCTGAGCCACATGATCGCGGTCTCTTTGGTTCTTGTCGCGACGGTGGTTTACCTGAGACACCTGAATCCGGGTGTGCTGCTGTTGCCGGTCTTTGTGATGCTGTTGGGATTATTTGCGGTGGGAATCGGGTGGATCGCCGCGAGCTTGCAGGTTTATCTTCGCGATACGGCTCAGTTGCTTACGGTGGCCTTGACCTTTTGGCTTTGGGTAACGCCGATCTTTATTGCGGAAGATAAGTTCCCGCACAAAGTACGGTTTTTGATCGCGCTCAACCCGCTGGCCTACATCGTGCGGCCGTACCGGGAAATGCTGATGGGATCGAACCTGCCAGCCTGGCACGACATGGCGATCGCAGCTATGTTTTGCGGCGGAACATTCCTCGTGGGAGGAATGTTCTTCCGCTACATGAAGAGCGGGTTTGCGGACGTACTTTAGGTCAGTTCGCTAGTCCGGCGGCAGCGGAATGGACCTGGGGCAGAGTATTGATGCCGCTGGCTGACAATTCCAGCCGCATGAGCTGGGCGATGCCGCGGGCGTCGAGCGCATTTCCGTTGTTGCGCTGCTCGAACCAGGCGGCCCAACAGTGGTACCCGGTTCCCGCATCGGTCAACTGCAGGCTGACTCGGTACCGGCTGTTGGAGACATGAGTACTGCCCTCAACGATAAAATCGGCGTCGAGGCATTTGCCAATGGTTCGAATGTCTTGCGCGACGCCCTTAAATGCCGCGGCAGATGTCCGTGAGACCACTTCGATGCCGCCAACCGCTACGAGAGCGTGGGTCAACTCAGCGGTCATGGAATCGGCGAAACGGTAGGATTCCGGATCGGCATCCAGCGGCGTGAGTGGTAAAACAGCGACCGAGCAGGGGCGTCCATTTTGAAATGCAGTCCACTGACCCGGATCGATTGTGGAGAAAACGGGTACATAGCTTCCGACGGGCAAGGTGATCCGGACTGGATCCAGCAGCCCTTCGGTTTGATAATACTCGGTCATCTTTTGACGCAGGCGGCGGGCTTGAACCCGAACGATCGGATCCCGCACCGGCGTGAACCCCCCCTTTCGATGGAAGACCACCACGGCAAGCCAGAGTTCCTTGAGTTCGCCGCTGTTCCCAGCCAGGGTCTGCTCCACACAAGTTTTGAGGAGGTTGTTGAGGTAGGTAGCTCGCGCAAGCGTTCGTGACGCAAGAATGCGATCCAATTGGAGGCCGATAGTAGCTGGGTTCAATTCCGGACAAGGAGATCTTTTGATATCCGAACTCTGCATACCCCGTATAGCGCGGTTAATTGTTCAGTCATGACAAGACTTTACAATTGTTAACAAAGCTTACAGGGCGTGGAGAGCGGATTGGCCACCCAATTCCGTGTGCAACCAGGCTCGCGCAGCAGCCCAATCGCGCTTCACGGTCCGAACCGAGATTCCGAGCACGTCGGCGATCTCCTCCTCCGTCAGGCCGGCGAAGAAACGCAGTTCAACGATCTGGCTTTGGCGAGGATCCCACTCAGACAACAACTTGAGGGAATCATCGAGAGCAATCAATTCGGAGGAGCGTTCCACCGCGAAAACGAGGGCTTCGTCGAGAGGAAGATCGGGTTCCGCTCCGCCGCGTTTTCCGGCGCGATGGGCGCGGGCATAATCGACCAAAATGCGTCGCATGAGACCGGCAGCGACACCGAAAAAGTGGTTACGGTCTTCCCAGGCAAGGTTCTCCTGCTTCAGGAGCCGAATGAATGCTTCATGGACGAGGCCGGTTGCCTGGAGGGTGTGGTCTTTGCGCTCACCGCGCATGTAATACGATGCGAGGCTGCGGAGATGCGGGTAAACGAGAGGTACA
>Ga0302325_10013215_pt1 | contig 17633 bp, 19 predicted proteins | sample Palsa_T0_2_FD_201948 | JGI IMG/M metagenome (GOLD analysis project Ga0302325, IMG submission 201948) | Peat permafrost microbial communities from Stordalen Mire near Abisko, Sweden - Palsa_T0_2 | ecosystem: Environmental > Terrestrial > Soil > Palsa > Peat permafrost | place: Sweden: Abisko... | reverse complement strand
AATCTGGCAACGACTTCTGGAGAGAGATCTGAGTCCGTGATCGCATATGCTTCCATCATCCTCGAACGTAGTTTCTTGGGAAATTGGTCACCCTTCGCATTCATGAAATGAACGAGGAACTTTCGTATCTCGCGGAATTCCTGGGTTTTCCGTAGCCGTCGTCCATCGATTTGGTGCTCCATTGGTGGCATGAGTCTGTTCGGATCCAGTTGTTTGGGCTGCGGTAAGGGAAGACTATCCGTGGAGAAACAACGTGAGAACTGAGTTGCTGGTAGTGATATTGTAGATGAATTTCGATTGGCGCGGATTAAGTTGAATGAATTTCTAGGCTCGGGGGCCGGAGTTGATGGTGGTGAAGGAATATCGTCTTCTTCTGGTGTGGTAACAATTATAGTGATCGGTGCAAGTGGCGAATTTTGGAAAATTGTTGAAGAATTCTTATTTCGTCGTTTCAATCCCTCTGAGACATATCTGACCACGCCTGGATTGTTGTCAGTGGGAATCGGAGGTTCTTCTACTGTTCCTTTCTCTTTGCTCCGCAACGCGAATACGGATTGTCGTTTCGAACGTTTGGAATCTCGAATAGATAGTGGATTAGCTACAGAGCGAATTGACACTCTACCCTCCAGCTCCTCACTTGGGACCATGCGGGGTATTGGGAGAGGTTCTCGGTATGGAGCAGAGTCATTCCACAAGACATCAACCGCCGAGTCGAGCTCAGTCGAGTTTTCAGTCTCCGTTGAGGAATCAATTCCAGCTCTTCGATTCTCGGCCCATATGGGCGTGGGTATGGGCACATCAACCCCTGTGATATACACTCCATTTCCCTTATGCACATCTTTCCCATGATTGCCCTTGCCGTCAACTGCTCTGAGAATCGATCAGTATTTCTCTCACCAAGCATAGCAGTAGAAACTTACAGTGCCTGCACGGCAACTTGGACCCAGGCAAATCGCTTCATAAATTCCCCCTGTCGACTCTCTGGCAGCGTCTCTCCAAAGTCGTGGGGGAGAAAGTCCTCGTTGTTTTGGCTAGTATCATTCCCATTCAATTACGTCGTGTATGCTACCGGTATGTTGAACTGGAAAGTGGGATCGTCATGTGTCGGAGAGGTTTTTAAAATATCATGGGAAAGGTCCAGAATTTGGGTAACTGGGTAATCTTCAATGTTCTCGATCTGTCTCAGAGGCAATAGATCGCCAACCAGCCAAGGATAATTTCTTTTGGAAGACAAATCTTGCACCCGCGGAGGAGGACCGTGCCGGAGGCGCCTCGAATGATGATGAAATGATAAAAGCCGAATTGAGAGTGATGGTTCAAAACGTGCCGGTCTCTCAATGACGGGACTCAAGGGAGGCCGGAAGGGTTATCGGTTCGTTTTCCTTGGATCGCCATGTGGCTTGACAATGTCTCAGGTACGTGACACAAGAGAAGGCGAGACCGAACAGCTCATTCCGTGGCCAACGCAAGCCTAGTTACGAGACTGATGATTCAATTGATCCAGAGACAGCTCCTGAAGTCGAAGCCGGTACTCACGATCTGGATTTTTGCGAAGGTGGAAAAGATGACGGGGGAAGCCATAATCTTTCCTTCAAAATCGCTCAGGGCGGAACGGCAATCAGGCATCACTAAGGCTGTCGACTTGGCGACAGGGTTTCTTATCGCTTTCAATACTTGGGCCTCTTGATTCGATTTCCCATCTGGGGTGGAGGCTTGGTGATGGTGGTATTTGGGGGCGCAGGGGGAGATTTGTGATGATGCTGATTCGTCTGTCAAACACCTTTCAATATTTTAAGCAGCAGTCCCTGCATTGTGCAGATATCTCTGGAGGCTAACAATCATGACGGTGTTGTTGTTGGTAAGACATGTCGGTGGAGTTCGTCAAATGATCAATCTCAGACGTCGCCTCAATCAGGGTTGGGCAATCTCACTAACGCCGAAAACTTCTCAGGGTGGATCGAAAAGATGCTAGCGGTCTCAGCCTCGAAGCTCCGCCTAAGCTGTCACGGCCCTGGCTGTTGAAAATTGATACTCGACGGCGGAAGACAGAGGCATTCTACTTAAATCACGACCCGTCCTCTAACAGCTGAACTCCGTGTGAGATACTTAGGATGGCTACAGCTGTACGCGCGTACTTCTGTCAAAGTTTGCCATTTTTGGGATGCCAATGAGCCTCGGTCAGGAAGCCTATCGTTCCAATCAACTCGGGATCGCTGGTGTTCCAGTTACACAAGCCCACGATGCAGCCAAGCGGGTGCATGTGCAGCAGCTACTGTATCACAGTGGGCCATTAACACCCAAAGCCGTGACTCGGTGAGTTGCCACGTCTTGAAGCAAGTGGGTGGTGAAGCCGGAAGAATCGCCACTGAAGAATGCTCCGAATATGCCTCAAAGCAAGCTGGCGATGATGACTTCCACAATGTGGAGACCCCGCTCGCAGACATTTGGTCGTACAGGGACTCTTGCGTGGGAGGGTGACATGGTGACAAGGTGACAAAGCCATGTTTGCAGCCACGTTCTGCGGCACGGCTCTGTCAATATGCGCCATCCCAGCGTGGCAACGTACGGAGAGATGAGATGACCGTGAGACGATAGGGACAAGTCTTTTCGGGTAGACCTCCGTATTGCCGTGACACCGTTGGACTCGGTCTAGGGTGATCCGAAAGAGGTTCCGAGATGATGCAAGAAATCTAGGTATTTGGCAATTCCGTATTCGTGAGGATGAGCAAACATAAAGCAAACATCTTCGTGCGGTGTCAGAGCAGGTACTCAAGATTCAGGTTTTGAGGTGATGGGGATGTAGCTGATTCGAGAGAAAAATTTGCAACGTACAGCATTTGGGACAAGTACTACTGTACTGTACGTAGTATCGTTTGTAGACAAGAAAAAGTAACCGGACAGGAATAGAACACTGTTTCCTCACACACATCACCTTACTGTAAAGATCCTCATCTCACCTCACCTCGAACCTCCCCACCTAGCCGCTCCAAGACATGATCCCATTGATGGCCTGCCGTCGGACCACGCTCCGGCACAAATCCAGGCCCTCAGACCGGACCCTGAAATGCTTCAAAGTTAAGGTTAAACTCACTCCACTTGGGACCCCTGGGTGCACCAATCACTGACCCAGCGCTTGAACGCCACTGACGAGGAAATGCTGATCACTGCGACATCCAGCGACTAGGAACCCCATTCTAAAACAGGACAGACACACAATTTGTATGGGCACCAGGCCACGCTACCTCACAAACCCTTCCTTAAATCCTCGCTGCCGCGCATCCAGAACTGCTTACCATAGTTTGCGCCTGTTATTCCCTCTTTATTTTAGATCGAAAACTGCGGGACAGGTACACGCATTGTATTCTTGGCAGCGATATTGAGACCACAGTGCAGGAATCACTTGAACCACCCACCGACGCGCCTACCAAATAGAGGCTCGAACTATCACTCGACCGACCGTTTCAATCATGGCTATATCATCGGATGCCCCGTTCGGGAGAGAAGCTGCAGCGACAGAGGATTCAAGCATCGCTCCTGAAAATGGAGCGGTGACAGCAAACAGCACAGCTGCAAACGGAGCGGTGACAGCGATCTCGAATAGTGATGTAAACGAAACATCTATGGCCCTTCCGAAACAATCCGCAGACCATTCTCCCAAGAATTTCGAGGATGTTGACGGCACTGCAGAGTTCGAAGGCGAGGTCAACACAAACAACGAGCTCCCCACCCAAGCGACACTCAAAAAGATCCAGAATCTCCCAATATTAGATGTAGATGGAAAAAGCATACCTTTCAAGAATTTATACACGGGACCCAATGTCGCCCGGAGGGTATTGATAGTATTCATACGGCATTTCTTCTGCGGAGTACGTCTCATTCATTCGCTCTTCCCCTTTCCTAAGTCAGACAAAACAGCTATGCTATTAGTTCTCCAGATGAAAACCATCTTGGTATTCTGCTGATATTTCCTACAGAACTGCCAAGAATACATCCGCACCCTCGCCTCCTCCATCTCCCCCGCCTCCCTCCTCCAACTCCCAACACCCACCTTCATCGCCATCGTAGGCCACGGCTCTCCCTCCCTAATCCCCATGTGGCAATCCGAAACCTCATGCCCCTTCCCCGTCTACGCAGACCCAACAAAGAAACTCTACAACGAACTCGGCATGCTACGGACCCTCAACCTCGGCGAACGCCCGGAATACCAACGTCGAGACCTCATGTCATTAATGATGGGCTCCTTCGTGCAAAGTATAAAGCAATTGAAAAGCGGGAAGGCTTTCCAAGGCGGCGATTATCAGCAAGTTGGGGGCGAGTTCATGTTCGAACCTGTGAATATGAGTACACCGATCGGGAGTACCGAGGATGAGCAGAAGGAACTTGGGGGAAGGAATGGGCTGGAGGGAATGTTGGAGAACGGGTATGTGGAAGAGAAGAGGGTGACATGGTGTCACCGGATGCGCAATACCCGCGACCACGCTGAGATTCCGGAGGTGAGAGAAGTTCTGGGTCTCGACGAGGAAGACAAGCCAGGCAAGAATCCGAAGCGGTGGAAGAAGGCGATTGTAGAGAGAAAAGGCACGGGTCTGAGTTTGGGATCCAGGTCGAGTATGGGGTTTAGCCGGAAGTTGGCGAGTTTGGATGATGGTGGGAGTAGTGGGAGGCAGAGTAGTGACAAGTTGATGGATTCAACTAATACGGTGCAGTAGGTGGATTTATATGAGCATCTTGGATTGGACGTTGGCAGCGCCAGATTTAATGCATGGGCGCTCAACATTTGGCAGGGCACGAGTTGGATAATATGTGTTATTTTCTGCATCTCCGACATTTGCGAGCGTTGATTTGTTGCAATTGATTTGCATCTAGATCGTTTTCTTGCCATATCATCTGTTTCGCACGGTGTACCGATACCCAAAATAGGAGTAAAAGATAATCCAAAAGGCGTACCCAGGTCTATTGTTCATTAATCCGTGACATCTATCCATCGAACAAGGGCAAGTAGCCTCACAATTGCAAGATCCGAGAGAGTTCACTCACACCTTCATCACGAGTACTCTTGCCCAGCCCTCTCAAAACCCTTTACCCCACGCTGCCAAGTAATACGTTGTACATACCTGCTACGTTCAATCGGCATATATTTTTAAATATCGCCGCTAACTACAGAACTCATCATGAACGCTATCAATTTATTAAATACGTAGTGTCATGTGGCTCCGTGCTTGCGGCTGACAAAAAAGCAACCAAGTGGAGCCTTACCTTACACGCAACAGCTTCCCCCCTCTCGAACATCCAGAATGAATCCTCAGATCCGTCAGCATACATCCAATAGCCATTCTCATGAAAAGAGGTAGCACTGAGAACCAATCCTTAGCGTAGCGAGAGGTCAGATCACTGCGGTAGCTATGGACCCTCTGACAGCCGTCATGAATGCCCACACACCGGCCCTGCAAAGCATGGCTCAAGCAACTCCCCATCATCACCCAGAACCTCCTGCTCCATTGCATATCTCGTCCCACCCACCAAATCCCCCCAAAACCCCAACGCGTTCACAAAATCCACACTCCTCAAATCCTTCGCCGCTTCAACCAACACTTCAACAAACTTCGCCTTCCACTTCCCGCTCTTCTAGATATTAACCTTTGTATCCCAGATAGCAGTGTCCTGGATGGAATCCTGAAGCGTTGAATGGCCTTCAATGTCGTGGTTATCTTGCAGTGTCCACCAGATGTTCTTGAGGTTTGCATTTGTCGGGCCGAGCAGGAGGGTGAAAGCAAACGCTTCGATGCTGAAGAACACTTGTGTGAAGTTTTGGGATGCGAGAGAGCGCGGGGTTGGTTTGCTAAGGGAGGGAGACGGGGATTGAGCGACAATGTAGCAGCTCTATTGCTTGGTCGTCTTTCTTGTTCTGAGTATCCTGCTTGTGTTAACATCATTTCTTTTTGTGGGTTGCTTATTTGAGGTCCAGAAGTTGAGTTGAGTATGCTTCTTGGTTGTCTGAGTGATCTACGGTTATTGGTACTTAACACGAGTGTGTTGAACGATGTTTCAAAGCATATGTTTGAGCTATAGATACTTAGATTTTGAAGAGAAGCTCCTCGCTCGATCTAGATTCGAGGAACTGCTCCACCATTCAAATCCTGTTAGGAAGCTGTCATTTTCCTTCCCACTGTCGGAGCTATGTATTCATCATCAATATCTTCATCTCTGTATGTTGAGTCCATGGCTTCATTTCTTGGCTGTGAAGTTCGAGCACTACGAGAAGAACTGGCCTCGTTATATGGAGCCGAGAAGTAAGTACCTGGACTTCCCGGACGAGGATTTCGTGGCGGGGTTGTGCCCCCATGAGAGGGCGTATCACTCGCTCGTCGCTGTCGTCTGGGAAAGTCGCTCTCGCTTCCCAGGGATGATCTTCGGCGACTTGAAAAAGCATTGTCTTGATCCGTGCTTTTCGATCTTCTGCAGCATTTTGATCTCTGCTAGAAGTCGCATGAGCGTTGGTGCGGTAACATTTTCCAGCTGGTGGTGGTAATCGGGTAGCAGGACGATAAGCTCCGAGATTTGGCTTATTGATTGGCCGTGTGTTGTATGGGCTTGGAAGTTTGTTTTATTAGAACTGGGGAAAGACGCTTGGGTCGAAAGACGTTGGTTCTGGGTTGGACTTGCTGCTCCATGGTTCAGCCCTCTGTGACTTGATGGACATAGTTTTTGCGTCTGTGATTTACTAGTTAGAACGCATTCTTCTACTCAGAGAACACGCCATCCGATGCTTTGAATGAGATTTGTAGAAATAAATTGAAATGAGGAAGTCAATGGGATCTAAAATAGAGGAATCCAATCACTTACCTGACCATCATATTCCTCCTCGGCCGTCTCATACCTGCTAGTTTCCTCGTGTCCCTCATCCGAAGCCTGCCTTTCTGGTAGAGGCGCAACAATACCCCCAACGCGTTTTCGTTGGCTGATAAATATGCACTATGACTGCTCTCTGAAGCAGTGCTATCGAAGGTTCTAGCTGTTCTTGTGGTCGAGGGACGGCGAGATGCACGATTCGCACCGCTCTCATCGTTGCTTTCTATGGTGGCGGTGGAGTGATCATATCAGATGAGGCAGTTGACTTTGCATATTCTTTTGGATGGAATTGTTTTCTGCTTACATCTCTGCGCTCTCTTTAAGGGAGCCCAACTCCTCGCATCACGTTGAGCTAGCTCTGTATCAATGGTCGCTTTCCAGCAACTCCCACTGCTTAAAAGAAGTCTTTGAGGTAGTTTATTTTCATTGGTTGTATTATCTTCTTTACGCAAAAGCTTTACGCATCTATCTTCCTTTACCACTATTTTCACGCCTATTCTAACATCCAATCTCATTCTTTTCCAAAAACTCCGAAGCACAGATACTCCTCCCCAACTTCACTCGTCCTCTCCACCCTTCCCCTTCCCATCCATCTCAGCCCTCACATCCCCCAAAACTGCCTCCACATACATCAACACATTCGCCACCTCCTTCCTCCCTATCCCCTTCTCATCAGCCACCATCTCAATTACCAAGTCCAAGAACCTGAATTTCCATACCCGAGATTTCTCCACATCAACATCCACATCCTCAGCTTTACTCTCATCACCCATTCCGATTCTTCGGTCGTCGAGTGGTAAGGAGGGGAATGAGAGGCAGTGTTTGAGGGTTTGGAGATGGAGGGATATTTCTGGTGCAGAGGTTGAGTAGCGATCGATGAGCGTGGAGATTCTTTCCATGCCGATAGTGAATTTGTGCTGTGCTGAGGCTGTGGCGAAGTGTTGGTTGAATGAAGGAGGGACACCCATTTGATTTGTTGCTGGCGAAAGGGGAAGAGGTGCATTTAATGAATGCTGGACTTGTTCTTGGTCTAGTGTTTGTTGTGGCGGTTGGTTTTCGATTATGGGAGATACTGGCGCTGGTCTCAGGACGAATGGAGGGGATCCTTCCATGATCGAATCATCTGGATATCGAGATTGAGGGGAGCTGGATGCAAGACCTTGAGGCTTCTCTCCCATTGCTTCATGACTTGCGTCCATCGTCGCCGAAGTTACTTGGGCCCAATCTTCTGGATTAGATCGAAAAGAACCTTCGGGCAACCAAGAGAATTTGTGGCGGTACTGCGTGGTGGATATTAAAAGATGCTGAAAGAGATGTCTGATCATGCAATACGAGCTGCATATTCCCACGATTGCTCAGCTGCGGGATGCAAAAAGCAGCTTTGCGTTGGAACAAAGGAAGCAAGAGAAAGAGCCAGTTGTGAGAGCAACCTGCAGGCAGACAGACCGCTCTTGTCGTAACTCCTAAATCTAAACAAGTTTCTTTCTAAACTCGCTTGTTCCTTCAAATAGCACATATTATGTCCGATCTATTGTCCTACCTGCCGTCTCTGGAATTCGGCTGCTCTTTGGAAGCTGCATCACGCGGTCTGGGGGTAGTGAATCGGGAATGTTTCAGGGGGCAGTCTTCGCTTCGATAATCGAAATCGAGCTTGGCCTCGCCTTGCTCTTTGATCATATTTCCTGACTCCACGTTCACAAAGGCTCGAGTAATTTCTAGGTGGGTGATGCCAGCAAAATAATCAGAGCACGCAACTCTCATGCCAAACAAGTGGTGAGATTGCAGCGCAAGAGTCTGAGAGCAACAGTGAAAAGAATTTCAGAACAGAGGTTTCCAAAAGATTTTCAATATCTTGCCGCTTTGTATATTGCTTCTATATTATATACAAAAGCCGTGCTGTTGACCGACTATTTGCCAATTCTAAATTACTAAAGCCTCTAGTCTTTCTTCGCCGGATGAAGTATTAAATAACCGCCTAAATGACCTAACAAAGGACAATAAAAGGGAATAATATACACTCTAACACAGGATATATTTACTTAACAGCGCCCAGCCAGCTCTGCTCCCTCTGCTCAACCAACTCCTCAGTACTCACTCCACTCCCCCCACCCTGGCTAATTCTTCTCACCTCCCTGATGTCCTCATTCTCACTTCTCAATGTGGGTGTGTCACTTCGGGGTCTACTATCCACCTCAACGACCCGTCCAACCTGAACCTTGATCCTGCCTAGAGGGATACTGCCTCTTTGTCTGTTCGCGGTCCAGTCGACTTCCTCTTCCTCGCCATTCTTCAATTCTTGTGCCGAGATATGAGTCGTGACAGTTCCCTCTCCGGCTTTACTGGGGTCGAAGACGCCGAGCTTGTCGGCTATGGAATAGTGATCCATTGTCCCGGCAGAGATCTTGGTGCGCGTGCCGGTTCCCGTCGCTGTGTACGTATCTTTGGAAGACCCCGTGGATGCTTTGTCCTTGCTCGTGACCCAATGCAGGACCAACACGGAGAACAAAATGTCAGCGTTACAGCACATCAGGCAGATCCATGCTGCTTCTCCATGGAGTACCATGAGAACAGTCAGATTGACGACGGAGGAGGTGAGTGTTGCGAGGGAGCCGACGAAGGAGCGGAGTGTGATGGTGCGAAGGACTGAGTTCGGAGAGTTCTTGTAGGAGTATAGTTTCCGGAGTGGGATGACGAAGAGGAGGGTAAGGTAGAAGTTTAGGACTGCGTCGAAGATGATGAGTGGCATTACTGATTTGAATTTAATGCCGATGATGCACATTCCGTCGGCTCTGAAGTATGCTACACGATAGACGAAGTTCAGGGCTACGATGATGCAGTAGGGCACTTGAAGTTGTCAGCATTCGATGGGAGAAAAGGAGGACACAGAACACACGGAGCAGCCCGAAGACGTTGAAGCACCACAATTTGGATTTTAGGCGTGAGGTTGACACGGCTCGGATGATGTACTTGCAGTTGTCAGCCATTGAGCAATTGAAAATTGTAAGATTACCATCTGTACGGACCACTTTCTCGATAAGGAAATAGTAAATCAGAAGTTTTGTGGATAAATAACATGCAAGGCAGAGTAGAATAGCTGCTCCGCACACGCCGATATTCGAATTCAGTCCTAATCCATGCTCGAGAATTGCGGTGGCGAACGTAAAGACGAGAGAGTCGGTGTAGATTACAAAAATGACTGTCTATCCATCAGCAAGTTCTTTGCATATGAGAATCATGGTCGTACGCCATCTTGTATACGGAACTTTGGCCCAGTTCACCGTCGCTTGTATTCTCCGAGCTAGATTGGATTGTTAGAAAATCCCTCGCTGGTATCAAACAACTCACTTAGACATATCGCCAAAATAGCCATCGTCAACATTGACAGGACAGTGGACATCACGAGCCCTACAGTTGGAACTGGGGTAGAATCGGTGCCCATATCGCGGGCCCATAATGGTATTGAAGTCATCATCGTCAGATTTCCGAGAAAGTCGTGGGATGAGGCTCCCAAAAGGAGAGGTCAACGTTGACTTATGTGGCCATGACTCAGATCTCCCAGGGCAAAGACACGCCAACAAAAAAAACCTGGGAAATGCCTAATGATACTGGACTTAACGAAAACAGAAACAAATCCTTGAATGAAATGCAGACAGAGAACTTCATTGGACAACGCGGAGATGCTCAAGAGGTACAGGTACCCGACCGTCCTGACTAGGGGCAGTTGCCTTCAGATCCCTTGCAGAAATTGACAGATTATCGACCTATCATAGTCTACTTATGAAGTTGATGGGCGAGGAAGGCGTTGAGCTGAGCACGCCCAGGCTCGGCGCTGTGCCGTGCGTCCAGAGTGAAAAAGGATTGACCGAGCCGCGGCCAGCCCCACAATGGCTACTGTATCCGCTTCCAAGCAATTCTTGTTTCCTGAACGCCGCGCGCTGGGATGAACCAGATCGTGGGGAACGATCGGCAGTTCTTGCACGTTTTAAAATGGTCTTACAGTACAGTAGCGCGACTCGTCTACGAAGTTCAGTAGATCAGAGGCACCCATGGGCCATTGCGCCGTGCTGAAGAAACCGTCTTCGAGTGCGGGGCTTCGACCACATCGAGCATTGGACCGGAGCTTTATTAGCAAATGCAGGGAGAGAAGCAAGCGGCTGAGCATGAGGTTGCTCATGTGAAAATGGCACGTACAGCTAAGAGTGCAGCCAGATCAAAGTACCGGTATCTGTCTCGTTCGCCAAGCGTCCCTCAACTACCACATACCAGCCATCACGATGCAAGAGGGGAAGTATGATAACCGCTACGAGCATTTGACTATCCGTGCGTCGATACTGTATGTGGCTTCAGGGTCCCAAGCCATGTTCTACCTTCACACCATTCACACCGCTTCCAGAACGGCGCATATGTCACATTGCCGCATGCTTTCCACGTTGTTCGGCTCTGCCCGGAAGTTTAAAGAACGCTGTATCGATGGTGCAGTATTAGGATTTTAACAAATTTTGTGCTGTAGCCTGGAGCCGGTTTGCCTGTCCGTCTGCTGCACCGCGGAGGAGTGGCGTTAGAGTTTAATAGTGCCTTCATCAAGAGAGCTTGAAAGTACTTCCACGGCATGGCAAGCTGGCAGCATGTCAAGAGACGGGGACGAGCTAATCGCAAATATTTGACAGGAGGTCCGAGACTGATGGGGCTGGCGAGGGTTCGATCCTTGGCACGCGGGACGGAGGAATCTCGGCTCACGGCACGAGCTATGCCTGTTGGGTCGATCTTTCTTTTCCCAAGTTTCGAGCAATCTCGAGAACACCGATGACTTGTTGTTGAAGTCGTCATTCTCTTAAAGTCTCTTTCGTTGTCGTCTTCACTCGGTCGCATCGCTTACCTCAAGTTGAGGCTCGTTGGTCGTGATCATTTTGGAGGTGGGCTACGCTCGTCGGTTGTCGATCTACTCCGTATTGTAGTCGTGTCACTGTGGATCTGCTTCTTCCTTGAACCTAGCTTCCCTCCTTGTTTGGAGCATTGATGAGATCCACCGCGGGAAAGCACGGTTCGTGGGAGGTTATCCGAAGAACTCTCTGTCCGTGTTAACTCCGAAGAAAGTGGGAGATGTATACTTAAAGCTCCAATGCTTACAGTAAATGTCGAAATCCGTGTCAGTCCGAAGACTCCGAAGACTCAATGATTCTATATTTTGACCTACATTTTCTCGCGCTAGCGTCATGATAGTTAGCTATATTAGTCCCTGCATTACTTTAGCTTACTTCCCCCTGCTGAGGAGCCATGCACGTGAAAGATCGGGCTCTTGCCTGAGGATTTAGACCCATCTGACGATATCAGCATTAGCTTTCGCTACCAGTATGTCACATGAGATGAATGAACTTTTGCCTACCTAGGTAAGAACTGAAAGCTCTTGCACGTGCCAACAGCTCACTAATATCCACTAGTAAAACTACGTGGCTTAAAGAGTATTAAACGAAGCTGCTAGAGTATTTTGGATTCACCGATCCAATCTTAGTATATTTAGAAATAAAATAAACCATTTTTAAGCCCCTCTTTATCAAAGTTATTAAAATATAAAGAATATGAATTACTTGACAACGTCGACGTGTTTGTAAGCCGCTGCTATATTAGCTCCGTTCTCAAGCAGCAGCTTGACGGTCTCGGCGTTCTTATTCAAAGTGACCCACCATAGCAGTGTCTGGCCACGTTTATCTTTCGAGTTAACATCGACTTGGCCCGTGGCAAGTAATAGCTTGACGACTTCGGTGTTCCCATTTAAAGCAGCCCATGATAGTGGTGTCCGATCGTACATTGTATCTTCTAAGTAGACGTCGACTTGGCCTGTGGTGAGCAGCAGCTTGACAACTTCGGCGTTCCTATTTAAAGCAGCCCATGATAGTGGCGTCCGGCCGCTATTATCTTTCGAGTCGATGCCGACTTGGTCTGTGGCGAGTAGCTCCTTGACAACTTCGGCGTTCCCTTTTAAAGCAGCCCATAATAGCGGCGTCCGGCCACGCTTATCTTTCGACTCGATATCGACTTGGCCTGTGGCGAGTAATAGCTTGACGACTTCGGTGTTCCCTTTTAAAGCAGCCCATGATAGCAGCGTTCGGCCGCTAATATCTTTCAACTCGAAGTCGATTTGGCCCGTGGCGAGCAGCAGCAGGATGATGGCCTCGTTCCCCCTTTCAAAAGCCCACGATATCAATGTCTGGCCGAATAATATATATTTAGAGTTGACGTCGACCTGGCCTGTGGCGAGCAATAGCTGGACAATATCCTCGTGCCCATTCTCTATAGCCAACCATAGTGGCGTTTGATTGAACCTGTCTTTTGACTCGGCATCAGCTAGACCCGTGGCGAGGAATAATTGGACTACAGCCTCGTGCCCCCTCTCAGCAGCCTGCGACAGTGACGTCCGACCGTACACTGCATCTTTCAAGTCGACGTCGACCCGGCCCGTGGCGAGCAGCAGCTGGACGACGTCCGCGTGTCCGTTATTAGCAGCCTTCCAGAGTGGTGTCCGACTGCACTTGTCTTTTGAGTCGGGGTCGACTTGGCCTGTAGCAAGCAGCAGCTGGACGACATCCTCGTGTCCGTTAGCAGCAGCCCACAATAGTGGTGTCTCGCTATAGCTGTTTTTCAAATCAGGATTATTGTTACCGATTAGAAATTGTGCTGCATCGCTAACTCCGAAGTATGCTGCTAAGTGTAGCCCAGTCATTTGCTTTGGAATTTTTTGACTATATTCCACGCCATCTAGCCAGGGCATAACAGCCATTAATGCTTGAATTGATGCCTCGACCTGGGCTTGTTTTTGAAGGAATTCAATTACTTTGTGACAAGAATTCGAAGTTGCCTGAGCATGATAACCCCAGTTATGCGCAGCGTACTCGAAGAATCGATTTGTCCGTAATCGCTCCTCGAACTCGCGATCTGTTTGACAAATCCCGCTCTTAAAGACATCGAATGAGAGGTAGGTCACGCAGGCTATTGCGATATCAGATTCTAAATCTGTAAACCAAGTTTCTTTCGTCGTCTCGAAGTAATCCCGTGTTGTCTTGTGGATGAAATCGATAGCTTTGCTCTTCTCATCAAGCCTCACTAGTCCGGCGCATACTGCAAGTAGTCTTTTAACATTGGGGAGATAACTTTTGTCCAACGTTAACTCTGTCGGCCTAATAGCAAGGGCGTGCCGGAGCTCTGCAACGGAGAGTGGTCGTTTCGTATAAAAAATCCATGCCAGACTTCGTATGGCGAGTCGTTTCGGGCTTTCCGCTTGACTTTGGACTCTTTCCATCGTTCGATAGTGAGCCTGGTCTAATTTGTTTTCGCCCTTAGCAAGGTTTTTTACAGCGTCTCTGACCTCTCCTTCTGTTTCTTGGCTTTGAAGTGCATTCATATTCAGGGCCGCAAGCAGGAACCTGGAATTTGTGCTTAGCTGTGCTAATAATATTTAAAGAATTTAACTTACATTCCATCAGCTGCCTTAGTTACTTCCTTTTTAATCATATCTCGCATAGTGCTCAAATTCCCTTCGTGTGATTTTTCCCATAATGACATCTCGTCTTCTAGATATGCCTCTATATCGTTGTCCGTGGCGATGATTTCCCGTATAATGCATCCGCTGAATTCAGCCTCTACCTCCTGGGGTCGTGAGGTAGCAAAGATATTTAGTCTAGTCTTAGCCTGGAGGGCAAAGATCTCTGAGAGTAGGCTATTTCTGCACCTGTCATGGTTTTGGCATTCATCAAGAGCATCGATGATGACGAAAGTTTTTGAACCCGGAGAAATGACAGATTGTAAAATCTTCGAGATTTCCATGAGTTCTGGCCGAGATCGCTTGTCCTTGTGTTGGTCATAGAGGTCCTTGACCTCTTGGGGCAAAGGAGACCGATTCCAAACCAACTGTTTTAGAATACTCCCAAGTAGACTTTCTGGTGTTTGTTGGCCTTGCTGTCCGATATTGCAATACAGGTATGCGACGCCGGAGCTTTTATAGTTGGTCTGGAGATATTCGATAACGATAGACGTAATGAACGTCTTCCCTGCTCCGGGAATGCCTGGACAGAACAACGTCTGCTTGTCGGCCTTTGGCCAATCTTGATATTCCGCAGAGTTCAAAAGCCATTGGCCGGTTCCGGGTTGCCGCTTGCTGATATAACTCTGTTGAGGGTCATAGTCAATCGGAGTGAGCCAGTCCAGGAATTTTTGACGATCTTGGTCCTCTAGTCTAACTTTCACATCATGAATGTGTTTCTCTGCCATTTCAGAGATACAGCTATATATAATTAACTAACTATACACCTATTCAACTATTAGAAGCTAATACACATCGCTTTACTTCGTCAATCGGCATATGGAAAAAAAGTTGTCGGGCATATGCAGCGGCGGCTGCGGCTGCATATCCATGCCATTGGTCGTTCTTGTGCGAATCGCAGTAGTCCGAGATTCCACGGATAACAATGCAAGGGAAATCTGCTAGAGCACCGGCTGCTTCCATCTCAAAGCATAATAACCCGTGCTCCTTCGCCAATTCGTCTCTTAATTCAGCATCCTTTACCACCAGCTCCCCGGTTGCAATCGTTCCTCTATGGACGACAACATACGGTTCCTCGTCCTCATCGTTGGTCGGTCGCTGGATCCGCTGCGAAGGGTCACATCCGCAGCTATCGCAAGGCACTCCAGGCTCTCGATGTATGTAGTCTGGTTTGTAAAGGTGATCTTGCGCCCCACCCGGATGTTTGTACCTTCGGAGTCCTCGAATGCTTATGTCAATCCTCTTGATATTGTCGTCGACGGGATCTTTACGCGACCTAGCGCGCTTTGCTGCCAGATCTTGTGCAGCATTAAGAAGCACAGCTGGCGGTGGCGCGAGAGCACTTGTGCGCTCGAACTGGCCGACTTTGGCTTTTCCGTGGTCGTACTGTACTATACTGGAGTGCTCGCCCGTAGGCTTGCTAACCACGACATCACCAAGCCGGATCATCCCATTATCAGTCTTTACCGGCACGCCGCCTCCAATGCTAACCAAAATACCAAACTTGAGGTTCGGGAACGTCATCCTCATCTGGGTAACGACCGTAGCCGCGGGGCTATTGCCTGGTTGATGCAGTCCCGCAATAACGATATTATGTCTAGCGATGCTCTCCAGACTATACACGTTGTGGTCCGTTGAAGATTGAGGCAGACGCTTATGCTCCTCGTCCAGCATCTCCATAGCAGCGATTTGTTCCACCTCCAACGGGCAGATCCAACCAACCATGTAGTCTTCATGGCTCAATTTCTTCGACATTATGGAGGATATTGGCAATATCTTTGTGTTGGAGCCGCCGTTTGCTTTGACTGTCGAGGTGAGAAGGGATTGGACACTGCTTTAAATGCGAACGGTCGAGTTTCTGAAGTATTTAGTGTATGTTAGCATAAAGTAAGCACGAACCAAAGGTTCATAGCATTGACAACAAAGGAAACTGATAGAAATTAACTGAGAAATCAAGTGGGATGGATGAGAGAAAGTGACGAATGAAAAAAGACTGCCTTATTGGCTTCGCAGGTAGATGTGTTGTCTGCACTCAGCCTCACAGGGTGGAGGTCTGGCACCTTAAGCACTGTACGAAGTAGGCAGACTTGGGCTCGACGCATTGGCAATGTCGGGTCAGTGCGGCAAGCAGAAGCGCCAGCACGTGCAGTCGCCTAAGGATTGCAGCAGAGCGTGTTCTAACACATTTTTGCTACCTAGGCGAGTATTTAGGGTTTTGCAACGAATTTACCGTTAAATCCGTCAATTCTCTACACGTAGGACTAACGTCTATCAAATTCAAAGAGGATCAAATTTTTGATGGGGTAGCACATGGCAGTAACATCTGAAACACACATGCCTGTACAGTAGAAATGGGACATCTAAGGTTAATAGAGCTAGTTTCATCGGCGAGTGTCTGGCATCGCGCTGCGAGCTCCGTCTCCCTATTATGTTATTGTCCTGTACTGTACTGCAATCACGTCAAATATTTCAGTAGACTTTTACTGTATGCCTCTGCGCATGATCAAGAGTCAACAAATGGCGGTCTTCGCGGCAAAGAAGTTGGAGCTTGCTTGCTTGCTGTCCATCAACTTTTCTCAACCGTGCCTCATTCACAGGAGACCTTCCATCGCACGAACTTCCAGTCTCGATTCCTCATCCGAGCTCCGAAAGGCAGGGGTTCGGATATGGATATCCCTTAAATTAACGCCTCAGCTAAACTTCCTGGCTTTCACGATGTCTACTGGATGCCGAAACAGTTCCACCCGAGCAACATTCAGTCCCTCGAGAGACAAGAATGAATTCGCCACGCACTGTACTGTACTACTTCACAACGCTTCTTAACCTAGTGCAGGATCAGTGTCCTCAAGGAATAATTTCCAGGAGGTGGCTCAGGATCTCCAACCAACCGACCGATGCTGGGGAAGTTTTTCCAGGTATCGGAACGGCTAAAGATTCAAAATAACCATGCTGTACTGAGGACGATATCCAGATGGCAAAGCACTCATCGCAGTAGTTGGGACATTACCTCGGATGGCACCAAATGCCGTGCAGTGACGATGCACAATGGGCATGATGGTTTTGCACTTGGTTGGCTGGATCTTTTCTCAGCGCCTCAGAGTCTCCGTCAGTGTCTTTTGATTGCAGGCTTGGCAAAAATACGCGATATCGCGTATCGATTCGAATTGATGCCAGAATCGTAAGGTATTGAATCGAATCGATTCCGAATCGATTTTAAGCGAGCCAATTATATATATAACCCCTCCTCTCC
>Ga0302325_10013214_pt1 | contig 17634 bp, 14 predicted proteins | sample Palsa_T0_2_FD_201948 | JGI IMG/M metagenome (GOLD analysis project Ga0302325, IMG submission 201948) | Peat permafrost microbial communities from Stordalen Mire near Abisko, Sweden - Palsa_T0_2 | ecosystem: Environmental > Terrestrial > Soil > Palsa > Peat permafrost | place: Sweden: Abisko... | reverse complement strand
CCCATCGCACTAAATGGAAGACCCTGCTGGCTTTCGCGATTATCTATTTCGTGTGGGGATCCACGTTTCTCGCGATTCGTGTTGGCGTCCGTGAGGTTCCGCCGTTCCTTCTGGCGGCGATGCGTTTTTTGGTTGCCGGACTGGTTCTTTACGGCTGGATGATCGCGCACGGCGAGCGCTCACTGACCGGGCGCCAATGGGCGTCAGCATCTTTGCTCGCGATCTTGATCTTCGTCCTGGACTACGGACTGTTGTTCTGGGCGGAGCAGCGCGTGCCTTCGGGCATCGCAGCGGTCATGATGGCCACGATTCCCGTGTTCATGGCGCTGTCGGAAATCATTTTCCTGCGAACGCAGAGGCTCACCGTCCGCTTGGCCTTGGCGCTCTCGATCGGGATTGGGGGAGTGGCAGCGCTGATGAGCCGCTCATTGAACCTCGCCGGGGCGCCGATCGACAGGGCGGGCACCATGGCCCTGATCATCGCCGCAATAAGCTGGTCGGTATCGTCGGCGCTTACGCGCAAGCTGCCACTGCCGCCTTCCAAAGTCATGAGTTCGGGAGCGCAGATGCTCGCCGGCGGAGTGTTTCTGGCTCTCGCCGCGGCGGCGCTGGGCGAATTTCGTAATTTTCATCCGGGAAACATCTCGCGCGGGGTGTGGCTCTCGTTGCTCTACCTGATTGTGGCTGGTTCTATCGTTGCGTTTACCGCCTACGTATGGCTGATTCATCACGAATCGCCGACAAAAGTCGGAACCTATGCCTATGTGAATCCAGTGGTAGCCGTGCTCGTTGGACATTTCCTGGGCGGCGAAGCTCTTGGCCTGCGAACGATTCTGGGAACTACGCTTGTTTTGATCAGTGTGCTGGTGATTATCATGACGCGGCCGAAGAAGGCGATAGCGACAGTCCCGGTGAAAGTCAGGTCCGAAGCCGTGGGATCGTAATCAAGTTCCAAAGAGCGGGCCGCCAAAAGGGCTCTGAGCGACAACAGTGGATCTCATCGCAGAAGAATATCCCATCGCGGTGACCCAAGCTCAGATGGATTCCCGCTATCCTTTTCTGAATCAGGACCGAGAGGCGCGGGAGCGGGCCGACGGGAGGTTCAGGATCGAGGGTGACATGCTTGAGTGTTTGGCGCCTGTGCCTTCGATTCGACACGGTACACCCTGTACTACTTTCCGCTTACATTCCATCCGTCGGCCTGGTATTTCACCCAGTCCATGGTGGTATTGACGTTTTGCGTCGGCCTTACGGTCCATGGTTTTTTATACCAGCCTTGGAGGCAAACCTGTCTTTGGCCGTGGGCGCGGTATTCTTTCGTTTTCGGACGAGTAGTTCGGCCGGTAGTCCGCGGGGTCAATCAAGTCAACCTTGGCTGCGAGAGCCGGCCTCGGAACTACTGCTTTCCATTAGCCGCGTAGTCGCCCTGTCCTCGAAGCAGCCCGTTGGGTGCCGAAAGGACCAAACCCTGTATCAGGCCCAAAACTTGAAAGTTCGCCGACACCGGTCCTGGTCCCGACTGTCCAGTTTGACCGCCTTAGACTTAGCGGTGGACGCATCCGGGCCAACAACAGGGCCGTCGTTTTCCATCTTTTAAGCTTGAACAGCCCCACTCGATTCGGCGGCTTCTAGTTTCTGCTCTTTTAGCTGACTCAATCCAACATATCCACTCGTTGCGCGCGAGCGGTGTAATATCCTCCCATGTTGTTAAGGCCTGCGGGTCGGATGCAAGTGCTCTTTCCAGATCTGCGGGCATTTCGTGAACCACACCGCCAGAAATCTTTTTTCGCGACATAGATAAGCTCTCTCCTTTCGCACGGGTTGACCTGGGCACGTGCCGACGAAATGGTACCGCTGGCGGCAACATGACGGAACCTGATCCAACCATTCTCTAAAATGTAATGCCTGCGAGACCGCCCTGCTGCTAAGTCATTGACTCAGCGAGCTTCTCGGTCCTGACATTTGAAAAAGCTTTCAAAAGCTTACAACATGTCGTGCATGTCCATCTTGTCGGAACTGCAGGAGAACTTTCCCGCGACCGAGTGATGCGCGTCGGCTGTCGGGGAGCACGGCGCGGGCGATCCCGTCTTTTCGGGATGCAGACCATCCCCCGGATACCCTATGGCGACCCATCATGGAAACCGTTTGTTAACGGATGTTTTTCCTGGCTGTGTCTGTGCAGATGAGAAGGGCGGAGGTAACACCAATGCGCAAGATCATCGTAAGTACGTTGTTCGGCCTCGGCCTGCTAATGGGCTCGGCCTATGGAGACGACGTGATAATACGAACCGGTCCGCCACATGCCATCGTGGAGCATCGCGGCGTGCGGCCAAGCCGGGATCATATATGGATCGGCGGCTATCACCGCTGGGACGGCAATGCCTACGTATGGACTGCGGGCCGATGGGAAGTCCCGCCCCGCCCGCATGCGGTATGGGTGGCGCCGCGCTACGAGCATCGGCACGGAGGATATGTGTTCGTGGAGGGGCGCTGGCGGTAAACGAGAGAACGCCGTCAACGGGCAGCTCTGCTGCGGGCTGCCCGTTGCGGTGGTGGAGATGGCGATGTTGGCTCATATCAACCCTCCCGCTGGCACGATCACCACTTCGCCATGGATGCAATGAATTGTGCCGGGCTTGCAGACGGCGTGATAAAGAGCCGTCGTCTTCGGGTTCACCGGCTCCCCATCGATCATGCCCGTGTCATCGACAAACATCACTGTCTGCCGCTTGCGGTCTATGGTGACGGTATCGAGGCCATCGCAGCCGATCAGAGGTCGAATTTCATTGAGCGAAACCTTATCGGAAAAAACAGACTCACTTCTGTCGGTTCAGATCATTAGTACTTAATTGCATAAATTAACACTGGTATTTCGGAGCTGGCTTGGCGCAATTGATCCTTGGTTTGGAAGCTGGCCTCGCTGAGCGTCTTGCGTGGCAGTAAGCTGAACACGATCTCAATCTGATTCAGCCAACTGGCGGAAGTCGGCCTGAAATGAAACTGCACGCGGCCCTCCAACCTTGCCAGCCAGTCATGATTCCGATGCCCTTGGCCCAGGTAGGCAGGGGAACCGTGCACAGGCGATTTCCCTTCCCCATTAGATCCGGAATGAACCAGTGGGAGTCGCGCAGCTGGAGGTGCTCGACGTCGAGCGAGCCCAGTTCGCCGTCGTGGGCAGGTCAGAGGCCGGAAGGAGGCACCACGGTGAGCTGGTTCATAGAGGGAGATGATAGCACGATATGATTATCGTGCATTCGATACGGACCCAGACGACGTCAGCCTGGCCCTGTACCCGGCAAGATACTTACGGACGGCTCCGACTCGGTGTTGAAGGGATGGTAGTCCCGGATTTGAATCCGTAACGAAGCGCATTCTCCGCAATGCCGCGCAGCTCGGGTTCGGAAAAACCAAAGTGGCGTGCCGCCATATCGTACTCGCCGGAGAGGGTGACGGCGAAGATTCCGGGATCGTCGGTCGCGAGCGTGATGGGTACGCCGGCATCGTATAAGCGCCGCAGCGGGTGGGCCTCGAGAGAGGGCACGGCGCCGGTCATTACGTTGCTCGTGATGCAGATTTCCAGCGGGATGTTGTCATCGCGCAGGTGCCGGAGCAAGTCCGGATCTTCGATGGCGCGAATGCCGTGGCCTATCCGCTCCGCGCCGATAGCGAGCGCCGCCCACACAGAGGCAGGCCCAGCCGTTTCGCCCGCATGCGCCGTCAGGCGGAGTCCGGCGCTCCTGGCGAAACGATAGACATCGCCGAACCATTGCGCGGGGCCGCGCTCTTCGTCGCCGCCGATTCCGAAGGCTACCACGCCATCGCCGACGCGCGCGGCGGAGAGTTCCGCGACCTGGCGGGCGTGCTCGGGACCGAAGTGGCGAACGGCGTCCAGAATCCAATAGACCTCGATGGGAAACCCGGCGGCCGCCTGCCGCACGGCCGCATAGATGGGGGCGAACTCCTGTTTCTTCCAAAGCACGACGCCGGCGGAAAGGGTGATTTCAGCGTAGCGTACGTTTTCGGCGGTCAGGTGCTCGAGCAGGCGCCGGGTGATGTGGGCGTAGTCACCGGGTGTACGAAGACGTTCGACCAGACATTTAAAAGTATGAAGAAAGCCCTGGAAATCGGTAAAGTGGTACATGGACCGAATGGCCTCCAGGGAGACACTCGGGTCCAGCTCTTGCAGGGTCTCGGGCTTTACGGAGCCTTCCAGGTGCAGGTGTAATTCCGCCTTGGGCCAGGCGCGAAAGTCGGCCATATGTTCCATGAAGAATAGGTTGACATGACTCCTGAAGAGATAGAAGCGATTGTTGGCGGATATCACGGCGACCCGTTCCGCATACTGGGCCCGCACGCGGTTAGCAAGCGCGGTACGGAGCCCTGGTGGGAGGTTCGCGCGTTTCTGCCGCAGGCCGCCACAGCCACGCTGCTGATCGGCGATAAGATCTGGCCGATGGAGAAGATCCAGGCGGGCGGCTTCTTCCGCGCAAGTCTTGAAGGAGCGCCGGAAAGGTACCGGATCCAGGTGAAGATGTGGGACGGCCCCATCATTGAGTTCGAGGATCCCTACCGGTTTCCGCCGGTGATCAGCGATTTTGAATTGCACTTGCACACGGAGGGCACGCACTCCGAGGCTTACCACACGCTGGGGGCGCACCTGGCGGAAGTGGAGGGGGTGAAGGGGGTGCGGTTCGCAGTGTGGGCGCCCAACGCCGAAACGGTCGCGGTAGCCGGGGAGTTCAACCAGTGGGACACGCGACGCCATCCGATGCGCCGGCGCAGCGGCGGGGTGTGGGAGATTTTCATACCGGAGCTGGGCGAGGGCACTGCGTACAAGTACAATGTGCGGTCGCGTTTCAACGCTTACCAGCAGCTTAAGGCGGACCCTTATGCTTTCGAAAGCGAGACGCCGCCCAAATCGGCCTCCGTAGTCTGGAACGTGGACAAATATCAGTGGCGCGATGCCGAATGGATGGAGGCGCGGGGCCGCACGGACTTGCTGAAAGAGCCGGTCTCCATCTATGAGCTGCACCTGGAGTCCTGGATGCGCGGGCCGCAAGGGCAGTTCCTGACGTATCGCGAGCTGGCCGTGAACCTGGTGGAGTACATCAAGCGGATGGGCTACACGCACATCGAGCTGCTGCCCATGATGGAGTATCCATTTTCCGGATCGTGGGGCTACCAGGTGATCGGGTATTTCGCGCCCACGTCGCGCTTCGGCAGGCCGGAAGATTTCATGTACCTGATGGACGAGTGCCATCTGGCGGGTATCGGCGTGATTGTGGATTGGGTGCCGGCGCACTTCCCCAAAGATGCCCACGGACTGGCGTTCTTCGACGGGACGGCGCTCTACGAACATGCTGACCCGCGCAAGGGAGAGCAGCGCGACTGGGGCACGCTGGTGTTCAATTACGGCCGCAACGAGGTGCGCTCGTTCCTGATTTCGAATGCCATGTTCTGGCTGAAGCAGTACCACATCGACGGGCTGCGGGTGGACGCGGTGGCCTCCATGCTTTACCTGGACTATTCGCGCAAGGCCGGCGAATGGATTCCGAATCAGTATGGCGGCAACGAGAATCTGGAGGCCATCGAATTTATCCGGCGATTCAACGAGCTGGCGCACACGGTGCCGGGGGCGATCACCATCGCGGAGGAATCCACCGCGTTCCCGGGCGTATCGAAGCCGGTATATCTGAACGGGCTGGGCTTCACCATGAAGTGGAACATGGGCTGGATGCACGACATGCTCGACTATTTCAGCCAGGATCCGGTTTACCGCAAGTATCACCACAACAACATCACCTTCAGCATGCTGTACGCCTTCACGGAGAATTTCGTGCTGCCCGTATCGCACGACGAAGTAGTACACGGCAAGCACTCGCTCATCGACAAGATGCCGGGCGACGAATGGCAGAAATTCGCCAATGTACGCGCTTTCCTGGCCTACATGTACGCGCATCCGGGCAAGAAGCTGCTGTTTATGGGGCAGGAGATCGGGCAGAGGGAGGAGTGGAATCATAATGAAGGGCGGCGCTGGGATCTGCTGGCTTTCGAGTACCACCGCAAGCTGCAGTTCCTGGCGGCGGAGCTGAACCGCTTCTATCGCGCCAGCCCAGCGCTGTATCAGGTGGATTTCAATTACAAGGGCTTCGAGTGGGTGGATTTTCATGACGTGCAGAGCTCGGTGATTTCGTTCTTACGGCGCGCGGAGGATCCCAAGGATTTCCTGTTGTTCTGCTGCAACTTCACGCCGGTGGTGCATGAGAAGTACGGCTTCGGCGTGCCGGAGGAAGGCATCTACGAAGAGGTGCTGAATACGGACTCGCACGTGTTCGGCGGCGGCAACCTGGGGAATGCCGGATGGGTGGCGTCGCGGCGCGTCCCGCTGCACAACCGGCAGCACAGCATCAGTATCACGCTGCCGCCGCTCGCGGTCGTGGCTTTCCGGAAAAGGTGAATTTTGGCGCAGCGATTCGATGCGATTATTATCGGCGGCGGGCACAACGGCCTGGTGACGGCGGCCTACCTGGGGCGCGCGGGGCGCAAGACGCTTGTGCTGGAGCGGCGCGACCTGGTGGGCGGTTGCGCGGTGACTGAGGAGATCTGGCCGGGGTTTCGCGTGTCGACGGCCTCGTACCTGACCAGTCTCTTACAGGAGCGCATCATCCGCGATCTGGATCTGGAGCGGTTCGGCTACCACGTGGATGCGAAAGACCCGGCGTTCTTCTCTCCGTTTCCGGACGGGCGCTGCTTTTTCATGTGGCAGGACCGCGGCAAGACGCTCGAGGAGATCGCCAAATTTTCGCGGCGCGACGCGGAGATTTATCCGGCGTTCGAGGAGCAACTGGAGCGGTTGTCGCAAGTCGTGGAATCGCTGCTGCTGACCACGCCGCCGCAGTTTCCACCGGGCGGGATCGGGGATCTGATCGAGTATTTGAAGCTGGCGGGGCGCATGCGCAAGCTGGCTCCCGCCGATATGGTGGCGCTGGTAAAGATTTTCACACAGAGCGCGGCCGAGTTCCTGGACGAGTGGTTCGAATCGCCGGAGCTGAAGGTGACGCTGGCGACCGATGGAGTGATCGGGGCGAACGGCGGCCCGCGGTCGCAGGGAACCGCGTATATCCTGATGCATCACGTGATGGGGAGCGTGGCGGGGCATCGGGGATTGTGGGGATTCGTGCGCGGCGGAATGGGCGCGGTGTCGGAAGCGATTGCGGCTTCGGCGCGTAGCCGTGGCGCGGTGATTCGCACGGGCGCGGCGGTAGCGAAGATTCTGGTGCGGGACGGACGAGCGCGCGGCGTAGTGCTGGAAGGCGGCGAAGAGATCGAGGGCGCGGTGGTGGCGTCCAACCTCGATCCGCTGGTTACGTTCCTGCGTTTGCTCGAGGAGCGTGAGCTGCCGTCGGACTTTGTGGCGGCCATGCGGCGGTTCCGCAGCGAGGGTACTTCGTGCAAGATCAACCTGGCGCTATCGGGGCTGCCGGAGTTTCGGGCGCTGCCGGGCGCGCCGGGTCCGCAGCATCGCGCGACGATGCACATTTGCCCGTCGATCGAATATATCGAGCGCGCGTGGGATGACGCCAAATATGGCCGGCCCTCGGAGCGGCCCATGCTGGAGCTGACCATTCCGACCATGTATGACACGTCGCTCGCGCCGCCGGGCAAGCATATCATGGGGATTTTTCTGCAATATACGCCATATACGCTGCGCGAGTGTACTTGGGACGAACTGCGCGAGCCATTTTATGAGCGTGTCGTGGAAGCGATCGAGGAGTATGTAACTAACATTCGCTCTATCATTATCGATAAGCAGGTGCTCACGCCGCTGGATTTAGAGAGGCGTTTCGGTATTACGGGCGGGAATATTTTCCACGGCGAGATGAGTCTGGACCAGATGTTTGTGATGCGTCCGGTGGCGGGATGGGCGCGATATCGGACCCCGGTGCGGGGGCTGTATCTGTGCGGGTCCGGAGCTCATCCGGGAGGCGGGGTGATGGGTGCTCCGGGGTATAACGCGGCGAGGGAGATGTTGAAGGATGGGACGTGATAGTGTGCGTACGGTCAGGGTTCCAGTTTCGATGACGGTGTTTACGTAGCCAGTTGCTGTGAGCGAAGCGAATCTTACGATCAGGGGCGATCCAGGCGCAGTTTTATTTTTGATCCTGGGACGTTGTCGGAGAGGACGTCATACTCCAGATTCCACGAATCCGGGCCTTGCAGGTCCGGTATACACCCAAGCCAGTCAGTAAGCGCACTGAAGCGCGGACGCATTGGATCCGCAGGGTCGAACCAGGCCGGAGAGCAGATCATGGATGTGAGCGGCATGGCGCAGTTTGTGCATCTGGTCGTCGCTCAGCGTAAGTGAAATTGCGGCCATGGCGTCTGCCTTTCGATCTAAGGATAGCAGGGCGGCCAGGCGAGTGAGTTTAAGTGGTGTAGAGTGAAGAGTGCAACCGCTATGACCCAAGACGAGATTCTGCTCGCCAGCCAGGATTACCTTTTTCCTGCCATCTTCCACTACTACAAGGAACCGCTGGTGATCGCGCGGGCCAAGGACCAGTTCGTGTATGACGCGGATGGCCGCGCGTATCTCGATTTCTTCGGCGGCATCCTGACCATCAGCGTGGGCCATTGCAACGACAAAGTGAACGCCCAGATTCACCGGCAGGTGGACACACTGCAGCATTGTTCGACAGTGTTTGTCACCGAACCGCAGGCGGCGCTGGCGAAGAAGATCGCGTCACTCACGCCCGGCGGCCGCCTTACCAAATCGTTCTTCACCAACAGCGGTACGGAGGCCAATGAGACCGCTATCATGGCGGCGCGCTGCTATACCGGCAGCAGCGAAATCATTGCGCTGCGGCACTCCTATCACGGGCGCTCGGCAGTGACTATGGCGCTGACCGGTCAGTCGGCCTGGCGGATGGCCGGTGCGGTGCAGCCCGGCATTGTACACGCGCATAACGCGTACTGCTATCGCTGCCCGTTCGGGCTGACCTATCCGTTGTGCGGAGTACGCTGCGCCGAGGACGTGGAAGAGCTGATCCGCTCGTCTACTTCGGGGCGCGTGGCAGGCTTCATAGGGGAACCCATACAAGGCGTGGGCGGCTTCATCACGCCGCCGAAGGAATATTTCGCTATCGTCGCCGGAATCGTGCGCAACTACGGCGGCATTTTTATCAGCGACGAGGTACAGACGGCCTGGGGACGTACCGGTGGTAAGTGGTTCGGTATCGAGCATTACGGCGTGACTCCGGATGTAATCACCAGCGCCAAGGGCCTGGGGAACGGCTGTCCCATTGGAGTCACGGTGGCTACGCCGGAGGTCGCCGACAGCGTCAAGGGACTGACTATCTCCACTTTCGGCGGCAACCCGGTAACCACCACCGCCGCCAAGGCCGTGCTGGACTTGATCGATGAAGAGAACCTGCTGGCTAACTCCGCCGAGACAGGCGCATATTTGCGCGGTAAGCTAGAGGAACTCCAAACGAAATACGCGGTGATCGGCGACGTGCGTGGCATGGGCCTGATGCAGGCGATCGAACTGGTGGAGGATCGCCAGACCAAAGCGCCCGCCGCGCGTGCCACGGCGGAACTGATGGAAGCGGCGCGCCGCAATGGTCTGCTGTTGGGTAAGGGTGGTATGTACGGCAACTGTATTCGCATTTCGCCGCCGCTGAACGTGGGCAAATCCGACGTGGATGAATTCGCGCGGCTGTTGGACGCCTCGCTGGGAGAGTGCACAAATGGGACAGGAAGCCGCTTGTGAGGCCCGCTTCGGCGGCCAGATATCCTTAGGCAAAGCTCTACTCGAAACGGACGCGCTGATCTTCCGTGGCGCGTTCCGACTATCGATTCCGCTGCGCGGTATTCAGATGGCAGAGGCCGCGGACGGCCTGCTGCGTGTGACTTCACTTGAGGGCACAGCAGTCTTCGCTCTAGGCTCGCAGGCGGAGAAGTGGGCGCACAAGATCCGTAACCCGCGCACGCTGGCCGATAAGCTGGATGTGAAGGCCGGCTTACGGGTTTCGCTCTGCGGCGTCGATGATACGGGCTTTCGCGAGGAGCTGAACGCGAGAACCAACGACATACGGGAAGGCAAGCCCGCCAAGGACTCCGATCTGATCTTCCTGCGGGCCGAAGGGATGAAAGATCTGGCCCGGCTCACTTCCTTACAATCCTTTCTCAAGCGCAGCGGCGGAATCTGGGTAGTCTATCCGAAGGGCCAGAGTGACATCACGGAATCCGATGTCCTGAAAGCAGGCAGGCAAGCCGGTCTGGTGGATACTAAGATAGCGCGATTTTCCGAGACACACACGGCGCACAAATTCGTTATCCCGCTAGCGCGGAGATGACAGCTTGCCAAGCGACTCCAGCTCGCGCTGGCATTGTTGCGCTTCGGGCGCTATCTTACACGCCGTTTGTAAGTGTATGAGAGCTTCGGGATAGAGTCCAAGCTGCTTGTCCGCAACACCTAGCTCGAATTGCGCCATGTAATCGTCGGGCGCCGCTGCTACTACCTGTTCGAAGCAGACGCGCGCCTTGGCGTAGAGGCGCTGCTCGACGTAAGTGCCGCCCAGGTCGCGGCGGGCCAGAGTGTTATGCGGGTCATCCGCCAGGAGCTGACTCAAGATAGCGGCGGCCTCAGGCAGGCGCCGGTTGTAGAGCGCGATCTGCGCGTTTTCATAGAGACGATATTCAGCCAGACGGTCCTTGGGGTCCGCACCGGAGTTGGCTGAGCGCGGGCCGCCCGAGAGATATCCGAGCGAAGCCAGCAGCGCGCGCGTGCGCGGCGAGATGTCGGCGGGAGAGGCCGGCTGCTTGGGCGCGCGGCTGGCGAGCAGCTTGCCGAGATCGCCGCGCAGCGCCAGGGCATTCGGCGAACTCTTGGCAAACAGGTTAGTCTGCTCGCGCGGGTCGGCCGCCAGATTGTAGAGCTCGGGCCTGGGCGCCTCGATATATTTGTACGCGCCGACGCGCAGGCTGCGCAGCGGCGCCCATCCAAAGGCATCGTGGGCATAGACGCTTTCGCTATAGACCTGGTGAGGACTGTTGGCCGCGAACAGGCTGCGGCCTTCGAAGGAGGGCGGCGCGGGAATGTGTAAGAAATCCAGGATGGACGGCGCGACGTCCATCAGACCGCCGGGTTGGCTATCGCGAGGGGCATGGTCAGGCCCGCCAGAGGGCCAATGAATCAGGAGCGGGACATGCAGCGTGCTCTCGTAGATGAAGTAGCCGTGGCTGTCTTCGCCATGTTCGCCGAGGCTCTCGCCGTGGTCCGACAACAACACAACCAGCGCGCGCTGCCACCATCCGCTATCGATGAGCGCCTGCTGGAAGGCGCCCAGAATCTGGTCGGTATAGGCCAGCTCCGCGTCGTAGCCCGGGCGGATATACGGCTTATGAAGATCGAACAGATGCACGAAGACGAAGGCCGGCTCTCCGCGGTTGGCCATAAGCCAGCGGCGCGCCGCCCCCAGCACTAAAGCTCCGTCGCGCCGGTCTCTCACCGACAAAGGGTTGCGGCCCATACCGCCAAAGAACATGGAGCCCGATATGGGCGAAAAGGCTTCGAAGTGAAAGGGGCTGTCGTAGACTTCGAATCCCTGGCCGAGGCCCATCTCACTCTCGAGGAAGACACTGCCGATGAAAGCCGCTGTCCTGTATCCCTGAGACCGCAGCACGGATGCCAGGGTGACCACGCCGGCGGGAACCCGCTCGGCGTTCTCTTCAATCTGGTTTTCGAACGGGTAAGTCGAAGTGAACAGCGAGGTGTGAGACGGAAGAGTCAGTGGAATCTGCGCTTCGATGTTAGTGAAGAGAGTGCCTTGTTGCCCGAATGAGTCTATGTGCGGCGTACGAATGCGGCCGTATCCGTAGGCGCTCAGGTGGTCCGCGCGCAGAGTGTCGATAGAGATCAGGATGACAGGAGCCTGTTCGGCGGCAGCCAGAGCCGCGAAAATCTCTAACAGTAAAACAAGTCGCCGCATGGGGTCAGGCGGCTGTATCGATAGACCCTACCCGCAGCGCTTCGAAGGCTCGAATGGCCGCTTCATTCTTCAGGATGTAGCCTAGCTCGTCCACGCCTTCGAGCATGCAGTGCTTGGAGAACGGGTCCACTGGAAACTCCACGGCGCGGCCGTCCGGGAGAGTCACCGTTTGCGAAGCTAGATCCACAGTGACCTGCGTATCCGGATCGCGCTCCACCAGGGCAAAGAGCGCGGCGTGCGCATTGGCCGGGAAAACTATAGGCAACAGGGAGTTCTTCAGCGAATTCTGTTTGAAGATATCGGCGAAAGAAGTGCTGATCACGGCCCGGAATCCGAATTGTGTCAGTGCCCAGGGCGCGTGCTCGCGGGAGCTGCCACAGCCGAAGTTATCGCCAGCCAGCAATACGTGAGCGCCCTTGGCGCGCGGCTGGTTGAGGATGAAATCCGGCCTCGGGCGGCCTTCGGCATCGTAACGCCAATCGTAGAAAAGCTGCTTGTCGAGCCCCTCTTTGGAAATCGTCTTCAGGAAGCGCGCGGGGATGATCTGGTCGGTGTCCACATTGTTGATGGGCAGCAGCACCAGACGGCTGTGAAATTTCATAACAGAGTCCTCACATCGGTGACCACACCCGTCAGAGCCGCCGCGGCGGCGGTTAGCGGGCTGGCCAGGAAGGTGCGCCCGCCCTTGCCCTGGCGCCCTTCGAAATTGCGGTTGCTGGTGGAGACGCTATATTCGCCGGGCTGCAATTGATCGCCGTTCATGGCGATGCACATGGAGCAGCCGGACTCGCGCCAATCGCAGCCGGCCGCGCGAAAGATTTCCGGCAGACCCTCAGCTTCGGCCTGGAGCTTGACCTGCTGCGACCCCGGCACCACCATGACGCGCACGTTCGGACTCACTTTGCGACCTTTCAGCAGCGACGCGGCGGAGCGCAGATCGGAGATACGCGAGTTCGTGCAGCTTCCGATGAAGACTACGTTGACGGGATGACCGAGCAGCGGCTTGCCGCCTTCGATGCCCATGTAGAGGAGCGCCTTCACGATGGAATCGCGCTGTAGGGGATCGGCTACCTGCGAAGGGTCAGGCACTGCCGCGGTCACCGCCACGCCCATGCCGGGATTCGTTCCGTAAGTAATCATGGGCTCCAGACGGTCGGCATCGATCGAGAGCGAGCGGTCGTAAGCGGCGCCAGCGTCGGTCGGTAACTGCTTCCAACGCTCGATGGCCGCGTCCCAATCGGCGCCCTTGGGCGCGTGAGGGCGTCCCGCAAGATATTCGAATGTGACATCGTCCGGAGCCACCATGCCGGCGCGCGCACCGCCTTCGATGGACATGTTACAGACGGTCATGCGCTGTTCCATCGACAGACTACGGATGGCCGATCCGCAGTATTCGAAAATGGAGGCAGTGCCACCGCTCACGCCAATTTGCGCAATGAGCGCGAGGACGATGTCTTTGGCTGTGACGCCGGGCCGCAGCGCGCCTTCCACATTCACTTGAAAGGTTTTCGATTTCCGCTGCAGGAGGCACTGGGTGGCCAGCACGTGCTCTACCTCAGTAGTGCCTATGCCGAAAGCCAGCGCGCCGAAAGCGCCGTGGGTGGCCGTGTGGCTGTCTCCGCAGACCACTGTCATGCCCGGCTGCGTCAGGCCCAGTTCCGGACCGATGACATGCACGATTCCCCGCCGGGCGCTGCGCATGCCATAGCAGCGGATTCCGAAATCGCGGCAGTTGGTTTCAAGCTGGGCCACCTGACGCGCGGCGATCTCGTCGACGATGGGCAGCGCAGGGTCGGTGGTGGGGATGCTGTGGTCCGTGGTGGCCACGGTCAGGTCCGGGCGGCGGACCTTGAGACCACGTTCGCGCAAGCCCTGGAAGGCCTGCGGCGAGGTGACTTCGTGCACCAGGTGGAGGTCGATATAGAGCAGCGTAGGCGCGCCGGGCTGTTCGTGTACAACGTGGGCGTCCCAGAGTTTTTCAATGATCGTACGAGGATTCATGATAGTGACATTCACTTATAATCGTACAGGCCCGGCCAGCCGGTAAGCTACCGGGCCTATCCGAGAATTGCACACACGGCTTCACCAACTTGTTGGGTGGTGGCCGGCGCGCCTGTTGGTTTGAGGTCTGCCGTGACCGTTCCGCTCCCCAATACGACTTCAATGGCGGAGTTGACGGCTGCCGCTTCTTCCCGCAAACCGAAACTATACTCCAGCAGGGCAGCTACCGAGCCGATAGCTCCCAGCGGGTTGGCCTTGTTCTGTCCCGCAATATCCGGCGCCGAGCCGTGCACCGGCTCGTACAGGCCCACCCATGCGCCAGACGCTTTGCGCCCCCCGAGCGACGCCGATGGTAGCATGCCGATCGATCCGGCCAGCACAGCGCCTTCGTCGCTGAGAATGTCGCCGAACATATTCTCGGTCAGCACCACGTCGAAGCGGCGCGGATTGAGGATCAACTGCATCGCGCAATTATCTACCAGCAGATGATCGAGTGTGACGTCTGGATACCCGGCTGCCAACTCACTTACTACGCGGCGCCATAGCTGCGAATTCTCGAGTACGTTGGACTTATCCACGGAAGTTACTTTATGGCGCCGGCCGCGAGCCAGCCGAAAGGCTACGTGAGACACCCTCTCGATTTCCGCGCGCGTATAAGTCATGGTGTTAACTGCGCGCGTTTCGCCGCCGGCTTCGGTAATCCCACGCGGCGTGCCGTAATAAATGCCGCCGGTCAGTTCACGGACGATAAGCATGTCGGTGCCTTCGACCAGCGCGTTCTTCAGCGGCGAGGAATCCAGCAGGGCCGCGAAAGCGCGCACCGGCCGCAGGTTGGCGAAAACGCCCAGAGCCTTGCGGATGGCCAGCAATCCCTTTTCCGGACGGCGCTCCGGCGGGCAATCGTCAAACTCCGGCAGCCCCACGGCGCCCATCAAGGTGGCGTCGGCGTCCTCCGCCAGGCGCGCAGTCTCATCGGGAAACGGGCTACTCGTCTTATGAATCGCGATGCCGCCCAGCAGCCCTTCCGTGATGCGCAAGTGGTGCCGCCACTTATCCGCCACATGCCGGAGCACGCGCACCGCCTCGCGTGTCACTTCGGGGCCGATTCCGTCGCCGGGCAGAACCAGGACGTTCAGATTCATCGTCAGTCCGCGCCCGCCTTCATGACCAGTGGGCGCTCCTGAATCAGCGCGACAATCTCCTCGTCGAGCAGACCCTTCTTGGTGTCGGCCAGCGCGGTGAACCTCAGATAAAGTGACTCCAACTCTTCCCGGCTGAGATCGTAGCCCAAGTCTTCGGTACGTTTCTTGAGCGCGTGGCGGCCGCTATGTTTACCCAGTACCAGCTTGCTTTCCGGCACGCCCACACTTCGCGGGTCCATGATCTCGTAAGTGGTCTTCTCCTTTAAGTACCCATCCTGGTGGATGCCGGCCTCGTGCGCGAAGGCGTTGCGCCCCACGATAGCTTTATTGGGCTGCGGTCCAAAGCTGATCATAGAGCTAAGCAACTGGCTGGCGGAGTATAAGTGCTCCGTACGTATGCCGGTGTCGAAGGGCAGGCGATCGGGGCGAGTCTTGAACAGCATCACCACTTCTTCCAGCGCACAATTACCGGCGCGCTCGCCGATGCCGTTGATGGTGCATTCGATCTGGCGCGCGCCGGCCAGCACGGCCGCAATGGAGTTGGCCGTGGCCAGCCCCAGGTCGTCATGGCAGTGTACGCTGACAATGGCGCAATCGCCCAGCACCTTCGCGATGCGGCCGATCAGCGCGGCGTATTCGGCGGGAGTGGAATATCCGACCGTGTCGGGAATGTTGACGGTGCGCGCTCCGGCAGCCACCACGGCCTTGGAAATCGCCTCGAGATAGTCGGGATCGGTGCGGGCGCCGTCCTCGGCGGAGAACTCCACGTCGTCCACATACCCGCGCGCCAGCTCGACCGCGGCGACGGCCTCTTCGAGCACCTGCTCCCGAGACTTCTTCAGCTTGTACTTCAGGTGAATATCGCTGGTGGCGATGAAGGTGTGGATGCGCGGCCGGCGGGCGTGTTTGAGCGACTGCGCGGCGCGTTCCACGTCGGTGGTGCAGGCGCGTCCGAGGGCCGCCACTTGCATCCAGGGGAACTCGCGGCTGATGGCATCCACCGCCTCGAAATCCCCTTCCGACGCGATCGGGAAGCCCGCCTCCAGGATGTCCACGCCCAGGTCCGCCAGCTTGCGGGCCATCCGCATCTTCTCAGGAACGGTCATGCTGCAGCCCGGCGATTGCTCGCCATCCCGCAGCGTAGTGTCGAAGATATAGACTCGATCGCTCATAAGTTAAGAGGGTGCCGGGTTCCGCACCTTCTCTATTGTGGGGAGTGCCGCCGGATTTAGCAAATTTATAATATTAGCGGTCTGTATAATATTTTGTTATGCTGGCCGCATGGAACTGTATGCGCTGCAGGTCTTCCTGACCGTCGCCACCGAGAAGAGTTTTTCGCGCGCCGCGGAGAGACTGCTGCGTACGCAGCCCGCCATCTCGCTGGCCTTGCAGCGCCTCGAGAGCGAGCTGGGCGAGAAGCTGATCGACCGCTCCGGCAAGGACCTGGTGCTTACCGACGCGGGGCGCACGGTGATCGAGTATGCGCGGCGTTTCGAGAACCTGCGCCACGAGCTCGAGAACTCGCTGGCCGAGCTGCGCGACAATTCGGCCGGCACGCTTACGGTGGGCGCCAATGAATCCACCGCGCTCTACCTGCTGCGGCACATCGAAGAGTTCCGGCGTCTGTATCCGAAGATCAAGGTACACGTGCGGCGCAGCCTGTCGAGCAAGATTCCCAACGAGTTGCTGGACGGCAACCTGGAGCTGGGGGTGATCAGCTACGATTCTCCGGACGAACGGCTTCGCTCGACGGTGATCTACACCGATGCGCTGGCCTTGGTGGTTTCGCCGAAGCACCGGCTGGCGCGCCGCAAATCCGTATCGATCGTCGAGCTGGGCACGGAGACCTTCATCGCGCACAACGTGGTTTCGCCCTATCGCGACCTGGTGGTGCGCGAGTTTCAGCGCCACAGAGTGCCACTGAATATGCCGGTCGAGATGCCCACCATCGAGACCATTCGCAAGCTGGTGCAGAGCAACGAAGGCGTGGCCTTTCTACCGCGCATGTGCGTGGAACAGGAAATCGAGCGGCGCCTGCTCCGAGAAGTCACGGTCAAAGAACTGCACTTCGAGCGCAAAATCCGCCTGATCTACCCGACGCGGCGGGCGTTGAGCCATGCGGCGCGGGCGTTCCTGGAGCTGGTCCAGGGGCGCGCCAGTTAGCGAGCCGCCCCTACTGGATCGCCACGGTCACCCCGGTCGGACTGCTGACGCCGCCCACGGTCACGACCACCGGCTGCGCGCCCGAGGATACGCTCGCGGACATCAGCACGTTGATTTGCAACGCGCCTTCCACGAATCCGGGTGCCGTACCGGCAAACGCGACCGTTGCCGGCACACCGCCCACTGTCACGGTGAGCCCGGGAACAAGCTTGAAGGGGCCGTCGGTCGGTGTAATGTTACCGGTGACGCCGACCGGCGAGGTCTCGCCTCCTCCGGTGGCATAAAGCACGATGTAGGAGCCGGGCGCCGCGGGATTAGCAGCGCTGTTCACGGAGCCA
>Ga0302325_10013213_pt1 | contig 17635 bp, 12 predicted proteins | sample Palsa_T0_2_FD_201948 | JGI IMG/M metagenome (GOLD analysis project Ga0302325, IMG submission 201948) | Peat permafrost microbial communities from Stordalen Mire near Abisko, Sweden - Palsa_T0_2 | ecosystem: Environmental > Terrestrial > Soil > Palsa > Peat permafrost | place: Sweden: Abisko... | reverse complement strand
GAGGATCATCGGCTGATTCGCCACGACGCCCACCGCGCGGCCACCGACCCGCGCGAATCCGACGACGATGTTCGCCGCATACGCCTCGGCGACTTCGAAGAGGTACCCCTCATCGACCACCGCACGAACGACGTCCTTGACGTCGTACGGACGGGACGGCTCGAGCGGAATCATCGTGTCGAGCTCCGGCACTTCGCGGTGTGGAGAGTCCTCTGTGGCCTTGCGCGGAGGGTCCTCCTGGTTGTTCGACGGCAGGAACGACAGAAGCTCGCGGGTCTGCGCGAGGCACGCCTTGTCGTCCGCCGACGTCAGCTGGCAGACGCCGCTTCGGGTCGCGTGCGTCATCGCGCCGCCCAGGTCCTCCTTGGTCACCTCCTCGTGCGTCACCGTCTTGATGACGTCCGGGCCGGTGATGAACATGTAGCTCGTCCCCTCCACCATCAGGATGAAGTCCGTGATGGCCGGCGAGTACACGGCCCCCCCGGCGCAGGGCCCGAGGATGCAGCTTATCTGCGGCACGACGCCGCTCGCGAGCGTGTTCCTGAGGAAGATATCGGCGTATCCCGCCAGCGACTCGACCCCCTCCTGAATCCGTGCGCCGCCCGAATCGTTGAGGCCCACGACCGGAGCCCCCACTTTCATCGCCAGGTCCATGACCTTGCAGATCTTCTGCGCGTAGGCGCCGCTGAGGCTCCCCCCGAACACCGTGAAATCCTGGGCAAAGACGAAGACCTTGCGCCCGTCGATGAGCCCATGCCCGGTCACGACCCCGTCGCCGAGCACCTTCTGCTTCTCCATCCCGAACTCGGCGCATCGGTGGACGACGAGGCGCCCGATCTCGAGGAACGTCCCGGGGTCGAGCAGCAGATCGATCCGCTCGCGTGCGGTGAGTTTGCCCCCTTCGTGCTGCTTCTTGATGCGTTCGGCGCCGCCGCCGGCGAGGGCGCGAGCGTTCATGTCGTCGAGACGCGCGCTCGGCGAGGGAGCCGAGGAGGGAGGCCGGGGCGCGGGAGGCCGGGGCGCGGGAGGCCGGGGCGGTGTAGGCATGGGTCCGTCCTATAACCCATAGTTGCCGTTTCCGTTCTCCCCGCGGCTCAGGCGCCGCGGCGCCCGAGCAAAAGACCTGAGACGGGGCAAAACGCCGGCGAAAGAGCGAGGGCTTCTCGCTAGGCCGAGCTCGAGTTCCCCGCTATCCTCCCCCGAGGTGGCGACCAGCGTCCCCGCCGGCCGGAATCGCCATGCAACCTAGCTACGCACCACCGAGTCCGTACCCCCAGACGGGGGAGGTCCTCGATGGCAAGTACCGCATCGAGCGGTTGCTCGGCGAGGGCGGCATGGGTGCGGTCGCAAAGGCGACGCATCTTCTCCGGCGCGCCCCCGTCGCGCTGAAGTTCATGAGCCCCGCCGTGCTCCAGATGACGGGTGCGGTCGAGCGGTTCGTGAACGAAGGCGTGGCGGCGTCGCAGATCGACAGCGACCACGTCGTGAAGATCTTCGACGTCGGCCGGATGGCGAGCGGCGCCCCTTACCTCGTCATGGAATACCTCGAGGGGTGCGACCTCGCGCAGCTGCTCGAGCGCGAAGGCCCCGTCCTCGGGGCCCCGCGCGCGGTCAACTTCACCCTTCAGATCCTGAGGGCGCTCCAGGCCGCGCATGCGGCGGGGATCGTGCACCGGGACATGAAGCCGTCGAACTGCTTCGTCATCACGAAGGACGGCGACCCCGATTTCATCAAGCTCGTCGACTTCGGCATCAGCAAAGTGAAGAGCGCCGACGAAGCGCCCGCCGCCCATCTCACGCGCACCAACAGCGCTCTCGGAACGCCGCTCTACATGTCGCCGGAGCAGGCGCGCTCGCCGCGTGACGTCGACCACCGGACCGACCTCTATTCGGTGGGCGCGATTCTCTACGAGATGCTGACGGGCCGCACGCCGTACACGGCCGATTCGGGCGAATACACCGAGATCCTGTTCAAGATCTTCACGACGGACCCGGAGTACATCAAGACGTTCCGGCCCGACTTGCCCGACGGCCTCGCGGCGGCGGTCCACCGGGCGCTCACGCGCGAGCTCGACCAGCGGTTCGCGTCGGCGGTCGACATGGCCGAAGCCCTGGCGCCCTACGGAGACGAGCGGGGCGCGGGGATGGTGGCGCGCATGCGGGGGACGCGGCCTCCCAGCGCGCTGCCCAGCATGTCGCCTCCGGGCCTCGCGCTCACGCCGTCGAACTACGGCGCCCGGGCCACGCCGGGCGAGGCGACCGACCGTACGTACATGGCCGACGCGGCGTCGCTTCCTCCCGGCGCCGTCCCGACCGACGTCGGGGTCACGAGGGAGAACGCCCCCGTCCAGCCGGGGCCACAGGGCGGAAAGTCGCGGGCAGGCATCTTCGTCGTTGCGGCGCTCGTTTCGCTCGTGGTCGGGGGCGCCGGGGTCGTCGCCGTGAAGGTGCACTCGTCGTCGGGCGGCTCCCGCGGAGGCTCCTCGGCGGGGCCCGATCTGCCGCCGGCGGTCGTGACGGCCACGTCGCCCGTCGCGATGACGACCCTCGCTCCACCTCCGACGCCGACGTTGCCCCCGCCCGAGGAGTCGCCCTCCGCGAGCGCCGCGGCGAGCGCGAAGGTTCCCCCGAAACCCGTAGTCGTCGTTCAGCCGGTAACGCCGACCGGCCCGCCGGTGCCGCGGCAACTCGGCGACGTGAAGTTTCACTAGTCTTCCACGCTTTTCCCAGGCGAGCATGGCGCAATGACGAGAGTCTCCCGGTCCTCACCCTTCTTCTTTGCCGCGCTGCTCATGGGCGGGGTCGCCGTCGCGCAGCCTCAGGCGCGTCCGGTCGACGTCCGCGCCCAGCTGTCGGAGACCGCTCGCCGCGCGTGGGATGCGGCGAAGCAGCTGGCCGGAGCGAACGACTACAAGGGCGCGCTCGTCGAGTTCCAGCGCGCCTACGAGCTCTCGCACGACCCTCGCGTCCTTTACAACGTGGGCGTCACCGAGAAGCTTCTCACCCATTACGCGCGCGCCGTCGACGCCTGGGAGAAAGAGCTGAAGGAAGGCGCGTCCGAGCTCACGCCCGCCGAGGTTCAGGAGATCCGGTCTTCGATCGCGATCGTGCAGCAGTTCGTCACGATCATCGACGTCCTCGCGAGCGAGCCCGACGCGACGCTCTCCATCGACGACGTCCCGGTCGGGAAAACCCCCTTCCCGGGGCCGGTGCGCATCGACGTCGGCAAGCGCACGGTCAAGCTGTCCAAGGAAGGCTTCGTCGACGCGATACAAACGGTCGACGTCGCGACCGGGCAGCGCGTCCCCGTGACGCTGAAGCTCGAACCGCTCTCGAAGACCGCTCTCGTCGCCATCACGGTGGGCGGAGCCCCGAGCGCCACGGTGTACATCGACGGCAAGGACGTCGGGCCGGCGCCGTTCAAGGGTGAGCTCACGGCGGAGCGGCACACCGTCGAGGCCCGGTCTCCCGGCTACGTGACGGTCGGGCAGACGGTCGACGTCCAGTACAAGACACCGGTGAGCCTCGTGCTCACGCTCTCGGCAGAGCGGCACCAGGGTCGGCTTCACGTCGTCGCCCCGGACGGCGCGGAGATCGCGCTCGACGAGCGCGCCGTGGGCTCGGGAGTGTGGGACGGCGTCGTCTCGACGACGGGCGGCCATCAGCTCGTCGTCCGGAAGCCCGGCTTCCAGACGTACTCGACGGAGGTCTTCGTCGCCGACGATCAGACCCGCGAGGTCAACGTCGCGATGAACAAGGAAGTGGGCACGAGCTGGGTCGGGTGGGGAGTCGGCACCCTCATCGTCGTCACCGGCGCCGTCGTCGCCGGGTTCTTCATCTTTCAACCGGCGAACGGGGCGCCCGTCCAGGGCACGCTCCCGCCGAACCTTACGACGACCCGATACGGCGGTGTGAAGCTCGGGCTATCCGCTGTCGGGCTTCACTTCTAGAGAGGACGTTTTGCATGCGTAGGCTTGGCGCGAAGGCGTGGGCGGTCGCGATCGGGATCGCGGGGGCGGCGGTGGGCACCGGCTGCAAGGGAACACAGCCGACGGAAATCGTGCCGGGCGTGTCGTCGCAGATGGTGGTGACGAAAGACCTGGACGCGATCCGCCTCGACCTGGAGGTGGACGGCGTCATCAAGTTCTGCCAGCTGTACCCTGTCGACCAGACTGGAATCGTCCAGCTTCCCAGCACGCTCGGCGTCCTTCCCGCGGAGGCGGCCAACTCGATCGTGACCATCACGATCCGCGGCTACGACGTCTCGGGCTCGATGGGCATGGACATCGCGAACTGCCCGGGCACGGACGACAGCGTCGGGTCGATGGGATTGGCGCCGGTGGCGGCACCGACGGCCGCGAACGCCGCCACGGGCAACCCGCGCATCATCCGGCGGTCGGTGCAGTCGTACGTGCCAGGCCACGTCCTCTTCTTGCCGATGCCGCTCACCTATTCTTGCCAGGACGTCGACTGCTCCATGATGGGGCCGACCTACGCGTGCCAGGGCGGCGAGTGCATCAAACAGACGCCGCCGGTCTCCTCCACGCTGGCCGACTACGACCCCAGTCTCTACAACGGCCTGGGGCTCTGCTTCAGCCCGATGCAATGCTTCGGCGACGCCGTGCCGGCGGCGCTCCTCGACCCGGTCCACTGCGTCTACGGCTTCCCCAGCTACGACAGTCCCCTGGCCGGAAGCGGGGCGAACGTGCGCATCTACTACAAGGACATCACCTGGCAGCCCAATCCCGCCGGTGGCTACGAGCAGGTGCTCGCGGAGGCGGGTGAAGAGGAGATCCTGAACGAGGATCCCATCGAGGGGTTCACCGTCCTGAACCCGTCCACCACGACGCTGCCGGAAGCCGGCCCGACGTTCCCCGGCGTGGACGCGGGGCCCGTCTTCAATTCGAAGGGAACGTTCATCCAGCTGGCCCCTGGCCTGTGCAATCTCGCGAAGGCCGCGACCACGCCCCCGCCGGCCCCGACGACCGGGTCCCTGACCTACCACACGATCAGCGACGTTCAGGTCGCGAGCCTGTGCGGGCCGAAGGAGCTCTTGCTGCCGATCTGCGCCAAGGAGCGCAACAACTCGGGCATCTTGCCGGACGGCGGCCCGACGACAGGCACATGCAACGTGGCCATCCCGATGGATCCCGCGCCGAGCGCGATGTACCTCGTGATGGATCAATCGGTGTACATGCACGGAGCCTACGGCGCGGCTGGTTCGGCGCAGGCGCTGGCGCTGTCGCTGACCGACCCCGTGTTCAAGCAGACGTTCGCGGCGTTCAAGTTCCTGAACGACCCGAGTCAAGCGGACTGCGCGACGACGCCGCCATCGACGTACCTCACGCCGGACCTGGCATTCAACCTCGCGGGCGAGGCGCAGCCGCAGATTGCGAGCAAGCTGAGCGCGTGGACACCGTCCGAAGCGGCAAACGCGGGTTCGCAATGCACTGGCCAGGGCACAGGCACGGGGCCTGCCCCACTTGCGAACGGGTGCCCCCTCAATGCGCCCTACTGCTACCAGACCAACTGCTACAATCCGTATCCGCTGGACCTTCAGGGGGCCATGCAGGGCGCGGCGAGTGGGGTCGGCGCGTACCAGGCGGTGGAGAGCTTCCTGACGCAGAGCCAGATCAGCTCTCCCAACATCGCGGGCGTCATGTTCATCGTGAATCGCGCTCCGGTGGCCGGTCCGGGCACACCGCCCGAAGCGCAGGACTGCACACCGCCACTGACGGTGACGGCCAGCAGCACGGACCCGGCGTTCACCCCCAGCTGCGACGCCGTGGACTCGAACTCGTCCGTGATGTGCGGAGCGGCCAACTCCTGCGCGTGCCCGCCCGCCGAGACCCTGACGAACATCGAGACGGAGGCGCAGAACAACCTCTCGGTGAGCGGGCTCCGCACCTACTTCGTCGTGCTCGACAACGACGACAGCTCGAGCCCGAGTGGGATGGAGCCGATCCAGTTCTTCGAGCAAGCGGCCATGGATGTCCCGCAGGCCATCACGACCCTGGATGCCACGATGCTGAACAGCTCCTCTTCGGGGACGCTCTCGCCCGGAGCCCAGACCGACGTCGGAAACTTCCTGCAATCCATCACCGAGCTCGGGACCTGCCTCTACCAGCTTCCGCCGGACGTCGTGTCCGGCACTCCGGCGGGCAACGTGCAGATCACCTTCACCCTTCCTGGCGCCCCACCCGGCCCCACCACGACGACCATCGTCCCGCCGGTGCCCGGCTGCACCGCGGCGGCCGAGGCGAGCGCGAGCCCTCCGAATGGCTGGAGCTACGACGGCACGGACCGCGTCCGCCTCTGCGGTCAACCCTGCGCGACGCTGCGGTCGTACGTCATCGGGGCCGCCGCGACGGAGGCCGCCGTGCCGGTCACGATTGCCAACTTGTGCTCGGGGACGACCTCGGCATCGGCGGCGGACGGAGGAGCCGACGCCTCCACCGGAGGGTCCGGAGAGCCCGATGCGAGTTCGTCCTCCGAAGACGGCAGCCTCGGCGCATGCAGTCCTGCAACCTGCATGTTCGGCTGCTGCCAGGGCGGCCAGTGCGCAGCGGGCGATCTGGACAATGCGTGCGGGTCGGGCGGTAACCCGTGCGTGAACTGCGGCGTCGGGGTCTGTACGGGAGGCGCGTGCTCCGGGGGAGCAGCTGACGGCGGAACCGCCGCGGCCGACGCGGGACCCTAAGGCGCCCGACGGCGCCTAACCCGCGTCGCCCGTAGCGCCGAGGAATCCCTGCACGGGTGAGCTCCCCGCCGCCGGCGGCCAGACGAACGCCTTGTCCGTGCATGTTGGCGTCGACGATCCGGTGCACTCGAACGCCGACGCATCGGGCGACGCCGCGTATCCGCAGAACGTGGCCACGTAGTTCCCCGGCGCGGCGCAGGCGGGACTGACGCACGCCATCGCGGCGGCGCCGCACGTCCCGGAGGCGGAGTACGTCCCGTCCCAGGTGGACTGCGCGCCTCCGTCGCCGAGCCGCGAGGGGACGGCGCACTGGTCGGAACACGCCACGGGCTGGCAATTCGCGCACTGCGCCTCGCAGGCCAGGCCGAGCATCAGAGGGGCGCCTCCGTCGGCCGGACGAACAGTCAGCCAGCTCGACGAGCACGAGTCGGGTGCGCCGAGGCAGTAGGCGGTGGAGCTTCCGGGTGCGGTCTGCACCTCGAACGTCACCAGGCCGGTCACGCAACCGGCGTCCGCCGAGCCCGTGTCACCGGCGCCGGCGTCCGTCATCGGCGATGCACCGTCTCCGGTGGACCCGTCGGCCCCACCCGCACCCCCGTCCGGCGCGTTCCCCGCGCTGCTGCTGCTGCACCCGACCGAACCCAAGAGAGCCACCGCACCAAGCCATCGGAAGGTCACCATACCCAGACGATAAGCACAGGCTGGGCAAGTGTCCCAAGCCCGGTTGTCGGGAGCCGGGCATCTCCTCGCGCGACCGGTTCGTCGGCTCCGTCAACCGGAACATCGGCTTGCGCGACCGGGCCGTCGGCTGCGCCAGCCGGCGCATCGGCTTGCACGACAGGGTCGTCGGCTCCGCCAGCCGACTCATCGGCTTGCACGACAGGGTCGTCGGCTCCGCCAGCCGACTCATCGGCTTGCACGACACGGTCGTCGGCTCCGCCAGCCGACTCATCGGCTTGCGAAAGAGAGCTCCCTACCAGCGAAAGACGCCAGTCTGCCAGCGAGGCCAATGCCCGCGTCAGCCTTACCGAGTCGCGCGTCAAGCTTTCCGACGCGCCCGTCAGCGCAACGCACGCCGGGGTGACGTTAGCCGATGCCTCGGTCGGCGCGACCGCCCGTTCGAGTCAGTTCGACCGATGCCCCCGTCAGCGAAACAGATGCCCCGGTCAGCGTCGCAGACACCCCGGTCAGCCAGGCGCGCTCGCCCCTCCGCGCAGCCGACGCTCGTGCAGAGCCCGTGGGCTCATACGAACCGAGCACGCTGCGGACGGTGCGGAGCGCAGCGGCGGGGGGAGGGGGGTCCCCGGCATGCCGGGGGGCCTCACCCCGACGCGAGCACCGCGCCGTCCGCGGCGTGCGATCGAACCGCGGCTGACCCCCGCTCCCCTCGACCGTACCTACGGCACCTACGGCCCGAACTGCATCCCGAGGAACGGGCCCAGGAACACCTGGGGCCCTGTCGCGAGATGGTACGCCGGCGTCGGGATGGCCTGCAGGGGCGCATTGGACCCGTTCGCGCCCGAGTTCAGATTGCCGAGAGGCTCCGGCTGACCCGCGGGCACCGAATTGGTCCCCGCGATGCTCGCGTTCTCCGCCCACAGCTCGAGGCCGAGTGCGATCGCGATCGTCGGCGAGGCGCGAAAGTGAATCGCCGCTTCGAGCGTCAGAGCGGGCGAGACGTACGAGACCGTGCTCGGCACGTAGGTCGTCGACAGCTGCGGTTGCTCCGCGGTGGTCGTCGCGTCGCGCTTCATCAGCATCAACTTGTACGAGAAGCCGAGCCCCGCGGCGACCGTCCCGCGGATGACGTTCCCCTGAAAGGTGGCCCGTACGCGAAAGGCCCCGAGGCCGCCCGCACGAACGAACGTGAACGTCTCGTTTCGCGCCGGATTGGTCGCGGGAAGAGCCGCGCCCGACGGGGCGATTCCCGTGAAGTGCGCCGTCTGCTGCGTCGTGTCTGCCCCGCCGCCGAGCATCACCTCGAAGCCGACGGGGTCCCATGTCCAGCCGACGTAACCGAACCCGCCGCCGCCCGCCGGGGAGGGCGTCGAGCACGACGCGGCGCCGAGGGTGCTGCAGTTCGTCTCGAGCTCCGTGCCCATGCCGCCGACGCCAAAGAGGCCCATCAGGCCGAAGCCGCCGTAGATGCCCTCGATCTTGCGCTCGGCGCTCGCCGCGCTGGCTCCTACGGACGCCACGGGCTTGAGCGTCACCGTCTCGGCAGACGTCTCGTTCGCGCCGAGGGTGAGCGATTTCTCGTAGCGATCGTATCCGTCGCGCGTGACGACGATCGTATGGGGACCGGGGGTCACGTCGCCGGAGAAGGCGCCTTCGCCTTTGACCGTGCTGTCGATGTAGATGAGGCCCTTGCCGTCGTTCGTGCGCACCTGAATGTGCGCGGCCGTGGAGGCGGCCGGAAGATCGACCGTGACGCGCGCACCGGCGACGACGTCGACCGTTTGCGTCGCTGCAGAGACGAGCGAGCCGCGCCCGCCAATCTGGTGCCGCCCGGGCGCGACGTCTCCCTCCCACGGTGTCGCGCCGACGTCGACGTCGTCGATCGTCACCCGGAGGGCGTCGTTTCCGTTCGCGTGGACGATGACGTGACCCTGCGTTGCCTGCTGCGAGAGCGCGGCGTCGACGACCGCCTTGCCGTCGGCCGTCACCTCGGCGCGCCCCACGAAGGGCGCGAAGCCCGCCTTCGCGACGCGCACCTCGTGCGAACCAACGGCGACGCGCAGAAGAGCGGGGACCGGCGACGTGCCGATGGACTTGCCGTCGAGCGAGACGTCTGCCCCCGCATCCGCGATGCGCACCGAGAGCCAGCCTGTCTTCGTCGCGAGTTCCTTGAGTCGCGCGGTGACGAGCCCCTTCTCGCCGGGCCCGTACTTCGTGCCGTAGGTGCGCTGCGCGTCGTCGTACGTCTCGTACGACTCGCCGAGCCGGCCCAGCTGATAGAGAGCGTCCGCGACGCCGAGCTGCGCTCGCCAGCTGGGCGTGGCGTGAAGGGCAGCCTGATAGTGGGTGAGCGCGCCGTCCCAGTCCTTCGTGCGCGCCGATTTGTCGCCGGCGGCAATCTCGTTCGGAGCGGGCTGCGCGGGAGGTGCTGGCTGGGCGAACGCGGGCACCGACACCGTCGACGCAACCGACAGCGACAGGAGGAGCGCGAATGGCCGCGAGCGATGGGGAGCCAAGCTTTGGCTTGGAAGGTATTGAATGGTGCGGGACGTCGTCAACGAGTTCCGCGCGGAGGGTCGACGTATGTGACCAGATCGCCCCGAAAGGTGCGCAGGGTCGTCTTTCCCGGGGCCCGCTTGACGACGTAATCCGGGCCGACAGGAACCTTGCCCAGGCCTCCCGGCGTGTCGCAGATGAGCCTCGGGAGCGCGATGCCCGAGAGACGGCCCTGGAGACCCTCCATGAGCGCCACCCCCCGTTCGAGGGGCGTACGAAGATGCCCGGTGCCGCGCACAGGGTCTGCCTGAAGAAGGTAGTACGGTCGTACGCGCGCCCGGACGAGGCCCCTGAAGAGGAGCTCGAGCGTCCGCTCGTCGTCATTGATGCCGGCGAGGAGCACGGTCTGATTCATCACGGGAAACCCGCCATCGGCGAGGCGAACGCAGGCTTCGACGGCTTCGCGTGTGAGCTCCTTGACGTGATTGAAGTGCGTCATGACCCAGAGAGGGTGATGCGGCCTCAGGGCATCGAGAAGCTCGCGGGTGACCCGCATCGGAAGGGTGACGGGGACCCTCGTCGCAAGGCGGATCGTCTGGACGCTCGCGATCGCGCGAAGCGCCGCCACGATGCGCTCGAGACGCTCGGTGGCCATGGCGAGAGGATCGCCCCCGCTCACGATGACGTCGCTGACTTCCGGGTGGGCGCGGATCCACGCGAAGGCGGGAGCGAGGCTCTCGAGGGATACGGCGCCGTCGCCACCGCCGACGATGCGCGACCGGGTGCAGAAGCGGCAGTAGACGGCGCACCGATCGGTCGCCAGGAGCAGCACCCGGTCGGGGTATCTCTGCACGAGATGAGCGGCGACTTCGTGGGCGACCTCGCCAAGCGGGTCGGCGAGATCTCCGGGAACCTCGAGGCTCTCGCGTGCGTCGGGCACACACTGCCGTCTTATGGGGCATCCCGGATCGGTCCGGTCGATGAGCGACAGATAGTAAGGAGTAATCCGGATGGGGAGCCCCTGCGTCTCCGCGCGTCGGGCGCCCTCGAGTTCGTCTGGCGTGAGGGGCAGCGATCGGGCCAGGTCGTCGACCGATCCGACGGCGTTGCGGAGCTGCCAGCGCCAGTCCTGCCAGCCGGCTTCCGCGCTCAACGAGCACTCCCGGCGTCCGGAGGCAAGTCCACCTTCACCGTGGCAAGCGCCGCCTCGTCGATCTGAACGGGGTATTGCTTGCGGAGATCGTCGATGAGCTCTTCCTGTCTTGCGTGGAGTTTCTCCTGGGCGAGCTTGACTCGGATGGACCGCTCCGCGTCGGTCACGCTGCGGTCACGGGCGTCGGCCTTGCTCGTGAACCTCACGATGTAGAACTTGCCCCCCGAGGCGACGACGCGCGGGAGAACGTCCCCCACGGCGGCAATCTCGAACACGCCGGCGCGCACTTCTTCGGGCACCTGCGTGCTCGTTCCGCGGTCGTCGCCGGGCGGACTGACGAAGCCGAGATCACCCGCAAGGTCGACCGGCACGTTGGCTTTCGCGTGAGCGTCGGCCGACTTTGCGCGGACGATCTCGCCCCACTGCGCCGCGGTCGTCTTCTTCGCGGTCTCGAGCACGGAAGTCGCCGCCGATTGGCTCGAAAGGACGATGACGGAAAGGCGGCGCCGCTCCGGATCGTGGAAGTCGGCCCGGTGGGCGTCGTAGTACGCGCGCACCTCGTCGGCCGGAATGTCGGCGGGCGTGGGCGCACCCTCTCGCGCCTTGTCGAGGTAGGCGTCGCGGAGGATCTCGCGGATCTCTTGCTCGGTGATGGGGTCCTTGTCGTAGCCCTGGGCGCGGGCTTCGTCGGCGAGGAGCATCACGTCGATCATCTCACCGAGGAGTTCCCTTCGCCGCTCCGGCGCCTCGTAGCGGAGGCGGTCGAACTGGTCCATGTGACGGAACGCGGCGACGTAATCGCCGAGAGTGATGGTTCGATCGCCGACTCGAGCGAGAACCTGCGCGCTCTGCTCCGGCGTGAGCCCGTCGCTCGAAGCCGTTCCCGAATCCCCCTGCGCGGGGCTGGACGGCGTACCCTTGCACCCGAGGCTTGCCGCGCCCGCGGCGATCGTGCCCAGCGCGACGCACGCGGCGAACACGGCGGACGGGGCAGGCGCAGCTCGAACGAGTCGAGACACGGGCTTACCCCTCGACGATCGTGCCGATCGGATCACCCAGGATGACGCGCTTGATGTTGCCGCGCGTCGCCATCTTGAAGACGCGGATCGGCAGCGAGTTGTCGCGGCAGAGGGTGACGGCGGTGGAATCCATGACACCGATGCGATCGGCCAGGAAGCGGTCGAACGTCATCCGGGGGAACATCACGGCGTCGGGGAAGAGTACCGGATCGCGTGCGTAAATGCCCTCGACCTTGGTGGCCTTGCACAGGCACTCGGCGTGGATCTCCATCGCCCGGAGCGCCGCCGCCGTGTCGGTCGAGAAGTAAGGATTCCCGGTGCCGGCCGCGAAGATGACGACTCGCCCCTTCTCGAGATGACGGACAGCGCGGCGTCGAATGTAGGGCTCGGCAACCTGACGGAGATCGAGCGCGGTCATCACGCGGGTGGGAACACCGACCTTCTCGAGCGCGTCCTGGAGCGCGAGGGCGTTGATCACCGTCGCGAGCATCCCCATGTAGTCGGCCTGCGCGCGATCCATCCCGACGCTCGCGCCCTTGAGTCCGCGAAAGATGTTGCCGCCGCCAACGACGATGCCGATCTGAGCGCCCAGCGCGTGGACCTCGGAGAGCTCCTGCGCGGTGGCGCGGATCATCGGTCCGTCGATGCCAAAGCCGCCGTCGGCCCCGCAGAGCGCTTCGCCGCTCAGCTTGAGGACGATCCGGCGATACTTGAGCCCCGGATCGGGCGGGGGAGGAGCGACCGTGTCGTCGTCGCGCTCGGCAATGGGCGGCATGAAAGCCGCAAACGCTTACTCTTCTCGCGCCGTGCGCGCAATGGTCGCGAGACGCCCTTCGAGCTCTGCGACGAGAGACTGGGCGCCGTGCGCCCGGGCGACGAGACTGGCGAGGCGGAGCTCGCCTTCCTCCATCGGAGGCCACGTCAGGTCGGAAGCCACAGTGTCGAGATCGAACCAGGCGCGGAGCCACGTGGCGTAGAGACGCTCCTCGGGGTCGCTCGATACGGCGAGCCCCTGAGCGAGCTCGAGCGCGGCCTCGGTGGCTCCCCCTTCGAGCACGGCCTTCACGAGAACGTGGATGCGGTAGAGATCGGCCTCGCGGTTCCCGATGGACACGAGATCGCGCAGCTGCTGCGTGCTGCGGAGGAGGCCGGCGGATGTCCCGGTCGCGCGATCAAGGTCCGCGTCGACGATGGCGCGAAGCTGGTCGAGGCGCCCACCCTGGGCCAGGGGCGAAGCTCCGTGGAGCTGGAGGCGCGCCGTGGCGGCGTCGCCGTCGGCGAGGAGCACCGCGGCGACGCCGAGCTTCGTCGCGAACAGGCGAGCCACGAGGGGCGCGCGGTCCCTTCGCTGCGCCGCCATCGCGCGGAGGACGGGGCTTCCGGTGCGCGCCGTGCGGAGCTCGCTCGAGAGGCGCGCCTCCTCCGCTCGGAGGATGACGAGGACGAGCAGCCCGAGGGGTACGGCCGAGAGGACGAAGAGTCCAACGGACGACCATTCCGAATGCGCCGAATGGACGATGGCCAGGGTCGCCTCCCAGGCGAGCACGACTCCCGTGGAAAGGAGGACCGTCCCCGCGGCCCAGCGAACGGGCGTCGCGACGAGGGATCTCGCTCCTCTCGCAGGCACGTCAGCCGACGACGCCGGAGAAGACATGGCGAGCGGGTCCGCGCATCGTGACGCGACCGTCCTCGTGAATCGTGACGTCGAGGCGACCGCCGGGCAGACGGACCGCGATGGGCACGCCGAGCGGCATCCCACCGCGCGCGCACGCGACCGCGGCGGCCGCGCACGCGCCCGTTCCGCAAGCGAGTGTGATGCCGACGCCCCGCTCCCAGACGACGAGGTCGATGCCGTCGCCTCCGACACGCGCAAATTCGACGTTCGTTCCGCGAGGAAAGTCAGGGTGGGTCGCGAGGCGAGGACCGAGACGTTCGACCTCGGCTCGATCGAAGGCCCCTAACAGGATTGCGTGCGGGTTGCCGGCGTCGGCGATCTCGAGTTTCACCGGTTGCCCGTCGACCTCGACGATGCGCTCGCCGAGGACACGGACGACGCCCATGTCCGCGGTCACGATGCCTTCGCCTTTCGCGTCCTCGACCGTGCAGGCGCACGTTCCGGCGTCCGTATCGATGCGGACGGTTTCGGTCGCGCCCGTGGGCTTGCCGCCCGCACGTGCGAGGTGGAGGGCGACGCAGCGCACGCCGTTGCCGCACATCTCGGAGATGGATCCGTCCGCATTGATGACGCGCATGCGAGCGTCGCAACCCTCGGCGCGTGAAGGGAGGACGAGAAGAACGCCGTCGGCACCGACGCCGTAGCGCCTGTCGCAGAGGACCGCGGCGCGGGCGGCGGGCAGGTCGCGCTCGTCCGCCAGTTCGACGACGACGAAGTCGTTGCCGAGGCCTTCGTACTTGTGAAACTGGATGGTCGAGTCCCCCATGGTCGCCCGCGGAAACTAGCACGCGGGCGGCGAAGGATAGGCCACGGGCCCGCGTGCTAGGTTGCGCCGAATGGCTCGGCTTCGCTGGATTACGGCCGGAGAGTCGCACGGACCTCGCCTCACGGCCGTCGTCGAGGGGGTTCCTTCGGGGCTCCCCCTCCTGGCGTCGGACGTCGACGGGGACCTGGTCCGTCGGCAACGCGGCTACGGGCGCGGCGGCCGAATGAAGATCGAGACGGACAGGGTCGAGTTCGTGGGGGGAGTACGCGGAGGCGAGACGCTGGGGTCGCCCATCGCGATGGCCATCGCGAACCGCGACCACGACAACTGGCTCGATCGAATGTCGCCGGCGCCGATGCTCGCGGTTCCCGAGCCTCTCACCCGCCCGCGCCCGGGTCATGCCGATCTGGCGGGGGGCCTGAAGCACGACAGGCACGACCTTCGCGACATCCTCGAGCGTGCGAGCGCCCGGGAGACGGCTTCTCGCACGGCCGTCGGGGGCGTGTGCCGCAAACTCCTCGGAGCGGCGGGCATCGACGTCTTCGCGCATGTGGTGGCGATCGGCGGCGTCGAGGCGTCCCTCGCCGTCGAGCTCACGTCCGACGCGATTCGCGAGCGCTCCCGCGCGAGCGACCTTGCCTGCGCGGACCCTGACGGCGAAGCACGCATGAAGGACGCGATCCGCGAGGCCGCCCATGCCGGCGACACGCTCGGTGGAGTGTTCGAGGTCGTGGCGACGGGCGTCATGCCCGGCCTCGGAAGCCATGTGCAGTGGGATCGCAAGCTCGACGGGCGGCTCGCGCAGGCGCTCATGAGCATCCAGGCGATGAAGGGAGTCGAGATCGGCGCAGGCTTCGGAGCGGCTCGAACGCGCGGCTCGAACGTTCACGACCCGATCGAGTACGACAGGGAAGCGAAGCGCTTCACGCGTCCGACGAACCGGGCCGGCGGCCTCGAGGGGGGCATCACGAACGGCGCTCCCGTGGTGTGCCGGGTGGCGATGAAGCCGATCGCGACGCTCAAGAGGGCTCTCGCAAGCGTCGATGTCGTGACCAAGGAGTCGTACCTGGCCGCCTTCGAGCGGAGCGATGTGTGCGCGGTCGCCGCCGCGAGCGTCGTTGGCGAAGCCATGGTTTGCATCGTTCTGGCCGATGCCCTGCTCGAGAAGTTCGGGGGCGACTCGATGCGCGAGCTCACGCGCAACGTCGATGGCTACCGCGAGCAGCTCGCAGGCTATTGACCGATGAGACACATCGTCCTGAGCGGCTTCATGGCCACGGGAAAGAGCACCGTGGGGCCGCTCGTCGCGGCGCGCCTGGGCCTTGGCTTCGTCGACACCGACGCCGAGATCGAGCGCGCGACGGGCAAGTCCATTCCGGATCTGTGGCGGCTCGAGGGTGAACCGGCATTTCGCGCGCGCGAGGCGGCACTCATCGAGCGGCTGCTCTCGGAAGCGACTCCGAAGGTCGTGGCGTTCGGCGGAGGAGCCGTCGTTCTCGAGCGCACGCGGCGGCTGGCGGCTTCCCGCGCGATCGTCGTCACGCTCACCGCTTCCGCGGAGACGATTGTCGCGCGCGTGCCTGACGTGGCCGGGCGACCCAACCTGGTCTCCGGTGGGGATCCCGTAGGGCGCGCCCGGGAGCTTCTTGCATCGAGGGCCGAGAGCTACGCCGAGTGTCACCTCGCCTTGTCGAGCGACGAGCTCGACCCCGAGGCGGTCGCCGAGTGCGTCGCGGCGCTCGCCCGGCGAGATCCGCTTCTCGTCCCGCTGGGCGGCCGGAGCTACGGCATCGACGTCTGCAACGGCGAGCCATCACGCTTGACGGACGCTATCGCGCGGCTTGCTCCGTCGTCGATCGTTCTGGTGAGCGACTCCAACGTGCAACGTGCTCGCGGCGGCGCGATTCAAGCGGCCCTGCGCCCACTGGCAACCGAGGTCTTTCGGGTGACCCTCCCCCCCGGCGAGGTGCACAAGACGCTCGCGAGCGTCGGCACCATCTGGGATGCGGCCCTCGGAACCGGCGTCGACAGGGATGCGCTGGTCGTGGCGTTCGGCGGCGGCGTCGTCGGCGACCTTGCGGGCTTCGCCGCCGCGTGCCTTCTGCGCGGAGTTCGGTTCGTCCAGGCTCCGACGACGTTGCTCGCGATGGTCGACTCGTCGGTCGGCGGAAAGACGGGGTTCGATCACCCGACGGGCAAGAACCTGCTCGGAGCGTTCCATCAGCCGTCGGCCGTCGTGGCCGATCTGGCTCACCTGGAGACGCTCCCTGCCCGCGAGCGACTGGCGGGCCTCGCCGAGGTCGTGAAGATTGCCCTGGCGACCGACGCCGCCTTGTTCGGGCGGCTCGAGGACCGCACGGCAGCCCTCGCCCGCGGCGACCTTGACGCGCTCATGCCTGTGGTGCGGGATGCCATCGAGGCCAAAATACGCGTCGTGCGTGACGACGAGAGAGAGGCGGGCATGCGCGCTCTCTTGAACCTCGGGCATACCGTCGGTCACGCCCTCGAAGCTCACGGTGGCTACGGGCGCTGGCTTCACGGCGAAGCGGTCGCCCTCGGAACGGTCGCCGAGATGCGCGCCGCGTCGGCGCTCGGATGGACACCTTGGGCGGTGACCGAGCGCGCCATCGCCTTGCTTGGCGCTCTTGGCCTTCCGGTGGCGGTAGGACACGACGAGCTGGCGGCGGCGTGGCCTTTCGTATTCAGCGACAAAAAGCGCTCCGGCGACTCCGTTCGCTTGCCCGTCGTGACCCAGGTTGGAGAGGCGCGCCTCGAGAAGGTACGGGTGGCCGATCTGCGGGCCGCTGTCCTGCAAGGCGTGTAGGCGCGCACTCGGGCCCATATCCTTTCGCGGGTTTTTGGCGCTCTGCCCTCGGGAGGGGTACCCTTTTGGGGTCACTTTGAATTGCGCGCCCGCAACGCTCTTCAACGCGAGCGGGCCAGCGATTGCAGCAAAAGGGAGAATGCCTATGAAGCGGGTCTGGGGACACGTCCTGGCGGGGCTGGCGGTGCTCGCGGGCGGCTCGAGCGTGACGTCGGCTTGCGTTCACGACGACAGCACGATTTTCGTATTCGACGTGCTTGCCCCGCAAGAGGTCTCGAACGGGCAGGCATGCGTTTACACATCGGACACGACGCAGCCCTACAT
>Ga0302325_10013211_pt1 | contig 17638 bp, 12 predicted proteins | sample Palsa_T0_2_FD_201948 | JGI IMG/M metagenome (GOLD analysis project Ga0302325, IMG submission 201948) | Peat permafrost microbial communities from Stordalen Mire near Abisko, Sweden - Palsa_T0_2 | ecosystem: Environmental > Terrestrial > Soil > Palsa > Peat permafrost | place: Sweden: Abisko... | reverse complement strand
TTGTGGTGATAAAGGTTATCGAGCATCTGCATGCCGACGAAGGCCATGGTGTAGGGTTTCTGCGCCAGCGTAGCGGCGATTCCGCCTTTCTGGATCCATTCCAGTGTTTCCGGATCGGTATCCATGGCCATTACGACCTTGCCGGTCAGGTGATAACTATTGAGCACGCCGGCCACTTCCTTGCCTGACTGCGCTTCCAGACAAACGAAGGCATCCACCTGATCTTTTTCTTTGCCGATAATCTGAGTTGTGGTGTCGAAGGCGATGCGCGGATCGCCCTGGATATCGACAACCCGGGTGATCTTGATGTTGGGAGTATGTTCGAGCGCATCGCGATAGCCGCGCAAACGGTCCTGCATGTTGTGCTGATCGGGCATGGTAAAGACGACGACGTTGCCTTTGCCGTTCAGCGCCTGGGCAAGGCGCAAGCCGCCGGTCACGCCAACCTGATAGTTATTTGTGCCGATGAAGAAGAGCCGCTTGCTCGCGGGAGCGTCGGAATCCACCGTGATGACAGGAATTCCCGCAGCGTTGGCTTTGTCGATGCTGTCTTTGAGCAAGGCGGGGTCGGTGACTCCGAGAAGGATGCCTGTTGCCTTCTGCTGCACCGCCTGATCGAGGGCATCGCGTTCGGATTTCGGGTCGTAGTTGTTCGGGCCGGCAAAATCGGCGCGCACCTTGAATAGTCCCGCAGCTTTGGTGAAACCCGCCCCCGCTGCCTGCCAGTACGGTACTTGCAGGTTGGCTGCAATGAAAAAGAAATGCTCATCAGCGTCATGACCAGAACCGCAACTGAGCACCACCGCGCCCAAAAGCGATAGCACGAAAAAAGACGACAGCCTGCGAAAGCCGAGCATCGGATCCTCCCTCGATCCGCGAGTTAGGTAACGCGGGTTACCCTTTTGCGGAGTTGAACCGGCGTGCCGGGCCCGATGAAAAATTTTGGCGAGTTGGATTGTAATTGAGCGGTCAAGCGAAGAAAAGGCTAGCGCGACGCTTTATCGAGCAGGCCGGAGATTACACTCTCCTGCACTTCGCCGGAGGAATTGTAAAGCGCGGCTCCGGATGCATCGAGAACAACGACATGCGGGATGTAGCCCTTGTAGTATTGCTTGCGCAATTCCTCCTGAGCGGGCGAGAGCGGACGATCGAGGTCGACGACCACAAACTGCACCCGGCCCTTGTACTTTTCATACAGGCTCACGGTGCGGCGCGCCTGGCGCTTGGAGTTATAGCATCCCTCGCCGTACATGATGACATAGGCGGGCTTGCCGGCGGCAAAGCCGTCTTCCATATGATCGCCGGCGATGAGCGGGCCGTCCTGGCGGTCGCTGCTGTAGTCGAGGTGGGAGTTCAGGCGCAGGTTCTCTCCGGCGAAGGCGGGAGTAAAGGCAACGAGCACCACGGCGCAGGCAGCAAATAGCTTCATAAGATTCTCGGGCGTTGGATTCCAACCCGCTTGATGAGACGAATATCGACACGGGAAGTTACAAGGGGTTGGCCTCGTCGGCGTTCGGAGCGCCACAGAGTCTACACTCCCACCGGGAATGGCTTGGTGTGAGCCTCGGCGCTGAGAGCCACGCCGGAGAAGCGGCCTTGCAGCAGAGACATCAACCCCGTGTACCAATAGCCGACCACGAACAACAGCAGAAACGGAATTGTAACGAAGTTTTCGTTCTCCACGGCGTAATAAACGGTTAGCGCGAAGTAGGTACCGATCAGCAGCTCGACCCAGGGAATCCAGCCCAGGCGCTTGCGATATTTCGTCGCGCCAACTTTGTCCTTCTTCGATTCGACGTGGTACTTGGGAGTGCGCGCAAAGGCGCTCTCCTTGCCGATCAGCGCTTCGATCACGGCTTTGGTATTGGTGATGGTCAATCCGATGCCGAGCGCCATCAGAAATGGCAGATAAAGCAGTGCGCGCGGCCAACTCCTGGGAAAGAGTTCGCGTTGCGAAACCAGGTAGAAACTCGAAATAGAAAACGTAGATGCCATGAAGAGCGGCAGATCGATGAACAGCATCTGGAACCATCCCTGATAAAAACGGATGATCATCGCGGGCAACATCAAAACCGAAAGCACGATCATGAGCGGATAGCTCAGGTTCGCGGTGAGGTGATACCAGGCTTCGATCTTGGTGTGCAGCGGAGCGTCGCTGCGCAGCACACGGGGCAGAATTTTCTTGCCGGTCTGGATCAGTCCTTTGGCCCACCGGGCCTGCTGGGTCTTGAACGCGGTCATCTCCACCGGCAACTCGGCCGGGCACTCGACATCCTGCAGGTAGATGAACTTCCATCCTTTAAGCTGAGCGCGGTAGGAGAGGTCAGTGTCCTCGGTAAGCGTGTCGTGCTGCCAGCCCCCGGCCTCGTCGATGGCGGCGCGGCGCCACAGTCCGGCGGTGCCGTTGAAGTTGAAAAAGACGCCGCTGCGTGCGCGTCCGGAGTGCTCGAGCACAAAATGGCCGTCGAGCAGAATAGCCTCGACCTGCGTGAGGAAGGAATAGTTGCGATTGATGTGCGTCCAGCGGGTTTGCACCATGCCGATTCTAGGATCGCAAAAATGGTGGATGGTACGCAGCAGAAAATCCTCCGGAGGGGTGAAGTCGGCGTCGAAGATAGCGACCAATTCCCCTTTTGCCGTCTTCAGGCCCTCGGCCAGCGCTCCCGCCTTGAAGCCTTCCCGGCTGGCGCGATGATGGTAGCTGATGGGGTTTCCCAGCGCGGCATAGCGCTCGACGAGGTTGCGGGCGACTTCGATGGTTTCGTCGGTGGAATCGTCGAGCAGCTGGACGTCGAGCTTTTCCCGCGGATATTTCAGTTTACAAATGGACTCAAGCAGCCGCTCGACCACGTATTGCTCATTGAAGATGGGCAGCTGCACCGTGACCCTGGGCAACTCCTCGAAGTGCGATGCCGGCTCGGTGGTGCGATTTTTCTTATGCTTATAGTAGAGGTAGACGAGGACGTAGCGATGCATCCCGTAGGCTGCCAGTAGAATGAGCACGATGAAGTAGGGAATCAGCAGGGCGCGGTCGAAGGCATCGGTGCGGTAAAGGCCCTGGAACGTCTTATCCAGCAAATGCTGGCGTAGATAGGGCAGAACGCCCTTCGGCGCGACCCATGCGGCCAACGTCGAAAACTGGATGAGGTCAGAGTGCAGCAAGCCGTCCGGTGGAAACCCTTATTCTACCGGATTTGGCTGGTTGAGTTGGTCTTCAGTTGCGGGAACGACCTTCAGCTGAAGGCTTGCGTGGTCGCCCGGGCTCACGTGCAATGTTTTACCCTGGCTCTCGTAGCTCTTGATGAATTCGGGATCGTAGTAGGCATCGCCTTCGACCGCTTCCCATGCCAGGAGTGTGTAGTCGCCGGGAGGCAGGCCGTGAAGAGTGAAGCGTCCGCGTTGATCGGTGGTGGCCGTGCGATAGCGGTCGGGACGGCCGCGGAAACGCGCTTCGGGTACCGCAACCACGACCGCATCGGCGACGGGATCGCCTTTTTCAGTGCTGGCCACGCCGGCAGCCACGCCTCCATTGGAACTGGCTACCACATCAATCGAAGTGACATCATCGCTGACGCTGAATCCGGAGTCAGCTACGTCGCGGCCTCCCACCACCACGGACTTCAAAAACCAATCCGGCACGGCGCTGGCTTCGGAAATTTGAATCGAATAATGTCCTGCCGGCACATTCTTCCACCAGAAGCTGCCTTCGGCACTCGGAGCAGCCAGCGGGATGAAGCCGTCCGCCCCGGTGAAGGAACGGAGGGCGTCGTCATCGCCGTCGAGAGAGCGCAGCAGAAGAAATATCTGGCCGGGATCGACCCGAGCGCCGCCGCTGGTCTCCAGGCGCACTCGCCCGCGGACGGAGACGCCGGGCTGGGGCGCAAGGCGCAGTCCCTCGACGTTCGCCGACGTCATCTGGAGCGCCTGACGGACCATCATAGGCACCGGCGAATTATCTACCGTAGCTTGAATTGTGTAGGCGCCCGGAGCCACATCTCGAATCTCAAAGCTGCCGTCCTTGTGCATCTCTGCCCCGTTCAGCACCAGACCGAAATCCTTGGACTGAAGCATGATCGAGGCGGTAGAACCGGGGGGGAGATTCACCACCGAGCCGCGGATCATAAAGCTAGGGGCCGGCGCGAGTGAAAAATTCACCGGGAAGTCATCCCCCGCGCGCAACTGGATCGGCGCTGCCTGCCCGCGGTCTCGGGTACCGGGATAGTAAGTCGTCTGGTAGGAGACCGGCGCGGGTTTCTCGAATACGCCGTTGCTGCTGGACTTTGACGGGAGCGGGCTACCGCTGGTTTCGATCAGACTCTTGAAATTGGGCGGAGGGGTTACGGAAACGAAGTAGTCGCCGGGGGCAAGCCCTGCGACGCGGTATTCGCCCAGGTCATTCGTGCGCTCGGCTCCAGCCTGCCGCCAGCGACTGTGTCCCAAAACAAACGTCTGAGTCAGAATCGCGACCTGCGCCTCGGGCAAGGGATCGCCATCTTCATCGGTAACGCGACCCTCGATGACGGCCGCGGCTTGCAGGCGAATGACGAGATCTTTGAGTTCCTGACCTGCGCTGAGTGTGAGCCGGCGGCCTTCCGTGAGGCGGCGATGCTTGTCGTTCTCCTGAAATCCGGTGCGCTCGACAAACAAGCGATAGCGGCCAGGGACGATATTATCGATGTGAAAGCTGCCATCGACACCGGTGATGGCGGTGTGATTTCCGCCGTCGCTAGGGCTCTCGGCGATCAGTTCGATCAGAACCTTCTTTAACGGCTCGCCGGTGGGATCTTTGGTGACGATGCCGCTAAGCGTGGCTGGCGTGGCAGGGTCGGCTTTTCCCGCCTGAGTTTGGGCCAGCGGCGAACCTTTTGCCAGCAGGACGGATAGCAGACATGCGCAAGCTAACTGCATTCGTTACGGTCTTCGTTGAACTCTTCTGCGTTCGACATAGTCGTTCCTTATCATAATCAAAGTTCCATCGTGCGCGTTATCGCTCTGTATTCGCAAACGAAAACTTTCGTGCCATGAAATAAAGGCCATGAGCGTCGGCATTGTGTCCTGTTGAAGTGGGGCACTCGCCACCGCTGAAGTCGTGCCCGTCCCGGTTCGCGATGGCTGCGAGAAAGCAGGTTCCTCACCGGGCTAGCGCCCGGTCAGGAATGACAAGGAGCGTTGATTGCTTCATGAGGGTGGCTCTCAGTTGAGGAAGTACTGCCGATACAGCGTGTCGCGCTGGGCGGGGCGGAAGCCGGCGTCGCGAATAATCCGGCGGAGCTCTTCTTCGGTGGTACAGTTGGTCACGCCTGCCGCTCTTACTACATTTTCTTCCAGCATCACCGAACCGACGTCGTTGCCGCCGAAACGCAATCCCATCTGGCAGACTTTAAGGCCTTGCGTGACCCAGCTGGATTGCACGTTCAGAAAGTTCGAGAGATACAGGCGCGAGATGGCCAGCACTTTAAGGTATTCGACGGCGGTGGCTTCGTCCCAGTGGCGGCCGCCGAGCGCGGTGTTCTGCGGCTGAAAACTCCACGGGATGAACGCGGTGAACCCGCCGGTTTCTTCCTGCAGATCGTAGAGCCGCTGGAAGTGATTGATGCGGTTTTCGTAGTCCTCGCCCACGCCGAACATCATGGTGGCGGTGGTGCGCATGCCGATTTGGTGCGCCGTGCGATGAACGTTAATCCAATCGCCGGTGAGGCATTTGAGGCGGGCGATCTTGTAGCGGACTTCGTCGTCAAGGATTTCGGCGCCGCCGCCGGGGATGGAATCGAGGCCGGCATCGCGCAGGCGCAGAATGGTGTCGCGAATGCTGAGATTGCTGTATTCGGCGATGGCGATGATTTCCGAAGCCGAGTAGCAGTGGAGATGCACGTGCGGAAAGCGTTCCTTGATTCCACGCAGCATCTTCTCGTGCCAGTCGATTTTGAGGTCAGGATGCAGGCCGCCTTGCATCAGCACACCGGTGCCGCCCAACTCGACGGTCTCGCGAATTTTTTCGTGGATGACGTCGAAATCGAGGATGTAGCCTTCCTTCGCAGCCGGGCCTTTCAGCGGGCGATAGAAGGCGCAGAACGTGCAATATTCAGTGCAGAAGTTGGTGTAGTTGATGTTGCGGTCGATGATGTAGGTGACCACCCCTTCGGGATGAAGCTGTCGCCTGACAGCGTCGGCTTCCATGCCGATGCCGATCAGGTCATCGGACTCAAACATCTCCAGGGCCTGCTGCTTGGTGAGGGACATGGTCTCACGTTAATTCTAACGGAGGCGCAGGCATTGCTCCAAATCAGCCTTCAGGCGGTTGCTTGCCGGCTCCGCATACGAAGAAATTGGACCAGGGATAGGATCGCGCCCAAGACGGCCAGTCCGATCAGAATAGCCATGGCGGGTTTGTAGTAGTGATTGAAGAAGCGCAGAATATGCCGGCCGTAAAGAAATCCGAGATAAGCGGCGACGGAATAGCGAATCCCACGGCCCAGGCTTAGAGCTCCGAGAAATTTCTTCGGTGAATATTGCAACGCGCCTGCAGCCAGAAGGAATGGAACGAAGGGAAATGGCGGAGGCAGAAGAGCGGGAATCGCGACGGCGAAGAATCCCCAGCGCTCAAAGGCTTTCGCAACCTTGGCAGCTCTTCTTTTCGACAGCTTGCGGTCCATGGTTTCTTTGCCACCCTTGCGGGCCATGGCGTAAGTAATGTAGCCGCCGATGACTGCGCCCAGAGTCGCCATAAAAGCATAATAGGGCCACGGTTCGCGATGACGCGCCGCCAGCCAGATGGTGAGGACGTCCATGCTGCCGGTGAGGGGGATCACGGAATTGTCGGCGACGCCCAGCAGTACCAAGCCAGGACCACCGAGCCGGCGAAGCCGGTGCCAGATGGGAACCGCCGCTAAGAGATGGAGAGGCATTCAGATTCGATGAGTTTAAAGGACGCGCTTAGAATTGCGCCGGGACTCTTTTCCTAAACCATTGCCGCATCGGCAGTTCGAAGGAGGCACAGCTCAGGAGCGGCAGGTAACGCGCCGATCTCGGCCGCATAGCGATAAAAAAGTTTCAAACCTTGGATGCAGTCCGCGTCGAGTTGGTAATAAATGTTTTCGGTGAGGTAGGAGCGCACGTCGGACTCAGTGAGACCTAGCCGGGGCGCCCATTCCCGGCAGGTGCGATCGAGATTTTCGGGGGCGAGTCCGTGATCCCGGGATTGCTGAAACACTTCAGCTAACCCAACGGACGACGCGGCCTCAGGAAGCGCGCCGTGGCGCACCGCCCAGAAGGCAAAGACAAAGGGCTTGCCGGTTTGGCGAATCCACTCCTGGGCGAGGTCGAGGGTAAGAAAACGCGAGCGGTCGATCTGCAGGGCCGGATCTCCGATCACAAGTGCGGCGTCGTGAGTTGCGAGCATGGCGTCGATATCCGGCGACATCGGCGTATACGTCCTGCCGCCGCCCAGCCACTTTTCAAATAGAACTTTGGTCAGAGCCACCGAAGTCATGGAAGAGGTATCGAGAGCCACGGTGCGAATGCTGTCGACTGGCACTCGGCTGACCAGCAGGATGGAACGAACCGGCCGACGCGAGGCGATCGCTACGCCGGGCAACACCAGCAGCCCAGGAATACGCGCATAAGCGGCCGCGGGAATGATTCCGATATCGGCGGTTCCGGTTTGCAGAGCGCGAGCGCAACCGGACGGCAGGGTGTAGGAAACGTCGAAGTTTTTCTTGTTCTTTTCCTTGTTCTCCCCGCCGGCAACGCCGTGTTCGAAGTCCCACATCAGGGGAGCGGTGTTGAGGTAGGAAATCGCAGAGATGCGCAGACGTCTCATTCCTGTCTTGATTTTAGCAGACCGCTTTTAAGCGGAGCTTGTGACCACTTCCCTTGACTCCGCTTTCCATGAATGACCAGAGTCCGCACAGTTCCCATTGTTTATGTCCTGATTATGTCATGAGGATCGGAGTTTAGAGTTGCCCAACGCAGCTCACGCCCCAGACCTGCAACTCATCTTCTGGAGTGACTTGCCATCTCGCTGACGCCCGGCCTTGGGCCGACAAAGGCGCGAAAGCTGGTGGAACATTTTGGCGGCGCGGAGGCGGTGTTTCATGCCTCGCTGACCGAACTGGGAAAGTACAGGGATTCAGACCGTCTCAGCGCAGTCGATCGCCACAGGAAAATCGGCGGAGCTGGCGCGGGAAGAGATTGCGCGAGCTGGGTCAGTCGGGGTGACCGTGCCGTCTCTCGAAGATTGCTGTTACCCCCCCCGGCAAAAGGAGATTTATGATCCGCCGCTGATGTTATATGTTAGCGGAAATCCCGAGGTGCTGGTGCAGTCTGGCATTGCAATGGTCGGCACGCGTCATCTCACGCCGTACGGTACGGGGATGGCGGAGCGGCTGGCCTGCGATCTCGCGGCGCAATGACTGGTGATCATCAGGGGAAATGGCCCGGGGGGGTTGACACGGCCAGCCATTCGCGGGGCGATTGTAGCCAAGGGCAAGACCATCGAGGTGTTTGGCAAGGGAGTTGATGTGATTTATCTGAAGGAGAACTTGCGATTGTCCGAGCAGATTCTCGCGTTGGGAGGCGCCCTTATTTCAGAATTTCGTTTGGGAACGTTTGCCGCGCCGCAGAATTTTCCAATTCGTAACCGGATACTGAGCGCATGTCAGTAGGCGTTCTGGTGGTGGAGGCGGCGAAATACTCCGGAACACGGATTACCGCGCGTTGCGCGCGCAGGAACAAACCGCGACGTTTTCGCAGTGCCTGGCAACGTGACAAATAAGAATTCGCGAGGGCCAAACACGCTGATCAAGCAGGGCGGAAAGCTGGTCGCCACCTAGGAAGATGTCTGGGAGGATCTGCCTGCGGAAGTCAAACTTGCGCTGGCCCCAGCGCCTTCGCCTGAATCCGACGGCAGCTCGTCGGCATCTCTATTCCCGGACGAAGCGCTCCACCACCAGAGAGGCGAATTCTGAGTTTGCTGAAAGCTGATGAAGCTACACACATTGATGAACTCGTGGGGCGTCTAGAAAACGAAATGTCCTCCTCGGAGATTTTTGCGGCCCTTTTCGAACTCGAGCTGACCGGAAGAGTGAGGCAGATGCCGGGAACGAATTTTGTGAAAAGCCTTTAGGAACGGCTCTCAGCCCTCAGCTATCGGCTCTCAGCTTGCGGCCAATGGACGGAGGCCTCATGGAGAGTTTCAACAACCTCAAGGTCTGGGATAAGGCGCACACCTTGGCGCTTGATGTCTACCGGTCCAGCAAATCGTTCCCTCGGTACGAGATCTACGGATCGACGAGTCAAATGCGGAGGGCGTCAGTATCCCTCGGCGCCAATATTGCCGAGTGCGTTTCGACGGGGAGATTTAGACTTAGCTCGCTTTCTCCAGATCGCGGCAGGATCGGCGAGCGAATTGGAGTATCGCCTAGCCCGCGATCTCGGCCTTCTGCAGGGTCTGGATTACGACGGCCAGGCCGAGGAGGTAAGACAGATGCTGGCAGCACCGCTGAAAACGCTGAGAGCTGATGGCTGACAGGTTTCTTACGTTCTTACGGTAACTTGTTGCCGCCGTCCCATTCGTGCTAGCTTCGAAACAAATTCGAATGAACAGGAAGAACTGAGGAGCCATTGGTAAAGAGTTTAGTCATTGTGGAATCGCCGGCCAAGGCAAAGACCATCCAGAAATATCTGGGAAAGGGATTTAGTGTCGAGGCCTCGCTCGGCCATGTGAAAGATCTGCCCAAGAGCACTCTGGGAGTGGATACGGACGACGACTTCGCCACTGATTACGTCGTTATCCCCGGCAAAGAAAAAGTTCTAGCGAAATTAAAAAAGATGGCCGCCGGGATGGATGCAATCTTTCTGGCGCCTGACCCTGACCGCGAAGGCGAAGCGATAGCTTCACACCTTGCCGGGGAACTCGACGGCACGCACGCGAAAAAGGCAAAGAAGAAGAAAAAGGGAGAAGCAGACCTACCTCCTCGCATTCAGCGCGTTACCTTCAACGAAATCACCAAGCGCGCCGTGCAAGCAGCGTTTGAACATCCGCGCGCCATCGACCAGAATCTTGTAGACGCGCAGCAGGCGAGGCGCGTGCTCGACCGGTTGGTCGGCTACCAGGTTTCGCCGCTGTTGTGGGATAAAGTTCGACGCGGCCTTTCAGCCGGGCGAGTACAGACGGTCGCGCTGCGATTGATCGTCGAACGCGAACGCGAGATCAAGGCATTCGAGAAAAAAGAATATTGGACCATCGATGCGCACCTGGCCGCGAACAAGCCTCCGTCGTTCGACGCGCGGTTTCTGGGCAGGGGCGAAGAGAAGGTCGAAGTCACGAATGGTGAGGATGCGGAAAAGATCCGAGCTGCGCTGGAGCACGCCGACTGGCTGGTACGCACGGTCGACAAAAAAGAACGGCGCCGCAACGCCGCACCTCCTTTCACCACCAGCAAGTTGCAGCAGGATTCTTCCCGCAAGTTGCGGTTCAGCGTGAAGCGCACGATGATGATCGCGCAAAGGCTCTACGAAGGCGTTGAACTTGGCGAAGAAGGCCTGGTCGGCCTGATTACCTACATGCGTACCGACTCGACCCGGGTTGCGCCCGAAGCGATTCAGGAGGTGCGCGAATACGTGGGCAAGGAATACGGCGCAGCCTACCTGCCCGAGACGCCGAACACATATAAGGAGAAGAAGGAAGCGCAGGCGGCGCACGAAGCGATCCGGCCGACCTCGGCGATGCGCCATCCCGACCTGGTGAAGCAGTATTTGAAAGAGGATGAGTTCAAGGTCTACAAGCTGATCTGGCAGCGCTTTGTGGCTTCGCAGATCATGCCTGCTGTCTTTGATCAGACCACCGTCGATATCGACGCGAAGAGCAAAAGCGAGACTTTCTGGTTCCGAGTGACCGGATCGGTGCTGAAATTTGACGGCTTCCTGCGAGTTTACGAAGAGTCAAAGGAGGGCAAGGACGAAGAAGACGAAGAGCTGAAACATAAGCTGCCCGCGCTCGAAGCGGGACAGAAGCTCACGCTGAGGGAGTTGAAGCCGGAGCAGCACTTCACCGAGCCGCCGCCGCGATACAACGAAGCCTCGCTGGTGAAAGAACTGGAAGAGCGCGGCATTGGGCGTCCCTCGACCTATTCAGCAATTCTTTCTACGATTCAGGAGCGGCAGTACGTGCAGAAGCTTGGTGGAAAGTTCACGCCGACTGAGATTGGACTTGTGGTCACGGATCTTCTCGTGGAAAACTTCCGTGACATTTTCGACGTTGCCTACACGGCTCATCTCGAAGAAGAACTCGACGACATCGAGGAAGGCAAAGAGAAATGGACCGATACTCTCGCCGAGTTCTACAAGAAATTTCAGAAGGATCTCAAATATGCCGAGAAGCATATGGAGAACATCAAGCGGATGGAAAAGCCCACGGACGAGAAATGCGAGAACTGTGGGGCGCCGCTGGTGATCAAGTGGGGAAAGCACGGGTCGTTTTACGCCTGCAGCACCTACGACAAAGAAGATCCAAATACGTGCAAGTTCACCAAAGAAAATCCGATCAACCTGCCCGACCTTGACTCGGCCGATGTGCAGGAGACCACGCAGGAAGAATATTGCGAGAACTGCGGGCGGGTGATGGTGCTGAAGCGCGGGCGCTTTGGGCAGTTCATGGCTTGCACCGGCTATCCCGACTGCAAGACCACCCGTCGACTTGACCAAGGCAAGAAAGTTCCCGACATTCCCCTCGATGAGCTATGCCCGAAGTGCGGGCGGAATATGATGATTCGCCACGGTCGTTTCGGCGAGTTCACGGCATGCAGCGGATATCCGGAATGTAAATATGTGAAACAGAATTTCATCGGCGTGAAGTGTCCGGAATGCAAGGATGGCGATCTCGTGGAGAAGCGGGCTCGCAAGGGCAACACATTCTACGGGTGTGGAAATTATCCCAAATGCAAGTTCACTTCAGCGCATAAGCCGATCGCGGAAAAGTGTCCGAGCTGCGGCAGCGAATATCTGGTCGAGAAAAATCTGAAGGCCGGCCCGGTCATCGCCTGCCCTAATAAAGAATGCGACTACGAGCGGCCGGCGCCGGGGGAAGCGGCGGCGACGACAGCGTCGTAAATATGGCAAAATTAGTTTGCGCTGTGGTCCACTTCACCGTTTAACATCAATCGTTCAGCATCACTCGTTCAACATGACTCGTTAAACATAGTCGTTTAATATCAGTCGTTTCCCATCAACCGATCGAATTTCGTAAGTGGAGGTCCTCTTGCCCAACAAAGCGAACGCCATGGATGCGCAATTAATTCTCCATCTCTACGAGTTGCGCCGCGAGCCGGAAATGCGTAAGGCGCGCAACTGGTGGCTCACTGAATTCTGGCCGCGCACGGCCGAGGATTTTATGAAAGTGGGCTCAGCTATGGGCACACCGGAGAACAACTGGCTGCGTCAGGTCAGCAGCTACTGGAGTATGGCGGCCTCATTCGCGCTGAACGGAGCCCTGAACGCGGATCTTTTCCTGCAGCCGGCGATGAGCGGTGAGATGGTTTTCCTTCTCGCCAAGGTCTATCCGTTTCTCGAAGAACTGCGAGAAAAAATGGAGGATCCTCAGATTTTCGGCAACATAGAAAAATTGGTTACCAGTTCCAAGTATGGGCGTGAAAGGCTAAAGTTGACCCTCAAGCGGGTCGAAATGATGCGTGAGAAGAGAATTGCTGCCAAAGCCAGCTGAGAAGAATCTCATCCTGGCATAGTTGGTGCAGCGTTTCGCAGCGGGATCATCTGCTATTCTGGTTGACTGTGCGGATGATCTGGTGGTTCCTGATCCTGGGTGTGAGTACGTTGGTCGTGGTGTGCGTTGCAATTGCTTTATACGTGCGCTTGCGCCAACACTTGCGGGCAGCGCAGGTGGAACGGGAAGGAATCTCCGGTGAGGCAAGCCGGCATCGGTCGGGCGACATTGAGTCCTGAGGCTTCGCGGAATTTGGAGAGTTTTCCATGACAAAACCGGCAATGCAAACTTTAGGCAGTTCGCGCCAAGCCATTCTTGTTCCGAGCGTTGCACGGCAGGTTTCCCTTGTGGTTGGCGGCAGTTTGCTGGTGGCGCTGTGCGCGCGGGTCTCGATTCCCTTGCCTTTTACCCCCGTCCCGCTGACGTTACAGAACTTTGGGGTGCTGCTGGTGGGTCTGTTGCTTGGCAGCAGGCGCGGGTTCGCGGCACTGGCAGTCTACCTGTTTGAGGGCGCAATGGGATTGCCGGTGTTCAGCCCTACTGGTCCGGGAGGAATCGCACAATTGCTCGGTCCCACCGGCGGATTCTTGCTGACTTACCCGTTCGTTGCCGCGCTCGCGGGATACTTCATGGAGCACGGGAGAAAGACCTTCGCTCGCGCCGCGCTTGCCGGCCTTCTTGGCGAAGTCGTGCTTTTTATTGGCGGTCTGAGCTGGCTCGCCGTTCTTACGCATTCCGTGGCGCAAGCTTTCCGCTGGGGCCTCTACTGGTTTCTGTTTGCCGAAGTCATTAAGGTGATGATGGCAGCGGGAATTGCTGCGCGGTGGCAGCAGAGCGCGGCTCCTCAATCCTGAAGAGTAAACCAGTGAAGCTTCGGTTTAGAGTTCGAAGTTGGCATTCATAGCTGGGATTCACAGTTTGGGTTCAAATCAATGACGGTCATTTCGGAGCTCGAAACAAAACATTCCGGCTGCACTCCTTCGTCCAATGTACGCGAAATTAGCATAGCTCACAGCCCGGACTCCGACGATGCCTTCATGTTTTACGGCCTGGCCACCAACAAGGTTCGCGTTCCAGGATTGCGGTTTACTCACACGCTTTGCGATATCGAGACGCTGAACCAGAAGGCGCGCGAAGGCGTCTACGATGTAACCGCGATTTCTTTTCACGCCTATCCTTATATTCAAGATTTGTACGCTCTAATGTCCTGTGGCGGCAGCGTGGGCGAGGGTTATGGGCCGATGATCGTTTCGCCGCGTCCCTTCTCGCAGAGTGAGATCAAGGAAAAGCGCATCGCCGTTCCGGGCACCCTTACCACCGCTTATCTGGCGCTGCATCTTTTTGCTCCCGGGGTTGAGACCGAAGTCGTCCCCTTTGACCAAATCATTCCGCAGGTGCTCGACGGCAGGTACGAAGCTGGACTCATCATCCATGAAGGCCAGTTGACTTTTGACAAGGCGGGCCTGCATCGCATCGTCGACCTGGGGCGATGGTGGCAGAAGATGACGGGCTTGCCTCTGCCGCTCGGAGGCAACGCCATTCGCCGTGCGCTTGGCCCGGAACTGATCGCCGCGGTCAACGGCGCTTTGCGCGACAGCATTCAATACGCGCTCGACCACCGTGAAGAAGCCCTGTCCTACGCCATGCAATTTGCCCGCGATCTCGATACGCAAACTGCAGACCGCTTTGTGGGCATGTACGTGAATGAGCGCACGCTCGACTACGGTCCGGAAGGCCGCGAGGCCGTGGTGCGCCTGCTTGATATGGGCCATAAGGCGGGGATCATCGGGCCCGAGGCACGAGTCGATTGGGTTGGGTGATAAAGCTTTTGGCTATTGGCTTTTCGCTCTTAGCCTCGACCTTTGAATCGCTTCGCTGGGGGCTAGCCCGATCGCAGAGGACTACAGTAACAGCCAAAACGCTACGAGTTAACCGCTTGCCTCCCCAAACCCTCCTCATCGACGCCGACGACACGCTCTGGGAAAACAACATTTATTTTGAGCGCGCGATTGCCTCTTTTATTTCGTTTCTGAATCATCACGAGTTTTCTCCCGAGCAGGTGCGCGCAGTGCTGAACGATGTGGAGCGCGAATGCATCGTAAAGCATGGATACGGGTTGCACAGTTTTGGCCACGCGCTGGTGGATACGTTTGAGCGGCTAAGCGTCCAGATGGTTACGTCCGAACTGCACACACAGATTCGCAGCTTCGCTCACACGATCGCGGATCATCCCACAGAACTCTTGCCGGAAGTTCCCCAAACGCTGCAGTATCTTTCGGGGAGGCACCGCCTGATCCTTGTAACCAAGGGCGCCGTCGAGGAGCAATCGGGAAAGATTGAGCGCTCTGGGCTAAAGCATTATTTCGGAGAAACGGAGATTGTGGCGGAGAAAGATTCCGAGGCGTATGAGGCCTTGGTGGAAAAACATTCGCTCACGCACGCCTCCACCTGGATGATTGGCAACAGCCCGAGGTCTGATATCAACCCGGCGCTGGCCGCCGGGCTGCACGCGGTGTTCGTGCCTCACGGCGATACCTGGATCCTGGAACACGAGGAACTCAACCCCGCTCCACCGGCGCAAAAATTGCTGATCGTGGGCAGCTTCGCGGAACTGCGCGAGCATTTCTAAACGCCGAGCCTCCAAACACCGGAATCCCAAAATCGCCACCTACAAAACAGAATCAGACGGTCACCTGCCTGATTGCATCGCACCAAACTAACCAACAACGCGCAGTGCCCATGCATGTTGCTGCATGGTACGCTCAATTGGCTCAGCGTTCTCGCATCATCTAGTGGCCGTAGAAACCAACCATTTCCGCCGGCTGTTGCGCACGGTTGAAGCCCTCTCCGAACTGGGGCCGGAGCTGACCGCAGAGCGCGACTTCACCGACACATCGCGCCGCATGCTCTCCGCTGTGATGGAGGCTGCGGGAGCGCGAGAGGGCGCGCTTTTTGTCTTCAACGAAAAGCCCACCATGCTGACCTCGGTGGCGGCCCAAGGCTTCGACATGTTGCCGGAGCCTGCGTTTATTCCGCTTCTGCCCAAGCACACTCACGCCCTTAGCGCGGCCCGTGGACCGATCGTGCTGAATGCTTCGACGTATTCGGTGTTCCTCAGTTCCAACGGCAACGTGGCTCCCGAACTGTTCAAGTGCCTGGCTCCGCTGAAAGCCGCCGGCAAACTCGCGGGAGTGGTGGCCTTGGGGCGACGTCCAGGGGACGCGCCCTACGAAGACGTGGAACTCGATGCCATGGAATTGTTGTGCAGCTACATTGGCCTGGCGGTGCAGAACCACGCCCTAACCCAGACACTGGCGCAGCGCGTCAGCGAAAATCTGCGCCTCATGGCATCTTTGCATGGTTTTTACGACAGCGCGTTAGAAGCATTCGCCACCGCAATCGATGTGAAGCACGTCAACATTCACGGGCATTCTCTGCGCGTGGGCCGCTACGCCGCTGCCATCGGCGAAGCGATGGGCGTTGAGGCGAGCGAGGTGGCGGCGTTGCGCAGCGCCGGATATCTGCATGACATCGGCAAGGTGGCCGTGGACCGTCGTCTGTTCAGCAAGCCGTCAGCCCTCAATCCCGAGGAGTTCCGCGAGATGGCGGACCACACTGTGGTCGGCTACCAGATCGTGAGCAGCGTAGAGTTCCCCTGGCCGAAGATTCATGAGCCCGTGCGCTGGCATCATGAGCGCAGTGACGGTTCCGGTTATCCTGACGGTCTTGCCGGTGAGGAAATGCCCATGCCAGTGCGCATCATGGCGCTCGCCGACACTTTCGACGCCATGACCAGCACTCGTCCTTATCGCGAACCGCTGTCCCTGGGCAGCGCACTGAGCGACCTGGTCCGCATGTCTCCGGAAAAGTACGATCCCAACGTGGTGCAGGCATTGCTGATCCAGGTACGCCGCGACGCGGTGGGCAGCAATCGAACCCCGCTGCTGGCCGACCACACCCCGGTAAATATTGCTCCCCCCGACATCGACCAACTGGCGGCGGCCTTGCAGCACAAAGTCACACGCGGCAAGATGTATCTGACGTAAGCTCTGGACGGTCCGCTTCTGGCTCGCGGCTCCTGGCTTCTGGCGGCTGGTTTCAGACATCTTTGGCTTTCCGTAATCATGGTCTTCGGTAATCATAGCCAACAACTTTTTCTTTCGCTCCGGGTTGATAATAAGAGCTTGTTGTCTGCCCGGATGGGAGTCCCATGGATATGGGCCGCATCAAATCCGCCATTTTTTTGCTCTTCTTCTTCGTTTTAAGCCTGGCGTGCGTCGTTTCGCCATTGCTGGCGACAAAGAAAGACAGGGAAAAAGATGGTATGACGCCAGTCAGCCAGGGCGAACAGCGACACGCCCTGCACGCCCTCAATCGCCTGACTTTCGGACCGCGTCCGGGAGATGTGCAACAAGTGGCGGCAATGGGCGTCGACCGGTGGATTGACCTGCAGCTTCATCCTGAAAGAATCGACGACAACGCACTCGACTCCCGCCTGCAACCATTCCGCACTCTACGAATGAATGCGAAGGAACTGGCGGAGGACTTCCCGGATGGGCAGGAACTAAATCAAGTGATGAACGGCAAGAAGTCGATGCCATCCGATCCAGCGCTGCGCATGGTTTACCAGGTGCAGATCGAACGGCGGCAGGAAAAGAAAGAAGAGAAAGAAGCGGCCGACAGGAAGGCCGTCGCCACCGCTCCCGATCGAGCGCCGGTTGAAAGTTCTACGATGGCTGCAAACTCGGCAGCAGACGGGGCCAATGCCACTGCCAGCGGCTCGGCGGTGAACTCAGATTCAAATCTAAAGCCTTCCGACAACGACAATTCGATGGCAGCGGCGTCGCCATCGACCGCACCAGTCATGAAACCGACTCCGGAGGAAAAAGAGCAGGCGCGCGATCACGAGGAGCAATTCCA
>Ga0302325_10013210_pt1 | contig 17640 bp, 18 predicted proteins | sample Palsa_T0_2_FD_201948 | JGI IMG/M metagenome (GOLD analysis project Ga0302325, IMG submission 201948) | Peat permafrost microbial communities from Stordalen Mire near Abisko, Sweden - Palsa_T0_2 | ecosystem: Environmental > Terrestrial > Soil > Palsa > Peat permafrost | place: Sweden: Abisko... | reverse complement strand
TTACGTCACCCACGATCAGGAAGAGGCGATGACCCTCGGCGATCGCATCGTCGTCATGAAAGATGGCCTGATCCAGCAAGCTGATACGCCCCTGGTGACCTATAATCGGCCGGTCAACCGCTTCGTGGCCGGTTTTATTGGCATGCCGCCGATGAATTTCTTCAACGGCGCGATCCGCGATGTGGGCGGAAAAATGACGTTCGAAGAGGCCCGCGGCGGGGCGGCCCTGGCCTCGGGCGGGTTGACCTTCCCCGATAACGGGTTTACGCTTCCCTTGGATTCGCTGTCGCAGACGGTTCGCGACCGGCTTGCTTCGCGGATCGGCGTGCATGTGGTTCTGGGCATTCGCCCCGAGCATCTGCACCTGGAATCAGTGCCCGGTGGGGCCGCGATCAAGGTTCATCTGAACGTGATCGAACCGCTCGGCAACGATATGGATGTGTACATGAGCACTCGCGGACACGATCAGATCGTCGGACGGCTCGAAGCCCGGATGGGCATGACAGCCGGAACGGATATGACGGTCTATGTCGATCTCCGCAAGGCTCACTTTTTTGAACCTGGAGATACAGGAATGAACCTGAGTTTGGAGACAATGTCTCCTGCCAACGAGCCCGCCCATGCACTTGCTTAAGCAGCAGATGCATGGTCCGAGCCTCTGGGCGTTGCGGCGTCTGCTGACGCCGTCGCCGCCTGGCCGGTGTTACACCGGCTAGCCGGTGCGGTGCTTTGGCGCCGAATGTCGCACGGAAGGTCGTGGGCCGCCGATTTTGGCTGGCCTTTTTTGTTTGAAAATTTTGTCGAGAGTGAACATGAATTCGCAGGAACTTATCCGCATCGTCGATGGAATCGCCCGTGACAAGAACATCGAGCGAGATCAGATCTACAACGACATCGAGCAGGCCGTCGCCTCCGGTCTGCGCAAGCAGTTCAACACCGAAGACACCAGCGAATTCACCGTGAAGCTCGACCGCACCTCCGGTGTCATCAGCGCCCAGCGTCAGGGCGTGGAAGTTCCCCTCTCCGTCGTCGGACGCATCGGCGCGCAAACCGTCAAGCAGGTCATGATCCAGCTCATCCGCCAGGACGAGCGCGGCAGCATCTACGAGGAATACAAGGACCGCGTCGGCACCATCATCACCGGCACCGTCGCCCGGTTCGAAAAAGACACCATGATCGTCTCCCTCTTGCGGAACATCGAAGGCATTATGCCCCGCAGCGAGCAGATTCCCGGCGAGGTGCACCAGGTCGGCGAGCGCGTGCAGGCCCTTATTCTCGAAGTGCGCGACACCCCCAGCGCGGTAAAGATCATCCTCAGCCGCAGCCATCCGGAGCTTATTCGCCGCCTCTTTGAGCGCGAAGTTCCCGAAGTTGGCGAGCGAACGATCGAAATCAAGGCCCTGGCGCGCGAGCCGGGACATCGCACCAAGATCGCCGTCAGCTCCATCGACACCAAGGTCGATGCGGTGGGCGCGTGCGTGGGCGTGCGCGGCAGCAGAATCAAGAACATCGTCGATGAACTCGCCGGTGAAAAAATCGATATCGTCCGCTGGAACGAATCCAGCCAGGTGCTCATCAGCAACGCCCTCAAGCCCGCCGAGGTGGCGGAAGTGGCGCTCTGCTTCGAGCTGGGACGGGCCACCGTCGTCGTCAACGAAGATCAGCTCTCGCTGGCCATCGGCAAGCGCGGGCAGAACGTCCGTCTGGCCGCCCGTCTCACCGGCTGGGACATCGACATCCTCACGCCCACGGAATTCAACAAGGGCACGCAGCGGCTGGATGCAACCCTCAAGACGATTCCCGGCGTGACCAAGGAATTCATCGATAAGGTGATCGTCATGGGCCTGATCGACGTTCGCGACCTCGAGGAAGTCGGCGTCGGTCCGCTGATGGAAGAGCTTGGGCTGGACGAAGATACCGCGCAGAAGGTCGTGGACCGCTGCGCCGAGGAAGCGAAAATCGTCGCCACAGAGCAGGAGGCCAAGAAGATCGCCGATGCCTCCGCCAAGGCGAAAGCCGCCGCCGAACTCGCCGCCGACAAGGCCGCGTTGCTGGCGCTGGGTGAGACGCCGGTGGAAGCCGCCCCCGCGGGAACACTGCCCGGCGCGATGGAAGCCGTCGAGGGCGCGGCTCCGGAGGTGACGGTTCACCACGAATCCCCCTTCAGCAGCAGCGACGAGCTGGGTCCCGAGGAAAGCGCCATGAGCGGCATGGCCGAGCAGTCGGACAATGGAAAAGCAGAGTCTCTGGATGAGGAGGAAGCCGGCACCGCGGCGCTGGCCGAGGGCACGCAAGCCCCTCCGCTTGAGGATCCGAACAAGCTTTAATTCGCACTGTACGTTGATTGGAGAATTGATTTGGCAAAAGGCATTCGAGTTAATCTTCTGGCCAAGGAACTTGGCGTCGAGAGCAAGGCGATCCTTCAAAAACTGAAGGAGGAGGGCCTTGGCGATGCGAAGCAGAACCACATGAGCACGCTGTCGCTGGGCCTGGCCGAATCCGTGCGCGAATGGTTCAGCGGGCAAATTACCTCGGGTGGCACGGCCGTGGAGACGGCCGCGCACGTGGAAGTCGCCACCAAGCCCAAGACAGCCCGCGCGCGCAAGAAGAAGGAAACTTCCGCCGAAGAATCGGACGAAACAACGACAACGACGGTGGCGGAAGCAGCACCGCCTGCGCCGCCCGCCGCCGCTTCCGCTGCGCCGCAGCCACCGCCGCCCGCGCCGGTGAGGAAGCCGCCGGTTTCCGTGGCGGTCAAGCCACCGCCGGAGGCCGCGCCCATTGCGCCCGTGATTCCGCCCGCACCCGCAGCGCCGCCCCCCGCGCCGCCCGCTGCCGCACCGCCCGTCCAGGCCAGGCCCGCCGCGACGGCTGCCCCCGCCGCCCCGCCGCCCGCCTCAGCTCCTCCCGCGGGGCCAGGAATCGAACACATTCGCCCGATGCGTCCGACCGTGACGCTCGCCAGCCGCGCCGCCGCGCAGGCGCCGCCCGAGCGCAAGCCCGTCGTGCAGGCACCGCAGCTTACTTCCCTGCAGCCCGCGAAAATTCAGGGGCCGCGCGTCGTCCGCATCGAGAAACAGGAAGCCGTCGAGCAGCGCGCCCCGCGCCGCGCCCCTGCTGCCGAAGCGCCCGATGTCACCCCCGCCGGCCCGCGCGCCGGTCGCGGCGTCAAGACCGCCGAAGACGAGGATGAAGATTCCAAGAAAAAAGCCGCGGGGAAAAAGGGTGGCAGCCTTTCCAGCCGCCGGCGTGGTGTCGATGGCCGCCGCGGCGAAGCGATGGAAAAACTCAAGGAGTTCCGCGACGCCGACCTGATCGCCCGCCGCGACGCTCTCAACGCCGCCGCCAACACCCGCAATGTTTTCGACAGCCACCTCCGCCAGTTCGAAAAGCGCGGCACGCACGCGATCGCCAAGTCGATCACGCAGCGCGGCGAGCCGGTATCCATCGAGGAACCGATTACCGTTCGCACGCTCTCCACCGCGCTGGGCGTGAAGACCAATGATATTCAATCCCGGCTGATGAAGAGCGGCATCGTCGCGGCGATCAACCAGTCGCTGGATGCCGAGACCGCGCAATCCATCGCGCTGGAGCTTGGCATCGAGCTGCGGATCACGCAGGAAGCCACGCAGGAAGAAACGCTTCTCCAGGAAATCGAAGCCCGCGAGAGCGATCCGGAAAAAATGGTGCTCCGCCCCGCGGTGGTGACGATTCTCGGACACGTCGATCATGGCAAAACATCGCTGCTGGACAAAATCCGCAACGCGCACGTCGCCGCCGGCGAGGCGGGCGGCATCACGCAGCACACGGCCGCGTGGATGGTGCAGCTTGGCGAGAAGCGCGTGACGTTCATCGACACGCCGGGCCACCAGGCGTTCACCGCGATGCGCGCCCGCGGCGCGAATATGACGGATGTGGTCGTGCTGGTCGTTTCCGCCGCCGAGGGCGTGCAGCCGCAGACCATCGAATCCATCAACCACGCCCGCGCCGCCGGGGTGCCGATCGTCGTCGCCCTGAACAAGATCGATCGATCCGACGCCAACCCCGCGATGGTGCTCGGCCAGCTTGCCGCCGAGGGACTCAATCCCGTCGAATATGGCGGCGACACGGAAGTGATCCGCACCAGCGCCACCACCGGCCAGGGAATTCCCGAGCTGATCGAAATTCTCGATCTCCAGTCCCAGATCATGGAACTGAAAGCCGATCCCACGGCCCCGGCGCGCGGCAGCGTCATCGAAAGCCGAATGGACGAAGGCATGGGACCCGTGGCGACCGTGCTGATACAGGATGGCACGCTGAAAGTCGGCGACATCGGCCTCGCCGGTCCCGGCTTCGGGCGCATCCGCAGCCTGGTCAACGATCGCGGCGAAATGATTCAGGAGGCCGGCCCCAGCACGCCGGTCATCGTCAGCGGACTGAGCGCAATTCCCTTTTCGGGCGACAAATTTTATGTGATGGAAGACATGGAGCGCGCCCGCGCCATCGGCGAGGAACGCCAGAGCTTGCAGCGCCGCTCGAATCTCGCCGGCGCCAATCGCGTCACGCTCGACACCCTGTTCGATTCGATGAAGGCCGAGGAGATCAAGACCATCAACCTGATCATCAAGGGCGATGTGCAGGGATCGGTGGAAACGCTCGCCAAGACCGTCACCGATGCCAACACCAGCGAAGTGCGCGTCCGCGTGATCCACACCGCCGTGGGCGGCATCTCCGAAAGCGACGTCGAGCTGGCCGATGCGTCCAACGCGGTGATTATCGGTTTCCACGTGGTTCCCGACGAGGCCGCGCGGCAAATGGCCGAGCAGCGCCGGGTGGAAATCCGGCTCTACCGCGTCATCTACGAAATCTTCGACGATCTGAAGAAAGCACTCTCGGGCCTCCTCGAGCCGGAAGTCCGCGAAAAGCTCCACGGACACGCGGAAATCCGCAAGGTCTACAAGGTCTCGCGCATCGGCAACGTGGCCGGGTGCTTTGTCACCGATGGGCACATCCAGCGCGGAAGCAAAATCCGCCTGATCCGCGACGGCGTCGTCATCACCGAGGATCTGTCCCTCGAATCGCTCAAGCGCCTCAAGGACGATGTGAAGGAAGTGAAATCCGGATTCGAATGCGGAATCAAAATCAACGGCTACGACGACGTCAAAGTCGGCGATGTCCTGGAAGCCTACGTCCGCGAGACCTTCCAGAGGACGCTATGACACGCAACTCGCAACTATGCAATCATGACCATCGGCGTGCTGCAGCTTGAAATCTCGATCACCGATGCGATGAGCCTCAAGGACAAGCGCCGCGTGGTGAAGAGCATCAAGGACCGCATCGCCCACGCGCACAACGTGTCGATCGCCGAGGTGGGCGCGCTGGACGAGCATCGGCGCTCAATCCTGGGCATGGCAATGGTCGGCAACGACGGGCAATACATCGAAGGCGCCCTCAGCAAGCTGGTCGATTTCGTGAGAATGGTCCCGCAGGTCTCCCTGCTGGACTACCGGATTGAAATGTTATGAAGGAGCCGGGCCGTGTCGGCCCGGATCGTCTCCCAATGTCCCGCAGAACCGAACGTCTGGGCAGCACCATTCAGCGCGAGCTGGCAATGATTATCCTGCGCGAACTGAACGACCCCCGTCTCACCGGGATGCCCAGCATCACCCGCGTGAAGGTCAGCCCCGATCTTTCCGTCGCCGACGTGTATATCACCGTCATGGGCACCGAAGGGCAGAAGACGGCGGCGCTCAATGCGCTGCGGCACTCGGCGGGATTGCTGCGGACGCGGCTGACGCACGAGATTTCACTGCGGGTGACCCCGTTCCTGAAATTTCATCTTGATGAGAACCTGAAGAAGGAGATAGAGCTGCTCGACGCGCTCCGCAAGGTTGCGGAGGAAAACGCCGAGCTGGATCGCCGCCGCTCCCAGGAAGCGCAGTAAGAAAGCGCGCGGCCGACTTGAGTTTTTACCCGTGAAAAGAACCCGAATGAAAAACGCCGGAAAACACAGCGACGACCTGAAACAACTTTTCAAACGCCTGATGCGCGAGGGCAAGCCCGACCCGCGCAAACCGCTCGAGCCGCTCGACGCCCTGGTGCGCGGCGCGATGAGCTACGACGTAAGCGACAACCGCGCCGAGGACGCGATCAAGGCCATCGGCAAGGAATTCGTCGATCTCAACGAGCTGCGCGTCGCCACCGACCTGGAGATTCACGAGCTGCTCGGCGTGCGCTATCCCGCGATCGAGGAGCGCGTCGCGATGATCACGCAGTGCCTCAACGATATCTTCGAGCGCGAGCACACCATGAGCCTCGACCGCCTCAAGACCATCAGCAAGCGCGACGCCCGCCAGTTCCTCCGCGAGCTGCCCACCATGCAGCCGTTTGTCGAAGCCTTCGTGATGATGATGGCGTTCGAAGGCGCGGCATTTCCCCTGGACCAGGAAATGCTCACCTACCTCATCGAGGAGGAAATCATCGAGGAAGGCACCACGCTCGCCGAGGCCCAGAAATTTGTCGAGAACCAGATCAAAGGCGAGGACCTGTTCGATTTTTATGCCGTGCTTCGCAAGGCGGCGTTGAGCGATGGATCGCGCAAGAGGGCAAGGTCATGACCGACCGTCTTCCCGTCTCGACGCTGCGCCTTGGGCTTCCCAGCGGTAGCCTGCAGCAATCGACCATCGAGCTGTTCGGCCGCGCCGGTTATCGCGTCAATATCGCCGAGCGCAGCGTCTTTCCGCGCATCGACGATGAAAAGCTCTCGGCGGTTTTCTTCCGCGCCCAGGAAATCAGCCGTTATGTCGTGGATAATATCATCGACTGCGGACTCACCGGCTACGATTACGTCGTCGAAAACGGCAACGAGACGGACCTGATCGAAATCTGTGAGTTGACCTATTCGCGGGCCACATCCAATCCCTATCGCTGGGTGCTGGCCGTTCCGGAGGAAAGCCCGGTGAAGAGGCCGGAAGACCTCGACGGCAAAATAATCGCCACCGAGCTGGTCAACACCACTCGCCGCTGGTTTGCCGCCAAGGGGATCAATGTGAATGTCGAATTTTCCTGGGGCACGACGGAGATCAAGGCCCGCCTGCTGGATGGGATCGTCGAGGGGACTGAAACCGGCTCATCGCTGCGGGCGAACAACCTTCGCATCGTGGACACGCTCCTGACCAGCACAACGCGGTTCGTCGCCGGCAAAGACGCCTGGGCGATTCCCTGGAAGCGCGAGAAGATGGAAAACATCGCCATGCTGCTCAAGGGCGCGATCGAGGCGAAGGCCAAGGTGGGCCTGAAGATGAACGTGCCCGAGGATCGCCTGAGCGAAGTGGTCTCATTCCTGCCCGCGGAAAAAAGTCCCACCGTCAGCCGACTCGCCGACAGCGCCTGGGTGGCCGTCGAGGTGATCCTCGAGGAAAAACAGGAGCGCGAGCTGATCCCCCGTCTCAAACGCGCTGGTGCCACGGGAATTATTACCTACCCGCTCAACAAGGTCATACCGTAGGATTAAGCCATGGCAGGACACAGTCACTGGTCAAAAATCAAACGGGCCAAGGGCGCCACCGACGCCAAGCGCGGCAAGGTCTGGAGCAAGATCGCCCGCAAGATCATCATCGCCGCCAAGAACGGCGGCGACCCGCGCGATAATCTTTCGCTCCGTTACACCATCGATGAAGCCAAGGCCGCCAACATGCCCAAGGACACGATCGAAAAAGCGATCATGAAGGGCACCGGAGAACTCGGCGGGGAAAATTACGAAGCCGCGCTCTACGAAGGCTACGCCCCCGGCGGCGTGGCGATCCTCATTGACGCCCTGACCAACAACCGCACCCGCACCGCCCCGGAATTAAGATCGATCTTCGAAAAACACGGCGGCAACCTCGCCACCTCCGGCTCGGTCGCATTCCAGTTCGTCAAGCAGGGAATCATCGCCGTCAAATCCTCCGCAGCCGATGAAGATCGCCTTTTGGAGCTGGGCCTGGAAGCCGGCGCCGACGACGTCAAAAACGAAGGAGAGGTGATCGAAGTCATCACCTCACCGACCAGTTTCATCAAGGTGAAGGAAGCCATCTCCGCCGCCAACATTCCCATCGAAGCATCGGAAATCACCCATATTCCCACCAGCACGGTCCCCATCGACAGCGATCGCGCCCAGAAGCTGCTGAAGCTCATTGAAGTGCTGGAGGATAACGATGACGTTCAGACCGTGAGCCACAACGCCGAGATTCCCGAGGGCGTGACGGTTTAGGAATTTCATTCGGGCCAATCGAAAGTTCACACCCCCGCCAGAAAATCTCGCCCCGCAATCAGCCCGCGTTTTTCGCCCTCTTCACTGCCGTTGAAATTCATGTCCTCCAGTTCGATGCTCACAGTGCCGTCATATCCCGCCTCTTTCAGCAGCGCCAGAAGCTTTCCCCACGGCGCACCGCCATGGCCGGGAATGCAGTAGCGCCAGAAATGTCCCCCAAACGGAAACACCCGCGTCGTCGCCGACTGCTGCAGCGTGCCGAATTCGTAAATCTTCTCCGGCATGATTTCAGTGTCCTTCGCATGGACATGACCCACGCGCGCCGCAAATTCCTCCAGAAAGCGCACCGGATCGATTCCCATGCGAATCAGGTGCGATGGATCAAAATTGATCGCCAGCGCATCGCTTGCGGTTTCCTGGAAGAACAATCGCAAACTCTGCGGCGTGCAGCAGAGCGCGGGATAATACGGATAACTGCCCGGCGATCCTTCCATGACAATCCTCGCCCCGCTGCCCGCAATGGCGCTCGCCAGGGCCGAATATCCTTCCACCGCCAGCGAGAAATTCTCCCGCACATCCCGCGAATCATTCTCCGGAAAAACCACCGCAAAGAAATTCCGCACTCCCAGCGCGGCAACCGAGCGGATATGCTCCGCCGCCGCCGTGATGGCGTCCGTGCGCTTGCCCGCATCAGCCGATGCCACGTCCGACCACGGCCGCTTCAAATCCACCGATCCCACCCGCAATCCCGCCGCGAAAATCGGCTTGATCTCCTCGGCCGCGAGAAATTCCACATCCAGCGCCTCAAAACCATTCGAGACGGCAAATCCAATGACATCCGAAAGATTTTTCTGCCAGACATCCCGCCCTCGCCGAAAGCCGATGGGAAACGATCCCGTGCGTGTTTTTGCCATGACATCTTATAAAAAATCCGCCGCCGCCCTCCAAATCTAATTTTTCGACCGAAGCTCCGATTCGCACTTGGGGCGACGTTTGCTACACTGCCAAGTCCCTATGTCCTACACCGTCCTGGCTCGAAAATATCGCTCGGCCAACTTCGACGAACTCGTCGGACAGGAGCACGTTGCCGGCACGCTTAAAAAGGCGATCGAGTCGGGCCGCATCGCCCACGCGTATCTTTTCTGCGGCACCCGCGGCACCGGAAAGACCAGCACCGCCCGCATCCTCGCCAAGGCCCTGAATTGCCAAAGCACGGGCAAGCCCACGCCGAGTCCCTGCGGAAAATGCGATTCGTGCCTCTCCATCGCCCGCGGCGACGATATGGACGTCATCGAGATCGACGCGGCCAGCAATACCGGCGTCGACAACGTGCGCGAGATCATCGAAAACTCGCAATACCGCCCATCCCGCAGCCGTTTCAAGATATACATCATCGATGAAGTCCACATGCTCAGCAAAAGCGCCTTCAATGCGCTGCTGAAAACCCTGGAAGAACCGCCCAGCCACGTGAAATTCATCCTGGCGACAACCGAGCCGGAAAAAGTCCTGCCGACGATTCTCTCCCGCTGCCAGCGATATGATTTCCGCAGCATTTCCACCCGTGAGATCGCGGCCCATCTGAAGGAAATCTGTAAAAAAGAGAAAATTTCCGCCGAGGATGATGCACTGCTGCTGGTGGCCAAGGCGGGCGCGGGGTCGATGCGGGATGCCTTATCGCTGCTCGATCGCCTGCTGAGCCTCGGCGACAAAAAGCTCGCCGTCAAAGATGTCGAGGAAATGCTGGGATTGCCCCGGGCGCAGTTGATTTTCGACCTCGTCGAATCCATTGGCGGTGGAAACGTGAAACCAACCCTCGAACGGGCCGATGGATTGATCTCCGCCGGCCTGTCGCCCGATGGATTGATCGCCGCGCTTTCAGATCACCTGCGGAATCTGCTGATCGCCGTCACCTGCGGCAAGGATAGCACGCTGGTGGACATGCCGGGACTGGCAGAGGCGGAGCTGTGGGCGCAGGCCTCGAAATTTAACGCTGCCGCGCTGGCGCAGGACATTGCCATCCTCGAAGAGCTGCGGCGCAACATGCGGCAGAACCAGACCGGCCGAGCCATGCTCGATGCGGCTTTGGTTCGCCTGACGCTCGCCGAGCAATTTTCGCCCATCGGTCCCATGCTCGGCCGCAGTCCACCCCCCGCGCCGCCGATTGCCGAGCAAAAAAAAAAGCCTGAGGCGATAAAATCCGATCCTCCGCCGCAGACGCCGATATCGCAGCCAATATCAGCAGGCAATTCAAATGACTTCTGGCCGAAAGTGCTGGTTAGGTTACAGGGCACCGCCTTCAACAGCGTGCTGGGCATGGCCCGTTTTGAAGGGATCGAAAACGATCTGGCGGTCATTCGCGTTCCGGGTTCGGTGGAAACATTCGTCAAGCAGTGGTCCACCAACGGCCGGCGCGATCAGCTTGCCAAAACCCTGACCGAGCTTCGCGGCCAGCCGACCGGCGTAAGATTTGAAATCGACGATGCCGCCCCCCAGCCACCGCCCGCGGCTCGCATGGAAGCCGAGGCCGGTCCGATCGTGGAATTCGTTCTCAAGGAATTTGGCGGAACCCTCACCGCAGTGGAGTAACCAATGTTCGATGCACTTAAAAATCTTGGCAACATGGGCGAAATGCTGAAACAAGCGCGGCAAATGCAGGAAAAGATGGCCGCGATGCAGGAGGAGCTGGCCCGCAAACAAGTGACCGCCGATGCCGGCGCGGGCATGGTCGAAGCCGTCGTCAACGGCAAGCAGGAACTGGTCAAGCTGCACATCGACAAGCAGAAAATCGACGTGAACGACACCGAGATGCTCGAAGACATGATTGTCTCCGCCGTCCGCGCCGCGCAGGCCAAGGCCCAGGACATGATGAAGCAGGAAATGCAAAAAGCAGTGGGGGATTTGGGTTTGCCGCCGGGATTGTTGCCCTGATGTAGCGTGGGCGTCCCGCCCACATGAATTCAATCCGGATTTATCTCCCGCAATTTCTTATCCAGAACTTTCTCCCTTCGTTTCGCCGCCGCGTCCAGCCAGTCACGCAGCGCATCCGCGTTCTTCGCGTCCAGCATTTTTTCCACAGCCAGGAACTGCGCCTGCAATCGCCGCAAACCCGCTTTCAGATTATCGGCGTTATCGAGAAAAATATCGCGCCACAACCCGCCGTCGCCGCCGGCGATGCGCGTCGTGTCGAGGAATCCCTTGCCGCATAAATCCAGCCCCGCGTCCTCCTGCATCGCCACCAGCGCCGCCGCCAAAAGGTGCGGGAGATGACTCACATCCGCCAGCAGCCGGTCGTGATCCTCGGGATTAATCCGCACGATTCGCATCGCCAGTGAGCGCCAAAATCCCTCCATTTTGTCCAGGACTTTGGGATTTGTTTTCGCCGTCGGCGTCAAGATGCAAAGCTGATTGGCGAAAAGATCCGCCCGCGAAAATTCCACGCCCCGTTTTTCGCTACCGGCGATGGGATGGCTGGCGATGAAATCGACATTTTTGGGAAGAATCGATTCTGCCAAGTTCGCCACCGAACGCTTGGTGCTGCCGACATCGGTCACCAGCGCGCCGGCCGAGAGGGATGGCCCGATCTGTTTCAGCAGCGATTCAAAGATTCCCACCGGCGTGCAGAGAATCACCAGGTCGGATCCCTCCACCGATGCCGCCGGGTCCGTTTCCGGGGCATCAATCGCGCCGATCTCGATCGCCTTCTCAAGCGTCTGGCGGCGATGTCCATAGCCGATGATTTTGCACTGCGGAAATGCCGATCGCGCTGCCAGCCCGAGCGATCCACCGAGCAGACCGACTCCCAGGATCGTCATTTGGCGCGGAAACATGGATCGTCACGATTTTCGCGGCGAAGTGTCGAGCTTTACAACGCTGAATTCGTCGAGATTCAAAGTGGTGAGTTCCCCGTCCGCTTTTTTCAGCGTCAGCCGATCGAGCCAGAGCTTGTCGTCTTTGCTGTGGGCATACCAGCTTCCCGTTTGCTGCTGCTGGAATTCGACGACGGTGCCGGACGTTTCGCTGCTGAAGGAATAATTTCGCGCCGCAATCTGCTGCACGACCTTCACCTTGGCGCCGGGAACAAGATGCTTACGGATTGAATCATCCATGGGGAATTAGGTTAAGGTGCCGCAGCGAAGCGGGCAAGTGCGACGGAAATCGCCTATTCCAATTCATCCCTTCATTTCTTCCGCCACGCGCATCAGCTCATCCCAGAGCTGGCTCAGCGCCTGCGGGACAACCCGCGTTTCGCCGACGACGCTCATGAAATTGGTGTCGCCACCCCAGCGGGGCACAACGTGCTGGTGAACATGGCCCGGCAACCCAGCCCCGGCGACTTTGCCGAGGTTGATGCCGATATTAAATCCCTGTGCGGATACTGCGCGCTTCAGCAATCGCACCGCCGCCGTCGTTTGCGCGGCCAGGTCGAGATGCTCGGCATCGCTCAGCTCTTCCAGTTCGCATTTGTGCGCCTTGGGCGCGATCAGCAGATGTCCATTGGCGTAAGGGAAACGGTTGATCAGCACGACGCTGAAATCGCTCGTCCAGAGCACCAGGCGGTCGCGCTTTTGCTCCGGCTCGACGGCCGCGGCGGCGTCGCAGAGAAAGCAGCCCTCGTCCTTGCCCAGTGATTTGATGTAAGGCATTCGCCAGGGAGCGAACAGGGGAGGAGAGTGCATGATCCAAATACCGTAAGACTAAGAGACGGAGAGGCGAACAGGCGAAGTCGAGTTTTTTGGCGCTCGTGTTTCGGGCTTTGGCGATGGCCGGATCGTAACCGCCGATTCGACCGTCACGGCCACTTTCGGCTCGGACATTTCCAGAACCTCCATCGCCAGGGCGCGGTAATCCGATGCTCCGTGGCTCGACGAATCATATTGCAGAATCGTCTGCCCGAAGCTGGGGCTTTCGGCCAGCTTGATGTTCCGGCGGATTCGGCTGGTGAAAATGCGGGCATTGGACCAGGGGAGATTTTTGCCGGCGGCTTCCTCGATGAACGCCTTCAAGTCGCTCACCACCTCGGTGGACAATTTGGTTTGCGAATCAAACATCGTCAGCGCGATTCCCGAAACCTTCAATCCCGGATTCACCTGCCGGCTCACCAGCGCAACTGTTTCCAGAAGTTTTCCCACCCCCTGCAGCGCCAGGAAATGCGGCTGCATGGGGATAATGACTTCCTGCGCGACCGCCAGGGCATTGATCGTCAGCAGGCCGAGGCTCGGCGGGCAATCGAGCACGGCAAAATCGAAATCCAACTCAGCCGATTCCAGCCGATTTTTCAGCAGCGTTTCCCGGCCCGGAATATTAACCAGTTCGACTTCGGCGGCGGCCAGATCGATGCTGCCTGGAACCAGCGCCAGATTCTGCCCCACATTCTGCATCGCGCTGAGCAGGCTTTGCCCATCGACCAGCACGTGGTAAAGGCTGACGAGTTCAGGCGATGGGTTGACGCCGTAGTTGATCGTGAGATGCGCCTGTGGGTCGAGATCGACCATGCAGACCCGTTTCCCCTGTTCCGCCAGCGCGGCGGCAAGGTTGGCGGTGGTGGTGGTCTTCCCAACGCCTCCCTTCTGATTCATGAACGCAATGATCCTCATGCGTCTTTCGCTCCAATGATTATCGGACTGCGGGGGAACATTACAAGAGCGGCCATAGAGATTGACTCATTTCGCATCGCTCCCCCTCAATAAAAATCGGAAACAGGAAATATCTTCCCCCGGAAAATAAGAAAGCTTCCGCCGTGGCAGGGAAGCTTTCTTTTTGTTTGTCCGTGGCCTCTGTTTTTTGGAGCCGAGGCCGCGAATGTAAATTGTTTTTGACTCGTGGAAGAAATGACCAAGCATCGGGCATTCGTTTGGAGCCACGCGCCCGCATGCGCACAGAGCGCATTACTTCTTCTTGGTCGTCTTTTTCTTCTTCTTGGGAGCGGCTTTCTTCTTCGCCATAACGCAATCACCTCCTTTCTTGAATAACAAATGTACGCTTCTAAAAATTTCCGTCAACGATATTTTTAAAAAACATCGTGTAAGATCATCGGCAGAATTTTCGAAAGGGCATTATGGCGCGCGATGAAAAACGTCCGTGTGTGATCATCATTCGAGATGGCTGGGGAAAAAATCCGTATCCGAAATGGAACAACGCCAACGCCGTCTATCTCGCAAAACATCCCGTCGCCGATCGCCTCATGGCCGAGTATCCGAGCACTCTGATTCACACCAGCGGATTCGATGTCGGCCTTCCCGAGGGAACGATGGGCAACAGCGAAGTGGGTCATCAGAACATTGGCGCGGGAAGGATCGTCGATCAGGAATCAGTCGCCATCACCAAGCAGATTCGCGACGGTGAGTTTTACGATAATCCGATCCTCAACGAAGCGGTCAGCCGCGCGATCGAACGAAAGGCCGCGGTCCACCTTTTCGGCATCGCCAGCGACGCCGGCGTTCACGGCCGATTGGAGCATTTGTACGCCTGCCTGGAGCTGTGCCGACGGCGGGGAATGGACCGGGTTTTCCTCCACGCCTTCACCGATGGACGCGACACTCCCCCCAACAGCGGGATGGGTTATTTGCGGGAAATTGAGGCGAAAATGACCGAAATCGGCGTCGGCAAAGTCGCCAGCGTCACCGGCCGGTACTGGGCGATGGACCGCGACAACCGCTGGCAGCGCGTGGAAAAAGCATATCGCGCCATCACCCTGGGCGACGGCCCGAAATTCGCCTCCGCAGAGGCGGCCGTCAGGAACTATTACGATCATCCCACCGAACCGAATCTTGCCGGCGATGAGTTCATCACGCCGTCGGTCATCTGCGACGACGGCCGCACCCCGCGCGCGGTGGTCAGGGACGGCGACACGATCATTTTCTACAACTATCGCGGCGACCGTCCGCGCGAGATCACCCGGGCGTTCGTCACGCCCGAGTTTGACTGTTTCAATCGCGGAAAGTTCCTCGATTTGTTTTATTGCACGATGACGGCATACGAGCAGGGCCTGCCCGTGCACGTGGCATATCCCAAGCCGCCGAAGATGAAAAATATTCTCGGCGAGTATCTCAGCAGTCTTGGCTTGAAACAGTTCCGCTGCGCCGAGACGGAAAAATTTCCGCACGTCACATTTTTTTTCAACGATTACCGCGAAGAGCCGTTTCCCGGCGAGGATCGGCAGATCATTCCCTCCCCCAAAGACGTGGCGACCTACGACCAGAAACCGGAAATGAGCGCCGCCGGTGTGTGCGATGAAGTCGTCCGCCGCATCGACAGCGGCGCGTACGATCTGATCATCGTCAACTTCGCAAACGGCGACATGGTCGGCCACACCGGCGTTCTCGCCGCGGCCATCAAGGCGGTCGAAGTGGTCGACCAATGTGTCGGCAGAATTCTCGACGCGCTGAAAAAACAAAATGGCGCGGCCATCGTCCTGGCCGACCACGGCAACTGCGAGCAGATGATCGACCCCACCACCGGCGGCCCGCACACGGCTCACACGACCTACGATGTCGAACTGATCGTCGTGGACGACCGCTTCAAGGGCCAAAAGCTGCGGGAAGGCGGCCGCCTCGCCGATGTCGCGCCGACGGCGCTGAAAATCATGGGCATCCCCCAGCCGGCGGAAATGAGCGGGAAGTCGCTGATCGGTTAGCTGTCTACCGTAATCGGTTTAATCCGCCAATCGACGCAATTGTCGAGCAGGACTTTCACAGCAACCGTAGTCCTTCAAGCAACCCTCGCGTGGCCAAATCAATCACTGCAACGGCCTGCTCACAAGTGACTGGTGGAAAATCTTCAAGGAATACGCTCAGCGGATCGCCCGCACGCAGATGATCGAATAAATGCTGAATCGGCACCCGCGACCCCGTAAAGCATGGTTCGCCGTGCATGCGGGCGTGATTCACCCAGATAAAAGGGGCCAAAACGCTGTCCGCCGGAATCAATTCCCGGTCTTCGGTGGTTTGCGGGGGTTGTGAGTTAATCGTTGCCATCAGGCTCCCTGCTCGTTTTACCCAAATTATATCATCTCCGGCATTACCGCATTCGCAATTGCAGGGGGAAAATTTGTCCCTATAATCCGCCGCATATAAGGAGTTCTTTCAATGGCCCATATCATTGCCGAGCCGTGCATCGGCACCAAGGACACCGCGTGCGTCGCGGTTTGCCCGGTAGACTGCATCCATCCCACCAAAGAAGAGGCGGATTTCGCCACGGCCGACCAGCTTTTTATCGACCCCGACACCTGCATCGACTGCGGGCTGTGCGTCGATGAATGCCCGGTCACCGCAATTTTCCCCCAGGAAGACCTGCCCAGCGAATGGGCCGCCTTCATCGAAAAGAACACCGCTTACTACAAAAAATAACCGGCAGATTCGGGTGTAACCGCCGGCCTGCCCCTTTCCACTGTCCCTGTGAACGCTTTTCTTTCACAGGAGATAAATATGAAAGCGGGTAAATTACTGCTCACCCTGGCGGCAGTCGGATTGCTGGGGATCGGAAGCTTTTCCCTGGGCGCGGGAGCGGCCGATGTGGCCAATGATTCGCCCACCACGCAGCAATCGGACCGGCCGCTGGTGCGGTTCATCCGCGGTCAGATCGGCCGATGGATGGTGCTTCGCTCGCAGCTTGATCTGAGCGGCGATCAGAAGCAGCAGATCGCCGATATTCTCAAATCGCACAAGCAGGAGATCGTCCAGGCGGTCCAGCCGGTCGTCGAAAAACGCCGGGCGCTGCGTGAAGCGGTGCTGGCGGCCAATCCCGACGAAAAGGCGATCCGCGCCGATGCGGACAATCTGGGCCATGCCATCGGCGATGCGGCAGTGCTGGCATCCCAGATCAAACAGCAGATTTCACCGATCCTGACGGACCAGCAGCGGCAGCAACTGGGCGATTTTCGATCCCAATCCGATGCCGCGGTCGATAATTTCTTCGCGAAGATGGCCGGCGGACAATGACCGGTGGAAGATGCGAAGATGGATCACGATCCCGATCGCGCGGATATCACCGCAAGCCTCGCCGGCGACGGCGAGGCTTTTCGCCGCATCGTGCTGCGATACCAGCAGTCGATCGCGAAACGGATGCGGCGTTTCGGCCGGGATACGGCAACAGTGGAGGAGTTGGTCCAGGACGTTTTCGTCGAAGCCTATTTCAGCCTTCGCGGATATTCGGCAAAAGCGCCGTTTGAACATTGGCTTAATGTCATCGCCACCCGCGTCGGCTATGGGTTTTTGAAAAAGCGGCAGAAGCAGATGAGGAGCAAGAGCCATGTCAACGATCTGGAAAATTACTCAGCATCGCAGATTGAGAATCCATCTGAGGCGGCGGAGGCGCTCCATCATGTCCTGGATCGCCTTTCGCCTCGGGATCGCCTGGCAATTACGCTCCTTCATCTGGAGAACCATACCGTCGCCGAGACGGCTGCACTGACC
>Ga0302325_10013209_pt1 | contig 17641 bp, 18 predicted proteins | sample Palsa_T0_2_FD_201948 | JGI IMG/M metagenome (GOLD analysis project Ga0302325, IMG submission 201948) | Peat permafrost microbial communities from Stordalen Mire near Abisko, Sweden - Palsa_T0_2 | ecosystem: Environmental > Terrestrial > Soil > Palsa > Peat permafrost | place: Sweden: Abisko... | reverse complement strand
CGGCCTGTTCACCTCGGTGGATGCCGGCCAGATCTGGGAGGGCACGGGCATTCAGGGCGACGCCGTCGATTCCATCGGCATGTCTCCGAACTATCCGGTGGATCATACGCTGTTTGCCGGCAGTTCCATCTCGGGCCTATTCAAGTCGACCGATAGCGGAGTTACTTTCACGCCCATCACCATCGTACAGGGCGATAACGGCACCCTCCCGGTGGTGTGTTCTCCGGCCTATGCCACCGACCAGACGGTGTTCACCGGCACGTCTCACTCCGGTATCTTCAAATCCACAGACGGCGGCTCAACCTGGACTCAGTTACCGGGCACCGGGTTACTAACTGCCTTCTCATTTGCCCTGTCGCCGAACTTTGCGAACGATCAGACGCTGTTTATCGGGACCTTGCAGCAGGGTTTGATGAAATCCACGGACGGCGGCCAGACCCTCACTACCATCACTGCGATCCCCGGCTATTTTGTCAGCGCGGTGGCCATTTCACCAAGCTATTCCCAAGACCAGACGGTGTTCGCCGCCAGCTACCTGGGACTCTACAAATCCACCGACGGCGGCGTCACCTGGACTTACACCGCCGAGCCTGCCCGCCAGGAAGAACAGCGTCAGTTCGGTACCGGCGCTTTCTATTCGATCATCTACACGGGAACCTGGAACATAGTTTCCGATCAGGCCGCCAGTACCGTGCAACTGGCCAGCACGACGCAGTCGGGAGCTACGGCTACGCTCTTGTTTCTGGGGTCCGGAGCGCGCTGGATCGGCATGAAGAGTCCGACCGGCGGAACCGCGCAAGTGCTATTGGATGGTACTCTCAGCCAGACTGTGAATCTACAGGCCTCCAGCACAGAGGAGCAGCAGACGCTTTGGGTCAAGCGGGATCTGGCGTGCGCGCCGCACACCGTGACTATCAACGCGACACCTGGGGCTGGCCTAAGCGTGAACCTGGACGCGCTGGACGTATGGCAGGACACCTGCCCTTGGGCGACGGTGGCCAAGCAGGCCGCACCTCGCCCTGTCACACAAAGCGCGGCCAAGCCGGCCACGGACGGCCGATGATACCTTAAGAAGATGCCCGAGACACTCAGCGAAGACCTGATCACATATATCAAGGCGCCGGGTCATGCGATGACTCCCGCCGAGGCGCGCGAGACCGCCCGTACGCATCCCGTCGCGATTTTGGGCGGGCTGCACCGCAGCGGCACCACGTTACTGTTCCGCATGTTGCGCGAGCATCCTGAAATCAGCGGCTTTGCGAACAACCCGGACGCCGATGAATGGCTGGGCGTCGAAGACGAGGGCCAGTTCCTGCAATCCGTCTATCCGCCCGCCATCGTCTGGGGCGGGCCCGGCAGGTTTGCGTTTGCGCCGGAGGCACACCTGACCGAGGAGTCCGAGTTTCTCACTGAGGAAAGCAAGACTACGCTGCCTGTGGAGTGGTTTCCGTTTTTCGATCTCTCGAAACGCTTTCTGCTCGAAAAATCCCCACCCAACATTCTCTGGACGCGGTTCCTGCAAGGCATTTTCCCGAACTCCTGGTTTGGGATTATTGTGCGGCATCCCGTCGCCGTATCATTGGCTACCGAGAAATGGTGCTCCACGGATCTGGACTCGCGGATGGAACACTGGCTGGTGGCGCACGAGACGTTCGAGAAAGACTGTCCGCACCTGAAGCGCGTCATGACAGTCAAGTACGAAACGCTCATCTCCGAGCCGGCCGCCACGTTGGCTGTCGTTTATAAGTTCTTGGGATTGGAACCGCACCCCACTACATTCGAGGCCACCTCGGAGCACAACAAGAAATACTTCGCGCAATGGCGCGCGCTGGCTCAGGATCCGCAGTCGAGCGCCGGCATCCAGCAATTGATCGACAAGTATGAAACGCGGGTGCGCGCGTTCGGCTACAGTCTGCGCGATCTGGATCTGGTTTGACGCTAACTTGAAAAACCATGCTACACGTCGAAGTAATTGCGAATGTTGGGGGGCGCACGGCCGCCGAGTTATTTCCCCTCTTGTGCGATATGCGGCAGTACCCAAAGTATTCGGATAGGGTCTTGGCACTCGATGTCTCGCCGTCTACCAATGGCTCGGTAGTTTCCAAGTGGACGGTCAAGCTGGGCCCTGGCACGGCCACCTGGACTCAACAGGACGACCTGGAGCCGGAAACCGGCACCATTCGCTTTCAGGGCCTGTCGGGCGACATCGACTACTTCAAAGGCGCCTGGAGCGCGCGCGACAATGGCGCCGGGTGCGTGCTGCGCTTCGACTGCGATTTCGATATCGGGTTGCCCGGCCTTGCGAAGCTCATCGAGCCCCGCATAGCCAAGCTGCTGCGCGAGAACATTCGCGCCATATTTGGCGGCATGTTTGGCGCAGATGTCGTTTCCCAGCAGTGAATACACTCACAACATGATGAACTTTCTAGTGGCCGAGCGGCAGGCGCTCAACCGGTTCTCGCCCGGCCTTGACGATAAGCTCGCGGCGGCCGGCCTGGAGCGGTTGGAGGCTCCCGAAGGCGGCGCCATCGAGCTGTTCCGGCAGCACGGGGGCCCCGGTTTGCTGATTCCCCAAGAGTACTCCGGCCTGGGGGCAAATGCCGTGGAGGCGATCCGTTATCAGCGCGCATTAGGCAGCCGCGCGCCGTCGCTGGCGGTCGCGTCCACCATGCACCACTTTTCGGTGGCGACCCTGGTGGCCATGTGCGCGGCGAGTCCGGGAATGGAATGGCTGCTGCTGGCTGCCATCGCCGAGCAACAGCTTCTGGTGGCATCCGGGTTCGCCGAAGGGCACAGCGGCAGCAACGTGCTGCGGCCGACCATGCGGGCGAAAAAGGTTTCCGAAGGTGTGCTGGTCAACGGCAGCAAGAAGCCGTGCAGTTTATCGCGCTCCATGAACCTGCTGACGGCTAGCGTGACCATCGACGACGATGCGGGCGGACGTTATGCCATCCTGTTGATCCCGGCCGAGTCGCCGGGCATTGAGCGCCGCCCGTTTTGGAAAAACTTCGTGCTGGCGGGAGCCGAAAGCGACGAGATTGTCTTGCGCGACGTATTCGTTCCCGACCGGCTGACGTTCCGCACGAGCGAGGCCATCGACACCGATCCCACCGAAGGGACCGGATTCCTGTGGTTTGAGTTGCTCATCTCCGCCGCTTATCTGGGAGTGGCCAGCGCGCTGGCGGAGCGCGTGGTGCAGGGGGACAAAGGATCGGCGTATGACCGGTGCTCGCTGGCAGTGGAATTGGAGGGAGCTATGGCCGCGCTGGAGAGCCAGGCGCAGGTTTTGATGGCCGGCACACCCACCCGCCACGATTTCGCGCGGGCGCTGTTCGTCCGATTCGCGGTGCAGCGATCCATTGAACGGGCCACTGCGCTGGCGGCGGAGTTGATGGGAGGCATGGCCTTTGTGCAGTCTTCCGAAATTGCGTATCTCTATGCCGCGGCCCGTGCGCTGGCCTTCCATCCGCCTTCCCGCTTAGCTGCGTCGTCAGGATTGGCCAGTTACGTTGCGGGTGCCGAACTGCGGCTGGAATAGCAGGCTCTCAGCATAATGCCCCACACGTTTGACAAAAGCGCGATTCCGAGTTCACCGTGGGGCGGCCAATCATGGCCGCAGCCGCCTTTTAGGCGGCCAAAGCCGGCTAAAAGCCGGCTGCGGGCAGAATTGCCCGCCCCACGGTGCAGAAAGGCCGCCCCGGCCGTCCCGGTATGGCGTCGATCAGCCGGCGCGTATACGGGTGCGCCGGGTACTCGAAGATGCGCTCCACCGGCGCGAACTCCACAATCTCGCCTTCGTGCAAAATAGCCACACGATTGCACAGCGAGGCAATCGACAGCAGGTCGTGCGAGATATACAGGATGGCCATGGAAAGCTCCCGGTTGAGCCGTGCAAACAACCGCAGGATTTCCCATTGGGTGAGCGCGTCGAGGGCGCTGGTGACCTCGTCGGCGATCAGCAGGGCCGGACCGTGCAGAATGGCCATGGCGATCAGCACGCGCTGCGCCTGGCCCACGCTCAGTTCGCCCGGATAGCGCCGCAAAAACGGCTTGTCCACAGTCAGACTGACAGCGTCCAGCGCATCCAGGACGCAGGCTTCGCGGTCAGTGCGGGATGCCCCTCTGTGAGCATCGCCGTGAGCCTCCCAGGCCTCCGACAATTGCGTGCCGATGCGCAAGGCCGGGTTCAGCGAAGACACCGGATTCTGCAGCACCAGCGCAATCTCCCGTCCCCGGATGCCGCGCATCTCGCGCTCCGGCGCAGCCAGCAGGTCGCATCCACGGAAGCGAATCTCGCCGCGCACCGCGCCGCCCTTCAGGTGGAGCAGCCGCATGATGGCCAGCGCGATGGTACTTTTGCCCGATCCGCTCTGGCCCGCCAAGCCTACGATTTCGCCGGCTCCAATCTCAAGCTCCACGTTGCGCAGCACGTCCGCCCGTGCGCCATAGCCGGCGGATATCCTTGCGGATAGCAGCGGCGCGCGGCTGTCGGACCGGTCGGTTAACGGATACACCCCTTACAAGATGGGCGCTCACGATGGGCAACCGCAAGTTGTTATTCGTTAAACTTCCGATAAATGCAAAGCCGGAGTTCTCCAAGGTTAGTATCCTATTACTAACCATCCCGATTAACCGGTCTACATACTCATTCCAAAGGATATTATTCCGGGCCATAACCGTCCCGTTATCTTGGTACAAGAAGTACTTCATAACTTACAATTGAATTGATAATAGATCTATTAGAGCGTATGTTACTGGTATGGCGATGCCCGCGAAGGTTCAGATGTTAGGAAGCGGCAGTACCAACCGCTTCAATCTCCATCGTACGGCGCCGCGCCTCAACCAGGACGGCCCGGAGCCCGGCGCGCGGTACCCTCAGGACCATCTGAAAGCGGCACAGGCCCGCGATGAGCGCCATATCGTCGCCGGGGCTGTGGTGGGAAGCGAGCGGATGAAGGCCGTGTTCCGCCTGGTGGAGAAGATCGCGCGCACCAATGCCACGGTGCTGATCGGCGGCGAGAGCGGCTCGGGAAAAGAAGTGGTGGCCAGGGCCGTGCATAACTTTTCGCTGCGTTGCGAGCGGCCGCTGGTGGATATCAATTGCGGCGCCTTGCCCGATCACCTGATGGAAAGCGAACTGTTCGGCTACGAAAAAGGTGCGTTCAGCGGCGCGGACGCGCAAAAAGCCGGCATGTTCGAGCTAGCCAACGGCGGAACCTTATTCCTGGACGAGATCGGGGAACTGGACGCCAAGATGCAGGTGAAGCTGCTGCGCGTTCTCGATGGCGTGCCCTATTATCGCCTGGGCGGCACGCGCAAGGTGGCCGTGGACGCGCGCATCGTGGCCGCCACCAATAAGAACCTGGAGAAAGCCGTGGAAGCCGGCGCCTTCCGCGGGGACCTGTTTCACCGCTTGAATCAAGTTAGTATTCAGGTTCCGCCTCTGCGCGAGCGCGTGGAAGATATCGCACCCCTGGCCTATCACTTCCTGCACGAAGTAGACCCCCGGCTGGATCTATCGGACGACGCTCTCAACGCCATCGAGGAGTACGGCTGGCCGGGCAACGTGCGGGAATTGCGCAACGCCATCACCCGCGCCGCCGTGCTCGCCGAAAGCTGGGAAATTTCCGCCGCGGATTTGAATTTGAAGCCTTCCTCACTGGAGCCCGCGGCCAAGCCGGAGTTGAAGCGCCAACTGGGCGGGCTCGAGGAGCAGGTGATCCGGCAGGCGCTCGAGAAATCGGGAGGAAGGCAGGATTTAGCGGCCGGCCTGCTGGGCATCTCCCGCCGCACGCTCCTGCGAAGACTCAAAGAATACAAGACCCGTACCAGCGAGGCCGAGTTCTTTTCCCCGGTGATATCGGCATGAACGCCAAAGCAAAATCCTACGTTGCGGCTATTAGTCTCGCCGGCCTCGGCTTCATTGGCGTGGGTTTGTACCGGTGGCAATCCGAAAATCCGTACCGGTTCTTCTTCTATCTGATTCTGTCGGCCTTGGCAGCCGGCCTGAAGGTGAATCTACCCGGTATCCGCGGAACCATGTCGGTCTGCTTCCTGTTTGTCTTCGTAGGTATCGCCGACTTAAGCGCCGCGGAGACGTTGGTCATAGGCTGCGTGGGCACGCTGGTGCAATGTCTCTGGAAATCGAAGCAGCGACCCAAGATCTTCCAGGTGGTTTTTAGCGTGGCAAATACGGCCATCGCCGTGTCGCTGGCTTATTCGTTCTATCGCTGGCCGGCTCTGATGCGGTTCGATCACATCGGCCCTTTGCTGTTGATCGCCACTGGACTGGCTTACTACGGCTTGAACACAGTACCGATCGCCGGAGCCATATCTCTCTCCGAAAAAAAGCGCTTCACCGAGACCTGGCATAACTGCTATTTCTGGTCGTTCCCCTTCTACCTCGTGGGCGCTTCGGTCGCCTGGATCATTAGCATCTTTACCAGGCAAATGCGCTGGCAAGCTTCCATCGTGCTGCTGCCCGTAATCTATCTGATTTACCGCTCGTACCAGCTTTATCTCGCGCGGTTGGAAGACGAGAGACGGCACGTAGAGTCCATTGCGGGACTGCACATGCGTACCATCGAGGCCCTGGCGCTGGCCATCGAAGCCAAGGATACTACCACTCACGACCACTTGCGTCGCGTGCGCGTTTATGCCGTTGAGCTGGGCAAGCAACTGGGGCTGACGCCGGAGGAGCTGGAGGCTCTCAAGGCGGCCGCCCTTTTGCACGACATAGGAAAGCTGGCCGTGCCGGAGCACATTATCTCCAAGCCCGGCCGGCTGACTCCTGAAGAATTCGAAAAGATGAAAATCCACCCCGTAGTGGGAGCGGAGATCCTGGATCGCGTCGCGTTTCCGTATCCGGTGGCGCCCATCGTAAGGGCCCACCATGAGAAATGGGACGGCACGGGCTACCCCTACGGCCTGCGCGGCGAAGAGATTCCCATCGGGGCGCGGATTCTGTCGGCGGTAGATACTCTGGATGCCCTGGCTTCCGACCGCCAATACCGGCGGGCGCTGGGCTTAGAAGATGCCATGCGCGAGGTGGCCACGCTGGCCGGGGCCAGCTTCGACCCCAGAGTGGTCGCGGCTCTTCAACAACATTATGTGGAGCTGGAGAAGGCGGCCAAGCTGACTCCGGCAAGCGGCGCCAAACTCTCCACGGACGTGAAAATCGAAAAAGGCGCGGAGCCGGCCGCCGGCTTCCAGGCCGCGGCGCCGCGCACGGTCCCGGTGAATGAATATGACTTTCTGTGCTCCATCGCCGCGGCCCGCCAGGAAGTGCAGTTGCTGTTTGAATTGGTGCAGGATCTGGGTAACTCCCTCAGCCTGGATGAGACTCTTTCCGTAGTGGCGGCGCGCTTGAAAAAGATCGTGCCTTACGACGCGATCGCCATCTATGTGCGGATGGATCAAAAGCTGATCCCGCGGTATGTCAACGGAGAGGACTTCCGTTTGTTCTCTTCTCTTGAGATACCCGTGGGGGAAGGGCTCTCCGGCTGGGTTGCCGAGAACCGCAAACCTATATTGAATGGCAATCCGTCCGTTGAAACAGGGTACTTATCGAATCCCAATAAGTTCAGTTCCCTGAAGTCGGCGTTGGCCGTTCCGCTGGATGGTTTGAATGGAGCGATCGGGGTGATGACGCTTTACCGTGCGGAGGCCGACGCGTTTTCGCGCGATCACCTCCGCATCCTGTTGGCCATCAGCGGCAAGGTGTCGTTGGCCGTGGAAAACGCGCTCATCTTCCGCCAGGTGGAGGATTCGGCCACCACCGACTATCTGTCCGGATTGCCCAACGCCCGCTCTCTGTTCCTGCGTCTGGATAGCGAATTGGCCCGCTGCAAACGAATCGGCGAGCCCCTTTGCGTGGTGGTATGCGATCTGGATGGCTTCAAACAGATCAACGATCGCTTTGGCCACCTGGAGGGCAACAAGGTATTGCGGCTGGTGTCGGAGGCGCTGCGCAGCCGCTGCCGCGAGTACGACTACGTGGCGCGCATGGGCGGCGACGAGTTCGTGCTGCTGCTGCCGGGGAGCGACCGCCGGTCCATTCAAAACCGCATCGCCGAGATCCGTCAAATCGCCATCGGCGCGGGAATGCCGGCTGGCAGCGGCGTTGCCATGAGCCTGGGCGAGGCGTACTATCCGGAGAATGGAACCGACGCTGAGGAATTGTTGGCCGAGGCGGACAGACGCATGTACAAAGCGAAGCTGCTCCGCAAGAAGTATCGAGTGACTATGTATCCGCAGCCGCCGGTCAAGATCGCAGCCACCGCGTAAGTGGCACGGGGAGCATCGTTCTATGAGACGACGGTCGTTATTGTTGGCCATGTTTGCCGCATTACTGCCGGCCTATGGGCAGTATGGCGGCGAGCTGCGCTTCTGTCTGCAGGGCGAGCCCAAGACATTCAATCCTCTATTAGTGGAAGACGATCCGTCGGAAGTGGTCAGATATCTTACCGGCGGCGTGCTGATACGCGTGAACCGCTCCACTCAGGAAGCCGAGCCGGAGCTGGCGGCTTCCTGGAAGTTGGACAAGCATGGCCGGCGCATCGCCTTCCAGCTCAGGCCCGGTCTGAGTTTCTCGGATGGCACGCCCTTCACGGCCGAAGACGTCGCCGCGACGATGCGCATGGTGATGGACCCCAAGCTGCATGCGCCGGTTGGAGATGCCTTCCGTTCAGGGCCGGGCGCGGCGGAGATCGCGGTCACAGGTCCCCTCACAGTCACCATCGACTTCCCGGCCGCGGTATCCGGTATGGAGCGCCTCTTCGATCAGGTGGCCATCATGTCGTCGAAGTCCGCCAAAAAAGAAGCCGCCGTTTTGGGGCCGTTCTACGTGGCGGACTATAAGGCGGGCTCCGAAGTATTGCTGAAGAAGAATCCGCACTATTGGAAGCGCGACACGCAAGGACGCGCGCTGCCTTACCTGGATTCGATTCGCTTGTCGATTCAGCAGAACCGGACGATGGAGATGATGCGGTTCACGCGCGGCGAACTGCATCTGATCAACAGCGTGGCGCCGGATAACTTCGAAAAGCTGGCTGCCGAAGCGCCTGCCGCGGTCAGTGACATCGGACCCTCTCTGGACTCGGAGATGCTATGGTTCAATCAGGCGCCGGGCGCGCCGCTGCCGGAGTCGAAGAAGGCCTGGTTCGGTTCCGCGGCTTTCCGGCGCGCGATGCTCGAAGCTATTAATCGCGACGACCTTTGCCGCGTGGTTTATCATGGGCACGCCAGTCCGGCTGTAGGTCCGGTCTCTCCGGCGAACCGGGTTTGGTACAACGCTGCTCTACAGCCTGTGCCGTTCGACCGCGCCGCGGCCCTGCGGAGTCTCGCGCAGGACGGCTTTCAACTGAAGGATGGCGTGCTGCACGACGGCCAGGGAAACCCTGTGGAGTTCTCGGTGGTAACCAATGCGGGCAACCTATCGCGCGAAAAGATGGCCGCCATGATCCAGCAGGATCTGGGCGCCATCGGCGTTAAGCTGAACATCGTGACGTTGGACTTTGCTTCCCTGATCGAGCGCCTCACCAAGACTTTCGCCTATGAGGCCTGCCTGTTGGGAATGACCAACGTAGACCTCGATCCGAATCTGCAGATGAACGTCTGGCTCAGCTCCGCCAGCAATCATCAGTGGAATCCGAATCAGAAGACCCCAGCGACTTCCTGGGAAGCGGAGATCGACCGTTTGATGCAGTCGCAAGCTTCGGAGCCGAATCCCACGCGGCGGAAGCAATTCTTCGACCGTGTGCAGCATATTGCCTGGGAGCAAGCTCCATTCCTGTACTTATTAAACAAGAACTCGCTGATTGCGGTATCGCCCTCTCTGCACAATGTCAAGGCCGCGCTTATCCGTCCGTATGTTTACTGGAACGTCGAGAACCTTTCGCTCTCCACTCAGGTAGCCAGCAGACGGCCGTAGCGTTCACCGCTCACCCGCAGGGTGTGCACCACAAAACTTTTGCCTCGTCCGGGGAATTTGTGGGTGATTTGGGGTTCAGCGGGGAGGCTGACCGAGGAATCGGTGGAACCTACGGCATGTGGAATCAAAGGACCGCTGCTGTTGCTCTGAGCTGACGCCGTAGATCAGTGGACCGCCTTCATCGTCAATGACCTCGAAGAGAATCTGTTTGATATTTTTCCTTCTCAGAGGAAGGTTTTCGTTCAGATCCCGGATGACCTCTCCGCCCAGCGCCCAAAGGTTATCGACGTGCTTTTGAATGGTGTTCGGCGACAGATCCGCGCACGCTATCAGGTATTCGAGGAATGGCCGGAAACAGGCCACGAGCTTTTCGCCCGGGGGCAGGTCTTTTTCCGATCCCATCCACGAGCGTGGCCAGTCGTTCAGTCCACGGCAGAAACGCTCAAGGTCCGCGGCGGGCGCAGGATTGGCGCGGTTTATCCTGGTAGTTCTTGTCGCCGCTGCCTTCTTCGCCATGTTGCAACTCATCACGATTTTAAACCGCTGCCATCATTTCCGGGGTTTCGTTTACCAACGCGCCTGCTTCAGTTCCGACCACAGAAGCATCGAAATCGCCGTGCGTCCGCGTAAAGGTTCGGCGGCGGTTTGTTCCCGCTGCCATCAGCCGGCGCCCGGTTATGATCAACTCGCGGAAAGGCGTTACGACTTCATCCCTCTCTGGGGGTTTCTGGTTTTCCTGCTATATGCCATGCGGCGCGTCGATTGCCGCCGCTGCCAAGCTGTGGTCGTCGAAGAAGTCCCCTGGGGCAATGGCAAGCATCAGTTGACCAACGCCTACATGCTGTTTCTGGCCCGGTGGGCGCGCCGGCTTTCGTGGAAGGAAACGGCCGAGGCGTTCCGCACCTCCTGGGACAAGGTCTGCGACGCCGTCGAACATGTCGTCACGTTCGGGCTGGAGCACCGCACGCTCGGTCCAATCGACGCCATCGGGGTGGACGAAATCCAGTACGCCAAAGGGCACAAGTACCTGACCCTGGTTTATCAGATCGATATCGGCGTTACCCGTTTGCTTTGGGTGGGGAAAGAAAGAACCATCGAGTCCTTTCAAGGGTTTTTCACCGCCATGGGAGAGGAAATCACCTCCAAGATCGTGTTCGTCTGCTCGGACATGTGGGAACCCTATCTGAAAGTCATCCGCGAGAAATGCTCCCAGGCCCTGCATATTCTCGACCGTTTCCATATCGTGGCCAAGATGAACAAGGCTCTCGACGAAGTCCGCGCCGGAGAATCGCGCCGCATGGCGAGCGAAGGCCAGACACCGCTGCTGAAGAAGTCGCGCTGGCTCCTGCTCAAACGCGAAGAGAATCTGAAGACCGAGCAACGCTTTCGCCTACGCGACTTGCTGCGTTATAACCTGAGGACCGTCCGCGCTTACCTCCTCAAGGAAGCCTTTCAGCAACTCTGGGATTACAACTCCCCCGCCTGGGCCGGGAAGTTCCTGGATGAATGGTGCCGGCAAACGATGCGTTCCCGCATCGAGCCCATGAAAAAGATCGCCCGGTCGCTGCGTCAGCATCGCGAGCTGATCCTCAACTATTTCCGCGCGCAAAAGCTCCTTTCCAGCGGCGTCGTGGAGGGCCTGAACAACAAAGCCAAAGTCACCATGAGAAAATCCTACGGTTTTCGCACCTTCCGGGTCCTCGAACTCGCCCTCTATCACTCACTTGGTAAGCTGCCAGAGCCCGAGTCTACCCACGATTTCTTCTGACGAGTCTCTACTAAAGGCCGAAACTCTGAAACGGTTCGGAAATCGATGTTCTGGAAACCTGATCTGGAAGACGCAGGCGTCCCAAAGATGTCGATAGGACACGCGAAATTCCTCCTCGACATCCTTCCCGCCAGTGAATTCGATCCGGTCTGCCTGACTAAACGCGACGCCGTTGAAAACGTAGCGCTCAGTCCGGAACGTGATAGGAACCGTAGTCAGTGGAGGATCAAAAACCAGCGTGCTCTCGGCCATCTCTTTGTTCGTGGGAATCCATTTCCAAAACACCGACTGGTTTGGCGTGGGCGACTCGCACTTGCAGTCCGCCTGACGGCCGGAGCGCGAATTGAACCCCAGCCGTATTTCTGAAACGGGCTGGCCATTATAAGAGACTACATCCTCCCATTTTTCAAGAATTCTGACGTCTCCGTGAACTGTAACTACGTCATTTCGTGTGTACTTGCGACCACGAACGAGCGGCGGAGGGTTATTCGTACGGAGTAATTCGTTCAGGACGGCTTGCCTATCGTATGCAGCTCTGACTGGCCGAGAGGGGCCTGCTGATTCAGCGGCGTGGACTTCCCTCATCAGATCTCTGACTTCCCCCGCTGCCGACCCCATCCCGGATATCGGATTTGGGTCTTCTATGTCGAACTCACATGCATTGATGCCTTTGAGATCGGTCGGCAAATGGAGTTCACTCCCCTGGGGCTTGAGGAAAAACGCTCGCGCTCGGCCGAGGCGACCGATAAATAAGCCGAGTTCGAATATCAAATTGTCTCGTACGACAGGCCCGCGGACTCCGCGGATGATCGAAATGTCCTCTGGGAGGAATATAAAAGCGCCGAAGTCATTGTCCGAGAGTGCCTTTAGCAGGGCCTCAAGAGTATAGTTACCGGCCCGGAATATGCCTTGATCCCAAACTCTGACGTGAGCGTCGTACGCCAGATTCCTCTGGAGGGCGCGGGCGAACTCTAGCCCTTCCACTGAGGAGCCAATGAATAGCTTGTGTTTCATGTTCGGGTAGTTTATCACCATATCGTGGAAAATAACAGAGGTCGCGCACGCGATTTATCGTTGAGATCCCGGAAAAACGAGAATTCCGGCTTTTGAGCGGCTGTAAGGATTTGCGGACGGACGCGGGAAGCGCGGAAAAAGACATGAACGCGCAAGCAATTGCCTCCGGCAGCGAGGATTTGGGACGCCCCCTTTCCCGTCTCCCCCTGCCGGGGGAAAGCCGGGGCGGGCGAGGGGGCGTACCCCGGCAACTCCGGTGGTTGCGCGCTCCCGATTTGGCAGCTCGTCCGGATTGGCTGCCACTTCCACGGGCTTGGGCGTTCTTGCACCCTTATCGGCCTGACGGTACGATCAGATTGTGCACCTTGGTATCCCGATTGCGCCGGGGAGCGGCGGGTTCCGCGCCTGTAATTTCGTTTTCCTGCTGCTTCTCTTTGTTTGCCGCCTGCTAGCCCAGACCGTGACGGCGGCGACTGAGCCGCGCCACCGCTTCAATTATCCGACGGAACACTTCTCCATCGAGCTTCCGGGCCCGTGGACCGAAATCGACCAGGCGACTGCAGGCCAGCTAAGATCGGCTACCGCCGTGTTGATGCCAAACGCCCCCAAGCTCAAGTTGAATCACGCCTACACCTTGTCGGACATAACGAGCCATGCGGTCCTGGTTATGTTGACCGGCAATCATTAGAGCGACGCCTACTTCAAAGACCTGGATGCCATCAGTCGCGCCGCCGATGGCGCCGTCAAGGATTTTCTCTCAGGCAGCATTCTTCAGAGCCTCAAATCGGAGTACACCTCCTACGACACCTCGCGGCATATCCTTTGGTCCACTTCAAAGGGAAGCTCGGTGTTAGCGGGAGAACTCCGGACTTTAGCCGGCATGTATATCACAAAGGTTGGCACCATCGAGGTGGATTGTTTGGCGAAAGCCGCCGAGTTCGAAAAATTACCAGGCGGAGTGCAAACAGATCATCGGCTCGGTGAACATCGACCCGGAAGTCGGGCTGGCACCCCCGGCGCCGCTTTCCGAACTCTTAGGGATGGCAACCGACCAAGCCAACACCACGTATCGACAGCTCGTGGAGCGTGTCAAGGCTGGTGATTTCTCGGTCGATTTTCGCGCCCTTCGCATGGCCTGCGCGCGGTCCAACATTTGTGGGTGAGAGCAACGCCGGAGGAGCTGGCGGAGATGACGCGGGCCGGCAATGAGCGGCGGCAAGCTGACGTCGTGGAGATCTGTGAGCGGCTGATCAGTCACGGCTTCATCAACATGGGGGCGCACATCGCTTGCTCGCAAGCTTATGCGGCTTTGAATCGGCCGGACCAGGCGAAAATCCACATGGACATCTTGGCTGCGTTGTTTCCAGTCGATCATCACCGCGGGTGACGGAAAGACGGAGGATACAGCGTATGAAGTGATATCCGTCAGAGAGATATACGAAGTGCTGGCGGGCAAACGTTTGCCGCAGTACGGGGATGGCGTGCTGCCCCCCCACGCGTACTACGCGGGCGGCCACAACTACTCGCGGTGGGAAGTCAAGAATCCCAAAACGCAAGAAAAGGTCGTGATCTTCTTCAATACCGACGCAGTCCCGCAAGCAAAATGAGTGGTGCACACGGCAAGGCGCCCACGGTCCAGCAAGACATCCAGTTCTCCGGGCGGCCGCTTCGTCTGGGCAGGATCGTTTTGTGTTCGACCCCACTTGACGCTATCACGCTTGGCACCCTGACGATTGTGCCCAATATGTAGGCAAGCCGGATCCGTGCCGGGCGCGTTCTACCGTCTCGCTGTCGGGAAACAGATTTGCAAGGTCGGGTTCGATGAGCGCAAGATTCATTCCCACGGAGGCGCGGTGGTAGCATTTAACACGGCGAGTCGATTTCCGGAATAGCGTCGTGTGATCGAGGAGCGCTCAAGGTGCGCTGCCTCCCCGGACGTGGTATGCGCGATTCCGATCCGCGTAGTGCGACGTTTAGTAGCTGGGAATTGGCGCGACCAGGGGGCGCGCGCGGAGTATTTGGATGGGCAGCTCGCTTCGCTCGCTGGCGATGGCAGGAGTGCCATCGCGGCACGCAGGAGTGCGTGCGGCGGCTAAGGGTCAGGCGGTTTGCAGAATTTTGTGAATGGCGCCGTTCACGCGTTGGTATTGGTCGACCTCGGCGGCGAACTGCTTGCGGCCGGCGGCGGTGAGGCGGTAATAGCGGGCGCGGCGGTTGCCGGCGGTGACGCCCCATTCGGCGGTCACCCATCCCTTCAGCAACATGCGCTGCAGGGCGGGATAGAGGGAGCCTTCCTCGACTTGCAGCACATCGCCGGACACATCCTGAATGGCACTGGCGATCTCATATCCATGCAGGCGGCCGTGGCGGGCGAGCATTTTCAGCATCAGCATGTAGAGGGTGCCGGGCGGGATTTCGTCGCGTCTTGCGGTCTCTGCCATAGTTAGACTATGGCACGGGTGGCGGCCAGACGTCAAGTCACTTTGACTTGCGGGGCTTCTGCAAGCTGCGAATATGTTTGTGATTGCGGGGCCTGGCGGCGCGCTTTTTCGACACGAGCAAATCCTCGCGGGAGAGCACCGGGGCGGACTCTCCATCGAAATCCACCACCACTCTGCGCTCCCATGCAGCGGCGAAGTCGAGACCCGGCACGGAAGTCATGACATCCACGCGGACGGGCTCCATACCGATTTGGTAGAATACCTCCGGCTCGGTAAAGTCGGATGGCTGGAGACCTTTGAGTGGCGCGCCAAAACGCGCCAACGCGGAGAAGAGGGCTTGCGCGTTGGGGCCGGACGGTTCGATCCAAACGTCAAGGTCCTTCGTGTAGCGCGGCTCCGTGTGGATCATCACGGCGTACCCGCCTACGATCAGGTACCGGACGCCGGCCGCGTTGAAAATGCTCAACAGATCTTTGTAATCGGAGCTGATCTTCATGAATGCCTTTGGCGGAGGCGGCGGTGACCACGAGATCCCAAGCCGCTTCCAGGATACGGCTGGGGCCGAGCGCCTGCCAGAACTGCACATCGAAGTCGCGCCCCGGAGGGCGGCCGCGCACCAAGCGTTCCATGATCAGGCGGGCGGCCATTTCAGGTCCTTTGGAAGAGCTTCTCCGAGCCTTGCGAGAGCAGCACCCACAGGCCGTAGATGCCCAGCGCGGTTCCAAATGGCACGTGGATCAGATCCAGGACGGAGAGGACGATGGTCAGGATGCGAGCCCATGGCTGGAACTGCAGCAGGCCGACGCCGGCGATGACGCCGGGCAGGGCCAGCACCAGGATGACGAAGAAAATCAGGGCGCCGACGCCGCCTACGATGGGGACGGAGATGTGCGCTTCCCCCGAGTAGTCGGAGGCGCCGATGAGGCCGGCGATGCCGCCGAAAAGCAACAACATGCCCACCGCGAGCAGAATTCCCAGGCCGCCGAAAACGATGTGCAGGATGGCGAGTGTCTTGACGTGCGATTCCATGGCTGGGGCTTATTGTAGGCGCATGCGGCGGCGGTGTGCAAGCGGGCGGACATAGGCGGCAGGTTTAGCGATAGGATAAGGCAAGCCATGAACAAACTGTTATGCACGTTCTTCGCGATGTGTGTGGGCGGCGGGGCGCAAGATACCCCGGCGCCCGCGTGGAAGTTCGCGGTCTCGGGCGACTCGCGCAATTGCGGCGACGTGGTGATGCCGGCGGTGGCCGCCGCGGTGCTGAAAAGCGGGGCGAACTTCTACTGGCACTTAGGAGACTTTCGCGCGATCTACGACTTCGACGAAGACATGGCGCCGCCGGCCGCGTTGCACCTGAACACGGCGCACCTCAACATTATTTCCTACCTGACTAAGGCTTGGCCGGACTTTATCGAGCACCAGCTCCGGCCGTTCGGCAGCCTGGAGGTTTTTCTGGGCATCGGCAATCACGAGACGATTTTTCCGCAGACCCGGGAGGCGTACCGCAAGCAGTTCGAGAGTTATTTAAACAGTGCGCGGCTCAGCGCGCAGCGGGATGCCGACAAGGATACCGGCGGATTCCGCACTTACTATCACTGGGTGATGAATGGGTCCGTCGATTTCATCTCACTCGACAATGCTTCGGACAACGCTTTCGACGCGGCGCAGATGGCCTGGTTCCGGAAGCGGCTGACCGACGACCGGAACTCTCCGGCGATTACCACGGTGGTGGTAGGAATGCACGAAGCACTGCCGGGCAGCAAAGGCATGAGCCACAGCATGTGCGATTCGCCGGCTGGAATCGAGAGCGGGCGCGAGGTGTACAACCGGCTTTGGGATGTGCGCCAAGGCGGCAAGAAGGTCTACCTGCTGGCCAGCCACTCTCACTATGTGATGGACGATGTGTACCGGACGGATTACTGGGGCGACCGGGTGCTGCCCGGATGGATCGTGGGGACGGCGGGAGCGGTGCGCTACAGGCTGCCTCCAGGGCAGAACGGCTCAACGGTGGCGCGCACGGATGTGTACGGGTATCTGTTGGCCACGGTGATGCGGGACGGGTCGATCCAGTTCGAGTTCAAGGAGATTAGCTTGGACGATTTGCGGTTGGCTAATGCGGGGAAGACGCCGGATTCGCTGGTCAACTGGTGCTACACGGAGAATAAGGAAGAAACTATTCCGGTGGCGGCGGCTTGCGGCGACGGGATGCATCGATGATGTTTAGCCGGGCTTCGCCCGGTGAGCACGCGAGCTTCGCTCGCGGGAAGAGCCGGCTGAAAAGCCGGCTGCGGGCAGAATTGCCCGCCCCACGGTGATAAGTAGAAACTCCAGAGCCGGGCTGGAGTGCCTGCGCCACATCGCCAGCGTACAATGGACGGAGACCGCCGTGCCCGATACGCATCGCTCGTTCGTCTTTCACGATCCCAGCGGCAAGCGTTGGCTGCGCTTCCGCCGCAGCCTGCAGACCGCCGCCATATTTTTCGGCAT
>Ga0302325_10013206_pt1 | contig 17643 bp, 14 predicted proteins | sample Palsa_T0_2_FD_201948 | JGI IMG/M metagenome (GOLD analysis project Ga0302325, IMG submission 201948) | Peat permafrost microbial communities from Stordalen Mire near Abisko, Sweden - Palsa_T0_2 | ecosystem: Environmental > Terrestrial > Soil > Palsa > Peat permafrost | place: Sweden: Abisko... | reverse complement strand
CGGGAAACAACTTCTGGGGGTCAACCAGTGGTCCGCAGTCAAATGGGCCTGGCGATGCGGTCGGGGGAGTGTGCGATCAGAACGGAGGGGTTACGCTGGCCAAGCCCTACGCAACAATTCCGTTTGGGATCACATCCTGGCCGTGACGGAGACCCGGCCAGGGCTTAGGGCCACAACAATTAAAATCGGCGGGGGACATGCTCATGAAACATGCACTCAAAATGTCTGCAATCTCCATTGCGACGCTCAGCGCGGCGATCATGATTGGCAGCGTTGCCCCCGCTGCTGCGGCCTCCTTCAATGTCGCCAATGATGGCGCCGACAGCGCGACCTGCGGGGCCGAGACCAGCCCGTGCCGCTCGATCAGCCAGGCCATCGCGAACGCGTCGGACGGAGACACCATCCTGGTCGGCGCCGGGCGCTATGGGAATGTCAGCGGCAACCCCAACTTCGGCGGTCCCGGCGACGAGCAACCGAGCACTCCATATCAAACTGAGGGATGCATCGTTTGCGTGACGAAAGCGGTGCACATCTTTTCGATTCACGGCGCAGCCGTGACGATCATTCAAGGCAGCTCGACAACGCCCTACCGCTCCAACGTCATGATTTTCGACGATGGCGTAACTTTCGGCAGAGCAGGCGGCGGGTTCACAATCACAGGCGGGAATGACAATGGACTGACCATCGTTGGTCAACCTAACTCGATTAGAAACGTCACAGTCGCCGGCAATGTCGATGTTAATGACGTGACAGGATTTCTCTTCTTCGGCGTACAGTTCCACCAGATAATCGGTTGTCCTGAGGGAGAATGTCTCCAGAATGCACAATTTCTATTGTCTGACAACGAGGCCATCGGCAACAGCGTCGGTTTCAACTTAACGACTAATGTAGATGGGGGCCCAGGACAGCTCATCGTACGGAACAATATGACGGTCGGCGCGGGGACAGGATTCGTAGCTGCGGGCGGTTGCGGAGACGGGGCATGCATAGACGTGGCGTCGGCGAATATTGTCCAGCTTATAGACAATGTTGCGGCAAACGGCGGCACAGGGTTTGCTACGAATTTGTCAGGCCTCATCGAGGGTAACACCGCGATTGGTAATTCTGGGCCCGGTTTTCTGGTCACTCCGGGATACCTTCAGATATTTCAGTCCAATTCCGCGATTGGTAATTCTGGGCCCGGCGTTGTCGTTGAATTCTCGCCGTCTGATCAGATTTTGCAATTCACAGCGTTCGCATCGTTCAGTAACAACAATTTTTACGGTAATGATCGGAACAGATCGCCGACGTTTTCTGTGAGTCCTATTGGATTCCCGATTAATGTCTCGCCCCAGGGTGCATACAACCCAGGGCCAGGCGCGCACTGTGGGGTGCTTAACGTGGGAGCACTGGCAGCGCTATTGGAAGGGCAAGTGGTCTCACCATCGCCGGTCATCAAGCTTCAAGCGGGAAACAACTTCTGGGGGTCAACCAGTGGTCCGCAGTCAAATGGGCCTGGCGATGCGGTCGGGGGAGTGTGCGATCAGAACGGAGGGGTTACGCTGGCCAAGCCCTACGCAACAATTCCGTTTGGTATCACATCCTGGCCGTAACGGAGACCCGGCCGCGCCCTGCAGCCGCCAATACTGCAGAAGCTTGGGTTAGGAGAGAGTTCGTATTCGAGCGCTCATCTCTCAACATCCGGCTTGAACACGCTCGTTGTTAGCCATTGCGGCCGACTGTCCGCATCCGCCACCCGGCGCGCGAGCGCTGCCACGTAGGCGTCGAGCTTCACCGCCTCTTCTTTCATGACGCCCGGCTGCTCCAGATTATCGGACGGCGAGTGATAGCGGTTGGCGCGCCAGTCGTGCTCGAGGTCGAACTCAGGCGTGTCCTTGGCGAATCCGAATTTGAATGCCAGCGCGGGGATGCCTCGCCTGACGAAGCTGAACTGATCGGTGCGGATGAACACGTTGCGATCCGGCAGGGGATCGGGAGCCATGGCAAGGCCCTGAGCCGCAGCCACGGCGCGGGCATCGGCGCCAAGAGTGCTCTCGTCCTCGCCCGGTGCGAAAACCTTGGTCAGCTTCCACAACGGCAGCGGCATGTCGAAGTTTAAGTCGGCCACGATGCTCGACACGGGCACAGTGGGGCGCTCGGCGAAGTAGTGCGATCCGAGTAGACCCTTTTCCTCGGCCGTGACCACGACGAATAGGATCGAGCGGCGCGGGCGCAGGCCCTTCTTGAGGCGGTCAGCAATGTCGAGCACCGTGGCCACACCGGAAGCGTCGTCCATCGCGCCGTGGTAGATCTTGTCGCCGTTGATGGGCGCGCCGATACCGAGATGATCGAGGTGCGCCGATATGGCGACATATTGCGATGCCAGCTTGCGGTCGCGTCCGGGTAGCTTAGCGATCAGATTCGGTGAACTCAGCCGCTCGCGCGTCGCGACGATCTTGGCGGTGAAACGCAACGGCATCTCGAAGTGCGGCAGCGGCTTCGACGCATCCGCGATGGCGCAGAGCTCGGCGAACGTGTGTCCGGAGCCTGCGAACAGGACTTCAGATTTGTCGGGATCGACGGCCGCGCCGAAGAAGCCGTCCGGCGTTTCGCGCAAGCTGGCATCCGCGAGATACATTCCCGGTTGAGTGGCAAGCAGCCGCTGTCGCGCCCAGGGTATTTCGACCTGATGTGGAGTCGTCAGTGCGATGATCCCCACCGCTCCCATCTTGCCGAGCAGCGCAGTACGCTCGAAGCGCGCATTCGACTTGACCGGACCCGATACCTCGGCGGGGCCGCCACTCACCACGACCACGACCTTGCCGCGAACGTCCACATCCGCAAAATCGTCGTGTCCTTGCTTCGGCAGGTGCAGCCCATAGCCGACGAACACGAGCGGCGCATCGACGTTATCCGGCAGGGGCGCGCCACCTGCGCCGATCCTCGAGTCCTCGCCCGCATGCAGCGAGGTGATCGCGCCATTTGCGGTCACCACGTTCAGCGCCGATGCCCGCTGGTCTACGAGTTGCTTTTCGAACTCCACCGGCTGCAGGTAACCCTGCGTGCCGGCCGGCTCCAGTCCTTCTGCTTTGAAGCGCGAGATCACGTATTCCGCGGCGCGCATGTAGCCGCTCGAGCCGGTTTCGCGGCCTTCGGTGCTGTCGCCGGCGAGTGCGGTGATGTCTGTCCACCATTGCGCCGCGGGCTTCGACAAGGAATCGGCCGACGCCGCGGTGGTCGACAGCATAAAGACCGATGAAATCAGGAATTTCGAGCGGGCGGTCATAACTTACTCCAGCGGACGGCGCGATTCTGAGAATCATACCGTGCAACGCGGTATTTCGGTTGGACAGCCACGCTTCACCAAGCCAAAGTCGAGGGCCAGCGCCATAGATTCCTTCAAGGGATTACCTCGTCGGCGAGAGCTTCGACAAATAATCCATTTCCAGCTCGCCTTCATAAGTTTCGGCGCCGACCTTCAATGCTTCCTTCACGCGTGCTTGCGTCACCTCGCTCGCGACGCTCAAGTCGGACTCGTGGGCTTCGACGAGAAGCCCCTCTGCCAACGAACTAAAAGCTCCAGCATCCACGGCTGCTTTGGCGTGAGCGATGGCATGCGCAGGAAATGAGGCGATGCGGTGAGCCAATTTCTCGACAAAAGGTGTCAGCTCGTCCGCCGGCAACGCTCGATTGATATAGCCGTAACGTTCTGCCAGCTCCGCCGAAAGATCATTGCAGCCCAGGAGCACCTCCAACGCGCGTCCGCGCCCGATGAGCCGTGGCAATCTCTGTGTAGAACCGCCGCCCGGAACAAGCCCGACCGCAACCTCTGGTTGACCGAAGATCGCTTTGCCAATGGCGGCAAAACACATGTCCATGGCGAGCGCGATCTCGCTCCCTCCACCCCGGGCCCGTCCCTCGATCTTGGCAATGGTTACCTTGGGCATGTTCCTGAAGCGCTCGCCGATCATCTGCGTAAAGCGAAAGCTGCGCGTGACGGATACCACTTTGGAAGCGGCTCCAACCCTGCCCAAGCCAGAGTGGGCTATGAAGAAATCAGGAAGCGCGCTCTGCAAGACCACGACTCGGACGCTCGCATCGGACTCGAGTTCCCTGCCGAGTCTATCGAATTCCTGCGACAGGACCTCATCAAGAAGATTTATCGGCGGGTGATTGATGCTGATGAATGCGATTCCAGAATCAAACCCGAACCGGAAACATTTGTAGTCGGAATACTGCATAGAGTGACTCACGGTTTCTCGAGCAGGAGAGGGAGCAGAGTCTGATAGCGGCGCGGCTGCTCGATATATCCCCCGAATAGGGGGCAAGCGAGGAGTCAAAAGCTCCTGTTGCCAAGCCATGCACTATCCGTGAACATGCTTTTAAAAGCCGAGCGGAGACGTACATGGCTGAAGGGATCATTGGCGGAATCCTTGGGCAAGAAGACGGCAAGCCCGAGGTCGAGGCGGCAGAAACGCTGACGGGGGCTGACGCATTTGCTGCGGCCATCGCAGCAATTGCTTCGCGGCAGGACCCTCAAGTTGCGCGCGATACCTCTACATTTCTTCGGGACCAGTCAGAGCTACTGAGGGTTCAGAAGAAGCACCTTGAAGACGAACATGCAGCACGCCTGCACTATTTGCAGGGCCAGGCTCGCGAAGTGGACTTACGCCGCTTCGGGCTGCGGCTGCGAGTGGGCTTTCAGTTATTCCTGGCGCTGGTTGCAACCGTGATCGGCCTCGGTGCCGCGATGATGATTCATGATGCGGTCACATCGCGGCGCGTCGTGATCGAGCCGTTTCATGCGCCGCCGCCACTCGCCGCCCGCGGCATTGATAGTACGGTCGTCGCGGCAATGTTGCTCGATGACCTCGACGGTTTACAGGATGCCACTCGCAGCACCTCTGCAGCACGCGGCCTTACGGGTGCGTGGACCGGCAACATCAAGCTCGAAGTGCCGGAAACGGGCATATCGCTCGGCGAGATTTCGCGGTTGCTCCGGGAGCGGTTTGGGCATGATGTACACATCGACGGCGATCTGGTTGAGACGCCGACGGGCGGACTCTCGCTTACGGTGCGGGGCAACGGGGTGCCGCCGAAGACATTTGAAGGGTCAGCCGCAGAACTCGGGGGGCTCGCCGTCATGGCGGCCGAGTACGTCTTCTCCAAATCCCAGCCGGGGCGGTGGGCCAGCTACCTGACCATTCATGGACGAAACGAGGAGGCAATCGCGTTCTGCAAGAACGCCGTGGGCAGTGCGGAGCCTGCGGATCGCGCAATACTTCTGAGCAGATGGTCCGTCGCAATCTCAAACTCCGGCGGCTCCGTCCGTGAGTCGCTGGCACTCGAGCGCGCAGCCGTCAAGCTGCAGCCAGATCTCTGGAGCTCACACAACAATATTATCAATGCCCTGATGTTTCTGGCCGACGAGGAGGGTGCCTGGAAGGCTGGCAAGGAAATGATGAAGATCGCCGGCGGCCGCCCGGGACGGGCCCCCGAAACCTATTACCAAAATTGGGACACCCTCACCTGGAACCTTCTGCCATGGCTCGCGGGTGCAATAAAGGACGCTGAATTCAATGCCGGCGTCGGAACACAAATAGTTTCCTCTGGCCCGATTATCGCCGATGTCTACGCCCGGCTGCATGACTCGGAGGCCGCGGACCTCGCTCTGAAGACGGCAAAGGAAGACCCGGACGACTTGGGCGGGATCGCCCTCGCCCACAACGTGCGTGGTCGGATGGCGCTAGAGGGCGGCGACACCACCACTGCCCTCACCGAACTGCGAGCTTTCGCCGCGGCCTTTGCGAACCCGTCAGTCTCTACCGAAAACCCCGGCTACCAATGTTGGATTGCGCCGGCCGAGGAAGCGGCCGGGCATCCGGACAAAGCCGATGCGCTCTTGAAGTCTGCCGGCACCTACGTCGACTGTTACCGTTTCCGCGCCGACATACTCGACGGTCGCGGTGACTGGCCCGGCGCCCAGAAAGCGTATGCCGAGGCCGTCGCGCTGGCACCCGACCTGCCCGCAGCGTACTACTCCTGGGGCGTCGCGCTCGCGAAGCACGGGGAGATAGCAGGCGCGGTAGTGAAGTTAGCACTCGCCAATCAAAGGGGGCCGCACTGGGCCGATCCCTTGAAAGCGTGGGGCGACATACTGGTGAAGCAAGGCAAGACCAGAGAGGCGCTCGCGAAGTACGACGAGGCGCTCACGTACGCGCCGAACTGGAAGCATCTGCAAGATGCGCGCGAGGCCTTGGCCAAACAGAAAACCTAGGGCGATTGACCCATCAAGCCCTGGTGTCGATGATGCTGCCGAGTGCGCTCGTCGAACTACTCGAGGAACTCGAATTCGAACTGCCGAGATCCGCGATTGAGCTGTCGATGAACGATGAAATTATTGATTGAGCCGACTCGGCGCCCGTCGAGGACGACGCGCCCGATGTCGTGCCCGAAGAACTCGAGGTGCTGCCCGTCAGGGCGCTTATCAGGCCCTGAAATACTGACGTCAGGCTCGAGGTGACGCTGCTTGAGGCGCCCGAACCTCCGTCCAGGCTGCCGAGCAATTCGCTATTAGCTGATTCACTCGCGAGACTCGTCAGTGCCGCGACCGTAGAAGCCGTGCTCGCCGTTGAGCTTGCGGTCGAACTCGAACTGCTGCTCGCGCTCGCCACTGAGCTGGCCGGAGTCGCCGCGGCCTGGCTGCTGCTGATGCTTCCAATTGACATAACGGTTCCGATTGCGACTGCTGGAATAAGGGATATCGGCCGGGATTCGTGGAACTTGAGTGACGTGGTTGCGTTCTATCGCGTTGCAGTACGAATTAGTGCGTCGATACCCCACAGTAGCCGGGTAAATGGGGCTACGATGACCGCATGATGACCGCATATGTATTGATGGGTGTTTTGCTGGTCGGTTTCGCCCTGACTTGTTTTTACATCCTCGCCGAGTGCCTCTCTTGGCGGACCGTGAAAGACGCTGATCACAGAGCGATGCGGGAAATCCGCGAACTGTACAAAAAGCTTCACTCACCAACGAAGCCATTCACGATGCCCTTCGTTACTAGAACCCTCCGACGAAAATAGACGAGCCTTTGTTGCAGCTGACCCGTCAGCCTCGCTGACGTTTGGGGCGATCACCGTGTCAACGGTGCAGGATCGTCCCTACCTGGCACGAGTTCGTCCCCATGACTCGTCATTTCTCTCTCAACTGTGTATTGGCTGATAGGAGTGTGATGTTTCGGGTATTGGGGCGGTGCTGGTACAGTACCGGTCGCGTGAGCAATGGGGGACATTTATGAGCACGGCAAATGGATGTCGAATTATTGCCGCAGTAGCGGTGATTTTGGCCTTGTCGGGATGTGACATTTCGGTCGACGGAGATGGTTCGACGAAAATCAATGGGTCCGTGCATATAGCGGCCGGAAAAGCTGCCGAAGAAGCCAGGACTGTCAACGGATCAATCCACATCGACGACAATGCTGCCGTTACCTCAGCCGGGACCGTCAATGGCAGCGTTCGATTGGGCGCGCACGCGACGGCAACTTCGGCGAAAACCGTGAATGGCGCCATCACCCTTGGCGAGGGCGCTCACGTAAGGGAAAGCGCAGGCTCGGTCAATGGCGATCTGACTCTGGCAAGCGGATCCGAGGTTTCCGGCTCCCTGGCTAATGTTAACGGCAAGATTGACCTGCACTCGGCCCACGTAGCCGGCGGCATCAAGACCGTCAACGGCAACATCAGCATTTTGGGCGCTTCTCACGTCGAGGGCGGCATCCTGGTCGAAAAGCCCAGCAGCATGTTATTCAACAGCGAAGACCCGGTGATCGTCATCGGACCGGGCGCGGTCGTTCAGGGTGACCTGACATTCGAGCGCAAAGTAAAACTGTACGTCAGCGACAAGGCTACGATTGGAGCTGTGACAGGCGCCACACCGATAGCCTTCAGCGGCGACAATCCACCCAACTGATAATTAGGAAGGGCACATCATGCAAAGTTCGTGCGTTCGTTCGTTAATTACGCTCGCCGCCATCACCGCGATGGGATATGCGAGCGCCGCGGCGGCGGCTGATGCCGCCCTAAGCGCCGCAGTTGCGAGTCCGGCGCGTCCCGCCGCTGCAATGACACGCGATAAGTCGCGCCACCCAGTGGAAGAACTGACCTTTTTTGGAATTAGCCCCAAGATGAACGTGGTGGAATTATGGCCGGGAGGCGGCTACTGGACCGACATATTGGGTCCTTATCTGGCGGCCGGCGGCCACTACACCGTCGCGTTGCCGCCCTCCGGCGGCGAGGAAGGTTCCAGCGCGGCCCGCTTCCGTACGCGCATCGCCGCGCAGAAGGACAGGTTTGGCACCATTCACGAATCGACCTTGGGTCCAGGCCAATTTGATATCGCTCCTGCGGGCTCCGCTGATCTGGTGCTGACGTTTCGAAATCTTCACAACTGGATGAACGACGGCTATGCCGAGCAGGCGCTCGCGGGCTGTTTCACGGCCCTGAAACCGGGCGGAATCCTCGGAATTGAAGAACATCGCGGGCGAAACGACGTGCCGCAAGATCCGAAGGCCGAGAGCGGTTATGTTCGCCAGGACTATGCGATTGCCATGGCCAAGAAGGCCGGATTCGTGTTGGTGGGGTCGTCGGAGATCAATGCCAATCCCCGCGACACGAAGGATTGGCCGAAAGGGGTTTGGACACTGCCGCCCACTTTGGCCATGGGTGAAAAAGACCGCGACAAATACATTGCGATCGGCGAAGGCGACAATTTCGTCCTCAAGTTCCAAAAGCCGCGCTGAGGCGGCGCGCCGCTCGAGGCCAGGTTAGGCGGTTTTCTCTTCGGAGAGACCGAGCTCTTTGATCATGTGCTCGCGCATGGCGAACTTCTGCACTTTGCCGGTAATGGTCATTGGAAATTCCGTGACAAAGCGGATGTAGCGGGGGACTTTGTAATGGGCAATCTGGTTTTGGCAGAACTCGCGAATCTCCTCCGTTGTGCTGCTGGCGCCGGGCTTGAGTTGAATCCACGCGCACACTTCCTCGCCGAATTTGACGTCCGGCACACCGCAGACCTGCACTGCCTGGACTTTGGCATGGCGATATAGGAATTCCTCGACCTCGCGCGGATAGACGTTCTCGCCGCCTCTGATCACCATGTCTTTCAGGCGCCCAGTGATATTGGCGTAGCCCTCCTCGTCGACTATCCCGAGGTCGCCAGTGTGCATCCAACCGGCGTCATCCAGAACTTCGCTGGTTTTTCCCGGATCCTCCCAGTAGCCCTTCATCACGGAATAGCCTCGGGTATGCAGTTCACCCTGTACGCCGCGCGGCACGCATCTGCCATGAGGGTCAACGACTTTGACTTGAACATGCGGATGGACGCGGCCGACAGTTGACACACGCCGCTCAAAGGAATCGTGTGTGTGCGTTTGAAAACTGACCGGACTCGTCTCCGTCATTCCGTAGCAATTGGTGATTTCCGTGAGATTCATCTGACTGATCACTCGCTTCATCACTTCAACTGGGCACGGGGATCCCGCCATGATTCCCGTTCGCAAACTCGACAGGTCATAGCGCGCAAATTCTGGGGTTTCCAGTTCGGCAATGAACATGGTGGGAACACCGTAGAGGGCCGTCGCTCGTTCGCGATCCACTGCCTCCAATGTGCGGGCCGGATCAAAGCTCTCTGCCGGATAAATCATCGCTGCGCCGTGCGCGATCGCCGCCAGATTCCCCATGACCATGCCAAAGCAGTGATACAGCGGCACCGGAATACATATCCGATCTCGTTCTGTCAGCTCAATCCCGCGACCGACAAAATAGCCATTATTCAAAATATTGTAGTGACTTAAAGTGGCTCCTTTCGGCGAGCCCGTGGTGCCGCTGGTGAATTGGATGTTGATGGCGTCGTCGGGCTGCAGCTCGACGCCAATTTGCGCCAGCCGTTCACGATCCGACGAGGTTGCCCGCAGCATCACGTCTTCAAAATTCAGGCACCCGGCAGTACGGGTTCGACCCAAGCGGATGACCAGCTTCAGTTGGGGCAGCCGCGCACTGGTCAAGTTGTTGGCGGCGCAGCTATCCAACTCCGGCGCCAAAGCGCGCAGCATGGAAAGGTAATCGCTGCTCTTGAGCCGCTCGGCCGTGATCAAGGCTCGACAGCCCACCTTTTTAAGACAGAACTCCAATTCGGACAGCCGATAGGCAGGATTGATATTCACCAGAATCAGCCCCGCTTTGGCGCTGGCGAATTGCGTCACCGCCCATTCCGCACAGTTCGGCGCCCAGATGCCGATTCGATCACCCGGTTTCAGACCGAGTGAAAGCAGCCCTGCGGCCAACAGATCGACGTGATGCTTGAGTTCTGCGTAGCTCCAGCGAACTTGCTGAAGCGGAACGACCAGAGCGTCACGCAAAGCGAAACGCTGCGCAGTGTCGTCAAACGCCTGTCCTATGGTTTCGTATTTTAGCGGTACTTCACCGCTGCCTGCGACGAAACTTAGATTCACGTTAGGTCCCCGCGCTCTTGAACTTGCATTGTACTGCCCCCAACCTGAGGGTTTCGAGTTGATTCCCCACTATGACCGTGCGCCGCCTGTTCCTGCATCCCGTTTGGCTGTTCCTCATGCTGCCTGCATATATCGGCTGGCGCCTGCTATCCGGCTTAAATATAGGTCACCTCGGCATAGCCGCGGGCATAGTGCTGCTGATCGGTTGCTGCCTCCTTATGCCGTTCTCCATGCGAACACGGGCCCTGCAAAATCGAAAGTTAGCAGACCGGCTCGCGTGGGTGGGCCTGACGGCGATGGGCTTTTTTTCCTCGCTAATTGTCTTAACTCTGCTCCGAGATGTGGTCCTGCTCGGCGGGCATCTACTCCTATCCAGCGGGCAAGCGCAACTTTGGATCAAGCCCAGCGCGCAAGCGACGCTATATCTCGCGCTATTTGTTACCTTAGCCGGATTGATCATCGCACGGCGCCGGCCGGGTATCGTTGAAATAAAAATACCGGTGGTTGATTTGCCGCGCGCATTGCATGGATTCTCGATCGCTCAGATCAGCGACGTGCACGTGGGTCCCACCATCAAGCGCGGTTTTGTCGAAGGCATCGTCCGACGAGTCAATGAATTGAAGGCCGATATGATCGCCGTGACGGGCGACTTGGTTGACGGCTCCGTAGCGCAACTATCGGCGCACACTGCGCCCTTGGCCGGGCTGACAGCGAGGCATGGCGCCTACTTTGTCACGGGCAACCACGAGTATTACTCCGGCGAGCGTGCCTGGACGCAAGAAATCAGCCGGCTCGGCTTGCGAGTGCTCAAAAATGAGCATGTGGTGTTGAAGCACGACGGCGCATCCTTGGTCCTCGCCGGCGTGACGGACTATAGCGCGCATCATTTTGACCCCGCGCAGCGAAGCGATCCCGCGGCAGCGTTGCGCGGCGCGCCCATCGATGCCGGCGCCAAGGTTTTGCTGGCGCACCAGCCGAGTTCTGCGGAGGCGGCCGCCAGTGCGGGCTTCGACGTTCAACTTTCCGGGCATACGCATGGCGGCCAGTTCTGGCCTTGGAATCTGTTCGTGCATTTATTCCAGCCGTTTACCAGCGGCCTGCATCGATTGAAGAATCTGTGGATCTACGTAAGCCGCGGCACCGGCTACTGGGGTCCGCCGAATCGCTTCGGCGTTCCATCGGAGATTACGCGGATTCGTTTGGTACCCGCGGCACCATAGGGACGCGTGATCACTTCCAGATAGTGGCCGTCGGGGTCGGGAAAATAGACCCCGCGTCCGCCGTCGTTATGATTGATCTCGCCGGGGCGCGAACGCCTCGGGTCGGCCCAGTACTGTAGACCCTGATCACGGATGCGGCCGAAGACCACATCGAAATCAGCCTCGGAAATCAGGAAAGCGAAGTGCTGCGGCTGGATCGGTTCATCGGTGGCCGAGAAATCGAGAGACACTCCGTTGTCGAGTTCGACCACCTCGAAGGGACCGAACCGAACTGGCGCCGGCAGCCCTAATATCTCGGCGAGAAAACGAGCGGACTTTACCCGGTCTGACGAGTAGACGATGGTGTGATTGAGTTGAGCCGTCATGTGTAGCCCTCGTCGATTGCCATGTCGGGGTGACGGCGGCGCTACCGTGTATCTTTATGGGACTGCCCAGCAACCAGCGCCAGCGCTTCGCCGATTATCTCTTCGGGTATTCCCATGCGTTCGAGAACTCGTATGGCGTTTCTCTGGGTGCTAATCCCTGAGTGCAGCTTAAAGTCGAAAAAACCCTCGACGTCGAGATTCTCCTGAAAATGGAATAAGTCGAAATCCGGCGCCAAAAGTTGTTGCAACTCCACATCGTGGGTAGTCGCTAGAACTTGAGCGCGTCGGCTAATCGCAGATAGCACGGCCTTGGCGGCCGCCACCCGTTCAATCGTGTTGGTGGCGCTGAATATCTCGTCGATCACAAAGACCCCGCACTCACCTCGTGATGCGCTGTCGATAAACTCCCGTATAGCCTTAACCTCGGAGGAAAAACGACTTTCGCCGGTCTCGACCGATTGGTCTCCCCGGATAGAGGCCATGACACTCGATTTAGGAATAATCGCGCTGTCTGCAAGGCAGATTCCGAGCGTGTGGCCCAACACGATGTTCGTCCCAATCATCTTCACGAATGTTGTTTTCCCGGCCATATTTGAACCGGTCACCAAGGCTGAGCGACCATTAAGAGTGACGGAGTGCGCCACGGGTTGATGAATAAGTGGGTGGAAGCCGCTCTCCATTGAAATGATGGGCGTGAAAGAGATGCTCGGTCGGCAATAACGCGACGTGCGGTGTAGAAAACTGGATATGGCAATCGCCGCATCGATAGAGCCGACTAGCTCATACGTCGATACCCACTCGTGTCTGAGCCGCACAAACCTATCGACTGTGCGAATGAACGTCACTAGCTTTGCGAGGCAGCACAAGTCCAAAAACAAGGCAACTCCGGCAAGCGCAGGATTGCCAGCCAGCGACGCAAGTAATCTAACATTCTTTCGAAGCCCTACTCGCTTCGGCGCCTCCGTAGCTAATTCATCCAATGACGCGATCCTCGCATTGCCTTTTAAGGCCCCGAGTTTGTCCGCGATACCGAGCATGCTGCCGCACGTTATTAGCGTTTGCGCATCCCTGTTCCGTTTCGGGGATGACGCCAAGAGAACCACCGCATTGATTCCCAACACAATAGCCACAATCCACAACGATAATGAAAATACGAGAGTGCTGAGCAGTGCTGTTAATGAGCAGAGTGCCCATGCATAGATTAACTTGTCGTGCTTAGGCTTTTCTGGTGGCGATCCGAGCAACGCATCGGCGATGTTGGCGGTGGAGTCCGATTCCAGGGGTTTCAATGCTAATTGGAGACTCTCACGCAACAGATTGTCAGCGCGTAACACTTCATACGCCTGAGTTCTCTGGGAGAGTATTTCGGCGCTGTATTCGTATCTGCGAAGTTGCTTGTACAGATATTGACGCCCAATCGGGGTGATGGTCGTGTTCAGATCAGAGAAGATCCTCGGAAATTCCAAATCGCGCCAAGTGCGATCATCAACCCAATCTGCTCTCGATTCGGTGCGCAACAGGTCAAATGAGCGACTCGCGAGCCAGTCGTCGGGTTCGACAACTCGTCCCCACGTCGCGCGCAATTCTGCGCGTTGTCTCAATCGCGGTGCAACGAAGAACGCCAGGTTGCTAAGCCAATTAAATGTCACTGGCGCATGATATCGCACGTCGCGGCTGGTAAAGTCGACGCATCAGGGCCGCTCTCTTCGTGTTCGGCGTGGGTGATCGGATGGTCGATAAGTCCGGCACGGGTTGGCGGGACTGTAGCGGGCAGGCTTCCGGTCAAGCGCTTCAGCCCGTAGAATCCGTTCATCGCTAGCGAGAGCCACATCCCACCGGTGCTCAATTGACGGCGGCCTCGTTCCAGTCGCTGGGCTACCGATCTCGGGCCGAAGGCTTGGCGCCACAAACCTCGATGGGCTTCGATCAATTGCTCTGGAGTCATTTGCGCCGGGCGAAACGCCACGTTGTAGCCGTTGTAATGCGGCCAGTCGCGATCGTTGAGGATTCGATCCGACGAGAGCAGCTGCTCGTACAACGGTGTGCCACGGAATGGCGTGAGGATGCTAAGGAAGGGCACGTCAACACCGATTGCGTTCAGACGATCGGCTGTGGCAAGTATTGTCTCCGGTCGCTGATCATCGAAGCCAGAAATGAATCCCGCCATAACGCAGATCCCTCGATCATGCAGTCTCGAAATCGCTTCCTGATATTTGCTCGCGTGATTCTGGCGTTTTCCGACGCTGCGCAGGTCACGGTCATCGAGACTCTCGATGCCGAGGAAGATTCCGATGCAGCCAGACCGTTCCATCAGATCCAGCAATTCCTTGTCGTAGACGATGTCGATGGAAGCCTGCGTGAGCCACCAACGCTTGAGCCCAGCCAATTCCCGCAACAGTTCCTTGGCCCATACGCGGCGCACCAATAGATTGTCATCCCAGAACCAGACCACTTTGTTTTGCCACCAGAACAGAAATCGGCTTTCCTCAATGTCGCGTACCACATCATCAATGGGTCGGACGCGAAATCCCGGATTGAAGTTTGGAACGGTGCAAAAACTGCATGAGAAGGGACAGCCTCGAGTAGCTTGCATGACCCGGGGCACGACAAATGCCCGCTCTAGGAGGTCGTAACGCGGCGTGGGCAGATCCAACATCGATGCGGGTGACCCTCTATATACCGGATCAAGGGAGCCAGATTGAATGTCACGAAGCAACCGCGGCCACGCCTCTTCAGCCTCGCCGATTACGACCGCATCCACGTGCCGCAGAGCCTCCTCAACCCAGTAGGAAACATGCGGGCCTCCCGCGACTACCCTGATCCCAAGCGCGCGGTAGCGATCCGCCAGCGCATAAGCGCCGCGCGCGAATCCTGAGAAGAACGACAGAGCGACCAGATCGACGTCGCGATCCACGGGTACAGCGCGTAGCTGCTCGTGGATCACCTCGACCTCGTGACCCGGCGGCGTCAATGCCGCCAGATGTATGCCTGTTACGGGCGGGACGAAATCAACCAAATGGCCCCTGGTATATCGGGGGCGATAGCAGACAACGATTCTAATGCGCATATATCGGCGTCTATTTCGTCAAACTGTATGATACAGAGTACTCTGTATTACAGAGTAAAGCGAGTCAGACGCGCCTTGAATGATGAGACGAGCGCATCAAGTCGTTTAGTAGGGGAAGACCTGAGTGACTCAAGTCTCAGAAACGATTCAAAAATTAAGTGGCGGAGAGGGTGGGATTGACTCGGGCCATCCTGGCCCTCGCCCGGCGGGCGCACTAAAGTGCGTCCAAATTCGCTCCAGGCGAATTTGTCGAACCGGTGGGTCCGTCCACGCACCCTGCACCTGCTGAAAATAAAAAGGCCCCGCGGGGCCTTTTATTTTCAGTGGCGGAGAGGGTGGGATTCGAACCCACGTGCCGGAATTACCCGACCATCCGATTTCGAGTCGGCGCCGTTGTGACCACTTCGGTACCTCTCCAATTAACTTAAAATTCTTGTCGTTTACAAAAAACGTTTCCGCATTACTTATGCAAACTTTAGTTTTGACGCAGTCATCAACCAGAGAAAAAATGCATTTGTCAAGGGTTCGCGGAAAGAAATAATCGTTTATTCTAGCGCATCGGAAAAGGGCTCGCCTCTCGAACAGGAACTTGCCCCGCACCACGGCACTCAAATGGATAAACCGTGCGCAGACTAACCATACATACATACTGGCCGCGCTGGACCAAGGTCACGATCGCACTCTCCGCGATGGTGCTGCTGAGCAGCTACACGCCAGTGCCCGGCTTGATCCACCAGATCAAGTCGCTGGGAGAGCTGCGAGTGGTTACACGCACGGGCCCGCTTGCCTTTTATCGCGGATCGGACGGCACCCCGCAGGGACCAGAATTCGATCTCGCACGGCGCTTCGCCGATGAGCTGGGTGTCAAGCTCAAGATCACGCCGATGCGAACCTATGCGGAGATTTACGCGGCGCTAACTTCCGGCCAGGCACACCTGGCTGCGGCGGCAATAAAGCTACCGATGCAAGCGGTTCCCGGCGTGCAATTCGGGCCCGCCTATCAGCGCGTTCGTGAGCACCTGATCTATCGTCGCGGCGCGCCAAGACCTGGATCTCTGTTCGAGATCGGCAATTCTGATCTCGAGATTGCGGCGGGCAGTTCGCATGTGAAAACACTGGAAGATGCGCGCAATGGTTACCCGGAGCTGGTCTGGGTTGAAAATGCCAGCACCAATTCGCAAGCGTTACTGGATGGCGTAGCCGATGGAAGCATCGATTACACCATAGCCGATTCGACCGAATTTGCTTTGGCGCACGACGTGCACCCGGACTTGCGCATCGCCTTTGATTTCCCGGAAGACCGCCCGCTCGCATGGGCGAGCAGCGACCGCGATCCGGCCTTTGCGCGCGACATGCTTGAATATTTCGCGCGCCTGAAACTCGATGGCGAACTCGCGACGATAGTGAACCGCTACTACGGGCGCTCCGAGGATGCGGAATTTGCCGGAGGTCCCGGCTTTATGCAGCATTTACAGAACCGCTTGCCGCTCTATAAGCAATGGTTCGTCGAAGCCGCGGAACAAAGCAGCCAGGACTGGCGTCTATTGGCCGCCATCGGATACCAAGAGTCCAAGTGGAATCCCAGCGCTTCCTCATCTGCCGGGGCTCACGGGCTGATGCAGCTGACCGTGGAAACCGCCAACGAAACGAAAGTGACGGACCTGTCGGACGCTCGGCAAAGCATTTTTGGTGGCGCCCGGTACTTCCGTCAGGTGTACGAGAAGATTCCGGCCCACGTCCCCGAACCGGATCGCACCTGGTTCGCCCTCGCTGCATACAACATTGGTTACGGGCACGTCGAGGATGCCCGGGTGTTGGCGCAAAAGGCCGGCCGCGATCCGGACTCCTGGCAGGACGTACGGGCCTTTCTGCCGTTGCTCGAAGAGGAACGCTGGTATACCCAGACTGAAAACGGTTATGCGCGAGGATGGGAACCCGTGCGCTACGTCGACAATGTTCGCGGCTATCGAGATCTGCTGGAATGGGCCTGGGGTGCCGGTCCGCGTGCGCCCGTCCTGAACTAACGACGCCCTTCGAAAAATTGCCGCAGCAGGCCTGCGGCTTCTTCGCTGCAGACCCCGCCGAATACGTCCAAGCCATGCGCTAGCCGCGGCTCACGCGGCAAATCGAGCACACTGCCGCAGGCACCTGCCTTTGCGTCCCACGCGCCGAATACGAGGCGCACTACGCGTGCATTGAGAATAGCTCCCATGCACATGACACAGGGCTCCAAGGTCGCATACAGCGTGGCTGCGCCGACTCGATAGTTATTCAGCGCCGCCGCGCCCGCGCGCAATGCAACGATCTCCGCATGAGCGGTCGGGTCATTGCTGGCGATGGGCCGATTCCAACCCTCGCCGATGATCTCATCGTCCAACACCAATAACGCGCCGACCGGAACCTCGCCTTCTTCAGCAGCTCTCTGTGCGAGCAGCAGCGCACGCCGCATGAATTCGCTGTCGCTGGTGGGGGTCATGGCGGCGCCATCGCGGCACGTCGTCGCGT